>Ga0070764_10001058_pt1 | contig 11745 bp, 6 predicted proteins | sample HubBroMetageWRM4_FD_67287 | JGI IMG/M metagenome (GOLD analysis project Ga0070764, IMG submission 67287) | Warmed soil microbial communities from the Hubbard Brook experimental Forest, New Hampshire - Hubbard Brook CCASE Soil Metagenome WRM 4 | ecosystem: Environmental > Terrestrial > Soil >... | reverse complement strand
GCCTTCGATCGTTTGCTGCCCGGCGGACGGGTGGAAAGTTCCCAGTGCGTAGAATTCGGCGTCAACTTCAAGATTTTCCGTCAGGTCGTGTCCCACCACTGCACCGGCGAGCCAACCATTGTTTCCTGTATGGACGTAGTTGTAGCCGGCCTCCCAGTTCAAATTGACGGGCCCGAGCTTTTTCGTAAACTCCAGGGGAAAAATCACACTGGCGCTGCGGGGAGTGATGCCCCGTGAGGCGGAGTTATTCGGATTGTTGAGCGAAACCTGGGGAAAAACGGAGATGGCAAATCCGGATTCTTGGTTGTCGTAGAAGCGCCATTTGACGCCGAGCTGGTCCTGGCCGAGCCCGTATTTCGGAGAGCTCGCCGGATTGACTACGCGCAGCCAGGCATTCTCGAACGTGAGCTGAATGCGATCACCCAACCCGTAATTGATATCCACGTCGGGCTGGTGCGTGATGGAATTGTTTGTGTATAGGAAGGGCATGTAGCCCAGATTGATTTCCCAATTGTGATTGCCGGGAGTGCCGGGATCGTTGGTGTAATAGGGAGGCCCTCCTTGCGCAAACACCGCCGGGCTAGCAAGGACCAATACCAACAGAGAAAAAACCTTCCATGGCCCAAATCCACCGAATACCGCAGATTTTTTCACGGCGCTCCGTTCGAATCGCGATTCACTTCCCTAGAATCCGCACTCGGCGCGAACTACACCCTTCTTGCAAGCCCGAACCAATCAGCGCCGCCAGATCGCCAGCATTCAGACTAAAGATCCGGAGATAAACACAGGATTAACGGGAAGGATCCTAGGAAAGCGACGGCGCGCTAGACGCCGGTATGCGCACCGTGAACTCGCTACCCGCGGCGTCGGAGCGCACCAATTCGATTCGGCCCAGGTGAGCTTCGGCGATCCAGCGCGCGATCGAAAGACCGAGCCCCGCGCCGCCGTCCGCCCCGGCTCGCGAGCGCGCGCGGTCGACACGAAAAAACCGCTCGAAGATACGGGATTGCATCTCCGCGGGAATGCCGGGGCCGCTGTCTGTCACGCTCAACTGGTAGCCCTCGGGCACAGACCGGCATGCGACCGAGACATTTCCACCGGCAGGAGTGTATTTGATGGCGTTATCCAGAAGATTCAGAATCATCCGGCGCAGCAGATCTTCGTCCGCGTGCACGGGCATCTCTTCCGGCGTCACCGCCACGAGCTTAATGCTCTTGGCTTGCGCCAGAGCGCGCGTGGCGCGCACACAGTCGGCGGCAAGTTCGTCCAGATAGAAGTCGCTCTGCACCAGGCGATATTCGCCGGCGTCCGCGCGAGTGAGCGTGAACAGGTCTTCCACGATGCGCGCCAGGCGTTGCGCCTCCTCATGCAGCACGGCCAGCGATTCACGATATTCCTCGGGCGAGCGCGAAAGCTGCGACAACGCTACTTCCGCTTCACCACGAAGAATCGACACCGGGGTGCGCAGTTCGTGCGAGGCGTCGGAAATAAAACGCCGCTGGCGTTCGAAGGATCGGTCCAGGCGATCCAGAAGTTCGTTGAAGGTCCGGGCCAACCGGCCGAGTTCGTCGTTCGCGTTGCGCACCAGCAGCCGTTCGTGCAGATTGGCCGCGCCAATGCGTTCGGCCTGCTTACCCATCGCGGCAACGGGCGCCAGACTTCGGCGCGCCAGAAAGTAGCCGCCGAAGGCAGCGAGCAACACGCCCAATGGGATCAACCACGCAAAGGCCATGCGAATTTGCTGCAGCATTTCCTTCTGCCCGTGCAGAGAGCGCAGAATCACGAGCTCCCAGCTCTGGTTATCCGCGGAAAAACGCGTAGAACACGCGCGAAATCCGCCTTTTTCTCCCGCGACGTTCTGGAATCGCCGATCGGATTGCGAAGCAGCGGCCAAGAAATTCTGGAAACTGCTGAAAGCGACAGCGTGCGAGGCGATGGAACTTGCCTGCGTGTTGGAAGGCGCCAGGTCCGTCGAGCTCACCACGACTTTGTTCGCGGCATCCACGATGAGAAGAACATCGCCGCGAACATGGTGTTCGAGCATCGCTTGTCGCGCGGCGGCCTGCAATCCGCCGGATTTATCCGGGTCCCGTAGTTCGTCCTGAAATGTCACCAGAAATGAATTGGCGAGTTCCGCGAGATCGGCATCGGTGCGGCGATTGGCAGCTCGGGAAAAAAGCAAATAACTGGTGAGACTGAAGAGCAGCAAAAGCAGCGCCAGCACGACCGAGTACCACAGCGTCAGCCGCGCGCGCAGCGTATCAAGCATGGTTCTTCTTACTCGCCGGACTCAATTTCTTCTTCGCTGGTCGCTGCTCGTCGCGCTCTGCCGCGTCACTCACGCGCGCATGGTCACCCACGGGTCCAAATAGATAGCCCGCGCCACGCCGCGTATGCAACAGCGGCACCTTCGACTCCGCGTCAATCTTGCGCCGCAAGCGATTCACGTACACTTCGATCAAATTCGAAAATGGATCGAAGCTTTCGTCCCACACATGCTGGGCAATGGCGGCGCGCCCCACCACGCGGCCGGCGTTACGAGCCAGGAATTCCACGAGCGCGTATTCCTTGGTGGTAAGCGCGATACGGCGGCCGTCGCGCGTCACCGTTTGTCCCGCGGTCTCCACCACCAGATCGGCGACTACAATGTCCGCAGGACGAAGCTCGCCAGAACGCCGCAGTAAAGCGCGCAAGCGCGCGAGTAATTCGCGGAACGCGAAGGGCTTGGTAAGGTAGTCGTCCGCTCCCGCGTCCAGACCCGCGATGCGATCCTCGACCCCGTCGCGCGCCGTCAACATCAAGATCGGCACGCGATTGCCCGTCGCGCGGATTTGTTTGCACACCGCAAATCCGTCGCTGCCAGGAATCATTACGTCCAGGATTACCAGGTCGTAGCTATTGATTGCCGCCTGATACAGCGCGTCGTCACCGGTGATCGCGGTATCCACCGCATAGGCTTGTTCGCGCAACCCTTTCAAGACGAAGCGCAGAACTCCCGGGTCGTCTTCCACCAGCAGCAGCCGCATGGCGACATCATACTTCACTCCACGGTTTCTTTTTCGACGTCCGCGCGAGCGGCCTATTTCGGCAAAATCGTTCTTTGTCGTCTATTTATCCTGCGTTTAGCTTGCCTATGACATCTTCCTCACGCAGGGTCGGCTCCCTTAAAACTTCTTGGAGGTTTGCGTGTCAAAGAAAATCGTCTGGGCTTCCGTCGCGCTGCTTCTACTGTTCCTGGTGGCTACAGCTCACATTTGTGCTGCTCCGCAATCCAGCGGCGGCTCCGGTTATCATCTGATCAAGAAAGTGAAGCTTGGCGGGTCGGGCGGCTGGGACTATCTCGAAGTGGATCCGGCCACGCATCGTCTTTTTATCACGCGCGGCACTCACGTCATCGTGGTGGATCCCGAGCAAGGCAAAATCATAGGCGACATTCCAGATACCCAGGGCGTCCACGGTATCGCCTTCGCTGATGAATTCAACAAGGGCTTCACCACCAATGGCCGCGCCTCCAATTCCACAATCTTCGATCTCACTTCGCTCCAAGCAAGCGGCCAGGCGCCGACCGACAAAGATCCCGACGGCCTAATCTACGATCCGTTCAGCAAGCGAGCCTTTTCATTCAATGGCGACGCAAACTCCAGCACGGCGATTGATGCGGCGTCTGGAAAGGTCGCCGGCACCGTCGCTCTGGGCGGCGGCCCGGAGTTCGCCGCGTCCGACGGCAAGGGAAATATTTTCGTTAACCTCGAGGATAAGAGCGCGCTGGTCAAATTCGACGCCAAGACTCTTAAAGTCGAAAACACCTGGCCCCTGGCACCCTGCGAATCTCCCTCCGGACTCGCGATAGACGCCGCGCAAGAAATTCTGGTTGTGGGCTGCCGCAACAAGCTCATGGCCTTCGTGGACGGCAACTCCGGCAAGATCCTCGGCACCGTAGCCATCGGCCAGGGCGTGGACGCAAACCGCTTCGACCCGGTAACCGGTTACGCGTTCGCATCCTGCGGCGATGGGACTCTCACCATCGCGCACGAAGATTCACCCACAAAGTTTTCACTCGTCGAGACCATCCAGACGCAGCGTGGCGCACGCACCATGGCTCTGGATTACGCTACTCACGCCGTTTATCTGGTGACTGCGGATTTAGGCGCGGCTCCAGTCTCCACGCCGGAAAATCCGCATCCGCGTCCGACCATTATCCCGGACACGTTTACGCTGCTGGTTTACGGCAAGTGAGCGCTTACTGATTTCGAATCAAGTTGGCACGGCTGGAAAGCCGGCGACGGCTCGAAGAACGCGTCGATCCCAAGAGCGTTTTTCGCAGCTGTCGCTCGATGATTCGTCCCGGCGCGGCTTGGCGCTCTACTTCGTCTGCGGCTCGACATCCAAAGCGTGCACGATCCATGGCACGATCACTTCCTTGAACATCACTGGATCAGGCCACACGCCTTTCTGCCGCCCCAAGTGCCCGCCGTTCGGATTGATCCAGCCGGTTTTGGGCACGTCTCCGGCGCTTAACAGGCGATAAGTGTCGGAAATGGGCACCTGCGTATCGAGCACACCGGACAAGATGAGCATCGGTGCGGTGGGTTTGCCAATAAGCCCCTGCGTCACCAGCGACATCTTCGGAAAAATCTCCAGAAGGTCGTCCAGATTATTTACGTTGTCGAAGATGGACATCATCGCGGGCAATTGATCGAACAAATATTCGCGGTTGCCCTGCAGGCCGTTCAGCACGAATTCCCTCTGAAACATGTCGTGAATCGGCGGCGACTGAACGCTGACGGCTTTCAGGCGGTTCTTTTCTAGAATCGCCATCTTGGTGCCCCAATAAGCGCCCCAGCTGACGCCGTGGAGTTCCACGCGGGACTTATCCACTTCGGGACGGCTGTAAACGTAATCGATCACGCGCGACAACATGCGGTCCGCGGCGGGGCTGGCCTTGATGGGAGCCTGCCCGGTGCCGGGACCATCCACGGCGATATAGCCGATGCCGAAGGGCAACACAGCTGAAAAACTTTCCGCGAGATCCTCTTTGCGGCTGTCGAGGCCATTGATTGCAATGACCATGGGCACAGGGCCGGTGGCGTTTTTGGGAAACCGCAGATAGCCGATGATTTCTTTGCCTTCAAAAGGGATGTGCACCACCTCCATTGGCGGATCCCAAAATTTTGCGTGCCCGCGAAATGCTTCCATGGCTTTCTCATATGCGCGTTGCTTGCCGGGAGAGGAGGGAACGGGCCAGCGGCCGAACGAATAAACGCGCCAGGCGCGAATGTAGTCCGCGTTAGCTTTGCCAGGGTCGGTTTGTTCGAGCGACTTTGCTTCGGCCATCCACTTGTCGCCGACGACGATGAAAGCAGCGGCCCATTCGTCTCGATCGCGCGTCTTGATCGCGGCAAACGCTTCTTTCAAATCGTCCGGGTTTTGGCCGATGCACGGATACTGGCCATTTTCGGCGCGGGTGATCGCTTCGGTTTTAATTTCCTCGATCGTGCGTTCGGGACGCAGCTGCTGCGCGCCCGTCGCCAGTGCCATGAAGCAAAACGAAAATGCCAAGATCGCCGTATACATTCTGGGGTTCCAGTAAGCGTTCATGTTTAGCACTAGAAAGGGCTCCCTTCAAGATTCGCTGCTCGGCGCTGCGCCGTTTGAACCGCTCGACTCGATCTTGCATTTGCGCTCTTCAGCAAGGGTTCGTCGCGGTGATTGACAAAGTGCCTGGGAGCCAGCAAGCACGCCGGCTCCCAGTTGCCGTGCAACGGACAAGCGATTTAGAAGATAAGTTTCAAACCTAGCTGGACAGCCCTGCTGCCACCGGAACCGATCACTGGATTCGAAGCGGCCACGTCCGGGGTTGCGCATCCGCAACCGAATGATTGCGTCGAGGGATCGTTATGCGCCCAGCCGTTTTGGCCGCCGAACGGATTGGCAATGTTGGGGTGGTTGAGAATGTTGAAGAATTCCGCCCGGAACTGCGCGCCGAAGCGTTCGGTAAACTTCCAGGTCTTGCCGACGGAGAAGTCCCAGTTGCGGAATCCTGTATCGCGAAAGATGTTCCGGCCCATGGTGCCAAACGTCCCGAGCGCGGGAGGCAGCATCATCGAACTGCCATTGACGTAACAGCCGAACGCGCCTAGCGCTGTGCTATTCAACCCGGTAGGATTGCCGCCATCCAGAGTGAGAGCCTGGGCAACGCAAGCGGGATTGGATTGGCTCGCAAAGTAGGGAATTCCGGTGGCGGAAGACTTGAAGTCATTAGGGTTCCCGAAAAAATTCCAGCGATCGTTCAATGCACCGCTGCCGCTGACGTCGGTACCTGCGTCCATCGCGCCGTAGGGTTGCGGGCTGTACAGGCTCACGATGGAATTCAGTTCCCAACCCTTCAGCATTTGCGCGAAACCGTCACGGCCGGGGACAGCGTAGGTGATGGTTAGGGTGCCGCGATGCCGGATGTCGAAGTCGCTGCTGGCGTATTCGCGTTCCGGGTGCGTGCTGTCGGACGGGAGGCCCAATCCCGCGCCAAAATCCCAGTTCGCGCCGACATCGTCGAGCGAATGCGAATAGGTGTATCCCGCGACGAAGGTGAAGTGGTGATATTCGCGGCCCGTGAGAGTCGCCTGCAGTCCGTTGTAATTCGATTTGTAGTTGTTGCTCATCTGATAGATGTTCTGCAGGAAGGGGAAAGCCGCGTTGAACGGCCGGGCAGCTTGTTCGGCGCCGCCATCGGTCGCACAGTTATCGAACGCCGGAGCGGAAGCCTGGCAAGCTGAAATTGCCGCGGGCGTCCATCCCGAACCTTCGGCAGCCTGGTTGAGGTCACGTATGCCGACCAGGTTTGAGCCGTGATTGCCTACGTAGGCCACCTCGAGTGAAAGATTATTGGTGATGGCGTGCTGAACGTTCAGGTTCCAGCTGAGGACGTAAGGCGTCTTCAGATTCGGATCGATCCCCAGGATCGAGCAAGGGCTGCCCGCGTTACAGGTCAACGAAGTGGTCGGGAAAACGGTTCCTGGTCCATTCCAGTTTAGGCCCCCCGGACCTGGGCTGAGGTTCACCGTTCCCACGTCAATCGTTCCGGTTCCCTGCGATCCACCGGGACCGACACCCAACGCGCCCGTGGGAATCGTGCTGATGCCCAAGGAATTGTTGAGCGCCAGAAAAGATTCCCAGTTGATCGTCTCGTAGATCATCCCGAAGGCGGAACGGATAACGGTCTTTCCAGTTCCGAACGGATCCCACGCGACACCCAAACGCGGCGCGAAGTTGTTATGGTCGCCGTGATAGGGTGCGCCGATCTGTTGACCCACTTGCTCAAGCCCCAGCGTTGGGCTGAAATTGCCAAGCAAGTTGTGGTCTTCCTTTACGACCGTGTTGACCTCATAGCGCAGGCCCAAATTGAAGGTGAGATTCTTGGTGGCGCGCCAGTCATCCTGCACAAAACCCGCGTAGCCCCAATTGCGGATGTGCCGAGTGGGATCGCCGACCAGCAAAGTGGCAGAGTCCGGGAAACCGGCAAAGTAGGCTTCCAGCGACGTGGCTGTGGGAAACGGAAAGTCAGCCGGATTAAATCCGAATTTGATTCTGCCGCGCGCGCCTCCGTAGGCGCCACCGCTGAACGCATCGCGGTGAATTTCCGCTCCGAATTTGATGGCGTGTTTGCCAATGACGCGCGAGATGTGATCCACGAATTGCACGCGCGTATCCGGGCCCTGCACTTTCGGCCAGTTAAATCCCCCCAATTCCTGCGGGAAAATATAGAACGGGGCGATGTTGATGCGCGGCAATCCACCGTAGAGCGGGTTGGTCACGCCGGTGTCCAGGCCGTAATCCGTTGCCGGATCATTGTGGTCGTTGGTAAACGTCGGCTGGTAGAGCCGGTTGTAACCGAAGCGGGCTTCGTTGACCCACTGTGAATTCGGAACGTAGGTCCAGTTGACGCCAGCCACCTGCGCCCTGGTGTGAATTTGCGTCAGCCATTTCGTCTGGAGCTGGCTGGCATCACTGACCGTTCCGTTGTTGTCTCCGTAAAAATAGCGGCCGCTGACAGTATTATGGTCGTTGACGTGGTAGTCCACTTTGGCGACGGCGTTGTCGGAGCTGACGCTGTTGGGGAGTCCGAAATTAATCGTGGTGGTTCCGGCCGGGTTGGTGCCCAGATTCGTGGGGAAACCGGTGCCATTGCAAGTGACCGGTGGTCCCAAAGTGCAGCCGCCGATCTGCAGGCTGGCCGGACTGACCGGGACTCCGCCCGCCTGCAAGTCTTGAATCGCATTCACCAGACTGTTCGCACAATCGCCTGAAGCGATGAATGTGCAGCCGGAGCCTCCCGCGGGAGTCGCCAGGCCGACGGTTGCGGGCGTTGAAATCGTTCCAACGTTTCCGACGACGTAGCGCTGGCCTTCATATCCGCCGAAGAAAAATAGCTTGTCCTTCTTAATCGGGCCGCCGACTGTGCCACCGAATTGTTCCAGATTCCGAGGCTGCTTGATCTGATCGTCGGTGTTGAAGAAGTTGCGGGCGTCGAGCGGCGTGTCGCGGCCGAAAGCAAATGCGGTGCCGTGCAGAGCGTTGGTCCCGGCTTTCAAGCCGACGTTCACAACCGCGCCGGGCTTCCATCCGTATTCCGCCGGAGGATCTTCGATCAGGTTGAACTCCTGGATCGCATCAATCGGCAGGATGGTTGCGGAATCTCCGGCGATCCCCGCGCCGTTTACGATGCTCTGGCCGGAAAAGGGCTCGCTGTTGAACAGACCGTCCACCAGGTACACGTTATCTTCCGCTCGCAGACCATCGGTGCTGGTGGTGGAAAATCCGCCCCCTGGATAGCGCACGACGCCGGGGCGCAACTGCAGTAGGTTTTCATAGTTGCGGCCGTCGAGCGGCAGATCGTTGATTTCGCTATTGCTCAGGGTTCCGCCGAGCGTGGACGAAGTCGTGTTCAGCAGCGGCACCTCTTCGTTAACAACCACCGTCTGCGTGGCGTCTCCCGGCTGCAGCACCGCATCGATACGAGCATCGCTAGCCACTTCCAGTTGAATGTTGGTGCGCTCGAATCGCTTGAAGCCGGGCTTGGTAACAATAACTCTGTAGATCCCCGGTTCCAGGTTGGGAGCCACATACTCGCCCGCCCCATCCGTCTCCAGCGTGCGCGACACCCCGCGCTGCACATCGGTAATCTCCACGGAAGCGCCAACGATCAGCGCGTCACTCTGGTCGCGGACATCGCCCAGGATGCGACCTGTGGAGGATTGCGAGAACAGCGGACAGGGGAGTAGGAGTACTCCCAACCCGAAAATCAACAAGCAAGCGACACGTTCCCAAAATGGATGCACGCGCGAGCCCCCGATCAGCGATAGAATTTCCATGTTTCTCCCCCACTCTGTGCCGGAAGGCGAAACAACGCCCAATGTGGTATGACAGCCCTACCACCCAACGATTTGCCATGTCAAGGTAATTTTTATCTAATCAATCCGTAATTGTGTGGTATGATGGCTATACCAAATGTCACTCGACGTCCAATCACTATCAATTCCGCCGTTTCTTCCCGCTTCTTCGGCCTTTCCATGCAAATGTACTTCTGCCTGCGCAACTCACGGCTGTGCCTTATCGGTGACTGGGAGGAGTGCGTCATGAGCATCGCAACTACCAATCCCGCGACCGGAATCGTGCTGAAGACCTTCGAGCCGATCTCCGATGCCGTGCTGGAGGAGAAGCTACAGCGCGCCGTTGAGGCCTTTGGCGCGTTTCGCAAGGCGAGCTTCGCCAGCCGCGCGGCGTTGATGGTAAAGGCCGCGGAAATTCTGGAAGCAGACAAGGAAAAATTCGCGCGCATCATGACCACCGAGATGGGCAAGACCTTTCGCTCCGCGGTGGATGAAGCCGTGAAATGCGCTTGGGTGTGCCGCTATTACGCCGAGCATGCCGAGAAGTTTCTGGCGGACGAAGCGGCCGACGTTCCAGGAAGCAACAGCTTCGTGCGCTACTTGCCGCTGGGCCCGATTCTGGCGGTGATGCCGTGGAATTTCCCGTTCTGGCAGGTTTTTCGTTTCATTGCTCCGTCGCTCATGGCGGGCAATGTGGGCTTGCTGAAGCATGCCTCGAACGTCCCGCAATCGGCTCTGATGATTGAAGACGTGCTGCGAAGGGCGGGATTTCCAGAAGGTGTTTTCCAGACCTTGCTGATCGGCTCGAACAAGGTGGCGAAACTTCTTGCTGATCCGCGCATCAAAGCCGCGACGCTGACCGGGAGCGAAGGCGCGGGCGTGCAGGTGGGCGTTGCCGCCGCTACGGACATCAAGAAAGTTGTTCTGGAGCTGGGTGGGAGCGATCCTTTCATCGTCATGAAAAGTGCGAACCTGGAGCAGGCGGTCACCGTGGGCGTAAAGGCGCGAGTGCTCAATAACGGCCAATCCTGCATCGCCGCGAAGAGATTTATCGTCGCGGAAGAGATCGCGGACGAGTTCGAGCGGCTATTCGTGAAAAAAATGGAAGCGCTGAACGTGGGAGATCCCTTTGACGAGAGCACCGACGTCGGCCCGTTGTCATCCGCGGAGGCGCTAAAGGAGCTCGACGCGGATGTGCAGAAAACAATTCAAGCCGGAGCGCGACTGCTGACAGGCGGGAAACGGCTGGATCGGCCTGGGAACTATTACCTTCCTACTGTGCTTGCCGACATTCCCCAGGAATCTCCAGCGGCGTGCGGCGAACTCTTCGGACCTGTGGCGTCATTGTTCCGCGCCAAGAATGTGGAAGATGCCATTCGCATCGCGAACTCCAGTCCGTTTGGCCTGGGAGCAAGCGCGTGGACCAATGACCCTGCCGAGCGCGAGAAATTCATCAACGGTCTGGAATCAGGGATGGTCTTCATCAACCGCATGGTCGCATCTGACCCACGGCTGCCTTTCGGCGGAGTGAAACGCTCTGGCCACGGCCGAGAGCTGGCTTTGTTCGGAATCCGAGAGTTCATGAACATAAAGACCGTTTCGATCGAAGGGGCTTCGTGATTTGCGAAGAAGGGTGTGGCGGGGCGGCAGGAGCCGACCGCCATGCCTTTGATTTGTGTGAACCGCATGTGGTATGTCGATCTGATCGCCAGAACGCGGTGACTCTAGGGCAGGAGGTTTCATGTACAAGGTAGTGCGGACGTCACGCCTGTACGAACAGATCGTGCAGCAAATTGAGGAGTCGATCCTGAAAGGCACCCTCAAGGCCGGAGATCAGCTCCCTTCCGAGCGTGAACTGGCGTTGAAGTTCGGCGTGAGCCGCACCGCAGTGCGTGAAGCAGTTAAGGCGCTGCATGAAAAGGGCCTGGTGGAAGCCTATTCCGGGCGCGGAACGTTCATCACCGACGGCACGACCGAAGCAGTCCGGCAATCCATCAACTTGATGATGCGGTTTGACCAGACGGAGGGCTCGGAAAATCTGGCGGAGGTGCGGCAGATCCTAGAGCCGGAGATTGCGGCGCTGGCCGCCACGCGTATTCAGGAACCGCAGCTGGTGCTGATGCGCGAAGCGTTCACAGTGATGAACGATGCGCTAAAAGATCCCGACGCGTACATCGAAGCGGATCTGGATTTTCATTTGGCGCTGGCCGAGGCCGCCGAGAATCCCTTGATTCTGTCACTGCTCGATTCGATTGTCGGCTTGCTGCGCGAACAGCGCATTCGCATATTTTTCGAAGATGGCGGACCGCAGCGCGGCCAATATCATCACGCGCGAATTCTGGCGGCCATCGAACGGCGC
>Ga0070764_10001054_pt1 | contig 11767 bp, 15 predicted proteins | sample HubBroMetageWRM4_FD_67287 | JGI IMG/M metagenome (GOLD analysis project Ga0070764, IMG submission 67287) | Warmed soil microbial communities from the Hubbard Brook experimental Forest, New Hampshire - Hubbard Brook CCASE Soil Metagenome WRM 4 | ecosystem: Environmental > Terrestrial > Soil >... | reverse complement strand
CCCCAGTTGCTGAGGTTGTCCCGTAGAAATTCCCATCCGTGGCCTGAATCAGCGCGGCCTTGGGGTAGGCACCGTCGTTACAGTTAAAACTATGCACTGTCTTTAGTGTCCCTCCCGGAGTAATTTTGAAGACCGTACCGTAATCGTTGGCTCCGCCCTCGTATGTCGTGCCGTAAAGGTCGCCGTTGACTGCCTCGATTAAACCCGCCTCGGGGATGGCGCCGTCCGGACAAGGGTGTTCAGGACAAAAGCTGTACAGGGTCGTCAGTGTCCCTCCTGGGGTGATTCTGAAAACCGTACCGAAGGTGTTGGCCCCACCGCCGTCTGTTGTACCGTACAAGTTCCCATCGGCGTCCAGAACCAGGGCGTTGGGTGATCCCCCGTCAGCGCATTGGCCCTCTGAGCAAAAGCTATAAAGAGTCGTCAACGTCCCTCCTGGCGTGATTTTGAAAGCTGTGCCATAGTTGTTAGCCCCGCCGCTGCGCGTTGTACCGTAGAATTCGCCATCCGCGCCTTGGATTAGGCCGGCATAAGGGAGTTCCCCATCGCCGCCGTTGAAGGCTGTAAGCGTCGTGAGTGTTTGCGCACTTGCCGTCATTGCGGTGGCAGCGACCGCTACGAATAGAGCACATCTCATCTTCGATCCATTGAGCTTCGTCATGGCGAACCTCCGCGGTACGAAATTCGGGGAATCGCGGCCTAATCACGCGAGTGAAACGGGCCCCAACACGGCTGCCAGCGGGGCAGCCGAGCAGACGGATTATCCTCCGGGCGGGGCTGGGGGTCAATAGGGCAGTGGATTTCGGGTTTTGGTTTCTTGCCTGCTCCCGCCCCTTGCAAAGACAGCAAGGAGCGGGGCACTCGCGCTTTCAGGATGCCCTGGGATCTAGTGAGATTGGGTCGAATCGGGTGCGGCGTGGGTGTTGTTGAGGTGCATGCGAGACATCAGGGAATGCGGTCCCTGATAGATGAATTCCAAGCCGACGTTTTCGGCGGCATAGCCGATCAAGCTGTAATTGCCGAGGCGGAAGGCGTCCATGGCACCGAAGCGGTCGGGATACCAGGCGTAAACGCCCGCCATAGTGCCGGCGTAGGGAGCGACCAAGTCAGGGACAGAAAAGACGTAATGGCCATCATCGCCGTGACGCGCGGCGAAGGTTGAGATCAGGGCGTGGCTCAGCCGAGGGAAGAATCCCTTGCACTCGCAGCGGTAGTACAAGGTGTCCTCGTGAAGGGCGGCCGCGAGCGCGTAGCGGGTCGAAGTGCTGATGGCGAGAATTCCGAAATTGGAGCCGAAGCGCTTGCCGTAACCTTCTGCCCCCTGGTTCCATTCGGGCGGGGCATTGTCAGCCTGGTTAATTCCGGCGGCGATGGCAGCCCCGACAATGGGGTAGGGGCCGAAAGCGTCGAAGAGATAGTTGTGAAACTTGACCGCCGCCGTTGGGCGAGTGTAGGTGAGAGCCGGCTGGGGAGTGGCGGGCACGGCGGCCGTGCTCGAAGAGTTGCCGGAACCTGTCGAGGATTGCGCCACGGCGAGGGACGGCAGAATGGTCAGGCACACAATGGTCAGCGAAAAAAGCATGAGTGCGGGAATCTTCATGTAGATCTCCTGTGCCGGTGGGAAGCTGGTGAATCGGCAAACAATCATACGCCAAGGTTGAAGAAAACGGGGCAGAAATCTCGTCATTGGACCAGCAACGATCAAGGAAAAGGGCTGCCGAGAGGGTCGAATGTGGAATTCACGCTAACCCACGGCAGCCCCAGTCTTCGCGTTAAGGCCATCTATTCGGAAATCGTATACGACGACGGCGGGCAGGACTGGTCAATTGTGAACACTTCTGCCGACGAAAATGGCTGCCGCAAGCCTCAGGGCGCGCATAGTTGGATGATGTCGGGAATCGCCCTCGCTGATGCCGTGAACGGCAATGCAGTCGCCTTCGTTAAAGGCCGATCAGAACAGCCACGCTCCTGCACCGTTTTCACGCAATCAGTGGGCAAGGTTTATGGCCGCACTGGCAGGCGATTTCCACGTCTTCGGATCCGGCTTCCTTGCAGAACTGACCGCAGTATTTCTCGCCGGGCTTCACCGTGCAGCGGCAGGGCAGGTGTGCACATTTCTTCTCGTCGTTGGTCGGCATGATTCATTCTCCTTTTCCAGTCTTCAATTATTGCGTTAAAGCGAACCCTCGTAGTGTCTCACAGCCGAACAATACTGAGATGCTGCGAAATCCGGCGACGGCCACAAATCATCGAATGGTTATTTCATAGTTTGGTCAGGAAGTCGACGATTTCGGGCTGGCTCCAGTCGACGGCGCCGATGAACTTGCGTCGGACGATGCCCTTGCGATCAATGATGTAAGTTTCGGGGAATTTGAAGGTGCCGTAGAGATTGCTGCTCTTGTGATCAGGGTCGCGGACGGTGAGGAAATCGATTTTGTAACTGGTAAGGAAGTGGTGATAGGCGTCGCCGTCGACGTCCACGCTGACGCCGACGACAGTGACTCCTTTGGGGCCGAGGCGGCGCTGGAGTTCGACGAGGGAAGGCATTTCTTCGACACAGGGGGCACACCAGGTAGCCCAGAAATTCAAGATCAGGATTTTGCCCTGGAAGTCGTGGATGTCGATTTTGCGGTCGGCGTCCTGCGCGACGAATTCTGGGGCGAGCGTTCCGATGCGGGGCGGACGAGAGCCACCGTAGCACCCGGTTAGGACGACGATCAGGGCGAGAACAACGGGGATGGGTCGCACAAAAGATATAATAACCAATTCGGCAGATGATGGCGTCTGAAGCAGTGGCGATGCGGCCCGCAGTGTCGGTGATTGTGCCGGCGCGGAATGAAGAAGCGTGTTTGGGGACATGCTTAGAGTCGGTGGTTTCGCAAGCGGGCGTGAGTTTTGAGGTGGTGGTTGTCGATGATGGTTCGACCGACCGGACACGCGAGATTGCTGAAAGTATTGCGGGTGTGAAGGTGGTGGATGCGGGGCCGCTGCCGGCGGGTTGGGGCGGGAAAAATAATGCGTTGGTGGCCGGAGTGCGGCAGGCGAAGGGCGAATGGTTTTTGTTTACGGATGCGGATACGGTGCATCAGCCGGGATCGCTGGCGAGGGCGTTGGCGGAGGCGCGAAGTCAGAGGGCGGCGTTGCTGTCTTATTCTCCAGAGCAGGAAGTTCATGGCTTCTGGGAGCGTGCGGTGAAGCCGGTGATTTTTGCGGAGTTGACCGGGAGATATCGGCCGGCAGAGGTGAGCGATCCTGCGTCGCCGGTGGCAGCGGCGAATGGGCAGTACATATTGATTTCCCGGGAGGCGTACGAGGCGGTGGGTGGTCATGCGTCTATTGCGGGAGATTTGCTTGAGGATGTTGCGCTGGCGCGCGCGGTGAAGCGGTCGGGGCGGAAGATTTTCTTTCGCTTTGGAGGAGATGCGGTGCGGACGCGGATGTATCGCAGCTTTGCGCAGTTGAGGGAAGGTTGGACTAAGAATTTGGCGCTGTTGTTTCCGTCTCCGCTGAGACTTGGCTTGCTGCGGTTGCTGGAGTTTGGGTTGATAGTGGGTAGCGCGGTGGTAGCGGCTAGATTGGGTGCGAAGGATCGAGTCGGCGCGGCGATTGCAATGGGGCTTCTTTGTGCGGTTTTGTATGGATTATTCCTGAAGCGGATTCGTCAGGCTCATTTCTCTTGGTTTTCCGATGTTTTGGCGGTGGCTGGGCTGCCGATGTTTTCGTATTTACTGTTGCGCTCGAAAGTTGCGCATCGCGAGGGGAAGGTTAGCTGGAAGGGACGGGAGTATGGGGCGGATGAGGCAGCAAGAGTAGAGTCCCACGCGGAGGTGGTGGATCATGTCGTCGGTTAACCTGTCGCGCGTGGTAGCCCTTATTTGTTTGGCCCATGCCGGGGTATTAATTCGTAATCACGGTTGGGTAAGCTATGAATGGTGGACATGGGCATGTCTGGCAGGCTGCTTTTTGCTGGTCGAGCCTAGACGTGAGGGCGAGACTACTTGGTCTCGCTTGCGCCGGCCACGACAGGCCGCGATATTGTTTCTGGCGGCCGCCGGGGGTGTCTTTTTGGTGCTTTCCATACTTAAATCATAAGGGGAGACGGTGGTTTATTTAACACGCAAAGCAGAGTTCGCGGCGTCGCACTATTATCACAATCCGGCCTTGAGTGCGGAGGAGAACCGGCGTCTGTTCGGCAAGTGCAATAATCCGAACGGGCACGGACATAACTACACATTGGAAGTTACGGTGAAGGGTGCGGTCGATCCGCGGTCGGGGTTTGTGATCGACTTGAAGCAACTGAAAGACACGATGAATCGCGAAGTAATGGACGCGATGGATCATCGTTTCCTTAATAAAGAGGTGCCGGAATTTGCGACTCGCATACCTACTACGGAGAATTTGGCGATTGCGATCTGGCAACGGTTGGCACCGAAGCTGACGCAAGCGACGTTGCACCGGGTGCGGGTGTATGAGACGGCGGATTTGTTTGTGGATTTCTACGGGGAAGCATGAAAGCGCATCTGACTCGGCGATACAGATTTTCGGCTTCGCACCGGCTGCATAGCGATGCCATGTCGGATGCGGAGAATGCGGCTACTTATGGCAAGTGCAATAATCCGCATGGACATGGCCACAACTACGCGCTCGAAGTGACGGTCAGCGGGCAGGTGGATGAGAATGGCATGGTGTGCAATCTGGTGGATCTGGATGGCTTTGTGGAGCGGGAGATTTTGGAGCGGTTTGACGTGCAGAACCTGAACACGTTGCCGGAGTTTGTGAAGACGGTGCCAACTACTGAGAATTTCTCGATTGTGGTTTACGATATTTTGCAGCGTGGGTTCAAGCAGGCTCATCTGGAAAGAGTGCGGTTTGAAGAGACCATGATGAATTCGTTCGAGTACGCGGGGGAAAAGCAACAACTTTAACCACAGAGGGCACAGAGGTTCACAGAGGAGAATTGTGAAGAGTTCAGTTGAGAGTCCGACTATCACTAGCGCCAGTTTTGAGGAATTGGTGCGGGAGATGATTGTGCGGTTGGGGGAGGATCCTGAGCGCGAAGGGTTGGTGCGCACACCGGAACGAGTGCATCGGGCTTATGAGCATTTGATGAAGGGGTATAAAGAAGATCCTGAGGCGATGCTGAAGAAGGCGTTGTTCACGGTTACCTACGACCAGATGGTGATTGTGAAGGATGTGGAGATGTTCAGCTTGTGCGAGCATCACATGCTGCCGTTTTTCGGGAAAGTGCATGTGGCCTATATTCCCAATGGGAAAGTGATTGGGCTGAGCAAGATTCCGCGGCTGGTGGATATATTTTCGCGACGGCTGCAGATCCAGGAACGGCTGACGACGCAGATTGCGGAGACGATCCAGAAGGCGATTCAGCCGCAGGGAGTGGGAGTGGTGATTGAGGCGCGGCACTTGTGCATGATGATGCGCGGAGTGGAGAAGCAGCATTCGGCGGCGGTAACATCGTCGATGCTGGGCTGCTTCCGCGACGAGCAGGAGACGCGGACGGAATTTTTGTCGTTGATTCATAACCGGGCGAACGGAGTGTAGGCCGGTCGTCCCAGGCTACATCGTGTCTACCAGCAGGAATCACTTTCGAAGGAAAGTTGCGCTGATTACTGGCGCCAGCCAGGGGATCGGGCTGGCCATCGCACATGCGTTGGCGGCGGAGGGATGCGAGGTGGTCATCAGCGGCCGACGGTCGTCTTCCCTGAAAAAAGCCGCCTTGCACCTGGCTAGGTATACGGTGCAGGTGTTGCCAATGGTCTGCGATGTACGCGATGAGCGGGCGGTGGCGGCCTTGCTTGCTGCCGTTAGGAAGAGGTTTCGCCGATTGGACATCCTAATCAATAACGCCGGCGTGGCTCATGAGAATCTGCCGGTCGAGAAGCTGCCAGTCGCGGCTTGGCGCGAGGTGATCGACACAAACTTGACTGGAATGTTTTTGGTGACGCGAGCGGCATTGCCGCTGATGAAGCGCGGCGGGACGATCGTGAATAATCTTTCGGTCGCCGCGAAGACGGCGTTCCCCAACATGGCTGGGTACGTGGCAGCAAAGCATGGGGCGCTGGGATTTACCAAGACTCTACGTGAGGAACTTCGGCCGAAAGGAATCAGGGTAATTGCGCTGATGTTGGGAGCGGTCGATACCGACATCTGGGAGTCGTTTTGGTCGGACGCGCCGCGGAAGAAGATGATGTCAGCAGAGACGGTGGCGCGGGCAGTGGTGGATGCGCTGCGTTTGCCGCACAATAGTACCGTCGAAGAGATGGTGATTCGGCCGACGGTGGGAGCGCTGTAGCTTGGCTAGAGAACCGATCGCGCATCTTCACTGATCAACGCAATCCCGAATCGCCGCGGCTAGACGCGGATCTAGCCTGCTGGCAGATGCGCCCAACTGCGCTCTGGGCTTGACTTCCGGTATATACTCTTCGGAGCTTAGCGACTGGTTTGGAAGCCCCCTCCGTCTCAGGTTTCGCTACGCAATCTTCCTCCCCGTGATGAGGCAAGTATGTTCCGCAAGGCTCTCGTAGTTGTTTACCCCGTGTTGGTGATCCTCGGTTTGTCCCTCACAGCGGCGGCGCAGTCAGATCGCCTGCTCTACAGCTTTTGTGACCAGAACCCTGTCTGCCCCGATGGCGCATTCCCGATGGCCACGGTGATGCGGGACAGTGTGGGAAACCTTTATGGCACGACCTATGACGGCGGTGGGACGGCCTGCAACAACGGATACGGCTGCGGGGAAGTATTCGAGTTGTCCCCCTACAAAGCGACGAGCGGGGCCAACGTTGTGTACACGCAAAAGGTGCTTTATCGCTTTCCACAAGCGCCTGGCGATGGGTTCTCTCCCGAAGCTGGGCTGGTGATGGACAGTGCGGGGAATCTCTATGGCACAACAGCGGAGGGCGGACTGATTGGAGCCAATGGACAGTGCGAGCCCTACGGATGTGGGACGGTCTTTCAACTGGTGCGCGGCGACGACGGCAACTGGACGGAGAACATATTGTGGAGGTTCTGTAGCGTTGCGAACTGTGCGGACGGGATCAGTCCCACCGCCAGCCTGGTGTTTGACGCGGCCGGAAATCTTTACGGCACAGCCGCGTCTGGCGGCACCGGGCCAAAGCCTTGTCCGGTGGGATGCGGAGTGGTATTTGAACTCATGCGCGCAGCGAACGGTGTCTGGCTCGAGAAAGTGTTGCACAGCTTCGCCTTCAAAGAAGGAGCGTTTCCGGAGGGTGGCGTGATCTTCGATGCGGCTGGAAACTTGTACGGTACGACCAACTCGGGTGGTTCCGGGGAATTCGGCACCGTGTTTGAGTTGAGCCCCGATGGCGACCAGTGGACCGAGCAAGTGTTGTACAACTTCAACGGCGTGATCGGGCGCGATCCATTAACTGCGCTAGCGTTTGACAAGAACGGTAACCTGCTGGGCACGACGTTTCAGGGCGGTAACGATACAGAAATATGCACTTATGGCTGCGGCATTGTGTTTGAACTGACTCCCAACGGGAACGGACAGTGGAGTGAGACGACGCTGTACGCCTTTTGTCCCGAGGGCGGGATCTACTGTACCGATGGGGCCTTTCCCGCGAGCGGCCTGACCCTTGCTAACGATGGCAGCCTCTATGGAACGACCGGCATGGGCGGCAGCGTTGGCGGCGGGGTCATATACAAGGTCACTCCTTCGAACGGCATCTACACGGAAAGTACGGTCTATTCGTTTCCGGGAGACATCAGCGGAACCAGCGAGGGATACGAGCCCGCAGCCGGAGTGATCTTTGATCCGGCTGGCAATCTCTACGGCACCACCGAACTGGGCGGGTCATCCTTCAATTGCAATAATGGCGGCGGCTGCGGAACGGTCTATATGCTCACCCCCGAGGCGCTGGGCGAGCGGAGGTTGGAGGTCTTGAAATAGTGGCGAAGGCGGAATGGCCCTCAATCGCTGACGTTACCAGAGGTACTCTTGCCTCATCGAACTTGTTTAATGGCAGAACCGCCGCAGATTTGCTTTTAGAGGCTGATCGGAAAGGCTAGAAAAAGACTTCTGGCGAGACGTGAAAGCGGCGGCTGAGTTTGCGGATGTGTTCGGTGGTGAGCCTGCGCTTGCCACTTAGAACTTCGGAGACGATGCTGGGAGTGCTGAAGACGTCGAGAAGATCCTTCTGATGCAGTTCATTGGCAGCCATTAGTTCTTCCAGCACTGCGATGGGCATGGCGGGCTTCAAAGCGTAGTGGCGTTCCTCGAAGTCTTCGATTAGCAGGGTGAGAAGGTCTGCAAGGCGTTGCTCGGCAGCGCTCAGTTTTGATCCCTTGCGATCAAGTTCTTCGAGCAGCATAGTGTAGCGCTCGTTCTCTTTCTCGCTGTGAATGACCGCAGGAAGAGTTTTGGTAAGTAGCGTCGCGTATTCGGGTCTGCTAGTGGCTACACTCATCGCTTCCATTTCTCCTGATCGTATTCAGCGTGAGTTAACACATGGCGGATGTAGATACGCTGAAAGCGGTAATTGATCTCAGTAATCAACCGATACTTATTGCCTTTGATGTTAAATACCGTCCATTTATCTACGGAGTCAGCGGTGGAAAGCGTTTTCCGAACGTCGGCCAATGTTTGCCAGGAAGCTCGCTTCGCAATGCGAAACCAAACGTCAAGCGGCGCTTCCAAATCGTGGTATCTCACGGCTGCTTCCTTGAGCTTCTTGCGGCTGACGACGTGCAAGCGTGCTCCTTTAGCTGGTTCGCATATTGCGAAGTCCATTGTAGTTCGCAAAATGCGAAGCTGTCAAGAGTTTGTAAACATCAGAAACAGCAACACTTTGCGCCGTGGATTTTCGCGGATGAACGCGGATTAACCGCACCTTCGATGGCCTTCAGAACGCGTCTACTCCAGTCACGCTCTGACCGATGATCAGGGTGTGAATGTCGTGCGTGCCTTCGTAGGTCTTCACGGATTCCAGGTTCATCATGTGGCGCATCAGCGGGTATTCGTCGGCTACGCCGTTCGCGCCTAGGATGTCGCGGGATTTGCGGGCGCATTCGAGGGCCATCCAGACGTTGTTGCGCTTGGCCATAGAGATGTGCTGGGCGCCGGCTTTGTCTTTATCTTTTAGTCTTCCCACCTGAAGAACCAATAATTGGGCCTTCGTGATTTCGTTAATCATCCAGGTGAGCTTTTCTTGTACAAGTTGATGAGAGGCAATGGGTTTATCGTGGAACTGTTTGCGCAGTATGGAGTACTGCAACGCGCAATCGTAGCAGGACATGGCTGCGCCTAATGCTCCCCATGCGATTCCATAGCGGGCTTGGTTGAGGCACATAAGCGGAGATTTTAGGCCGCCAGTCTTTGGCAGAAGATTCGACTCGGGGATGTGAACGTCTTGCATCGACAGGCCCGAGGTTACCGAGGCTCGCAGTGACCATTTGCCATGAATGTCTTCGGCTTTGAATCCGGGGCGATCGGTTTCTACCAGGAAGCCGCGAATCTTATTGTCTTCGTCTTCGACCTTGGCCCAGATCACGGCTACGTTGGCGATGGAGCCGGAAGTGATCCACATTTTCTCGCCGTTGAGGATGTATTCTTTGCCGACTTTGCGGGCGCGGGTGCGCATGCCTCCGGGGTTGGAGCCGAAGTCGGGCTCGGTGAGGCCGAAGCAGCCTAGCTTTTCGCCGCTTTGCAGGGCGGGGAGCCAGGTTTGCTTCTGCTCGTCGCTGCCGAAGGCGTAAATCGGGTACATGACCAGCGCGGACTGGACGCTGACGAAAGAACGGACGCCGGAGTCACCGCGCTCCATTTCCTGCATGACCAGGCCGTATTCCACGTTAGACATTCCGGCGCAGCCGTAGCCTTTCAGGCTGGCGCCGAAGAATCCGAGGTCGGCCATGGGCTTGACCAGTTCGCGGGGAAAGCGGCCGGCGCGGTTACATTCTTCGATGATGGGAATGAGGTTGTCTTCGATGAATTTGCGGGAGGTATCGCGTACCAGGAGTTCTTCTTCGGTGAGGAGAGCGTCGAAACCGATGAAGTCAACGCCGCGGAATTTCAGGGACATAGAATTCTCTTTTCTGCTTGCGAATACACACGGAACTATCAGGAAGAAGGAACTTACCACGCTAACAAAGGGCTGCGGGGTCGTCAAACAGGGGAAGGGCTTTTACCGCCGACCTCGCGGAGAAAGACGAGAAAGACTGAGCTTGAGGGGCGAGGTCTATGGAATTATCTCGAATACGACTCCCCCGTTGTAGCGACCGCCGTTGCTAGTCGCGCCGTAGAGTCGTCCTGAGCTTTGCGCCAACGCCCCCGGAGACGGTGTTCCGCCGTCAGCGCAGTCAGGTTGGGCACAAAAGGTGTAAAGGACGGTTTCCGTTCGACCTCGAATCCGGAAGACGGATCCGTAGTCTGTCGTGCCATAAGCCGCATCCCCGTTCAGCAGCAAGCCTGCGATGGGATTCCCTCCATCTTTGCCGTCAAAAAGAAAAGATACCTCTTGTCCGGTCGAGGGCGTGTACTTAAAAGCTCCACCGCAGTAAGGGTAAGGGCGGCCACAATCCTTCAGACCGCCATAGCTAAGTGTGCCATACAGGTTACCGGCAGCATCTATGCTCACGCCTGACTCAGACATCCCTCCATGTTGGGAGCTGAATTTGTAAAGCACCGTCTCCGTCCAGCTTTCATCGAGATTTGGCGATAGCTCGTAAAGAACTCCCCATAGACCTTGGATTGCCCCATCCTGGGTTGTGCCGTAAATGTTGCCTGCGCTATCAACGGCCACGCCTCCCCAGGGTGAAGCTCCGTCGGAGCAACTGTCTTCACAGAAGCTGTGGAGGACGGTTTCCGTCCATGCGCCCCCCGGAGCTGATGGTGGCGCTAATTGGTAAACTATGCCCTCGCCCTTGGTGCCGCCACCCGCAGTCGTTCCGTACAAGTTCCCGAATGCATCTAAAGCCAATGTGGCATAAGCAGGGGAGAACCCATCCCCTGTCCCGCTACCCACAAAACTGTAAAGCACACTGTATGTCCATCCATTGTCGGAATGTGCAAATTCGAAAACTGTGCCACATCCGTTCACACCGTTGCTACGGAAGCAGGGTCCTGTACCACCCTGAGTTGTCGTTCCGTAAAGATTTCCAGAGGTATCCATTAATAGGCCAGACTGCGGTAACGCCCCATCCGTGCAGTTGGGATAGCCGGACTGGCAAAAGTTGTAGAGCACGGTTTCGCTCCAACCACCTCCCAGCAACGGACTCAGCTCAAAGAGAGTACCGCATCTTAGAGCCGTCCCTGTACAATTTGTGCCTCCGCTCGCTGTCGTGCCGTAAATGTTGCCTGAGCCGTCGAATACAAGGCCGCCGTTTGGATTGGAGCCATCACTCATTCCCCCGTTGGTTCCGAAAGAATACAGCACATTCTCTTTGGCAGGCTGCGCCACAGCAGCAGTACAAACAATCAATAAAACCAGTGATCCAAAAGCCACCTTGTGATGTTTGCTAGTGCACATTTCGGCCTCCGCACTCAATAGCGGGTTCAAGTCTCTCCCGCCCTAGACCGCAAGTCAATGGCGGCTTTCGGCGGGGTAAACGTATGCGCCTCAGGGAGCGAAAGGGCTACTCTTAAGAGCCGAGTGGCGCCGCCGAGGCGTCCGCATATCCCTGGGACCAGTACCTTCGAGCCTGCGGTTGTCAGGACCGGGTGGAGCCGTTTCTTACAATCTTTTTGCAAAACGCATGGGTGCAACGGTAGGGGAAGCATCTAAACTGTTCA
>Ga0070764_10001052_pt1 | contig 11775 bp, 9 predicted proteins | sample HubBroMetageWRM4_FD_67287 | JGI IMG/M metagenome (GOLD analysis project Ga0070764, IMG submission 67287) | Warmed soil microbial communities from the Hubbard Brook experimental Forest, New Hampshire - Hubbard Brook CCASE Soil Metagenome WRM 4 | ecosystem: Environmental > Terrestrial > Soil >... | reverse complement strand
GACGACGTCGGCCACGATGCAGGTGATGTTGTCGTGGCCGCCGCCGTGGATGGCAAGCTCGATCAGGCGAGCGGCCGCCTCGTCGGGATCGCTCACCTCCCGCAGCACCTGCCTGATGGATTCTGCCGCCGCCGCCTCGTGCAAGCCGTCGGAGCACAGCAGGTAACGGTCGCCCAGGCTGGCCTCGCGAAGCTGGAGGTCGGGCTCGGCGTCGCCGCCGCCCAGGGCGCGCAGCAGCAGCTGCCGCTGGGGGTGCGACGCCGCCTCCTCGGCGGTGAGCTTGCCTTCGTCCAGCAGCGACTGCACGAGCGTGTGATCGTGCGTGATCTGGAACACCTCACCATCTCGGACCAGGTACGCCCGGGAGTCGCCGATGTGCACCAGGCCGAGTTGCGAGCCCGACCACAGCAGCGCCGTGAGCGTGGTCCCCATGCCCGCCAGGGACGGGTCAGCCTTGACCTTGTCGCGCATCGCGCTGCTGGCCCGCCGTACCGCGTGGTCCAGCGCGTTGAGCAGCTCACCGGCTGGCACGTTGGTGTCCAGCGGCCGGAGCGCGTCGATGGCGGCCGCGCTGGCCACCTCGCCTCCCGCGTGCCCGCCGAGCCCGTCGGCCACGGCGAGCAGCCGGGCCCCGGCGTAGGCGGCGTCCTCGTTGTCCTCGCGTTCCAGGCCGATATCGGACCGCACCGCGCAGCGGACGGCGAGCATTCCCTGGGCGTCTTCCATGGCAGCGTCCCTTCCGGACAGGTAGCCGATGAGGAAAGAGGCAAGCTCGCGCCGGGCGTCGGTCTCCGCCTCCACCCGCCGCCAATAGCTGGCGATCTCCGCCGCTGCCTGTGCCCTCGGCAGCACGCTGATTGCGCGGATGCTGGCCAGCGGCATGCCGAGGCGGCGCAGCCACGCCACCAGGCGGGCCTGCTCGAGCTGGGCGGGATCGTAGCGCCGGTACTGCGAAACCGGATCGACCTGGACCGGATGCAGCAAGCCGAGCTCGTCGTACAGGCGCAGCGCCTTGCGCGACAGTCCGGACGCGCGGGCGAAGGCCCCGCTGGTCATGAACTGCACGCCTGCGCCCTCCTCATGCCGGGCAGGCTGCCCGGTTACCCCAGGCTGCGGCTGGCCCCAAGGGCGAGGTCAAGCCGCCATCTCTGGCCCCATCGCCGCCGCCCAAGTGGCTGTTCAAATTTATCGGTCTAGAAGAGTCCGGTGATAGCCGAGGGTGGCTGGGCCCGGCGGGGTGGGCTGGGGGTGGCGGGGGTGGAGGGTGCCTGGACCGGGCTGGCGGCCGGCGGGTGGCGGGGCGGCGCTACCCTCGGTCCATGGCCCTGTCCGTGCCGCTGTACATCCCCAGCCCCCCGATCAACGGGTTCCATCTGGGGGCTTTGTACATCCACTTCTACGGCCTGATGTACGTCATCGCGATCACGCTCGCGGTGATCATCACCCGGCGCCGCTGGCGGGCCGTTGGCGGGGATCCCGCGCTGATCACCGATGTGGCCACCTGGTCGGTCCCGGCCGGCATCATCGGCGGCCGGATCTACTTCGACGTCACCACGCCGTTCGACATCACGCCGCACACCTGGTGGGGGCCGTTGGCGGTCTGGGAGGGCGGCCTCGGCGTCTGGGGCGGCATCGCGGTCGGCGCCGCCGTCGGGATCTGGCGGGTGCACCGGGCCGGGGCCGACTGGCGGCTGATGGGCAACGCGGTCGCGCCCGCGCTGCTGGTCGCCCAGGCCGTCGGGCGCCTCGGCAACTACTTCAACCAGGAGCTTTTCGGCAAGCCGACCGGCCTGCCGTGGGGCCTCGAGATCTCCAGGGCCGCCCGGCTGAACTCTGGCATCCCCGCGGCCGACCTGAAGTACACGACGTTCCAGCCGTCGTTCCTGTACGAGCTGATCTTCGATCTGGCGTTCGCCGCGTTCCTGGTCTGGCTGGGCCACCACCGCAACATCAAGCCGCCCGGGCTGCTGGCCCTCTACGTGGCCGGGTACTCGGGCTACCGGATCTTCGAGGAGACCATCAGGATCGACTCGTCAGCGCACATCCTCGGGCTGCGCCTGAACTTCTTCATCGCGCTGGTGATGACCGTGGTCGGGCTCAGCTGGTTTGCCTTCAGCCAGCGCCGGAGGAAACCGCCGGAACCCGGCGAGGAGGCGGAGTCCGTGCCGAGCGGCGCTGCCGGAGCGGGCGACGCCACAGAGCCAGGTGACGCCACGGGGCCGGGCGGCGTTGCCGAGGCGAGCAGCGTTACCGAGGCGAGCAGCGTCACCGAGGCGAGCAGCGTCACCGAGCCGAGCGCCGCCGCCGAGTCGTAGACAGCCGCGGTGCGGCCTGCCGGATCGTTCAGCCGCGCATGTTCACGGCGTTCACCCGAACCGGGTGGATGGTGACCACCACGCGGGACTGTCCGGGCTGGTCGTGGTCGCGCAGGTCCGAGTTGTACTTCGCGCCGACCCGGTCGGCGAACGCGTAATCGTCGTCCGGTGAGATCTCGGCGTCGCCGCGGAGCTCCAGGTAGCGATACGGGTCCGCGAGGTCGAGCAGGAACAGGTTCGCGGCCGGGTTCGCCCGCAGGTTCTTCGTCTTCTGGCGCGCGGTGTTCAGCGACAGCCGGACCGTGTCGCCGTCCGCGAGGAACCAGACCCCGGACAGCTGCGGCCGCCCGTCGGGGCCGATCGTGCCGAGCGTCGCGACCTGACCGTCGAGCAGGTCCCGGTGGGACGGGGGAATCGCTGGCATTGATCTCCTCTGCCTAGGGCTGCCGGGCTATCCACGCCGTGGGCAGGGTGGCGGCGACCCGCCAGCCTGGCGGCAGATGACGGTGCGGGGCCCCGAGCCAGAACCTGGCCCCTGAACGTATGTCGCCGTGGGTGCAGATCGACTGCACCCGGAACAGGATGGTCCAATTCTGTCCGACCACGCACGACCGCACCCCGATCCGGTCGGCGTAGGCGACCAGGCCGACCGTGTCAATCCAGTCGTGGTTGAGGATGTGCAGCACGATCGGCCGGCCATCGGCCGACGCCGCGAGCTGGTCCACGGCGTGCGGGATCTGCGGCACCCCGTAGAACTTGGCCGGGGGGTCGTCTATGTTGTCCTTGTGCTGAGGCACCACCGTGGCGACGACCGCGGCCCCGGCGACCGCGGCGGCCAGGCCCAGCACCGCCGCCCGCCTGAGGTTCACCCTCACGACGGCCGCCGTTATCGCGACGATGCTGACGACCAGTGGCGCCGCCCAGTAGAAGTAGCCCAGGTAAGCCTGTGAGATGTCGTTGTCATCGACACCCTTGACCGCGTAGTAGACGAACAGCACGGTCAGCAGGCCAACCGCGGCCAGCGACGCGAGCAGGAACCGGCGCAGCCCGGGCAGCGGGCAGTACCACGCGAGCAGCAGTGCGATCGCGCAGATCACCAGGCCGACGATCAGGCCGCCGGTGTCCGCCGTGGTGGCCGGGATGCCCGGCCACCAGTAACGCAGCGTGTAGCCGATGGAGAACACTACCGAGTGGTGTGTCAGGTGCCCCGAGGCGGCGCGCCCATAGTTGAGGTAGCGGCCGAACTGCCCGGGCCAGTGCAGCACAGTGTTCAGCGCGATCGGGAACGCGAGCACGGCGGACACCGCCAGCGCCGCGATCCAGTGACCGGCGGGCATGCGGGGCACGGTGCCCCCGGTGGCCTGGCGGTGGCGCATGACCACCATGCAGGCCAGCGACGCCACGACAACGACCGGCGAGAACAGCAGGAACTCCGCCTGCCCGTTGATGCACAGCCAGGCGGAAAGCGCGAGCAGCCACAGGTCCGCCGTCTGCCCGGTGGCGACGGACGCCGCCGACACCAGGAGCAGCAGGGTAGGTGCGAAGTAGACGTACGGCATCCACGCGGAGTTGACCGTCAGCGGGTGCAGCGCGGCGAACAGCAGCACGACCGCCAGGGCAGCCAGCACCACCCGGCCAGAGCCTGCCTGCCGGGCCAGCACCGCCAGCGAGGCCCCGATCAGCGCGGCGTTCAGCAACAGGATCGCGAGCAGCTGGCCGTTCCACGGCGTCGGCACCAGGTGCAGCAGATCGTGGAAGAACGACTCGCCGGCGGCCATTACGTACAGGAAGGCTGGCCCCGGGTGGTAGAAGCCCTCCTTTGAGTAGTTGCCCGTCAGCAGGTCGAAGTGCTTGGCCTGGAGAACCGCGATCGTGTTCGCGGCGAAGTCCATGTCTTCGTAGATCTTGGTGGTGAACAGGTACGCGTTCCGCACCACCAGCACCACGGCGAGCGCAAGGAACGATCCGAGCCAGGTCACCGTCGTCAGGGACCAGCGCCGGCGCCCGCTTGTCTGCACCGACTCGGCGGTGGGCGACGGCTCGGGCGTGGCCAGCCTGCCCGAGGGCGAGACCTCCACGTTGGCTCTCCTTTGTGGTATCCCCCTGCTCGCCAGATAGTACCGAGCTAGCTTTCGGGACACGGCGGGACTGCCCATTATTTCGGAGCCTGAGAATACCTGGTGCCCAGCCGGGGCGGGGGGAGGTCAGCAAGCAGGTTCTTGTGCCATATCAGCACCGTGTATATGCCGAAGTGGTACGTCTGCGCGGGCCGCCCGAACGTGGCCAGCACGGCTCGCTTGCTGGTGAAGCCGGGATAGCCGGGCACGCCGCGGCTGAGCACAACGAAGTTCGCCGAGTTGCGCGCCGGATCGTACCAGGCCCAGTCGGACTCGACGTTACTGGGGAGGAGCCGGCCGCCCGGCGTCGGCACCACCTGGCGGATCTGCACCCGGTTGCCGCTGGCCAGCGTCACGACGCCGGACTCCCAGTAGCCGGACAGACCGGTGTGCAGGTGCCGGGCCGCCAGCCAGGCTTCCAGGCGCTGGTTCTGCGCGGGCACCGCCGGCCGGCTGACCTCGTAGACCGTCCCGGCCAGGTAGCCAACCGCCACGATGGCCAGCAGCGGCACCAGCCGGCCCGCAGCCAGCCTGCCCGCCAGCAGCCGGCCGGCCAGGGCGGCGGAGAGCGGGAGGACCGCCGCGATCTCCCGGGTCGACGTGGAGCTGACCGCCTGGGTGCTGATCACGTACGTGATCAGGTTGATCGCCACGCCCGCGACCAGCAGTTCGGCGATCAGGTCGCGGCCGGCCAGGAAGCGCCACGCGGCCACGCAGATTGCCCAGGCGAGCAGGGCCACGCCCACCACGTGCAGCAGGATGAATGCGGCCGAGGCGTGCAGCTGGAGCCCGAGGAAGTCTGCGCCGCCCAGGATCAGCAGGCCCTCGGCAGCGATGCGCAGATGGCCGGGCAGGATCGCGCCGGCCGCGGCGAGCTGCGCGGTGGCGTGGGGGGAGTAGAAGCCGCCGTCCGCGTAAATAACGTGCAGAGCCAGCATGGCCGCCGCCGCCCCGGCGAGCGCGCCGACGCCGAGGGCTGCGTAGTACCACTGCGACGCCAGCGGCCTACGCTGCACGGCCACGGCCCGGTACACCCGGACAGCGCACACCAGCGCGAGCGGAAGCACCCCGATGTAGAGCACCAGCGTGTCCGCGACCTCGGCCCAGCCAAGCACCACGGCCGCGATGGCCGGGATGTACCAGCGCGGGCGGGCGTGATCCAGCAGCAGCCAGACCGCCAACACCGGAACCGACGTCCCGATGTGGTCGGGCGAGGAGATCAGCACGTTGACGCCCGAGTCCAGCTGCGGTGCCAGCATGATCCCGGCCGTGATGAGCACCCGCGCCACACCGTCGCGGCCCGTGGCGGTGCCCTTGGCCAGCAGCGCGGCCAGCAGCATCGCCAGTGTGTAGGTCACGGCCGCGGCCACGTGCACCACGTCCGCGTTCAGCCCGCGGACGAGCTCCACGAGCATGTACTCCGGCAGCTCCGTCGTGTAGAACGGGACGTCCGACAGGTGCCAGCCATGCAGCAGCAGGTTGCCGTGCAGCATGGCCCAGGCCTGCAGGGCGTTGCCGGCGCCGTCCGAGTTGACCGCCCGGGTCCGCGCGATCTGCAGGTTCACCGCGAAGACGGCCAGCACGCCGAGTACCCATAGCGCGGGCTCCGCCCAGGGGCGCAGCCGGGGTGCGCGCTGGCCTGGACGGCTAGCCGGAGCCGGAGCGCTCTCGTCGGCGGCCTGGGACACGGCCGCTCTGCCCGCAGCCGTTGCGTCGCCCGGCACCGGCGCGCCTAGATGGTGCCGGCCTCGATGGCCTGCCTGATCCACGGGATGACCTCGTCCAGCATGGCCGACAGCGAGGTCGTCGCCTCGAAGTCGAGGACCAGCTTGGCCTTTTCGGTGGAGGGGACACGGCGCTGTACGTCGTACGTGAACGGGTCGTCGTGCTCGACCCGCAGCGGGACGCCGGGCCCCTTGATCTTGGTCCAGATCAGTTCGGCGAGCTCGAGCACGGTCGTCGACTCGGCGGTGGAGAGGTTGAAGTCCTCGTTCACCGCCTTGGGGTGGTCGATCGTGTCCACGATCCCGCGGGCCAGGTCGCCGCCGTAGGTGTAGTGGCGTACCTGGTTACCGTCTCCCAGGATGTGCAGCGGGTCCTGCCCCCTGAGCACCTTCTGCACCAGGTCCGGCACCACGTGGCTCATGGCGAGCCGCACGTTGCCGGACAGGATCTCCTCGTCCCCGAGCGCCCGGCTCTCCCCGATCCCGACGCAGTTGAACGGGCGGACGATCGTGTACGGGAGCTGGTACTGGTCGCGCGCGGCGCGGGCGAAGTACTCGACCGCGAGCTTCTGGAAGCCGTAGGACGACAGTGGCGGCGGCACCTCGCGCTCCTGGCCCTCATAGGACGGCCAGGAGTCGGCGGACTCGAACACCATCGACGACGAGACGTACGTGACCTTCTTCAGCCTGCCCGCCTTGTGCGCCGCGATCGCCGCGTCGCAGGAGGCGGCGATGATCCGCTCGTTCGTCGCCAGCAGGTCGTAGGCGTAGGTGTGGAAGTAGGAGATCCCGCCGATCATCGCGGCGCCGGCGATGAAGTGGTCGCAGTCGGACAGCAGCCGGGTCATCAGGTCGATGTCGCGCGCATCGCCCTCGACGAGCTCATAGTTCGGGTTGTCGTCGTAGGACTTGGTGACCTTGCCGTACTTGGAGAAGTTGTCGATGCCGACCACGGCGTAGCCGCGGGCCAGGAGCTCTTCGACCAGGTAACCGCCGATGAATCCCGCGGACCCGCTGACCAGTACCTTCTGCATCGTCACCTTGTCTCTTTCTGGTTATCTGCGGTCCCCGTGAGGTTCTGGAGCTCATCGAGGCTCAGCTTGCGGCCGAACGCGAACCGGTACCACCGCACGTACTTGGGCAGCCAGGCCGCGACCCGGAAGTTGGACAGCCCCTCGTGCCGGTCCAGCCAGATCGTGGGGATCTCGGCAATCGGCAGCCGGAGCCGCTTGGCCTTGGCGGTCAGCTCGATGCCGATCTCGAACCCGTCCCTGCTGTCGATGCCGACCGCCCGGACGAACGCCGTTGAGTAGGCCTTGAACGAGTTGGTCGCGTCCCTGGTGCCCACGCGGGCCAGCAGCCGCAGGCTCCGCCCCGCCCCGGCTGACATCATGCCCTTCAGCAGCGGCCCGCCGACCTGCTGGCCGCCGGCCATGTACCGGGATGCCGCGGCGACCGCGACGCCCCGCTCCACGAGGCGGACCAGGTCGTCGATCTGCCGCACGTCGTCGCAGCCGTCGGCCATGGTGACCACGGCAACCGGCGTGGTGGCGTGATCGATGCCGTAGCGGATCGCGTTGGCCGGGCCCCTGCCGTAGGTGTTGATCAGGCAGTGCAGCCGGGGCTCGCGCTCGGCCAGGCGCTGCACCACCGGCCGGGTGGTGTCCGCCTCGTCATCGACCACGACCAGCACCTCGCACGGCAGCAGAACCGCCTCGAACAGCCGCTCCAGCACGGGGACGATGTGCTCGCCCTCGTTGTAGGCCGGGATCACGACCGACAGCCGCAGCGCGTTGGGATCGTTGTCCACTCCCCGCCGGACCAGGTCCGCGGCGGAGATCTGATGGCTCGATGAGCGGTTCTTGGCCATCACACGGTCACGCCGTCGCCGCGGAGGTTCCAGATGTCCACGATGGGCTTGTCCGTAGCGAGCTTTGCGTACTCCGCGTGCGGGGCGGCGATGATCAGCAGATCCGACTTGGCCACCACGTCGCCGAGCGACATCAGCGACGTGTCGGTCGTGACATGCGGATCGGTGCAGTACACCGCGTCGGTGGCGAAGGTGAGGATGCGCTTCAGCTTGTAGGCCAGGCTGGAGCGGACGTCGTCAGAGCCGCCCTTGAACGCCATGCCAAGGATGCCGACGGCCATAGTGCCCAGGTCGTAGCGCCGCTGCAGCCGGTCCACCAGGTAGAGCGGCAGGCCCTCGTTGATCGCCATCGCAGTCTGGCCGAGCGCGAAGTTGTTGTTGTTGAACGCCGCGAGCTGCATCGTGTCCTTCAGCAGGCACGGGCCGGCGGCGAACCCGGCGGCGGGCAGATCGGCGGCCCTGGGATAGTCGAGCATCAGCCCCTGGCGGATCCGCTCGAAGTCCAGCCCGCGGTCGTTGGCGATCATGTATAGCTGGTTCGCGGTGGCGAACTTGATGTACCGCCACACGTTCGTGAACAGCTTGGCCAGCTCCGCCTCCTCCGGCGTCATCCGGACCTGGCCGTCGGTCAGCAGGCCAAACAGCGCCCCGGCCCGCTCGAACGCCGATTCCTTCCGGGCGGAGATGATCTGCGGCAGCTCGAACAGCTCGGTCATCGCCTTGCCCTCGGCGATCCGTTCCGGGCAGAACGATACGTCGATGGCGTAACCCAGGCGGGCAATCATTTTCTCCACCAGCGCGGTCACACCGGGATAGACGGTGCTGCGAAGGATCAGCAGCTGCCCGTCGCGCAGGTACGGCGCGCACCCGGCCAGGGCCCGGGGGATCGCCTGCTGGTCCGGGTTGAGGTGCTCGTCGACCGGGGTGCCGATCACCACCACGACGTTCTCGGCCGTGCCGACGATCGACGGGTCCACGGAGGCGACCAGGCGCCCCTCGGCGACAGCGCGCTCGAGCACCGGCCCGGCGCCCGGCTCCTCGAACGGCATGTGGCCGTCGCCCACCTTCGCGACAGCCTCCGGGTTAACGTCATAAACGGCGACGTTCGCGCCCCGGTCGGCGAAGGCAATCGCCAGCGGGAGCCCGACGTGGCCGCATCCCCCGATGACCACAACATCGCGCTGAAATGAGGCATTGCGCTGCAGCGGCACAAGGACTCCTGATCCTTTGTCCGGTCAGAACTTTTGCTTGCCTACCATAGCGGCCGAATTCACCGCGCGTGACCGCAGCATCGACAGCGCTCTTACCCGCGCGTGCCCGGCGCCGCCGACGGCCTATCCGCGCCGCTGCCGCCGGTCTGGAGTCCTTCCGGTTCTTCAGGACGGTTCTGCGAGATCCAGGCGTCAATCCGCTTCCACCACTCGTACAGCCACTGCACCTGCGCCTCGTGATCCGCGGAGCGGGGCACCTCGCCGACCGGCACGCGCCACCACTTCGCGCGCACGATCGCGCCGATGGGGAGGCTCCGCCAGACGTCACCGACGCTGACCAGCCGGTCCAGGCCGGCATGGGCCACGAAGATCACGTCGGCTTCCGGGCAGGCCGCGATCGCGGCGAGCGCGCCGCCCGGCCGCGGCGGGAGCAGGTTGGGCATCTGCCGTGCCCTCGCCGCCAGGTCCCGCCGGCCGGCCCGCTCGAGCCGCCGGATGCCGCGCTGCCAGCGGCCCGGCGTCCAGTTGCCGCCCTCTGGGAAGATCACCAGCGCGCCCGCCTGGTCGAGCCCGCTGGCCAGCCGCTCGATCTGCTCGGTGAACAGCTTCTCGCCCACCTGGCGGGGCTTGATGAACACGTTGGGCAGCCGGTTGGTGACCACGTCCACCCCGGGATCGAGCTGCATCGTGGCCTTCATGACGATCCGCGGCCGCCGCCCGTACACGCTGAGCAGCTGGTGCACGAGCAGGAACGAGTCGCCGGGCCCGGCGTGGCGGCTGAGCACGATGACCGGGCGGGCCAGCCGGGCCGCCCGCTCCCCGGCATCCGGTTCCGGCTCGTCCACCTCGACGCGCAGGCCGAACGTGCGCGCTGCGCCAGCGAAGATCTGGTCGAGAAACCAGCGCATGACCGCATAGTGGCGGCTCTGGTACGGCTCGGTGTGCAGGCGGCCTCCGAACCCGCTCGCTACCCACAGCCCGAGGCACATGAACAGGGCAGATGCCTCGGCCGCGAGCCAGATGATGGCGAAGGCCAGCACCCGAAGGCCCCGCAGTGCAGGAGGATGCGTCCGGCGCCTGGCCCGGCCGATCAGACCCACGACCAGGGTCGCCACGGCGAGCAGCGGGGACAGCACGATGACGGCCACCGCGACGACGATCACCAGCGGCGCCAGCACGATCCGGCGGACGAGCCTGGGTGGGAGCATGGCGTGCGCCTCCCGTCCTCGCCGGCCGGTCAGTTCCCGGCCAACCCGGCGAGATAGCTCGCCGAGGCCGCATATGCACGCTCGATGCTCTCGCCGACCCTAGTCTTATCCCGATACCGCAGCTGGGCCAGGTCTGGCGCGGCCCGGTCTCCGCCCGCGGGCAGAACGTGCACCCGGACGTTCTCGGGCAGCGCCGACATCTCCTCGTGAAACCGGTATCGCCTGGCGATCTCGAACGCGACGAGACCCACCTGCCACGGCCGCTGCGGCACCGCTAGCGGGCGCTCGATCCGGCCGACGTGCAGGACATAGACGGACCTGGCGCCCAGGGCGACGGCGCGCCCGACGGGGATGGAGTGGACCAGGCCGCCGTCGAAGTAGTGCTCGCCGTCGACCTCCACCGGCGGCAGCAGCCCGGGCACGGCGCACGACGCCAGCACCGCAGGCACGATCGGGCCGGAGCTGAACCAGCGCGGGCTGGCCCGCTCGATGCTGGCCGCAACGCAGTGAAACGGCAGCTCGAGATCGGCGAAGCCGGGCCCGGGGAGCGCGTCCTCGAGCACCCGGCGCAGCGGCTCGATCGAGTGCAGGTGCGTGCCCGACCTGGCCAGCGTGACCGCGCGGCCCCAGAGGGTCTCGCTGAAGGCCCGGCCAAGGGCGTCCCCTCGCCACAGATCACCCAGCCGCTGCGCCGCTGTGGCCGGGTCGGCCGCCACAAGCGCCCCGTTGATAGCCCCGACCGAGGTGCCGACCACGACATCGGGCCGGATTCCGGCCTCGGCCAGCGCCCGGAGCATGCCGATCTCGTGGGCGCCGAGGATGCCGCCCCCGCCGAGCACGAACGCCGTCTCCACCCATCAGCCTCCGGGGCCGTCACCTACCCAGGGCACGTCGGAAATATTCGACGGTTCTGTCGAGGCCTTCGTCAAGGGGCACGACGGGCTCCCAGTCGAGAAGGTCGCGGGCGCGGCTGATATCTGGCCTGCGCCGGACTGGGTCGTCCGACGGCAGCGGGCGGTTCTCGATGGGCACGTCGCTGGCGGTGAGGGTCAGCACCTTCTTGGCCAGATCGAGCATGGTGAACTCGCCAGGGTTGCCGAGGTTGACCGGGCCGGTGATGTCTGGCGCGGAGTTCATCAGCTTGATCAGCCCGTCGACCATGTCGTCGACGTAGCAGAACGAGCGCGTCTGCGAGCCGTCGCCGAACACCGTCAGCGGCTCGCCGCGCAGCGCCTGCACGATGAAGCTCGACACCACCCGGCCGTCGTTCGGCAGCATGTTCGGGCCGTAGGTGTTGAAGATCCGCGCCACCTTGATGGGCAGCCGGTGC
>Ga0070764_10001051_pt1 | contig 11791 bp, 21 predicted proteins | sample HubBroMetageWRM4_FD_67287 | JGI IMG/M metagenome (GOLD analysis project Ga0070764, IMG submission 67287) | Warmed soil microbial communities from the Hubbard Brook experimental Forest, New Hampshire - Hubbard Brook CCASE Soil Metagenome WRM 4 | ecosystem: Environmental > Terrestrial > Soil >... | reverse complement strand
GGAGATTCCGCCAGATCTTCTGCAAGTTGTTGAAGGATTTGGTGGCGGCGGTAGGACTCGAACCTACGACCTACGGATTATGAGACCGTCGCTCTAGCCACCTGAGCTACGCCGCCACTTTTTAGAATCAACAGCTTACGCACACGTTACCAAAGAGCCGCTGCATAGACGTTGCACACTCCGCTATTCTTGCCTTGTTGGTAGGGCAAGAGGAGAAACGATGGCTCGTTATCAAAGTGGTCATGTCTTTGAGGCTCACGGTGCATTTCATGTTCGATACTATGCGACTGAGATTGTAGATGGAAAGCCGCAACGAGTGCAACGCTCGAAGCGACTCTGCACGAAGGACAACAAGCATCACTCGAAGACCTGCAAGGCAGTGAAGCAACTCGCCGCTGCTGAGATGGAGAAGGTCAACGGCGAAAGTGGCGTCACTCAGCAAGGCGACATCTCAGTGACCGATTTCTGGGAGACGATCTATCTTCCCCACGTCGAGAAGACGACCAAGCCTTCGACACAGAGTGGATACAAAGCGATCTGGCGACAGAATTTGTCCGCCGTCTTCGCAGGCCGCAATCTCCGTGACTACCAGACCCACCATGCAACCCGCTATTTGACATCCCTTGCCGACAAGGGTCTTGGGCCGAAAACAATCGCCCACATCAGGTCTCTCGCAAGTGGCCTGTTCAAACACGCTCTCCGGCTCAATTACATCACCGTCAATCCGTGGCGGGATGCCGGAAGTTTGACGCCCATCACGAAGAGTGAAGCGACACACGCTTACACGCTCGAACAGGCTGAAGCTATCAGCAACGCATTGATCGAAAACCCGCCCGCACAGGTTGTCTTCTGCCTTGCAGCGTTCCTCGGTCTTCGCCCAGGAGAAATCTCTGCGTTGAAGTGGAGTGACGTTGAATGGAACGAAGACGGGATGTCGTGGATTCATATCCGCCGTGCTGCGTGGCGTTCGTTCGTCGGCACGACGAAGACTGAGGAGAGCGTTGCTAGTGTCCCGCTCATCGAACCTGTGAAGTCGATGCTCTCGTCGTGGAAAAAGCTGACCGCCGGAGAGTGGGTCTTCCCGAATCGCAGCAATGAACCGATGCAGATGGAGGGTTTTCAGAAGCGGGTCATCGCTCCCATCCTGAAGAAAAAGAAAATCGCATGGCACGGTCTGTACGCAGGCAGGAGAGCAGCAGCAACGCTCCTCGTACAGTTGACAGGCAATGCGGTCGCCGCTCAGTTTGTCCTCCGTCACAAGAACCTGACCACGACAACGGCGTTCTACGTCAAGCCCGTTCAAACGGCTGGTCTCGAAGGAATGAAGCTCGTCGAGGAGAAGTTGGCGACACGCAAAGCACTCGCTGAAGCGAACGGGAAGTGAGGGACGATGAAGACGAAAATCATTCTGCTGTTCACGCTCCTATCTTCGACTCTGGCATTCGCAGGCATCCACGACGCCTGTCACACAGAGAGCCGGGAGTCCCGTGTCTTCGCTGTCGCCTACACCGGAGCCGTCATTGATCTGAAAGCCGACGAGACTACGAGTGACGGGAAGAAGGTCTACCAGATGCCTGAACTTGATTATGAACAGGCGTTCGGTGAGGTCTGCAAGATTGTCGATTCGCATCCCGAACTGTGGAACCGACCGTCACGACAGGCTGTCAGTTTCGCAGTCAACGCTCTGTGGAAGCGGAAGGACTAGGGTGCGTTTTGCACTTCGCTGGGTTACTCCGATTTAATCTTGGTTTCAATGCTTGACACAGACGACATTCTAGGCAGCGATGACATGCGGAACCTTCGACCCACGCAATGTGCAGGTCGAGTGGATTCTCAGAGTTGTCGAAACACCATCTGTGAATGCTTCTCCCGCCAGCGTGTCCTTTTGGAATTTTCGGATTATAGAATCCAAAAGCATCCGCCAACAACGCCCCCACTCGCATCCTGAACCTGTTCGGGTTTTGAGTATTTCCGCCGACGTAGAGCGGAACACTCTCGGCGGTTGGATTCGATTGCCACGCAGTTCTCGTGACGACGTAAGCACTAGGAGCATGAGGCGGCTTTGGAATGCTGTCATCGAGACAGTGTTCGAGTAACTTGCGAATCTGGAATGGCCCGACCCATTTCTCTCTAGATTCAAGCATCCACTTCTCCCCGATTTGATCTTCTCCAAAAATGGCGACGTTTGACCCGTTCAGTTGAGTTGGCTCCTCAACTCAGAGAGAATGTTTTGCCGTACAGCTCGCAGATTGCCCGTCAGTGCTTGGAGAGCGGCGGGATTCCCGCTGTTCCCTTCCAAGGCGATTCCCGCCTCGTGAACAAGTGGGGACTTTGCTTTTACAAATGCCTCCAGGAAATCCATCAGAGACTTCAACTCTTTGAATGCTACTTCAGCGTCATTCATCTCGATCCTCCCGTCACATCATTCGGCATTATCCCACCTGTAACTAACCGCCGTGGTATCCTTCCGTCCGTTCAGGGTTCGCAGCTTGGAGGAGAGATGAAGCACCTAGCAGGAGTGACATTAACAGTGTTGCTAGTTACCGCAACCCTTGCACAGGACGCCTTGCCGACCGATGCAGGGGTCTACTATGTCTCCGGCGGGAAGTACACGCTGATGAAGCGAGCCTGCAACTCTGGAATGAAGTCGATGGGGATGAGTTTCGGACTACGTGACAAATTCATCTACCCCAACCCGACAGGCCAGATTCAGATTGACGAGCATCGCCCGACGTTCGTCTTCGTTGGTGCAGACCCAACTCCTACCGTAAGAGTGACCTTTGCACTAATCAACATGACTGCGAAAAAGAAGAACCGAGAAGTTGAGTTTGCGGCGGGTGGAGTGATGAAGAACACGGTTGACACGAAGACCGTTCACGACGGGTCGGTCTTCAAAGTCACGCCTACAGCAGACATTCCTTCTGGCGAGTACCTTCTCGGTATGTATCAAGGCGTGAGCGACCCGACGATTGCAAACCTGCTCGGATGCGGGTACGACTTCTCATTGAAGTGATGGAGCGTCAGAAGTTCAACGGGACGCAGACAACTTCCTGCGATGGAGCCAGCGTGACTTCGCCGACGAGTTCAGAGTTCTTGAAGAACTGGACTCTCCCGCTTCCATAATCACGAGATGCACGGTCAGCATCGGGCACATCCACATCAAGCGGTTTGCTGAAGCCTTTGTTGCGGACGATGAACACCTCGGTTGTCATTGGCGAAGTGTAACACGCTGCGAGAGCGTCGTTCATTCACTTCTTTGAGCCGTCAAGCTGTTCTAGCAGCGTAACGCCCCCGGCCAACGTAACGGAAGTATCCGCTTCCCTCCTCCTCCTCAAACACGCAGACCTCAACTGGACGAGCACCTAGATTTGTGCGGTTGTAGCAGAAGTCCCTCGGCATGACGCTGCTGGCCGAATAGCCCGTCAGCTTCACGACTTCCTTGACGATTTCTTCACGAGGAATCGGCCTATTTCCGTATTGCTGCTGCAACTGTCTTCCGACTTGGTCAATTGCATCAGGGATGCTCAAACGGTTCGCCATGTCGCCCTCCTACTTCGCCTTCTCGCCTTTCCCAAACAGATCGTTACACGTCTTGCGATCCGAATCACTCTTGGCTCTTTTCATGCACCCGTCTAACTCAGCGGCTTTCTCATCCTTGGCTACCATCTCGACGGGCTTCAACTTTGAATTCGTGCCAGTTAGGAAACCCCAAAGACGACTCACGAGGTAGCGGGTCTGATATTTGCGACTTCCAGCATAGATACGCTCGTATCGAGCAAACTCGCTTGCGTCGATTGCTGCGAAGGAAATCTGTAATTGCCTTGACGCAGAATCGAGAGCCTGATCCATCTTCTGGGAGTATCCCGTGCAGGTAGGTTCTACGGGGGTTGGTGCGAAGGTTCCTCGTAACTCCGCTATTCGCTTCTCCAACACAGCGTTCTCATACTTGCTCCAGAGGAGATTGCAATCGGACTGCCGCTTCAACCTTTCAGACTCCTCATTCAATTCCCTCGCCTTCTGGTCGGCCATCGCTGCTTGTTCGAGAGCATCGTCCTGTTCTCGCTGATAGGCTCCGTAGACTCGAAGGGCTAGGAACGCCAGCACGAAAATCGCAACGACGCCGACGATTATCTTGGTTTTCATGCACGCTTCGAGCAGGGACATAATAAACACGAACGGGTTCAACGCCAAATGGCACGAGAGTGGTCGTTGCCCGCATCCCTCGACTCTTGAGCCTTCACGATCTGATTGGCGTTATACTGCCGTGTCGGATGGAGCGAGGAGAGATGAGCGATCCTTTCTTGATTGTTACTGGCGTCAGGGACGAACGACGTGCGATGGCGGAGAGTCTGAAATCAGCATTGCAGCAAAGGCAGAACACAGTCTATTCAAGACCAGAGTTCGGCGATGAACGAACTCGCTTCCGTGATGCGTTAGCACAGCTCATTCGGTCGGAAGCAGCACGCTACAGGCAAGCGAGTCGTGTAACGGATGCGGAGCACTGTGAGGCCATCAGGAGAATCTCGGACGGATTGTCGATCCGATACGGGCACATTTTCTTGACGAAGCGACGCTTCCGGTATGGTACGGCCCAGAAGGCTTTGAATCTCTATCTCAAGTTCCTCTGGCGTCTTGGTCAGTTGGGTAGCGGCAAGCCGCCTCATTGTCCCGTCGATGGGGTTGTTCTAAAAGCAGCAAGGCTAGCTGGAATGTGGACGCATTCGGATGACCAGCAAGAGTACATGCGTTGGATCGAAGGAATCAGGAAGGTCGCCTCGCCGCTCGATTTGGCGGACTGGGAATACGGCATCTGGCAGCGTCAGCAGATCGTGCCCACAAGCACGAGATGCGGATAGTCCTGCCTGAAGGTGTCAAGACAGCCGACCTCATCAAGGCTGCGACCTTTGAAGCGTTTTATCACGAGGCTTATATTCCCGGCTTCAACGATTTTGACACGAAGGCTGAAGCACACTTCGGGTCTACCCCGGCGAAGGTGACGACGAAAGACGGTCATCCATACGTCGCTCCCCCTGAGACTCATGCCTTCAAGAACGCAGTGAAGACGTTCATTGCTGGATCAGCGAAGGATGCGAGTGACATGGCAGCGGGATTTACATCTCCGTTGTCTCTCGGCACTCTGGCACTCGGCCCAGCTTCAAAGACAGCCGGAGCAGTCGGCAAGATTGCGAAGGTCGCCAGTCCGCTCGTCGGCACTGCGTTCGGGCTGCAAGGTCTGTACAACGCTGGCGAAGGCGCATACAAGACGGCAACGGAGGGAGCCACACCTGAGAACGTCCAAGAGACTCTTGGCGGACTCGGCCAAGCGGCCCTCGGTGCTCACGCTGATGCGGAGACCGCCGGACGATTTGGCGACAGCGTCCGTGAAAACGTCCGCCCTGTCACCAAGACTGTCGCCGGACAGGATATTCCAGTCCGACCCAAGGGATTCGCTGCTGACGTTGCTGCAAAATCAGTCACGCCTGACACCGTCGATCAAGCAGCAACAGCGACAGCAACCGCAGTCCAGAAAGGCGTCGGCAACATCGCAGGCGATGCGGCTGGCTCGAATGCAGAGACCAACGTCGCAACGCAAGATCGCTTTGGCATCCGTAGTCACGCAGCCGATTTGAAGTCACGAGCGACTGAGGCATTTCGAGAACTTGACCGATTGAGTGACAACGCTTTCAGTGACGCTCAAAAGATGGAGAAAAACTCCAGCAAGGATTATTCGACCGAGGGGCGGGAGAAGGTCAACGAAGCTAAGGCTCTCCAAGATCAAATCATCGAGGCTCATCGTGACGAGCTATCCGAAAACGGTTTCGATGTTGATGAGATGAAGGGCAACTACCGGAAGGCAATCGCACTCAACAAAATTGCTGACAAATTCGACACAGCGACCGCACCCAAGTCAGGCGGTGGTTATGAGGTCAACGGGGAGAAGCTGGCAAATCAGATCGACCAACTCCGGCGTGTCTCTCCCGACAAGAATCTCTTCGGGCGGGCTGGGTTGACAGAAGATCACGTCGCTGCCCTTGCAGAACTCGCTGACACTCTTCGTCAGGAACAGATACAGCCGAAGTGGGGCGGGCTGGCGAAACTCGGAGCGAAGGCACTTGCAATCGCAAGTGTAGGCGTCGGGCACGGCATCACTGGTTTGGCTGAGGCTTTGACAGGCGAGTCGATGGCCGAAAAACTCGGCTCGAAACTCATCACTCGACTGCTAGGCGATGCGATGACATCGGAGCCAGCGGCACGGGGATTGAACGACGCTCTGAAGAATGGCCCCAAGGCGTTGAGTAATTGGAAGGCGTTCTCTCCAGCAGTTCGGAATCTGCTCGTTGAGAATGAGCAGAACGACCGACAACAGAAATAACCATCACCGTATCACTCGTCAAAGTGACTCCGACGGGTTTCGAGCAAGAGTTGAGTTACTCGCACGGCGGAAAATTAAGGCGTGAACAGTTTGTGGGCTGGAGCCGGGAACACCTTAGCAAGATCGTCGCAGAGCGTAGAGCGGGGTTGAAGCGAGAGCGGCGATGATAGCGATTGTTGGTTTGCTCTTTGTTGTCTGGGTCTTGGTTGTCCAAGTAATCACGAGGAGGAAACGATGAACGAGCACGATGGATTGGCTGTTCCCCGTCCTGTTTTAGATACGAATGCCGATGTCCGGCGAGTCATACAAAGCGGAGCGGGGACGAACTTCAGTGAAGAAGTCAATAATCGACGCCTTGCAGCAATTGAGCGGGATGCCGCTGAGTTGCGGGCGATCCGTGATGACAGCGAAATTCGAGTCAAGTCCGAGAGGTTGGCACGGGCAATCATCGCAGGGATCGAACGCAAACCAAAGCCGACGGAGGGGTGATGGCATCGAAGACCAGTCGTGAACTCAAGGCAGTGATTGCCCAGATAGACGCTCTCTTCCCGACGCTTGCCGACAAACCGTCGAAGCAGGCTGACATCCTCTGCGAGAAGTCATCGACTCTCAAGACCCTGTTGAGCCTCGAAGCTGACGAACGTGAAATTGAGCAGGACGCCCGAATCAAAGAACTCGTTGAGCAGCACGAGGCGGACACCCGTCGTCTGCGAGAACTCGAAATGGAGAACGCTGCATTATGTGCCCGCCCGCTTCCAGAGGCGATCAAAGTGCCCGACCCCGGAACACGCTGCTGTACGTCAAGAGAATACTCGTCTCAGCGACCTGCTCGAATCCGTCGCAGGAAGTTTCAAGACGGAACACGAGCGGGCAATGATGGCAATCCGTGTCATTCAGTCTTGTCCCAGAGAAGCAGCGGAAAGGTTCGTCCCGCTCCTCGGCTTCACGTATGCCGAGTACGCTCGAATGTTGATGACGCACAAAACGGCAGAGCAGTTGAACTCCGTCATCTCAGCGGCTCAGTGTGAGGGTCCCGCTGTTGTCTTTGCCAAAGCCGCTCTCGCTCTCCGTGAAGTGTCCAACCCCGTCCGATATTCAGATGAGAAGCCCTTCGTTCCTGACAATCGGAGTGCTGAGGAGAAATTGCGTGAGGCGAAGGAAACGGGACGCCAGTTGAGAAGATCGCCTGCAAGACCATCTGCGGTTGGACTGGCAACACGAGACCAGGAGAGGTACCGGGACGCTGTTGACAGGAAGATTTTCAGCGAGAATGTCACTTCGGTTCGCCCGATGCAGGCTGATGACCTGTTTAGTTAGGTCAGACGGCGAGTGTTTGATTTCCTTGGGAAAATCAAAGATAATCAAAACAATCAAACGCTGAGAGAGGATGGCGGAACGACCCGAAAAGTCAAGGTTGTTTGCTTTAGATTCGCCCTCCAAGTCTCGGATGTCCTTTAGGACATTGAAGTTGCTTGAATGACTTTCGTGCTCCTTTTTGGTGTTGTTTAGCATCTAAGTGTTGTAGACTTAAGTTTGATTTCGGTGAGAAATCAAGGGTTTTTCAAAGGAATCAAAAGACAGGAGCGTAGTCCAATGGCACGGCCAATCGAGCCAACACCAGTTCTTGAAGGCAGAGATGCGGAACAGTTTTTGGAGTCTGTAAGGGTCCATGAACCCGTCTCTGGTGACCGTCAACGCTGGATGGATACTCTCGTCCAGCAAAGCAGAACCGCTGAGCAGAATCGCTAGACGCCTCCCAAGTGGGGACGAAGATTCTACTCAGCGATCTTTCAATCCTACCTTTCGACCCGAAAATCCACCACGTTTCAACCTTTGATTGCGGCGATTCCGATCTGAATGAGTTCTTGCAGAAGGATGCTGATGCCTATCAAAGCGAGCATCTCAGTTTCACTCGTGTAGTCTTTCACGAAAAAGAGCTTGTGGCGTACATCACGCTTCTGACGGACAGCATTGTCCTCAAGACTCCAGAGAAGAAGAAACTCGTCGATTTCCACGACTCGGTCATGCAATGGCCTGCCTTAAAAATAGGACGGTTGGCTGTCGCAACCGCCCGACAAAAACAGTGTGGCATTGGGAAAGCACTCTTGCAGTACGCTGTGGGTTTGGCTATTCGTATTGGTCGTGAATCTGGCGTCGGTTGTAGATTCTTAACGGTCGATGCTTACCCGGTCTCAATCGGGTTCTACGAGCGTCACGGTTTCGTGGTCAACAAGAACTACGTCGATAAAGAAAACCCCAAAACGCATCCGAGTATGCGTTACGACATCCTGAAGAGTCCTCCTATTGAGTGAATGGCCCGGAGATACTAAAACACGGGACGTGGGCGTCGGCTGGTTACCTAAGTCAATAAGAACCCCACCAGTTAGTTGACACTCTGCGAGGTCCGAACTACCTTTTCGGCTGAGGGGGTAGGAGGAGTGTCTTGTTCTGCCCTAAGTGTGGTACTGAGCATCCTGACGATTCGCAGTTCTGTCGCAAGTGTGGTCACGGTATAGCCGTAGCTGCCTCAGCAACAGGAGCCGGAGCAGCCGTTGCTCCCGCACGTATTGCAGAAGCCCCGAAACCAAAACCTCTCGTGCGTACTCCCTATGCAATTGCGGGAGTCCTGCTTCTGCTGTTCATCATCTACGGATACAACGCCAGTCAACGGGCGAATCCGAATCCTGCTGCCAACCCCGTTGATAGGCTCGTGAAGCAACAGCACACCGTCACACTCAAGAATCCCGCTCTCGCTGTGAACGCACTCAACTTCGCCTACTTCAAACTTGATGTCCCACAGGGAGCAAGCAGTGTTCTGCTTCATGGGGATTTTACGGCGAGTGGTGGTCTTGGGAATGACGTTGAAGTATTCCTCATGTCGGAGAGTGATTTCGTCAACTGGCAGAATAGGCACGATGCGAAGACGTTCTACAACAGCGGGAAAGTGACAGTCGGAACTATCAACGTCAATCTCCCCGCTGAAGCCGGGACGTACTATCTTGTGTTTAGCAACAGGTTTGGACTCCTCGCCCAGAAAACAGTTCGTGTGGATGCCGCTTTGACGTACTACCAGTGACCTGCTGTCTTCTGCAAGAGGTTCGTGTCCGGTTTCTTCTAATTTTGGAGGGCAGAATGGAAACTCTGACGCTCTACAGAGAAAATGGAACCCAAGTCCGTGCTCATATACATCAGGAACGCCTCAACACTTCGTCATTTGACGGTGTTGGCTCGATTCCAGGGATGCAGACAATCCGCTTGCAGGACGGAACTCCGCTGAACTACGTGGATGAGAAAACATTCAAGAACGTAGTGACAGGAGAACTGCTCTCCCGCACGCCGACGAAAGGGCGTTGAGCGTGCATCGTGAACTGAAACCACCGTTCAAGTTCGATATTGCGGACATCGTCAGGCGACTACGTCGTCTCCCCGTCACTGTCGATGGAAAGGTCACCATTACTCTTCCGTTCGTCGAAGTATCAATCAAGCCCGACAAGACAGAGCGTAAAGTCGCAAGAGAAGTGGTGATTCGTCTGGCCGACCGTCGTGTTCTCACGTCGGCTGAGTGTTGTGACGGCTGTATCGACAAAGCCCTCACTTCTCTCCAGGAAATCCGTCAAACCCTCGTGGACAAGCAGGTTGAACTAGCGGAGAAGACTGATACGGCACTCTATGTCCTTCTAGATTCGATTCGTGATTCCATCCGTCAGTTCTTAACATTTCAACAACGACTCAACGACGGTGGTGCCGACCACAAAAACTCAGAATTCTACAGGCCATCACAGAGCCGTGAGTTGTATTTCGCTGCTCTTGAAATGCTTCGTGCCCACATCCATCGGACTCTGCTTCAAGTCGCCAAGATTGCTGACATGCCGGGAATACCAGGACTCGATGGGCACATGAGTTACGACGAGCCGTGGCAACTTGATGCGTATAAGAAGCCAAAGATGCTAAAGGAATGAAATCACGTAAAGGAAAGTTTCGATGACGGCGTGCAACGATTGCCAGCAGTCGGCTCCGAGTGCAGAACACCGCAAAGTCTTAAAGCCGATTGGTGAAACGGTGACATCTGAGATCAGGCTGAAGCGAGGGCACGACCAAACCGATTACTACTTCCTTCAGTGCCCGACGTGCGGCTCGGTCTGGATGAATTATCGGGACAGCGGAGCGGGCGGTCACGGCGACTTCTGGGATCGACTAACGAAGAAATACTTCTAGACTGCGTCCGAGGAATTGCATTCTTCGGTCCACCATTCAGGCTTGCTCGTGTCAATTCCAAAATCTATCCTGCCTTGATACCTTTCAATGAATGGGAGCGTTTCTTCGAGTAAATCGTAGCGAGTCGCTGTTGGAACGTCTCGAAAGAACACCCATCTTGCTTTCTGAACAGCGGCCCCAGAGTGTTCCATTGATTGAATCTGCTTTTCTGCGAATTGGCGTGTTGCTTCGACACCGCAGACCTGTTCCGCAACCCGCTTCGCCGTAATATCTGCGTCACGTTCACAAGGAACTTCGCTTGGAACCATGTTAGGCTCGAAAGCTCCGATCTCGTGGTACAGGTTTCGATTCACATTCCATAGTTTCGGAGTGCGACCGTGTTGGACGAAGTGCTGCAACTCATGAGCATACGCAGTGACAAAACCGACCGGGATGTCCAGGCAGGTGTTCTTTCTGACGTAGATTAGATTGTCAAAAGCGATTGTGTCTTCGTAAGACATCCCGGATTCTTAGGGGCGAAAGAAACCGTTCCTAAGATAGTCCGGAAGGTCAGTTCTTCCAGCATATGGGACGTGAAAGGCTCGATAGTATTCTCCGAGTCTCATCCATGTCTGCATGTGCGGGTCGTCCCACGTGGCGAAATATCTCCACAGTTTCTTCGGCGGGAGTGGGAAATGGGACTCGACTCGCAGGCACAACGGCTTCAGTGTGGCTTCGTAATCGGCTGACCCACCAAAATTCCATGCGATGTCAATGCTCTGCATCAAGACTTTACTCTACAGTACGGAAAGGACGAGGTATGCAGTCTTGCATTCTGTTGCATGGTCATAAGGGTCACGGTTCTCGCTCTCGTTGAGTGACGGTCAACCTCGCCGTCGCTCACGCTGCTCAACGTCACTCACGCTCAAAGAAACGGCGAAGAGTGACGGTTCCTTTTTCCGTCGCTCACGCCGTCTACAAAGTAGATTTCCCGTTGCATATTCGTTGCATCGAGCGTCCCGAACACACCCGAATGCAGCATTTTTCGGGATTTCAAAGGAAGTCAACTCGTTGAAAACACAAGCCGCCGTGAGAAACCACGTCGATTATGAGACCGTCGCTCTAGCCACCTGAGCTACGCCGCCACTTGCATTGCATCGGGGAATACGCGAAAGAACTGCGGGACCGAGGGACCGGCGCTTTCGCTGCATGGAAGCGGTGAGA
>Ga0070764_10001048_pt1 | contig 11815 bp, 10 predicted proteins | sample HubBroMetageWRM4_FD_67287 | JGI IMG/M metagenome (GOLD analysis project Ga0070764, IMG submission 67287) | Warmed soil microbial communities from the Hubbard Brook experimental Forest, New Hampshire - Hubbard Brook CCASE Soil Metagenome WRM 4 | ecosystem: Environmental > Terrestrial > Soil >... | reverse complement strand
CAAGCCTATTCATATCGCAGAGACACGGCCGGCTTGGCGCGCGCGACCAGGAAGCAGTGAGCACTCACCGTAAGCAGCGCAATTGTGAGGGCCAGACACGCCGATGCAACGAAAAACCACGCATCCATATCGATGTGATAGGCGAAGCCGCGCAGCCAACGGTTCATCACCCACCCGGCGACGGGCCACGCTATCAAGTTCGCCCAGACCACGGGCTGACAGAACTGCCAGACGAGTAGTCGCATGACTTGCGCGGTGCTCGCCCCCATGGCTTTGCGCACTGCAATTTCCTTGGTGCGCCGCTCCGCCGCGGAGGCGGAAAGCGCGAATAGTCCCAGGCAGGCGATCAAGACGGCGACTCCCGCGAATGCTGCCAAGAGTTGTGCCTGCTGCGTTATATCCGTGTATTTGTCCTGCAGAAGCTGGTCAAGAAAGACCGGGCTGATTGGATAGCCATTGCCCATTTTCTTCCACAGTGCGTCTATCGATGCCAGTGACTGTGGGATGTCACGACCGCTAAGCTTTATGCTCATGACGCCGTTGTGCGGCAGGTCCACATAAAACGCCGCGGGTTCAATCGGCTCGCGAATCGAGCTGGTCTGGAAATCGGGTACTACCCCGATGACCTCCGAAAGGTGCCTTCCGGTCTGCCCTAACCCGGGCACGAAGTGACTCCACTCGATCATCTGTCCGATCGACGATTGAGGCGTTGGGAATCCGAGCGCGCGGACGGCAGACTCATTGATCACCAGCGAATCGTGAATTTCCGAAGAAGCTCCGACGGAAAACGCGTCCGTGCTACGGCTCTTCGAGTGAAAGCGGCCTGCCAGGGGCTCTAACCCGAAGAGCTCGAAGTAGCCGAAATCGATCGACGCATACCAAACAATGGTTGATTGGCCACCGGGTGCGGTGGCGCCACTGGCGGATCCCACTGGGTCAGGGGGCGCCCAATTGCTGCAGGCGACAGCACGAACACCGGAAATGGCCTTCACAGCGTCTTCGAATCCATTTCGACACGCATGACCGATGACGACCACTTGATCGCTATCCATGCGTAGGCTCTCATGCGTCGCAAAGGAGGCCTGCCGGAAGAGGACGATCACCGCCAGAATGAGCCCGATCAGAACGGCGAACTGTGCCGTGACAAGCGCTCGACGGACGCGGTCCGAGCTTTGCGCGGTGGTAATGCCTCCTTTGCCCAACATCTGTACCGGGCGCAAGGCGGACAACACCAAAGCGGGGTAAATCGCGGCGAGGGCACCTACCATCACGACGATTGTCGCGGTCGAAGCAGCGAGCGAGGGATCGGACCAGTATGCAAATGCGATCGTTCGTTTAAGGTACGCATTGAGGATTGGAAGAGAAAGCTTGGCGACCGATAATGCGGCGAGCGTCGCCAGAAGGACGTAGATCAGGCTTTCCCCCATGAACTGAACGATGAGTTCTCGGCGACGAGCTCCCATGGCTTTGCGTACTCCGACCTCGATGGCGCGCCGACTCGCGCGCGCCGTCATCATGCTGACGAAATTGGCGCTCGCCACGAACACGATCAGAATGCCGATGGCCGCGAACGAATAGACTGTTTCGCGCCGGCTCGCCGGCTTCATCGAGCTGAGACCTTCAGGATCCAGGTGAATCTGGTTGATCGGCTCGAGGCTTAGGTGCCAGATGCTGCTCGTTGGCTGCGCTCCCCCGGATACGGAATGCCGATCGAGTAAACCGGGCAGCTCTCGCTCGACATTCGTCGCCTGTGCCTTCTTTAACCTGACATAGATGTACAGCCATCCCTTGTCCTCAGGAAACGAACTCAACGGAGTCTGGTCCAATTGCGTCAGCGGGGATTTGGGCGACGTTCCCGAAGCGAACATGGCAACATTCAAATGCGTATTGGAGGGCAGATCCTCGAGCACCGCCTTCACCGTAAACTTCGCCCTTCCCTTGAGCTCCAAAGTCTCGCCGACGACATTGTCGCGTCCAAAATATTTGCGCGCCATCGTTCGAGTGAGCACAAGCCCATCAGGTTGGTCCAGAGCTGTTGCTAGATTCCCCGCGAAAACGGCCAACGGCAATATGGAAACGATATTCGGATCCGCCCAATAGACGCTCTCCAGCGCTTCGAAGTCGCCGCGCCGAACGACAATCTGAGAATTCGTCAGACGCGCCGCCGATGCAACCGTCGCCATATCCAGATTTATCCAAGCAGCGACGTGCGACGGCGTACTGAAGCTCTTTATGGGGGCGTGGCCCTCGGGGGGCGTTCCTGTAGTCGCGACGAGATAAGTGTCGCGATAGCCCGGAATGAAGTTCTCGTAGCTTAGTTCGTCTCGAACATATAGTACGATCAACAGTGCCGCAGTGAATCCAAGGGCAACGCCGCCTATGTTAAGAGCTGCGTAGAGCGGATTGCGCGCGAGGTTGCGTAGCGCCGCAATCACATAATTTCGAAACATCTTCAGGCCGCCAACAATGAGGCAGGCGATCGCTTCTGCGTGTCGGTCCGAGCCACGTATATACCTATTGCAGATCGATACGATTGATACGGTCGAGGCCGGTGTACTCGGAGGTGATCACGCGGTCCCCCTCTTTCAGTCCGCTGAGTACCTCTACCTGCTCGATGTTGCGACGGCCGATTTTTATGCGCCGCCGCTCCGCGGAATGATCACCCGGCGCCAGCACGAAAATCCAGTCGCCACCGGTCTGCTCCAAGAAGGGCCCGGCCGGCAGAATGAGTGCGTGATCATCGCCGCCCAGGGAAAGCTTTCCCTGCACCGCCTGGCCCGGCACGAGGCCTTCCGGGTTCGGTCCATCAAAAGCGAGGTCAATGACAAACTGCCCGTCCTTTACCTGCGGATAAACGCGGATGACATGCAAGCGCCAAGTCTTCTCGCCGATGTGCACGTCCGACACCTCGCCGTTGCGGATCCGGGACAGGTAGTACTCATCCACGTCGGCGGAAAGTTTGATGCCGGTATCGGGCGTGATCTCGGCCAAGCGCTGACCGGGATTGCGGTTCTCGCCCACCTTGATATCCATGTCCGTCAGACGCCCGGAAACCGGTGCGCGCACGGTGAGGTTGTCGAGCTTGGCGTGGACGATACGCAGGTTTTCCTGCAGCTGCTTGAGCTGCGCCTCGATGAGCGGAACCTGGCTTTGGCGAATCGCGTCCTGACGCTCGTTGCTCGCGGCCTGCAGCGGCTTGAGCTTCAAATCGTAGTTGAGCTCGTCCTGAACGATGTCCCGCGCCTCCTCGGATTCAGCGCCCTTGGAGAAGAGCACCGCGCGCCGGTTGATGGATCGGGTGAGGCGCGTGATGTTGTAATCGAGCTGGGCCAACGCCCGCTCGTTATTGATTTTGTTCAGCTCGAGATTGATTTCGTTCTGCTGCAGCTGAGCAGTCGCCTGATTGAGTTGCGCTTCCTGCTGGATGACTTGGAGCTGCAGGTTGGTGTTGCTGAAGCCGATGAGCGGCTCGCCTTCCTTCACCTCGTCACCCGCTTGGGCGAGGACTCGTTCTACGCGCCCACCGTCGATGGCGTCGATATAGATGGTGTCGTGGGGCACCACCTTGCCGCGCAGGGGAATAAAATCGTGATAGATCCCTTCTTTCACGGGCGCAATGGTGAGCGTACTGCGAGCCATGCGGACCGAGCGCTCGGCATTGCCGAAGAGGGTGGCTACGGTGAGAAGCACCAGCCCAAGTGCCAGCCCGGCGCCAACTCCGGCACGGACTCCCATCGGCCACTTCGCCCAATGCCATGGGTGACGTTTGATCTTCTGATCCATGCCGGCACCATCAGCGAGTTTGAGCATCGTCACCGGCGATACCTCATCGCGCATGGCTATTCGTACCTGAGCGCCGCGGCAGGATGCGCCCGGGCCACCAGCATCGCGTGCCCGGCAACGGTGGCGAGGGCAATCACAAGCGCGATGATGCTCGCGCCTACGAAGATCAAGGGATCGAGACTGACGTGATGAGTGAAGCTCTGAAGCCAGTGGTGCATCAGGTAGAGGGCGGCGGGCCATGCGATCAGGTTCGCCCAGAGTATGGGTTTCGCGAACTGCCAGAGAAGCATGCGCAGAATATCGCCCCTACTCGCGCCCATGGTCTTGCGAATGCCGATCTCCTTGGTGCGCTGTTCGGCCGAATGAGCTGACAGCCCGAACAGGCCCAACGCAGCAATTACAGCGGCGAGACTTGCCCCGAGAGTTATCGCCGTCCCTTGCAGTATGATGTCTGCATACATGACTTGCAGATTTTGGCTCAGGAAGCGCCGATGAATGCCCGTATGCATTGTCTCGGACCAGGCAGCATCAATGGCCGTTAGCGCCTCCGGAATTTTCGAGCCAATCAACCGAACGCTCAGCACGGAAAAAGAAGCAGGGTCTACATAGAGTATCTGCGCCAACACCTGTCTCCGGGTGTCGAGAGCAAAATCAGGCGCCACACCGATGATCTCGGATGGCCCAATTGTGCCCGGCGTCGGTTTTGCGCTCCAGCGGCGGCGATTCCAGGTCACCATCTTGCCAATCGCCTGGGAAGGAGAACTAAAGCCCAGTTTGCGCATCGCCGTTTCATTAATGACAATCGAGGGATTCCCCGCCGTTTCCCCTTCGACGAGGCGCCCATCATCGCCATGATCGTGATCGAAAAAGCGTCCCGCAAGCGGCCGTAGGCCATAGAACTCGAGCGCGCCGTAGTCGACGACCCCACTCACCATTGCAGCTGCAGGCGCGTCCTGAATCTGCGCAAATACGATCATTCCGCCGTTAAATAGCGCTCCACCATTGGCGCAAGCAGCCTTAGCCACACCGGGTAGGGTGGCAAGGCGTTCTCGAAACGCTCGATCTAAAGGCGCGCAAGCGTTGTCGATGAGAAGGATGCTGGAACCGTCGACTCGGAGTTGGTTGTTGAGCGAGAACAGCGTCTGGCGCCAAATGGTTGCAGCGGCAATCCCGAGGCCGATCATGATGGCGAACTGCAGAGCGACTAGGGCGCGGCGAACATTTCCTCCGGTTATTCCTTGGACGGGTGTTCCCTTCAAAACCGCGGCCGGCCGATATGCAGACAAGAAAAAAGCAGGGTATGCACCGGCCATTAAGCCCAACCCTATGGTAGCGACCAGCAGAGCGCCCAATAGCGCAGGATCGCCAAGATCGTTGAATGCGATCTTCTGCTTTAGGACCGAGTTCAACTGAGGCAATAAAAGTTCGGTGAGCGCTACGGCTAGCACCATGGCCAAGGCGACATAGATGACCGCCTCTCCCAAAAACTGCATTACTAATTGGCTTCTAAGCGCCCCCGCTGCTTTGCGAACGCCTGTCTCAATGGCGCGTTGGGCCGCTCGAGCAGTCATCAGCGTGACGAAATTGAATGATGCCGAGGTAATGATCAAGACTGCAATGGCGATGAGGGCAGCGAGAAGCGTCCGGTCGCCTCTGGGGGACATCGCTGATACGCCAGGAGGCGACAGGTGTAATTCGCCAATAGGCGTCAGATGCAGTCCAATGGTGAACCCAGGCGGGTAAACCGTCGAAGTGTCCGCATTGTGAGTTGCAAACGCGGAGAGCGCCTGTTGCATCTGCTGCACCGATGTGCCGGGCCGCAGGCGGATGAAAGTATAGTTGCTTTGGGTACGAAACGGTCCTTGATCTGCTGTGAGATCGTAAAGCGCGAACGCCGAGTAGGCCGCAAGGCTTGAACCGAACACGTCGCCCTTTATATAGCTGTTCGACGGTAAATCATCGATTATTGCGGTTACGCGCATCGGATGAGATGTGTTGAAGGCGGTTGACACCTTGGCCGCATCCGATCCCATGGCGGGGTTGACTTCCAACATTTCGCCCAGCGGCTTGTCTCGACCGAAATACTTGCGTGCAGCCGTCCGCGTGAGCACAACGCTGTCGGGCGTGGCCAGCGCGGTTTCAAGATCGCCTGCCACTGACTTCAGCGGCATGACCCGGAAGAATGACGGGTCCACCCAGAGAAAGCCCGTCTCATCCGCCTCCACCCGGTCGTGACGAATGAGCGGCGGATTATCCGCAGTCATGATCCGAGCAGCGGTCGATATCTGCGGCAACTGCAGGCTCATCTTTTCCGCGAGGTCGGGCAAGGAAAAATCCCACCGCTCTGCGAGCAAACGACGATCAATCGGATCCCTGGTCGGAGTCAGCAAATAAACGTCGCGATATCCCGGAAAAAATCGATCATAAGTGTATTCATCGCGGACGAAGAGGACGATCAGCAGGGCAGCCGCGAACCCCAGAGCGAGTCCAAGAAGATTGATTGCCGCGTGAGTTCGATTGCGTAGCAGGTTTCGGATGGCCGCCGCTAAGTAGTTTGATAGCACTGTGGCTAACCTTCTAAATCCACGAAACGTTGATTCGGCACGGCAACGCGATGCAACGCGGCTCAGACGCCCAGCGCGTCAGTCGCCTCAACTTCCTCAGAAGCATCGTCCGTCAAACGCCCGTCGAGCATTCTTACGATGCGGTCAGCGCGGGCTGCATGGACTTCAGAGTGCGTCACCATGATGAGCGTGGTGCCGCTTGCGTTTATCCTTCGAAGCATCTCCATGACGGCATCTCCGTTTGCGGTGTCGAGATTACCGGTGGGCTCATCGGCCAGGATGATCTTCGGGTCCGACACCAGCGCACGAGCTACCGCGACCCGCTGCTGCTGACCTCCCGAAAGTTGCTGAGGCATGTGCTTGGCGCGATGTGCCAGACCGACTTTTTCGAGGGCGGCCTGCACGCGTTTGCGGCGTTCATGACGCGGCACATGCCTGTAGATCAGAGCCACCTCGACGTTCTCCGCAACATTCAGATCATTGATCAGGTTGAAGCTTTGGAACACGAAACCGACGCCTGCGCGGCGGTGGAGGGTCAGTCCTTCCTCTGAGCAGCGCGCTACGTCCTCACCAAAAAACCAATAGGCTCCGGAGGAAGGACCATCGACCAGACCGAGAATATTGAGGAGCGTCGACTTGCCGCAACCCGACGGCCCCATGATTGCGAGAAATTCGCCGCGATTGACGCTAAGGCAGACATCGTCGAGAGCCAGTGTCTCGACGTCCGTTGTGCGATAAGTTTTGGTAATGTGCTCGAGTTTCAGCATTCTAAAATCCTCATCGGTGTGCGCTCATCACCGCGCCTGAGCAGCAGTTAACGAGTCTTTAAGCTGCGCGTTACCTTGCTCACCAGGGCATCCAGCTGTTTTGGCTCAATGACTGAAGCTTCCACGAGGCCCAGCAGCATCCGCTCCAAGGATCCGCCGCAGAATTTGTCGACGATGCCCTTTACGGCCTTAGCGGCAGCGCGTTCTTGAGTTTCCTTGGCCGTGTAAATGAACGTGCCTCTTTCCACTCGATGGCTGACGTAGCTCTTCTCTTCGAGACGACGTAGGACCGTACGGATCGTTGCGTCCTTTAAATCACGGTGCAATGCGTTGCGAACGGCGACCGCAGTCATGGCGCCGTGTTTCCACAGAAGCGTGAGCAATTCATGCTCGAGGTCGCCCAGAGGAGGAAGTGGTTTACTCATAGTTCACGTTGTTACAACTAGTCGCATGTTACGTACGGTCACATGTGACAATGTATAACATGCGGAATCCCCTGCGGGCAAGAAGGATAGTGAAGTAACAACTCGAGGGCGGTAAGAGCGCGGTGCTATGGGTCAGTTGGCGCCGCCACCCTGCAGGCCAGCCACGCGGTTCAGTGATCAGGCAAAGCGCAGCCGGCAGCGATAGAATCAACGCCTAATGGAAGCCTTACTGATCCTTTTGATTCTCGCCGGCATGCTTGTTCTCGTTCAGAACGATGAGGGCGTGCAACTGCAGTTGCTGTCTCTGGTTGGCATCAAGCGGCGGCTGAGTCGATCGGAAAGTACATTTGTCTTGATCCTGGGCGCTTTGGTTATTTTGGCGTTGTTCGTTGCCATTGAGCCGGAAACGCGAATTTTCCTGATGTTCCTGGATTCGGTGGGCGTCGATCTGTTCGTAACCATGTGTGTGCTTTATCTGCGTCACAACCTGGTACTCGTCGCCGCCATTTTGCTGATTCCCATATTGAAACGGGCCTACCGTTGGGGCCCCGTGCCGGGATTCTGGCCAAGCAGGCATGTCATTTGGTCCAGTGCAAGCTGGGCCGGTTATGCGGTATTAACACCTGTAGTCGCGTTGTGGTGGATAACGTTTCCCGCGCTGTGCATTGGCGCTTTGCTTTCGAAGGTCGCGGGGCTCCTGGTGTAAGAGACAAATCGAACACGCTCAGCGTCGACGGGACTCGCCCGCGGAGTTCGGGGTTCGATGCTTACTTCTGCGGCGTGATAATGCACCAAGCGACAAACAACACATACAAAGCAGCTCCTAAGCCAAAATAAAGTTTGTCCATGACTTGCCCCGAGAGAAAGGATCGACCGCACACCGCAGGTCGGGAATAATCGATCAAACCTAAGGTAAAAATCCGTCAGACAAAGTCGACAGACAGGGTCAGAAAATCCGGCGTGTCGCCCTTACCGAACAGCAGTTGCTGTTATGCCGCAGAGGCCCGAGAATGCCCGAAGCACCTGTCTTACCGCGACTACATCAGATCATTAGGGGGTTAGCTTATTGATTCATCCGCCGCTGCGCTTGCCGCTGGCCTTCACCCTCACTCACCAGGTAACGCCCGAGGAAATCGACGCATACGCGCACGTGAACAATGCGGTCTATCTGCAATGGCTGGATCGAATCGCGTGGACGCACGCTGCAAAACTGGGCACGCCGCTCGCGAGTTGCCTGGCAATGCGCCGTGGCATGGCGGTGCGCCATACCCGCATTGACTATCTGGAAGCGGCGGTGCTCGACGACAGTTTATTGCTCGCGACCTGGCTCATCGCCTGTGACGGGCGTTTGCGCTGCACCCGTCGGTTCGAGATCCTGAGGTTGGGAGACGGAAAGCGCGTAGCAGACGCAGAAATCGAGTATTTTTGCCTCAATCTCGATACCGGCAAGCCATGCCGGTTCCCGCGGGAATTTGCAGAAAGCTATACAGTGATCCCCGAGGTGGCCACGGCCTACCTGCAATTACCACTCGAATTGCGCCACGTTGGTTACTCACGTGGCGGCCTACATAATCAAGGCACAGCACGTGACTAACAATGAAGACGACTCCGGCAAGCCGGCCTTGAGCCGCCGCGAAATCCTCGGCCTGGCGGCGGGCGCAACGATGGGCGCGGCGGTGTACGCAGCTCCGGGACAGTCGGCCGATCGACGCGCCGACAACACACGGCGCACCGACGACATCGTCCTCATGGACGCGACCGTCCTCAGCAAGAACATACACTCACGCAAGATTTCATGCGTCGAGGTGATGAACGCGTATCTGGAGCAAATCGAGCGCATCAATCCGAAGGTAAACGCCATCGTGGCGCTTCAAGAGCGTGCGGATTTGCTCATGCAGGCGCGCGAGCGCGACGCCCAGCTTGCACGGGGCGAATCATTGGGCGTGATGCACGGTTTTCCGCACGCGGTGAAAGACCTTCAGGCAGTCAAAGGCATTCGCATGACCCTGGGTTCTCCGATCCTCAAGGAGTTTGTTCCTGCGGCCGACGGATTGATGGTCGAGCGACTGCGCAACGCAGGGGCAATATTCATCGGCAAGACCAATACGCCCGAATTCGGACTGGGCTCGCATACCTACAATCCGGTTTACGGTGCGACCCGCAATGCATATGACCTGACTCGCTCAGCCGGGGGCAGTAGCGGCGGCGCAGCGGTATCGCTTGCGCTGCGCATGCTGCCGGTCGCAGACGGATCCGACTATGGCGGCAGCCTGCGCAACCCAGCGGGATGGAATGGTGTCTATGGCTTTCGCACCAGCATTGGCCGCGTACCCAACGACGCGCGCGACGCGTGGCTGCCGTCCATGAGCGTCACCGGCCCCATGGCCAGAAACGTCACAGATCTCGCCATGCTGCTCTCGGTGCAAGCGGGCTTCGATGCGCGCGTGCCGTTATCTTTGGACGGTGATGGCACTCCGTTTCAACGACGGCTGGAAAGTTCCTTCAAGGGAAAGCGCATCGCCTGGGGCGCCGACTTCAAGGGGCATGCGCCCTGCGAAGCGGGCGTGCTCGAGGTTTGTCGAAAGGCGGCACAGAGTCTCGAGTCCCTCGGTTGCGTCGTGGAAGAGGCCGCGCCGGATTTCGATTTTGACGCGCTGTGGCAAGCGACCATACGCCTGCGCGGTTGGCAGCAGGGCGCCTCGATCCAGGCCTTCTACAACGATCCGGCGCAACGTGCGTTGTTGAAACCCGAGGCCATCTATGAAGTAGAAACCGGGATGCGCCAATCCGCGCGCGACATCACCGCCGCATCGGTGTTGCGCACCGACTGGTCGCAGACTGTGCGTAAATTTCTAGAACGCTATGATTTTTTAATACTGCCCACCGCGCAAGTCTTCCCGTTCGATGTGAACGAGCATTGGCCGCGGCAAATTGCCGGACAAGCGATGCAGACCTATCACGAGTGGATGAAGGGTACGCTGCTTGTGACCATGTCCGGCTGCCCGGCATTGGCCGCACCGGCCGGCTTCAGCGAAGCGGGCCTGCCGATCGGCATTCAAATCATCGCGCCGAATCGCCAGGAATTCAGTTGCCTGCAATTGGCGTACGCGTATGAAAGCGCGCTCAGTCCCGGCAACCGCCGCTTGCCGCCGCTGCTGGGCCGAACCTAGGGTGTCATGGGTTGGCCGGGCGGGTCGTTGGCGAACCCTTGTCCTTGATGATGAACACTAAAAATTTCGCCGGCGCTGTCTGACTCGCATTTGCGGACACCGCATGCACATCGGAAGGGCTTTCATAGAAGGTCTCACCCGGTTTGAGCGTGACCCGTGGCCGCCTTGCACCTGCATAATCAGCTCTCCCTCCAGCACATACACCAGCACTTGAGCATCATGCCGATGCGAAGGCGAGGCTCCGCCGGGCGGATAGGTGACCGTCGACATGAGGATTTCTTTGCCTGCCGCGCCAATCAATTCTTTGGTCATGAGCTGCTTCACCTCAGCGGGCGCGGGATCCGCCAACGCGGCCCCGCTCAGCAGCAGGGGAAGACACAGAGACAAACCTAGCAAACAATTACGGCTCATCATGCCACTCCCGGTTTTGCGATTGCGTCAGCATATTCTGCTTTACAAAACTTTACCTCCCCTGCAAAGACCGCTAACAGTGCGCGCGCAGACTGACAGCGTTTCGTAACTTTAAGGGGCTCACGATGCATACTTCTTCCGAACCTGACAAAGCCGCGCCGACGCGTCGATCCGCCATCAGCCGCATGCTCTCAGTCGCTTTTGTCGCGGGCGCTGCTCTCGCCGGCGGCGTCGCCGGGGTGGCCGCGGCGACCGGGATGGGCGCCTGCGGCTTTCATCACGGCATGGCGGGCGGCAGCTATAGCGCCGCCGATGTCTCCGCTCATGTCGATCATGCGTTGAAGCATCTGTACGTCGAGATTGACGCCACGGATGCACAGAAGGCGCAAATCACGCCGTTGGTACAGCAAGCCGTCAATGACCTCCTGCCGATGCACACGCAGCTGCAAGCCGCTCATGCGCAAGCACTTCAAGCGCTGACGCAGAATACGGTTGATCGGAGTGCGCTGGAAGCTGCGCGAGTGGCGCATCTGCAGCTGGCCGACCAGGCCTCCAAGCGATTGACGCAGCTTCTTGGCGACGTCGATGAGGTGCTGACGCCCGCCCAACGCACCGCCCTGGCCGCTCATCTCAAACAATTGCACACCCGGACATAATGCGCTGGCGTTGACGGCTCGCTCTCTTTAGAGTCGCCG
>Ga0070764_10001047_pt1 | contig 11821 bp, 13 predicted proteins | sample HubBroMetageWRM4_FD_67287 | JGI IMG/M metagenome (GOLD analysis project Ga0070764, IMG submission 67287) | Warmed soil microbial communities from the Hubbard Brook experimental Forest, New Hampshire - Hubbard Brook CCASE Soil Metagenome WRM 4 | ecosystem: Environmental > Terrestrial > Soil >... | reverse complement strand
GGGCGAGGGGCGCCGTCCCGCCCCGAGCGCCGGCCATGGATGGCCGGCTGGGTTGCGGCTCCAGGGAGGGTACTATGAATAGGCCCGGACGAATTTCCGAGTTCAGGCTCCACGGACGTCTGCGATTCGTTCACTCCCGCAACTCCAGCCACCCATTATCCCGCGCCATCGTCACAAACGCCCCAACATCCGCTGACAACCCCCTCACACCGTACGTCCGCTCGATATCCGCCACGATGTCGGCCACCGTCCGCACCCCATCGCAGCGGGTCATGATCGCCGCAGCGCTGTTGTTGAGCTTTACCATCCCTTCCGGATACAACAGCACATGCGCCTCCTGCGCAGGTTCCCATTGCAGGCGAAAGCCATGGCCGACCACCGGTACAGCGCTCTCGTTGACGACGGCGCTCATGACTTCACCCCGTACCGCAGTGCCATCGCATCATTCATCTGCCACAACACATCGAGCTTGAACTGCAGGATCTCCAGCGCCCGCTCCTGCTGTGCCCGCGTCTTGAAGCGCTCCAGCGTCACCGCCAGCCCGAATTCGACATCGCGGCGAGCGAGGCTCACCCGGCTCTGGAAGTAGTGCAGGCCACCCAGGTCGATCCACGGATAGTGCTCCGGCCACCCGGCCAGCCGCTGCTTGTGGATCTCCGGCGCGAACAACTCCGTAAGTGAGGAGCACACCGCCTCCGGCCACGGCGCGCGCCGTGCGAAATTCACGTACGCATCCACCGCGAACCGCACGCCGGGCAGCAATTGCGACAAGCTTTCCACCTCGTCCCTACGGAGCCCAACAGCCTCCGCCAGGCGAAGCCACGACTCGATGCCACCCGGATCATCTCCATAACCGTCGTGATCGAGAATCCGCTGCACCCAATTACGGCGCACCGCCCGGTCATCACAGTTGGACAGAATGGCCGCGTCCTTGATGGGGATGCTCACCTGGTAGTAGAACCGATTCGCCACCCAGCCCCGGATCTGCTCCGGCTGCGCAAGCCCCGAATTCAACATCACGTTGAAAGGGTGATGGATGTGATAAGCGCGGCCCTTGTCGCGCAGCCGCTGCTCGAACTCCGCGGCGGACCAGGCCCCTTCCGTCATAATACGATCCCCGTCACAGCACGATCTCCATCCCATCCCATGCGACTTCGATCCCACGCCGGCGCAGCTCCGCGCGCTCGGGCGAGGTCTCATCCAGGATGGGATTGGTGTTGTTGATATGAATCAGGATCTTGCGGGTCGTGGACGGTAGCTTGTCGAGCCATTCGAGCATGCCACCCGCGCCACTTTGCGCCAGGTGACCGATGTCCCGGGCGCGCTTGCGCGAGAGGCCGAGCAGGATCATCTCATCGTCGGTCCAGAACGTACCGTCCACCAACACGCAACTGGCGGCCTGCATGGCCTCCCAGACATGTTCTTCCATCGCACCGAGCCCCGGAGCGTAGAGCGCACTCGTCTTGCGGCCTTCGCTCGTCAACACGAGTGCAACATTGTCTCCAGGCACCGGCGACTCACGATTGGGCGAATAAGGTGCCGGCTTGCTGGCGACGGACAGGGCTCGCCACCTGACCCCTGCCACACCATCCACACTGAAATCTTCGCCAGGCTCGATCCGCCGGCGCTCAATGCCGCAATAATGCGCGAGCACCTGGAGAATCGGATTACCCCGGGTCAGGTCGGCGTGCACACTGTCGGTACACCACAGCGGCCACGGACGCGTGGCCTCTCTCAACATATACAGCCCGGTCGTGTGATCCACCTGGCCGTCGCACAGCACGATACCGACCAGGGCCGTATCCCGAATACCCCGCGCAGGCTGCAGGATCGGATTCCCTTGCAGCTGAGTCAGGATGTCGGGTGAAGCATTGACGAGTGCCCAGGCGGCGGGATTATCGCCCGTGACGGCAATCGACGATTGGGTGCGCGCCCGCGTATGCAGAGCGCCACTACGGACCCCGGCGCAGTTACGGCAGTTGCAATTCCACTGTGGAAAGCCACCGCCTGCCGCGGAACCTAAAACTCGGATTTTCACGGAAGAGTAGGCGCCGGCCAAGCTGGGTCAAGGCCGAGAGCCTGGCCGACGAAGCGGATGCCGCCATCCACCTCGACCGGCCACGCTCCCAAACCCTAAGCGGCTCAGCGCTTGGCGATGTACATCGTGATTTCCATGCCGAACCGGAAATCAGTCGCTTGCGGAGTTTCCCATTTCATAACGATGCTCCTGGACGGTGAATGCCCTTTCCTCGAATAGGAAGGGGCGACCCCATCCTTCCGCACCGCGCCCCCCACCGAATCCGGGGGATCATGAAACTGGCCTCATGATTTTCATGAGCAACCAACCTGAGGGCCTCAAAGCTTCCCTATGTCGCCGCGAGCGCGCAGGTGCGCGCGCCGCGAGCCGAACCCGTGAAGGCCGCGTTCACCCCCGCGCGGCCCCTTGCGTTTACCCGCGCGCCGCAACCCGCGCCCGTTCTTCCTTGCGCTACCATCCCCCCATGAAGCTGCGCACCCGCCTGAACCTCGTCGTGGCCGGCCTGACCGCCGTATTCGTGGCTGTACTGCTGAACGAAGAAATTCAGAGCACCCGCTCATCGGTGCGTGAAGAAATCGAGGCCGCCAACGGCGTCGCTTCGCAACTCCTGGGGCGCCTCGCGGTGATCTATTCCCGTACCGGGGGCACCGAGGTGGTGTTGCAGTTTCTGAAGCAACTCGGACACATCCGCGCCAACGACATCATTCTGCGCACCCCCGCCGGCGAGATTCTCTATACCTCCCCTCCCGCCACCTACAAGGCGGGCCACGAAGCCCCCGACTGGTTCGCGCATCTGATGTCACCGCAAACGGCACGGCATACGTTCCCGTTGCCGGGCGGCGCCCAACTGGTCGTCCAGGCGCAACCCTCCCGCGCCATACTCGATGCCTGGGACGACATCACCAAATTGCTGACGACCGCGATAGTCATGTTGGTGGTTGTGAATGGGCTCGCCTTCTGGTCCGTGGAGCGCGCACTCGCGCCGTTCCCCGCCATCGCCGATGGGCTCCGACGCATCCAACGCGGCGAGCTGACATTCCGTTTGCCCCCGCTGCCCGGAACCGAGGCGAGCGCCATTGGCACCGCATTCAACCGAATGGCCCAGGGTGTCGAAGATAACGTGCAGGCCGAACGCAAAGCGCGCGAGGCAGAAACCCGCCTCGAAGAGCGCCGCGAAATGTCACTCCTAGTCGAGCAACGCGTGGAGGAAGAGCGGCGTCTCATCGCGCACGAACTACACGATGAATTCGGGCAATCGGTGACCGCCATTCGCAGCCTCGCGTTGGCCATCGCCACACAATCGACACAACCTCCCATGAGCGACGCCGCGCGGCTCATTTCGGAAGAAGCGGCGCGCCTCTACGACGCCATGCACGGCCTCATTCCACGGCTCATGCCCGTATCCCTGGACACGCTCAGCCTCGCCGAGACCCTGGAGAATCTCGTCCGCGACTGGCAACGGCGCAATCCCGGGATCACGTTGTCGTTGCGCCATGATCTCCCCTCCGACCTGGGGCCGAGCGTCACACTCGCTGCGTACCGCGTAGTGCAAGAGGGTTTGATCAATGCCCTCAGACACGCACAAGCCACTCACATCGAAATCAACCTGGAGAGTCGCTTCGAAGAGGAGCCTGGCGACACTGCACGCGACAGCGCTTTATCGGAGCAAACAACGCAGCGCATGATCGTCACCGTCACAGACGACGGCGTCGGCCTTCCACAACCCGGAAGCTGGTCGCGTCCCGGCCACTTTGGCCTACGCGGCTTGACCGAGCGCGTCGAGCACCTGGGCGGCCAACTCAGCGTTCGCAACCGCGATCCCCATGGTGTGAGCCTCACCGCCGAGATCCCCTTGTTCAGCGCAAAAATCCCAACGGCGGTTGGAACATGATCCGCATTCTCCTCGTTGACGATCACGCGGTAGTCCGTACCGGGTTCCGGCTGCTTCTGCAGTCACACGCGGAAGTCGTGGTAGTGGGAGAAGCCGAATCGGGTGAAGCCGCCTGCCAGCGGTATGACGAACTCACGCCCGACGTCCTGGTTATGGATATCGCCATGCCCGGCATGGGCGGCCTCGAGGCATTGAAGAGGATTCGTGCCCATCACCCGCAGGCGCGCGTCCTAGCACTATCCGCGCACGATGACCCCATGCACGCTCGACGCGCCTTCCGTGAGGGGGCGCTGGGCTTCCTGTCCAAGCGAAGCGCCCCCGAAGCGCTCCTCGAGGCCGTGACCACCGTGGCCGCAAACAGGCGTTACATCGACGTGAGCCTTGCCCAGAAGCTCGCACTCGCCGACATCGAGGGCGCCGCGAAATCCCCGGTGGAACGCCTCTCCGAACGGGAATTCGAGGTGTTTGTCCGCCTCGCCGGAGGCGCGAGCGTCCAGCGTATCGCCGACGACCTCAAGCTGTCCGCCTCCACAGTCGGCACTCACCTCTACAACATCAAACAGAAGCTCGGTGTGTCGAATCAATCGGAACTCACCCTGCTCGCCATCCGACACGGCCTCATCGAGGCGTGACAGGGCCTTACCGAGGCCCGGCATCCGTTGCCGGGCCGATCACCAGCATCGGCCAGCGAGCCAGGCTACCGCGGTGCAACCAATGACCCCGGCCCTGCAGCGCCGCCCCCTGGCTGGACGAGTGCTCCTCCACGAACTCCGCGAACAGCGTCCGGTCGGCGTAACACGACCCGTTTGGAAAGCGCACCTGTTGGAACGGCCCGTAGGTGGCGGAAGTCGTACCTTGTGGCCCCGCGAAATGCAGGCACACCGGCTCCATGCACTCATAACTCGATACAAAGCGGTCGCCCAGCTCCCAGTGATGATCGAAATAGCGGCCGACCACTGTGTGGTCCTCCCCCTGTTGTAACAAGTGCCCTTCAATCCTGAAGAACGGCGCGGGCCCGAGAACAGCAGGGTCCGTCCCAGCCAAAGAATTGAAGCGCAGTCGGATCATTTAGAGAAACCTCCTTCAACGTGGTGGCAGCTTAGCCGCCCCACGACGTATCCGTGGCGTCGCAATTTTCGGGCCGAAGGGTTCGACCTCTACAGGCGCCAACAAAGAACACTTCAGGGCACAAAACCTGAACACTCCCTGAACCCCTGGACCCCCCGCGCCCAGACTTACCAACAGCGTGTGATTTCGGCAAACCGGGTTTTACGAGTATCCTTAGACATCGCGACCACCCGCACGACAGTCAACGCAAGCACTGGCCATCCATGAACTCAACACCACTTGGCGACTCATCCCCGGCCGACTCGTCCCCGGCCGATTTGTCCTTGGCCGCGTTGATCTTGCGCACGCGGGAATTCGCAGCCGAGCGTGACTGGGAACAGTTTCACACGCCGAAGAATCTCGCCACGGCGCTGGTGGCTGAGGCGGGCGAGCTCGCCGCGGAATTCCAATGGTTGACCGCCGCACAAAGCAGCGCACCCACTGTGGAACAGCTCGAACGCATTCGCGCCGAGTCCGCCGACGTTCTCATTTACCTGGTGCGTCTCGCCGACAAGTTGGGATTTGACCTGTTGGCGGCCGCCGCGGCGAAAATCACCGCAAACGAACAGCGCTACCCGGTGGACAAAGTCCGCGGCAGCTCTAAAAAATACAACCAATACTAAAGGCTCAACGCCCCGCCTCTACCCTCTGCAACAGCGCTCGTAACAACGGCGCCAGCCGGCGCAGCTCGTCCCGGTGCGCCAGAGTTAGAACGAGCAGCAGTGCTTCCGCCTTCGCAGTCAGGGCGATCAGCACCCTACGACGATCCACCGCGTCGTGTCGCCGTTGTATCAGACCGCGTCCCATAAGGCGGTCCACCAGTCCTACAACACTGTGATGCTTGAGATTGAGACGCTCGGCGAGCTCCCCAACGGTCAATTCCTCCCGCCCCGGAAAGCCCTTGATCGCCAGCAACGCCTGATGTTGTTGCACCGTAAGTTCCGCCTGGCGGGCCGCGTCCTCGCTGAATGCGCCGAACTGGCGCAGCAGGTAGCGGAACTCCGCCAGCGTTTCGTAATCGGCCTTGGCCAGGCTGCGCTGGCCGGAACCCCCGGTGCCCCGCTTCATTCGCTCGCCTCATTATATCGTAATGCGATATATTGTCCGGATGTCATCGACCCCTTACCCCTCTACCCCAATGGCCCCATTACGGGATTTCACCGCGGACCGGCGCGTATTGATACTGGCGGCACTGGCCATTGTCGTCGGCAGCGCCGGCGCGGGCGCCGCCTGGGCGCTTGCTCGATTGATCAATCTGGTCACGAATCTGGCCTACTTCGGCACGCTGAGCGCAGCGCCCAGCAACGTCGCGGACAATACCCTGGGACTCGCTGCCGCGCTGATCCCGGTGGCGGGCTGCCTGGTCATCGGACTGATGGCCCGCTATGGCTCGGAGAAGATCCGGGGCCACGGTATTCCGGAAGCCATCGAGGCGATCCTCATCGGCCGCAGTCGCATCCAGGGGCGCGTCGCGTTATTAAAGCCGTTGTCTTCTGCCATTTCGATCGGGACGGGCGGCCCCTTCGGCGCCGAAGGACCGATCATTATGACCGGCGGCGCACTCGGGTCACTCTTCGCGCAACTCTTCCACCTCTCGAACGCCGAGCGCAAAACACTGTTGGTCGCTGGCGCCGCGGCCGGCATGAGCGCCACCTTCGGCACCCCGATCGCGGCGATACTGCTCGCGGTCGAATTGTTGCTGTTTGAATGGAAGCCCCGCAGCTTCGTGCCGGTAGCGGTCGCCTCGGTGGTCGCCGCAACCTGGCGCTCCTGGGCACTCGGCACCGCGGCACTGTTCCCGCTCGCGACTAGCCACTTGCTACCGCAGACGGGGCTGCTTTTAGCTGCCGTGCTCGGCATTGCGGCCGGCCTGGCATCCGGACTCCTGACAGCCATGGTCTATGGCGCCGAAGATCTGTTTCAACGGTTAACCTTCCATTGGATGTGGTGGCCACTGATTGGCGGCGTGGTCATAGGCGTCGGCGGCCTCATTGAGCCACACGCCCTCGGCGTCGGTTACGACAACATCGCGGCGCTGTTGCACGGGGACCTTGCCTCGGGGCCTGCGCTGCGCCTACTTATCGTCAAAGCCATTATCTGGTCGGTCGCACTGGGGTCAGGTACGTCGGGCGGCGTTTTGGCGCCGCTGCTCATCATGGGTGGCGTGTTGGGCTCACTGTTCGGTGCACTGTGTGGTGTGCAATTTTCGCCCGGCTCCGACACTGGAATGTGGGCACTCATCGGCATGGGTGCAATGATGGGCGGAACGATGCGCTCGCCGCTGACGGCGCTGATGTTCGGCCTCGAGCTCACTCATGACATGAACTCGCTGTTGCCCCTTGCCATCGGTTGTGTAGCGGCGCATCTCACCACGGTGTTATTGCTGAAGCGCTCGATTCTCACGGAAAAGATCGCTCGCCGCGGGCACCACATCACCCGCGAATACGTGGTCGATCCCTTCGAAACGGTGCGTGTAGCCGACATCATGGCGCAGCCCGCCGAAGCCCTGCCTGCCGATTGGACTGTTGGTGAGACTCTGACTTTCTTCACCGCTCCGGACGCGCCGCGACGTCACAAGAGTTACCCGGTCATTGACAGGGACGGACGTGTGCTCGGCATGGTCTCGCGCGCGGACGCGCTACGGTGGCTGCGAGACGAGCACTCCTTGACCGGTTTACTCCGTGAGCAGATCGCGGGACAGGATCTGGTCGTCGCCTACGATGACGAGTTGGCGGGACAACTCGCCGATCGCATGACGAGCAGCGATGTTGGGCGGGTGCCGATTGTGAACCGTCAGTCGGGCTCGCTGGTGGGACTGGTGGCCCGCCGCGATCTGCTAAGGGTCCGAACTAACATGGTGCGGCATGAGCGCGAGCGCGAAGCACTCATTCGTGTGCTACCGCGGCGCCAGGAGTACGCGTCAACCGAGGCCTAGGCGAGCTCCTAGCCCTGCCGCTCGATGCCTCGCTGGACCGCTACGCGGCGCGTAAGACGCTCGATCGAGCGGCGCGCCGCCGCCTTGGCGATGTGCTTGCACCACAGCGGCTCCCGTTGCGCCGTCTGGCGACGGAATTTCTCGCAATCGCAAGTCCACTGGATACGCTCGTCCTCGGTTTGCAGGACTCGCACGGTGCGGCTCGGGAAGGAATACGTACCTAGGACCGCCGGTTCGGCGTCGGGGCCCTTTCTTCTCGGGAATCTGAATGCCATATGCCCGAGCATAGCGCGCCCCGGCTGTGGATCGCCTGTGGATTACTTGTGCATAATCGAAGTTTCGTACCCCTTACAGGCGCTCACAGGGATGATCCCATGCCGCTATTGCGAATGAAGCAGTGCTTTCCGGTCCTCGTTGCGGCCGCGCTTGTCGGCGCGACCCACCCTGCCAGCGCGCAACACCCCGCAGGCGGGCAACACCCTGCGGGTGTACAGGCCCCCGCGACGACCCAGGATCTGAATCCGCAGCAGCAAGGCGCGCTCGACATCTATCGCGAGCTGCTCGAGATCAACACCACCGCCTCGGTCGGCGATACTTACGAGGCCGCGAAAGCGATGGCTGCGCGACTCACGGCAGCGGGCTTCCCTGCCGCCGATGTTCAGGCCTTCGAATCGGCGCCGAAGCGCGGCAACCTGGTCGCCAGGCTGCGCGGCACGGGCAAGCGTAAGCCGATCCTCCTCGTCGCCCATATCGACGTGGTGGAGGCGAAGCGCTCCGACTGGACGACCGATCCCTTTAAGCTCGTCGAGAAAGACGGCTACTTCTATGCGCGCGGCTCGGGCGACGACAAATACATGGCCGCCACATGGATCGCCAACCTCATCCGCTACAAGAAAGAGGGCTACCGCCCGGACCGCGACATCATTGTCGTACTCGAAACCGACGAGGAAGCCGGCGACCCGCAAGGCGTGGGAATCGGCTGGGTCATCGCGAAGCATCGCGACCTGATCGACGCGGAGTTCGCACTGAACGAGGGCGGCGGTGTGGCGGTCAAGGAGGGCCACCCGCTTTGGAACAGTCTCCAGACCAGCGAGAAGGTCTTCCAGAGCTTCTGGCTGGAGACCCACAACAGCGGTGGCCACAGCTCCCAGCCCCGCAAGGACAACGCCATCTATGAGCTGGCAGCAGGACTCGAGCGCATCGCGAAGTTCGATTTCCCGGTGCAGCTGAACGAGACCACGCGCCTCTACTTCGAGCGCATGTCGAAGATCGAGACCGGCCAGGTCGCCGCCGATATGCAGGCCATCCTCGCGCCTCAACCCGATCCAGCAGCGGTTGCGCGGCTTTCGGAGCAGGTCCCCTACAACGCGCAGTTGCGAACCACGTGCGTAGCAACACGCCTCGAAGGGGGACACGCCGACAACGCCTTACCGCAGGTGGCCCGCGCGATGATCAACTGCCGCATCCTGCCCTCGCAGCCGGTCGAGGAAGTGCGGGACACCCTGGTACGCGTGCTCGCCGACGACAAGATCACGGTGACCCCGGACCATCCCGCCACGCCGAGCCCGCCGTCGCCATTGCGACCTGAGTTGCTGAAGACAATCGAGAAATTGACCACGAAATTCTGGCCCGGCATTCCGGTGATGCCGATCATGTCGACCGGCGCGACGGACAGCCTCTATCTGCGCAACGCAGGAATTCCGGCTTACGGACATAGCGGGCTTGCCGGCGATATCTTCGACGTGCGCGCGCACGGCAAAGATGAGCGAGTCAATGTTCAGGCGTTCTTCACGGGGCAGGAATACTTGTACGAGCTGGTGAAACAACTTTCTGCGGGGCACTAGGCGGAGGCTCCGGGGGCGTGAGCGCCAGCACCACGCTCTTCGGTTTCTCGACCTCGGTATACATCTGCTCGCCGTCGTCCGTGCGCCGGCGAGCAATCCATATGTAACCCGGCGCCGCGGCGCGAACGTTGTAGCGGATGGTGTAGTCATCACGCACCAGCGCGCCCGTGATCCGCGAGGGCCGGTCCACGTAGACCAGCATGAGCCGCTCTTGCGTCTCTCCGTTGATCCAATCCGTCACGGCCACCTGCTCGATGCCATCTGGTTGGAGCGCCAGCGGCGCGAGTCGCGCGATGCGCGCGTCCGGCGGGTCGATCCTCAGATAATCGAGACTGAACTCCGTGGGCTGCAGGGACCGGTTGAGGTCCTGCTGCACGCGACTGAAGTCGATATCGAACGTGAGATCGGCGTTGAGGGTGGGGTGAATAAAATCACCGGTCGTCGCCGGACCGTACAGATCGCCGGCGATATACGGAAAGAACAGCCGGAAAGCGCTACGCGGCAGCGGGTCGCGCGCGGCCGCCAGGTCGGGTGAGAGGAATTTGATCTGCGAGTGCAACACCCAGCCGTGATGTGACTCGGGCTCACTCTGTCCGCAACCCGCGAGCACGCTCGCGGCGACCATGACAACAAACAGCAGGCGCGTCACTTTCCGGGTCAGGAGGAAACGATCTTCGCCTTGATCGCCTCGTATTCCGCATCGGTGATGAGCTTTCCGTCCAGCATCTGTTTCGCTTCCTGCAGCCGGCGCACAGCATCCGGCTGAACGCCCACGCCGCCCTGGGGCGCATAACCTCCAGCGCCCGAGACCTGAATTCCGCCAGCGCGCGCGCGCAACTCTTCCAGCTCACGGACACGGCGCTTCTCGCGCCAGGACTGGTCCTGTGCCTGGCAGATGCGATAGACCGCCTGCGCCTGCTCTTTGCGCAGCCCTTTAAACTCCAGGCGCTGCGAGCCCTGGCTGCCTTGAGACGCCAGGTCCGTAGCGCGCCCTGCACGAACCAGGAGATCCGCTCCCAACATGCCAACATGCAGGGTCACTTCCTCGAGGTCCTGCCAACGGACGCCGGCCACGTCAAAGCCGCCGAGGAGCTTACGAGTGAGCAGGATCAATCGTCCGCTGGTCGCCGCAATGAGCAACCGGCGATGCGTCAGGGCAAAAATACGCCGCTGGATCGCCCAGGCTTCGAGCGTTTCGCTCGGAATCAGGATCGACCTCAGGTGCTCGAGCGGCTTGGCCAGATCCGGCTCGGACCCATTCATAGTGTTGTTCATGCCTTGATCCCGACTCTTGCTTTTCTGGACTACTTTTTCGGCGCGCCCCCATTGGGCCCGTTCTGCACGAGTTCGCTACGGAAGTCGCGGAGTTTCGCCTTCAGACTCCGCTCGTTCGCCGGACCCATGCGGATCAGGAGCTTCTGTCCCGCCGAGAGATCCTCCAGCTTGGGATCCGCAAACTGGTAGAACACCTTCGGTTGCACCACGTCGATCGGTCCCTGCGGCTCCGGTGCGGCCAATAAGTGGTCGATCACCTCGACCAGACGGTCGTTGAAGAATCGTCCCGGGTAACCCAGATCCTCATAAGCCTGCTGAAAAAGCGGGTACAGATGAAAATAAACGGACGCGAGCGTCTTCGGATCCGTCGTTTCGACTAGATGGATGAACGGCGCGTAGCGCGCATAGTTCGCAGCGCCCAACGTCGTGGTATCACCCTGGTTGGAGATGGCAGTCTCGCCCGGCGTCGGTTTCACCGGCCGCAGATCAACCGCGACCTTTTTCCGGGGGAGGTTATCGATCGTCACCACGATGTGGCGCACGATGTTTTCCTGCACGAGGAATTGTTCGACGGGCTTCGAGCCCAGGACACCGACTAAAGAGTCCTTCACGGACTGGTCGCTCTGATTGAGCGCCGGCAATGCTGCCGTGTCCCCGCCAGCGCCCGGAATCGGGTGCTGGATGCCGCCGTCATCCGCTTTCACAGCCGGAGGTGGCGGCGGGCGATTCTC
>Ga0070764_10001046_pt1 | contig 11823 bp, 10 predicted proteins | sample HubBroMetageWRM4_FD_67287 | JGI IMG/M metagenome (GOLD analysis project Ga0070764, IMG submission 67287) | Warmed soil microbial communities from the Hubbard Brook experimental Forest, New Hampshire - Hubbard Brook CCASE Soil Metagenome WRM 4 | ecosystem: Environmental > Terrestrial > Soil >... | reverse complement strand
GCAGCCGCTCGTCGGCGAGGTCCAGCCACTGCTTCAGCCGCTCGGTGATCAGGCTCAGGAACAGGTCGTCCAGGCTCCCCGCGGCCTCGCGCTCGGCCAGCTCCCCCGGCTCGGTGCGGTAGGTGTAATACCCGTGGTCGGCGATCAGCTGCTCGACGCCGCGCAGTTCCGCCCCGTCCTCCAGGTCGTAGGCGGCGCCGCGGAAACTGAACTGGTACCGGCCGCCGGCCGCGCGGGTGATCGCCTGGATGGCCTTGCCGGCCACGTCGCCGCCCAGCACCATCGCGTCCGCGCCGTAGACCGACCCGCCGTTGAGGAACTTGCGGAAGCACTTGCCCGACCCGTGCAGATCGCTCACGAAGTAGAGCCTGGTCCGCTTAGCCATCTCTCGCCGCCCGCACGATCTCCACCATCCGGCTGGCCCGCGCCGGATCGACCGCGTTCCAGGTCGACCCGCCGACCTTGAGCCCGGTCCCCACGATAGCCCCGTCCGCGATAGCCAGGATGCCCGCGGCGTTGTCGTGCGTGACTCCGGTGTTCGCCAGCACGGGCACGTCGCCCGCGCTCTCCTTGGCCGCCGTGAGCTCGGTCAGGTCGACCGGCATGCCTGCCTGGGGGCCGCTGATAAGAAGGGCATCCGCACCCAGGAACGCGGCGCCGCGTGCCCGCTCGGCCACGGTCCGGCCGGCCACCGAGCGGCTGAACTCAGGGGTCACATTGGTGAAGATCGCGATGTCGTCACCGCCGATCGAGTGGCGGAAACCGGCCAGCTCGCCGAAGTCGGGCGCCAGCAGGCCCATGTCGCTCTCGTAGACGCCGGTGAACACCTCCCGCACGAAGGCAGCCCCGGTGGCCCGCGCCACGGCCAGGGCGGACTTCGGATCCCAGAGCAGGTCCACCCCGAAGGGCACGGTGATCTCGTCCCGCAGCCGCCCGATCACGGCCGCCTCGGCGGCCGCCACCTCGACCCCGACGCCGACCGAGTACGGCAGGTCATGCTCGTTGCAGAACAGCAGCCCGTCCACGCCGGCCTCCTGCAGCGCCAGGACGTCCTGGCGCAGCGCGGTATAGACGCCGTCCATTCCGGCCTGCGCGTCATGGCGCGGGCGCCCGGGAAGCGCATGGACATGGCACATCGCGATCAGCGGCTTCGCCACTCCGAAGATCTGTTTCAGCACAGTCACCGCCCTATTCCTGGCCCGTCGCTGCCCGGCTGGCAGCACGCCGCTCGGCTGGCATGGAGTCCCCGGTGACCGCGTGCGGGCCTGGCCGCAGGCTGGCTGCCACCGAAGTTCTGGTCCGCCGGCCGGACCTGGCCCGGCCCGTCCCGGCGTCGGCGATGATGACCTCGACGCCGGCGTCGCGGAGCCGGTCGAGCTCGGCGGCCGGAGCACCGGAGCTGGTTACCAGCGTCGAGATCGCCGTGGCCGGAGCCACCATCGCGTGCGCGTCGCTGCCCACCTTCGAGCCGTCGGCCAGCACGACCAGCCGGGAACTATGCGCGATCGCGGCGCGGTTCACCTCGGCCAGATCGTCCTCGAGCTCGGTGAGGCCGAACCGGGCCGAGACGCCCGCGGCGCCGATGACCGCCACATCGGCCCGGTACCTGGCCAGGGATGCCACCGTGATCGGGCCGACGCACGCGAGCTCTTCCTCGCGGACGCTGCCGCCCAGGGCGACCACCCGGGCTGGCCGGGAGCCGAGCAGGCTCGCCACCGGCAGCGAGCCCGTAATCACCTGCAGGTCAGGGTTCTGGCCGAGGAACATCGAGAACTGCTCGGTCGTGGTTCCCGGCCCGACGTAAAGGACCGGGGCGGCGGCAAGTTCCTCCGCCGCGCGCATTCCGATCAGCCGTTTCTCCGCGGCATGCTCAAGCGCGCGCGCGTTGAAGGCCAGCTCGATCGACTTGGTGATGTGGGCGGTGGCGCCGCCATAGGTGTGCCGGAGGAAGCCGTCCTGCTCGAGCCGGCCGATGTCGCGCCTGATGGTCATCTCGGAGACGCCGAGCTCCCTGGCCAGCTCGCCGATCCTGATGGTCTGCTGCTCCGCGACCCGCTCCAGGATCCGATGGCGGCGGTCGACAGCGAACATTGGTCGGTAGGCCTCCTTGCTGAACCAATCTCACAGACTTTAACACTTGAGGCTGCTAAACCGTATATAGATCCCTTGTCGTACGTGTTCGATCCTGTTAGTGTCGCCATTGCCCGAGCTGGTTGCCCAGGGTGTGCGTGCTCGGGCGGGAGGAGATCCCATGAGCACGGAAGCTCGCGGTGAGCAGCAGCTCTTCGTCCGCAAGAGCACCGGCCTGGTGCGCGAGGCCTCAGCCTTCGACGCGATGGTCTTCAACGCCGTGTTCTCGGCGCCAGTCGGGGCCACCCTCGCCTGGGGAGTGTTCTTCGCGCTCTCGGCGTTCCCCGGCGCGGACCTGGTCACGGCGACGCTGATCTCGCTGGTGATCAACATTCCCATCGTGATCATGATGTCGCTGATGGCGTCCAGCATGCCGCGCACCGGCGGCGACTACGTCTGGGTGAGCCGGATCCTGTCGCCGCCGCTGGCCACCGTGTCCAACTTCGCCGCCGCGTTCTCCGGCATGATCGGCGCGACCTTCTGGGCCCGGTACTTCCCGGTCTTCGCGCTCGGCCCGACGCTCGTCACGTTCGGCATCTTCTTCCACAACAACACGATGATCACCTGGGGCAACAACTTCCAGACCGACCATACGTGGATCTTCCTGGGCGGCCTGTTCATGATCCTGCTGATGACGGCGCTGCTGATCGGCGGGACCAAGACGACATTCCGCTGGCAGAACACGTTCTGGATCATCGCGTCGGCGGGCACCTTCCTGGCCTTCATCGTGCTGGCCGTCGGTTCCTCGAACTCCTTCCGCAACCAGTTCGACAAGCTGTCGGCCCGCTTCGGCAGCCACGGCAACGCCTACCAGCAGGTGATCAACACGGTGCACAACAGCATCGCGACGCACCCGAGCGCGGGCACCTGGTCCAGCACGCTGCCGGCCGTCTTCGTGATCATGACGTTCATGATGTGGAACTGGTGGAGCGTCTACCTGTCCGGTGAGCTCAAGAGCGCCTCGAACCGCAACCGGCACCTCAAGATCATGTTCACCGCGCTCATCTGGGACGTCGTGTTCATCATCATCGGCGTGCTGCTGATCTACAAGGTGGCCGGCTACGCGTTCATGTCGGCCGTGAACACGAGCGGGAACGCGGCCTACAAGATCCCGTCCGGGCCCTGGTACCACTTCCTCGCCGCCCTGACCGTGAACGTGCCCGTGCTGACGGTCCTGATTGTCGGGTCGTTCCTGTTCTGGAGCCTGCCGGCCATGGTCGGCAACAGCTTCATGCCGGTCCGGACGGTGTTCGCGTGGGCCTTCGACCGGCTCCTGCCGGCCAAGCTCGCCGATGTCAACGACCGGACCCACTCCCCCATCCCGGCCATCCTGACCGTGATGAGCCTGGTCACCGCGATGCTGGTGTGGAGCGTGCTGGCCACCACCTTCCAGACGTGGCTGGCTCTGGGCGTGCTGGCAGGCGTGGTCTGCATCTGGATCGTCTGCGTGGCCGCGTTCACCTTCCCGAACCGCCGGCCCGACCTGTACCAGGCCTCGCCAGCGAACGTCACCTGGTTCGGCGTTCCCGTGCTCAAGATCGTGGCGCCGCTGTCCTTCCTGGTTATGGCGTTCCTGGTCTACGACACGCTGAAGTACCCGGCACTGGCCATCGGCACCGAGTCGCACTGGTGGTACGTCCCGGTCTTCATGGGCGCGACGTCCGCCTTCGGCCTGCTTGTCTACTACCTCGCCAAGGCCGTGCGGAAGTCGCAGGGCGTTGACCTGGACCTCGTGTACCGCGAGCTGCCGCCGGAGTAATCCGCCGGGTATCTAGCCGCCGGTGCCCGGCCCTGGCAGACGAGCCGGGCACCGGCTCTACCCTGCGACGCGGATGGTCATGCAGTCCCGGCGGCAGCTGGCCGTGCTCGGTGATGGCGACGATGGGGTCGGCAACCTTCGCGTCGCGGCCTAAAAGCGCCCAGATAACTCCTGGCTGACGGATAAGCTACCGCGAAGCAGGAAATGCCCTGGGATCGGAGTGGATCGTGATGCGTCATGTAACCCTGGTCGCGCTGGCCGCGACTGTCGCCGCGGGGCTGGCGGCCTGCGGCTCGCTTCCGGCCACCAAGGTCGGCGCCGAGAAGCCCGCTGCCTGCACCTACGCCGGGATCCAGTCCGAGCTCTACCAGAAGGGCGCGCTGACCGTCGGCACCGACAAGCCCGCCTACCCGCCCTGGTTCGAGAACAACAACCCGGCCAGCGGCAAGGGCTACGAGAGCGCGGTGGCCTACGCGATCGCTAAGCAGCTTGGCTTCAAGGCCGCGCAGGTGCACTGGGCCTACGAGCCGTTCGACGCCTCCTACGCGCCCGGGCCGAAGAAGTTCGACTTCGACGTCAACGAGATCTCCTACACCGCTCAGCGCGCCACCGCCGTGTCCTTCTCCAGCAGCTACTACGACGTCCAGCAGGCGCTGGTCGCGCTCAAGGGCTCAGATATCGCGAAAAAGCACACGCCCGCCGACCTGAAGGGCGACGTCTTCGGTGACCAGATCGGCACCACGAGCCTGGCCTTCATCACCGGCAGCATCCAGCCGACGGCGCAGCCGAAGGTCTTCAACACGCTGAACGACGTGAAGGAAGCCCTCCAGACCCATCAGATCGCCGCCTTCGTCACCGATACCCCGACCGCGCAGTACATCTCGGCCGACGAGATCCCCGGCTCGGTCATGGTGGCGCAGTTCCCGAGCACGGGCGAGCACTACGGGCTGCTCTTCACCAAGGGCAATCCGCTGGTCGGCTGCGTCGACAAGGCCATCGCCACGCTCAAGGCCAACGGCACCCTGGCGGCGCTGCAGAAGCAGTACCTCCAGATCTACCTCACCGTCCCGACGATCAAGCCGTGACGGGTGACCAGCCAGATTCGCTCGCGGCGGGGCTGAGCGCCGGGACTCCGGCCGCCGGATTCGGGACCGCGGGACGCGGCCCGAGGCTGCTGTCCGGCGGCGGCCGCCGGGCGACGGTCATCTCGACGGCAAGCACGGTCATCGTGCTCGCCGCCCTGGCCCTGGTGTTCCTGGCCGCGCCGGGCAGCAGCCAGGTCAGGCACACCTTCTTCGACGCCCACGACATGTGGCAGTCGTTTGTCGGCAATCCGAGCAAGGGCTACTACTCGGTCGGCGAGGCGATCTGGCTCAACATCAGGATGTTCCTGGCCGCCGAGGTCCTGATCCTGGTGCTGGCCCTGGTGATCGCCCTCATCCGGCAGTCCGCCGGCCCGGCGCTGTTCCCGCTGCGCGTCCTGGCCATGATCTACGTGGACTTCTTCCGCGGTGTCCCGCTGCTGCTGGTGATGTACGCGGTGGGCTTCGGGCTCCCCGCGCTGCGGCTGTCCTTCGTGTCCACTCAGTCGTTCGCGGTGTACGGCGTGGTCGCGCTCACGCTGTCGTACTCGGCCTACGTCTCCGAGGTCTACCGGGCCGGGCTGAACTCGGTGCACCAGAGCCAGGTGGCGGCGGCCAGGTCGCTCGGCCTGTCCCACGGCACCTCGCTGCGGTACGTGATCCTGCCGCAGGCGATCCGCAACATCGTCCCGCCGCTGCTGAACGACTTCATCAGCCTGCAGAAGGACACCGCGCTGGTTGGCGTGCTCGGGGCGATCGAGGCGAACCAGGCCGCGCAGATCTACGGCAGCACCGTGTTCAACTACTCCAGCCTGACCGTGGCCGCGATCCTGTTCCTGATCCTGACGATCCCGCTGGCCCGCTTCACCGACCGGCTGATCGACAGGGACCGGCGCCGCCGCCTGGCCGGAGCCGTGAGATGACGCCCGAGCAGGCCGCGGCCGCGAGCGGCAGGGATCCGGCCATCGTGGTGGAGGGCGTGTCCAAGTCGTTCGGGCCGAATCAGGTGCTGGACGGGATCGACCTGTCGGTCGCCGCGCACGAGGTTATCTGCCTGATCGGCGCGTCCGGGTCCGGCAAGTCGACCCTGCTGCGCTGCATCAACCTGCTGGAGCCGATCAGCGGCGGCCGCATCTGGCTGCTCGGCCAGGACGTGACCGCGCCCGGCATCGATGCCAATGCCGTGCGGCGGCAGGTCGGTATCGTCTTCCAGTCCTACAACCTGTTCCCGCACATGACCGTGCTGGCGAACGTGACCCTGGCGCCGGCGAAGGCACTGCGGATGCCGCGGGCGCAGGCCGACGCCGCGGCCACCGAGCTGCTCGCGCGGTTCGGCCTGGCCGACAAGCGGGGCGAGTATCCGGACCGGCTGTCCGGCGGCCAGCAGCAGCGGGTGGCCATCGTCCGGGCGCTGGCGATGCAGCCGCAGATCATGCTGCTGGACGAGGTGACCAGTGCGCTCGATCCTGAGCTCGTGGCCGAGGTGCTGGATGTCATCAGGGAGCTGGCCGCGTCCGGCATGACCATGCTCATCGCGACCCACGAGATGGGCTTCGCCCGCGATATCGCCAGCAAGGTCTGCTTCCTGGAGGAAGGCAGGATCATCGAGGAGGCACCGCCGGCCGAGTTGTTCACCGAGCCGAAAGACGATCGCACCCGCAGGTTCCTGCGCCGGATCGTCGACGCCGGCCGGATGTAATATGTGCACTTGTGGGGCCAATGCCGAAAACGGAGACCCCCATGCCGGAACACCGTAATCGCTGGCCCGCAGGCGTGCGCTGCTCAGGCTGGCGCCGTGCTGTCGCGGTGCTCGCCGCTGGCGCCGTGACCCTGGCGGCCGCCTCGTGCACCGGCACCTCCGGGGCGGCGCGGCCGCCTCGCCCGCACTCGCCGCTGCTGGTCAGCGTGGCCGACGGCGAGCTGCACGGGAAGGCGAGCGGCGGCACCGACGAGTTCCTCGGCATCCCCTACGCGGCACCGCCGGTAGGCCCGCTGCGCTGGCGGGCGCCGCAGCCCGCGGCCCGCTGGCGCGGGATCCGGCCGGCCACCAGCTTCGCGCCGCACTGCGCCCAGCCGGCCGGCGTATTCGGCCGGGCGAGCACGTCCGAGAACTGCCTTTACCTGAACGTGTATGTCCCGGCCCGGCACCGGGCCGGCCGCCTGCCGGTCATGGTCTGGATTCACGGCGGCGGATTCGTCGGCGGCGAGAGCGACGACTACAACCCGAGCGGCCTGGTCGCCGACGGGGTCATCGTGGTCACGATCAACTACCGGCTCGGGGCGCTTGGCTTCCTCGCCGATTCGGCGCTGGCCGCTCATCCGGGCGGCCCTGCTGGCGACTACGGGCTCATGGACCAGCAGGCCGCGCTGCGCTGGGTGCACGGCAACATCCGCGCGTTCGGCGGCAACCCGGCCAACGTCACCATCTTCGGCGAGTCGGCGGGCGGCCAGAGCGTGCTGCTGCAGCTCATCTCGCCCGGCGCTCGCGGCCTGTTCGCCAAGGCGATCGCGGAGAGCGGCGGCTACGCCGAGCCGCCGGGCTCGCTGGCCAGCGCCGAGGCCGCGGGCCGGGCCTTCGCGGCCAAGACCGGCTGCGCCAGTAACACCGCACAGTGCCTGCGCAGCCTGCCGGTCGCCACCATCCTGGCCGATCAGGACCAGACCGGCGCGTCGGCCGACATCGACGGCCAGGTGCTCACCGAGCCGATGAAGACGGCCTTCTCCAGCGGGAACTTCAGTCATGTTCCGGTGATCGACGGATCCAACCATGACGAGTGGCGGCTGTTCGTGGCGCTGGCAACCTTCGAGGGTCATCCGGTGAGCAGGGCCAATTACCTGCCGATGATCGCCTCCACGCTGCATGTCTCGCACTCGATCGCCACGGCCATCGCGGGCCAGTACCCGCTGTCGGCCTACAAGAGCCCGGCCCTGGCGATGAGCGCCGTGGGTACCGATGCGATCTTCTCCTGCCCGACCCTGCTGCTGGACCAGGCCATGTCGGCCTACACGCCGCTCTACGCCTACGAGTTCAGCGACGAGAACGCGCCCGCACCGTACCCGAGCCCCGGCTTCCCTTACGGGGCCACGCACGCGTCCGAGCTGCAGTACCTGTTCGGGCTGCCGACCACGTCCGCCGGCCCGCTGTCGTCGCGGCAGCAGCAGCTGGCGTCGGCGATGCGGCAGGAGTGGACGAGCTTCGCCAGGTCCGGCGTGCCCGCGGCGGCCGGAGCCGCGACCTGGCCGCGCTTCACCGCCGCCGGGCCGGACCTGCTGTCGCTCGTCCCGCCGGAGCCGGCCCTGGACACCGGCTTCGCGAGCGAGCACCACTGCGGCTTCTGGGCTCTGGGCGGAGACTAGAGCGCATGCACCCGCCGCTGGCACTGGACCACATCGAGCAGGCCGCCGCGACCATCGATCCGGTGTTCCGGCAGACGCCGCAGTTCAGCGACGCCGCGCTGTCGGAGCTGATCGGCACCGAGCTGGTGGTCAAGGTGGAGACGCTCAACCCGATCCGGTCGTTCAAGGGACGCGGCGCCGATTACCTGATGCGGGAGCTGGCTGGCGACGCCCGCATCGTCTGCGCCTCGGCGGGCAACTTCGGGCAGGCCATGGCCTACGCCGGCGGCAGGCGGGGCGTGCCGGTGCTGGTGTTCGCGGCCACCACGGCCAACGCCGCCAAGGTGACCCGGATGCGCCAGCTCGGCGCGGAGGTCATCCTGGCCGGCGCCGACTTCGACGAGGCCAAGGACGCCGCCAGGAGCTACGCAGGCGGCCGGCCCGGCTGCCTGTTTGTCGAGGACGGCGCCCAGCCGCGGATCGCTGAGGGCGCGGGCAGCATCGGAGTCGAGCTCGCCGCCCTGGCCATCGACACGCTGCTCGTCCCGGTCGGCAACGGCGCGCTGATCAGCGGGGTCGGCCGGTGGCTGAAGGCCACCTCCCCCGACACCAGGATCGTCGGGGTCTGCGCCGCCGGCGCGCCGGCCATGGCCGACAGCTGGCGGGCCGGACGGCCCGTCTGCGCGCCGTCGGCCGCGACCATGGCCGACGGCATCGCGGTCCGGGTACCGGTCCCGGCCGCGGTCGAGTGGATGCGCGACACCGTGGACGATGTCGTGCTGGTCGGCGAGGATCAGCTCCTGGCGGCCATGCTGACCGTCAGGGACACCCTCGGCTTGCTGATCGAGCCGTCCGCGGCGGCCGGGATAGCGGCCGCGACCGGGCAGTATCCCGGCCAGCGGGTGGCCACGATCATCACCGGCGCGAACTTGTCCGCCGACCTGCTGGCCCGGCTCACCCGCGGCTGAGGGGAAGCAGCGGCCGCGGGCCCTGGCTCAGTAGTCCAGCAGCGCGCGCAGTGCCGCCGTGACCTTGGCGACCGTCGGGATGACCTCGTCCTCCAGGGCGTCCGCGAAGGGCAGCGGGACGCAGGCCGCCGCCACCCGGCGGACCGGCGCGTCCAGCAGCTCGAAGCCCTCGTCGGCGGCGATGGACGCGACCGTGCCGCCCCAGCCGCCCTGGTACGGATTCTCCTCGACGATCAGCAGGCGCGAGGTCTTCCGCACCGACGCCAGCACGGTGGCCATGTCCAGCGGCACGAGACAGCGCAGGTCGATGACTTCGGCCTCGACCCCCGCGGTCGCGAGCTCAGCGGCTGCGCTCAGCGCGATCGGCACCGTGGCGGCGAGGGCGACCACGGTGACGTCCGTTCCTGACCTGGCCACCGCGGCCTGCCCGAGCGGCACGACATGACCCGCCGGTGCCGTCTCGCCCCGGCTGGCGAACAGGCCCTTGTGCTCGAAGAACACCACCGGGTCGTCGCTGCGCACCGCGGCGGCCAGCAGCCCGATGACGTCGGCGGGGTTGGACGGCGCGGCGATCTTCAGGCCGGGCACGGCGAGGGCCCAGTTCTCCACCGCCTGCGAGTGCTGGGCGCCGAAGCCAAGCCCGCCCCCGTTAGCTGTCCTGATCACCAGCGGAACGGTGACCTGGCCGCCGGTCATGTACCGCATCTTGGGGATCTCGTTGGCCAGGTAGTCCCAGCAGCAGGCCAGGAAGTCGGAGAACATGATCTCCGCGACCGGGCGCATCCCGGTCATGGCCGCGCCCATCGCCATCCCGACGATCGCCTGCTCCGAGATGGGCGTGTCCCTGACCCGGCCGGCCCCGAACTCCGCGAGCAGGCCGACCGTGGTCTTGAACACCCCGCCGGCCGCGCCGATGTCTTCGCCCAGGCAGACGACGGACGGGTCGCGCCGCATCTCCCGCGCCAGCCCGTCGGCGACCGCGTCGCGGTAGGTGATCAGGTCCGCCATTGGTACCCTCCATCCGCCCACACGTCGGTAAATGCCTGTGCCGGGTCCGCGCCATCGGCCGCCTTCGCGGCCGCCACCGCATCGGCAACGGTCCGCGACGCGCGCTCGGCCGCGGCCTCCACCTCGGCGTCGGCCACGCCCAGCCCGGCGAGCCTGGCCCTGGCCACCTCCAGCGGATCGCGCTTGAGCCACTGCTCAAGCTCACCCGCCGGGCGATAGCGGGCCGGATCGGTGCGGCTGTGACCGAAGTGCCGGTAGGTCTGGGCTTCCAGCACCGTCGGTCCGTCTCCGGCCCGGGCCCGCTCGGCGGCCCGGCTGACGGCATCGGCCACGACGACCACGTCGTTCCCGTCGATGACTTCGGCAGGCAGCCGGTAACCCGCGGCGCGATCGGCCGCCGGATGGTCGGCCGCGGTCACCGAGCCGATGGGCGTGTACTCCATGTAGAGGTTGTTCTCGCAGATGAACAGCACTGGCAGCGCCCAGACCGAGGCGAGGTTGAGTGCCTCATGGAAGGCGCCGATATTGGTCGCACCGTCGCCGAAGAACGCCACTGCTACCTGCTTGGTGCCGCGCAGCAGTGCGGACCAGGCGGCGCCCGCCGCCATCGGCAGGTGCGCCCCGACGATCGCGTAGGAGCCGAGCATGCCCGCCGAGGCCTTGGTCAGGTGCATCGAGCCGCCCTTGGCCTTGCAGACGCCCGTCGCCTTGCTCATCAGCTCGGCCAGGCACTCCTCCGGCGATGCGCCGCGGGCCATGGCGTGATGATGGCCGCGGTAGGTAGCGAAGACATAGTCGTCGGGCCGCAGCGCAGCGCTGGCGCCTACGGCCACCGCCTCGTGCCCGGCGGCCAGATGCGTCGTGCCCTTCACCAGCCCGGCGAGGAAAAGGTCATGCGCCGCCTGCTCCGTGCCGCGGATCACCGCCATCTGCTCATACAGTCCGAGCAGCTGCTGCGCGTCCATGTCGGCCGTCACTGGTCGCCTCCGGTCGGCTCGCCCCGCCCCGCGGCGGTATTCAGGTTCGACTGGCTCTCGCGCAGGGTGCTCAGCGCGCCGCCGGCCGTCCAGTACTTACGCCCCGCGACCAGCAGTTCCTCGGCCGGGAACTTGGTGATGACCTCGCAGCCGTCCGCCGTGACCACGACCTCTTCCTCGATCCTGGCCGCCGACCAGCCGTCGGCGGCCGGCCAGTAGGTCTCCAGCGCGAAGACCATGCCTTCTTCCAGCGGCTCCGGGTGCGCCAGCGATACCAGCCGGCTGAAGATCGGCTTCTCCCAGATCGAGAGCCCGACGCCATGCCCGTACTGCAGCGCGAAGGCGGCCATCTCGTCCGGGAACCCGAACTCCTCCGCCCGCGGCCACAGCGACACGATGTCGCCCGTCGTTACGCCGGGCCGCACCATCGCGATGGCCTGGTCCATGTACTCACGGCACCGGGTGTAGGCGTCGCGCTGGGCGACCGACGCGCTGCCGACGGCGAAGGTCCGGTAGTAGCAGGTGCGGTAGCCCAGGTGCGAATGCAGGATGTCGAAGAACGC
>Ga0070764_10001039_pt1 | contig 11854 bp, 6 predicted proteins | sample HubBroMetageWRM4_FD_67287 | JGI IMG/M metagenome (GOLD analysis project Ga0070764, IMG submission 67287) | Warmed soil microbial communities from the Hubbard Brook experimental Forest, New Hampshire - Hubbard Brook CCASE Soil Metagenome WRM 4 | ecosystem: Environmental > Terrestrial > Soil >... | reverse complement strand
TCGGGCTGGTGCTGGAGGAGAGCTTCCTGTTCTCCGACACCGTCCGCAGCAACATCGCCTACGGGCGGCCGGATGCGACGGACGACCAGATCGTCGCCGCGGCCCGCGCGGCCGAGGCCGAGGACTTCATCCTCGGGCTGCCCGACGGCTACGACACCGTGGTGGGCGAGCAGGGCCTGACCCTGTCCGGCGGTCAGCGCCAGCGTGTCGCGCTCGCTCGGGCGCTGATCACCGATCCGGCCATCCTGGTTCTCGACGATGCGACGTCCGCCATCGATGCCAGAGTCGAGGCCGCGATCCACGCGACTCTGCGCAAGGTCATGGCCGGGCGGACCACGCTGCTGATCGCCCATCGCATGTCGACCCTCGAACTCGCCGACCAGATCGCCGTGCTGGACGAGGGACGGCTCATCGACCAGGGCACGCACGAGGAGCTGACCGCCCGCTGCCCGCAGTACCGGCTGCTGCTGGCCGGCCCTGGCGACGACGCGGAAGGTGTCGACGCAGGCGAGCTTGACTATTACCGGAACGGGGCCGCCGAGACGACTCACCCGCACCAGGCCAGCCCGGCGCCAGGCGGCGTCACTCCGAGCCTGTGGCCGGCCGTCAGCGCGGATGCGGCGGTCAGGGGCACGGCGTCAGCCTCGGAAGCAGCCGACCGTCAGCTGGCCACGGCCGCAGCCGCCGGGATCGGCCGCGGTCAGATCTCGGGCGGCATGGGCGCCGCCCGGGCCGGCGGCGCGGCGCAGCGCGGCGCGGCTCTGTCCGGCGGTGCGATCAGCGGCGGCTGGATGGCTGGCGTGCCGGCCTCGCCCGAGCTGCTGGACCGGGTAGCGGCGCTGCCGCCGGCGAACGAGACGCCGGGGGTGGATCAGTCCTTCGCCCGTGCCCCCGATCCCGGCTTCACCCTGCGCAGGCTGCTCCGCCCGTTCGCCATCGCGCTGATCATCGGCCTGGTCCTTGACGCTCTGGACGCGGTGGCCAGCACCGCGATGCCATTGCTGGTCAAGGGCGGTATCGACAAGGGCGTCGAGCAGCCGCTGCTCGGCTTCGAGGCCCGGTTCCACATCATCCTGATCGTCTCCCTCATCGGCCTGGGCATCGTGATGGCCGACTGGTGGGTGAACTGGGCTCAGACGATCGTGGTCGGGCGTAACGGCGAGCGGCTGCTCTACACGCTGCGCGTGAAGATCTTCTCCCACCTTCAGCGGCTCGGCCTGGACTTCTACGAGCGGGAACTGACCGGCCGGATCATGACCAGGATGACTACGGACGTGGACGCGCTGTCGTCGTTCTTCCAGACCGGCCTGATCACCATGGTGAACTCGGTCCTCACCTTCGTCGTCGTGCTGGTGCTGATGCTGGTCATCAACCTCCGGCTCGGACTGACGCTGGCGACGCTGCTGCCGTTCCTGATCGTGGCGACCATCATCTTCCGGTCCAAGTCTTCCCGCGCTTACACCGAGGCACGGGAGCGGGTCAGCGCCGTCAACGCTGACTTGCAGGAGAACGTGGCCGGCCTGCGCGTCGCCCAGGCTTACCGGCGCGAGCAGGTCAACTCCGCCCGGTTCGCGGGCCTGTCTGGCGCCTACCGGGTGTCCCGGCTGCGAGCGCAGCGGATGATCGCCGTCTACTTCCCGTTCGTGCAGGCACTGTCCACGCTCGGCGGCGCGATCGTCCTGCTCGCGGCGGCTGGCGAGCTCCACAGCGGCGCGATCACCGTCGGCGGGCTGATTGCTTACCTGCTCTATGTGGACTCGCTGTTCTCGCCCGTCCAGCAGATGTCCCAGGTGTTCGATGGTTACCAGCAGGCCAACGTCGGGCTCCAGCGGATCAAGGGCTTGCTGCAGACGCCGACCAGCACGCCGCCGGCCGCCGATCCGGTCCGGCCGGGCCGGCTGCGCGGTGCGATCGACCTGCAGGACGTGCATTTTGGCTATACGGGCCAGCGAGCCGAGGCCATCGCGGGCATCAGCCTGTCGGTGGCGCCCGGCGAGACGGTGGCGCTGGTCGGCCAGACCGGCGCCGGGAAGTCAACCCTGGTCAAGCTCATCGCCCGGTTCTATGACGCGACGTCTGGCCGCGTGCTCATCGACGGCACGGACATTCGTGACTTCGACCTGCCCAGGTACCGGCAGCAGCTGGGCGTAGTGCCGCAGGAACCGTACCTGTTCGCGGGCACGGTCCGCGACGCCATCGCCTACGGCCGGCCCGACGCCACCGACGCCGAGGTCGAGGCCGCAGCTCGCGGCGTCGGCGCGATCGACATGATCGCCCGGCTGCCGGGCGGCTTTCTGCACCACGTCTCCGAGCGGGGCCGGAATCTCGCCGCCGGGCAGCGCCAGCTGATAGCCCTGGCCCGCGCTTATCTCGTCGACCCGGCCATCCTGCTGCTGGACGAGGCCACCGCAGCGCTGGACCTAGCTGCCGAGGCGGCGGTGAACAGCGCCACCGAGCAGCTGGCCGCGCGCCGCACCACACTCGTGGTCGCGCACCGCCTGACTACCGCGTCCAAGGCAGACCGGATCGTCGTGCTCGCCGACGGGCAGATAGCCGAATCGGGCACGCATGACGAGCTCCTGGCGCGGGATGGCGCCTATGCCGCTATGTGGGCAGCCTTCACTGGCCAGTCGGAGCTGGTCAGCTAAGCGTGCTTGCGGACGCTGCCCGCACACGGGATCGGAACTAGTCAGCCACCTGGTCCAGCGGCCGTGCAGCGCGCGCCACTAGCAGCAGGGCTCGAGCTCGTTGGGGTTCGCCATCAGTGCCACGGCGTGCGCGGGTGCTGCGTGGTGCTGTACCTGCGTGCTGCCGGCGAACAGGGCACCGAGGGTGAAAGCGGCTGCTATTGCGATCCTGATACTGGTCATTTCCGGGGGTTCCCAACTACTCGTGTGGCGTCAGGCCTCTTCCCTGACGCTACTGTCATGATGGACAGTCAAACTGTCCCTACATTGCACTACATGGGGCACCTGAGGATATGGACAACTGTCATACCTCATCTTGACTGATGCACTAGATGACCGCTAACGTCCTTGGAGTCCACCGATCGCAGTTACCACGATTCGGGGCCTGACTCGACATGACCAGCGGGTACATCATCCTCGGGCGGCCGGATTGGACGCGCCCGCGGCTTGCACCCGCAGGTGACCGATTGGCGGCTATCCGCTGGCATGACGGCGCTGCCAATGTCTGGATCGGATCGAGCAAGGCGCCCATGCAGCTGGTCACTGACCTGCGGCAATGGCGACTGCGGGACTTTCACTGGGGCACTGACGGCCGCGGGCTGGTGCTGGTACTTACCGATGCGGGCGGTCGCAGGCGCAGGTTGGCCTGGCTAGAGCTGCGTTCGGGAACGGTGACATCTCTGACACCGGAGCTAGCTGCTGACGCACGCTACGCCGGCCAGGCCGGCACGACGAAGCCGCGAGTCCTGGTTTCCGTCCGGCCACCCGGCGCCCGAGGATCGATACTGCAGGCAGTCACGACAACTGGTGAAGTCGTCGCCGAGTGGGAGGGCCCCAGCGAGGCTGTCACCTCCTGGCTAGCGACGGACACCCAGGCCGTGGCGGTCTGCGCGGGCGGGAGTTCCTGCACCTGGTTTCACAGTGAGCTGGCGGAGCCGCCGTGGTCGCGAGTCGCGCAGGTCCCGGCCGGCGATGCCCAGGCGTCGCGCCCGGTTGCCTTCGGGGCGGCCGATCGCTCCCTGTATGCGATCAGCTCCGCCGACCGCGACACCATTGCACTCGTCCAGATGTCGGCGCCCTCCTGGTCGCCCGCGGTTCTCAGCGCCAGTGAGCGGTTTGACATCACCTCGGTCCTCATCGCGCCGGATGGCAGCGGTCCTGACCTCATCACCACCACCGACCCGGACGTTCCGCAGTCGGCACTCACAGACGGTGCCGCAGCCGACCTCTCCCGGCTGCGGCACCTGGCCGGAGACGCTCCGGCCAGGATCATCGACAGGAACGCGAGTCACTGCCTCGCGGAAATCTCCTACTCCGTAGGCGGGCCCGCCTACATCACGTTCAGCCAGACAACCAAGGCGGTGAGCAAGCAGCTCGTCCGGTACACCGGCCTCAGCCGGATCCGGATGCACCGGCGGGAGCCGTTCACCTTCCGGGCCAGGGACGACCGGCAGATCACCGGTTTCCTGACAAGCCCACCCGGACGGCCACCCTGGCCCACTGTACTGGTGATCCACGACGGCCCGTGGGCGCGAGATGACGCGCACATGGATCCGTGGGCCCAGTATCTTGCCTCGGCCGGGCTCTGCTGCGTTCAGGTGAACTACCGCGGCTCACGCGGGTTCGGCAAGGAGTTCCGTGACGCGGGAGACGGTCAGTGGTCGCTGACCATGCAGGATGACCTGGTCGACGCGCTGCAGTCTGGCCCGGTCACAGCGGCAGCAGACCCCCGGCGGATCGCTGCGATGGGGCACGGGTACGGCGGCTACGCGGCCCTGATGCTCGCCACGCAGTCGCAGGCACCGCTGGCGTGCGCCATCTCGGCGTCCGCGCCGACCGACCTGGTGCGGTACGCCAGCAGCCTCATGTCCTTCGGCGGGCGCTCCGGCTTCGCCTACGCCACCAGGGTCGGGCATCCGGTCACGCAGAAGGCCCAGCTCGGCTCCGCCTCACCCGTCACCAGGTGCGCCGAGATTGCCGCTCCGGTGCTGCTGTTTCACGGGCGGCAGGACGCGTGCGTGCCGGTCAGCCACGCGACCTCCCTCGCCGACTCGCTCCGGCGGGCTGGCAAGGAACACGAGCTGGTTATCTACGAAGACGAGGGCCACACCTACTCCCGGCCGCAGAACGTCGCCGACTTCCGGCTCCGGACAGTCGAGTTCCTGCTCAGCGTCCTGGCCAGGTCGGCCAACTTAGCTGTCGGCTGAGGCTGTCTCCGATCAGCTGCCGGTCCGGACGACTACCTTGGTGTCCCGGATAGACGCAGAACGGGCGCCTGCGCAGTCCGCTGCCCGTCGCAGGGCCGCGATCGCCTGATCCTGCATGTCGTTCAGCAGCAGCGCCTCGCCTAGCTCCCGGTATGCACGCGCCGCAACGCGGTGCGAGCCGAGTTCCTCAAGCCGGCCGGCCGCACGGAACACGGCATCGGCGCCGGAATCGGGCTCTCCGTTCATGATGAGCGCGAGCCCAAGCACGACCCGGGCGTCCTCCACGTCCGCGGTGTCGGTCCCGGCGCACCTCGCCATCGCATTCTCGGCAATCCGGACCGCATCCGGGTAGTCGCCGCGCAGCAGCGCCGAGCGGGCCATCTCCGTCTCGCACCGGGCGAGGTTCTGCTGCAGCGAGAGGCCGGCCAGGACCTCGTGGCCGCGCTCGAGCAGCGCATCCGCCTCAGTTATGCGCGGCGGATCGCATCGCAGCAGCAGGCCGGCATAGGTGGTCCGCATCCTGGCCAGGCTGCGCTCCTGCGACGACTCCGCCAGGAGCCCCATAGTTCTCTTGGCCAGATCAAGAGCGAGGGTCAGCTGACCTCCCGCCATCGCAACCAGCGACGCATTCCAGTACGCGTTGGCCTGGGCAGTACGCGACTCGAGCCGCTCGGCGCGCTCAATCACCTGGTCAGCCAGATGCTGCGCAGTGAACAGGTCGTCACGAGACCAGTAGGCAGCCACCAGCGTTGAGGCGAGCCTGATCTCGTCTTCCGTGCCCTCCAGGCCAAGCCCGCGGACCTCGCGGAGGGCGGCCTCACCCACCTCTATGCTGCGGCCGAAGTCGCCCACATCCCGGAAGATCCTGCACCGGCTCACGTGTAGTTCGAGCAGGGACGGAGCGCCGGGCTGACCGGCCCTGGCCGTCTCCAGCAGCGCATCGAGGTGGGTCAGCGCGGCATGCAGGTTGCCCAGCGCTTCTTCTGTCCTGGCCAGACCCCAGACCGCCTGCAGCCGGATCTCGCTGCTGCCAACGGATGTAAGCTCCACGAACTGCTCGTGGGCCTCGTCCGTCGAGCCGTTCGCTAGCGCGATCTCCGCGAACTGCAGCCGCAGCCGCTGCTCGGTGATCTCCTCGGGCGCTATGCCGGACTCCAGGTACTGGGCCGAGCAGCCGAGGCGGCGGGCCAGGCCGTCGAGCACCTCACGGTCGGGCGACCGCTGGCCCGACTCGATGAGGGAAACATAGCTCGGCGATACCAGGTCACCGGCCAGGTCAGCCTGGCTCAGTCCGCGCTCTGTCCGCAGCGCGCGAACCCGCTGGCCAAGCGTCGCACTCATGAAACCTCCAAGACCCAAACCGGGATAGCACGCTGTTTTACTCTAAGCCGTCAAAGATCTCAGTCAACTCTATGCGGAATTCGAGGTAAAGACTCGGCAGACCATTGCAAGGTTAGTCAAATATGGGCCCAACTTCGACCCTCAGTTCTTGGCCGCCCGTTGCCATGCTGCCAGGGCCGCCCCCACCTCACTGGATCCAATATCGACGTGAGTGAGCATGCGGATCCGGTCGCCGATCATCGTGACAAGAACGCCCTCGGCCGCCAGCCGGTCCCGCCACTCCAGCGCGCCCCTGCCGGTGGCGGAAACGTCCGCGAACACGATATTCGTCTCGATCGCAGCCGGGTCGACGCTGCCGGGCAGCAGATCGGCGATCCCGGCGGCCAGCACGCGCGCGTTGACGTGGTCCTCGTGCAGGCGGCCCGGGCCTTCCTCGAGCGCGAGCAGGCCCGCGGCGGCCATGATTCCTGCCTGCCGCCACGCGCCGCCGAAGAGGATCTTCAGGCGGCGGGCCTCGCGGATGAATTCCGCGTCCCCGGCCAGCATCGAGCCGATCGGCGCGCCCAGGCCTTTCGACAGGCAGAACATCAGTGCGCTGGCGGGCGCCGCGAAGTCGGATACCGGCGCTCCCGTGACCGCGCACGCGTTGAAGATCCGCGCTCCGTCCAGGTACAGGGGCACGCCTGCGGCCGCGCAAGCGGCTCCGATCTCGGCGACCTCGGCGACCGTCATCACCGAGCCGCCGCCGACCTGATGGGTGTTCTCGATGGTGACCAGGTCTATGACCGACACGTCGTAGGGATCAGGGCGCAGCGCCGCGGCGACCTGACCCGCGGTGATCATCCCCCGGCTGGCGGCAGCGATGTAGTGGAAGGCGATCCCGGACAGCACGGCCGCCGAGCTCGCCTCCGTCCGGCCGGCGTGGGCGCTCGCCTCGCATGCCACCAGGTGCCCGGCCCGCGCCAGCGCGTGCAGGGCGATCTGGGTGCACATGGTTCCAGATGGGAGGTAGAGCGCGGCCTCCTTGCCGGTGAGCTCGGCCGCCCGATCCTGCAGCAGGTTGACCGTCGGGTCATCGCCGTACCAGTCGTCGCCGACCTCGGCGCTGGCCATGGCCAGCCGCATCCGCTGCGATGGCTTGCTGACGGTATCCGAGCGCAGATCGATCCTGTCGTCCATGTCCAGCTCCCTCTCCCCGGCCCGGGCTGGCCTGGCTGACGGCCGCGCCGGCCCTGGCAGCTTACGGGATCGGAACGGGGCGTTCCCGGCGTGGCCGGGCAGATCCGGCCAGCCTCGCCCGCGCCTGGCGGGCTCGCCCCGGGTGACTCCCGCCCGGCCGCACGTGCCGCGCCTGGCCATCGCCGCTGACGGCCTCGTCCTGCTCGGCTGGCCGCCGCGGCGCCCGATCACGGTCGCTGACGGCCGCGGCCCGCCCGCCTGGCCGCTGCGCCCAGCCCGGCCAGGATCAGCACGGCCATGCCCGCCAGAGCGAACGGGAATCCGGTGTCGGGCAGCATCGGCCTGCGCGGCGCGGGTGACACGGCGACGGTAGGCGTGGCTGCGGGCGCCGGCCCAGGTACCGGCGTCGCCTTCGGCCGCGGGTGCCGGTCGTGACCCCACTCCAGCACTAGCTGGCCGTTGCCGCCGCTGCCGGCACCCGACTGGCCGCCGCCCCAGCCGATGCCGCTGCGGTAGAACGGGCTGCGCACGGCGGCGCGAGCCGGGGGCGCGCCGCGGTCCAGGCCAGCCTCGACGGCGCCGGTACCGGCGATGGAGTAGGCGTGAGTGACGGCGGCGGCACCGATGTAGCCCGAGCCGCCTCCGCCCGCCCCATCGGGAGGGCCAGAGGCATAGACCGCGCACCGGCCGCCGCCACCGCCGTAGTAGCCCCCGCCGCCGCCCCCGCCGCCCTCCGCCGTCGCGCCGTCTCCGGCCGGCGCCGGATCGCTGCCTGCGCCATTTCCGCCGTAGTACAGCTGTCCCGCGGTGGGCGCGGTGCCGCCCAGGCCCGAGCTACCGCACGGCGCGCCAGGTCCGCCCGGCTCGCCGGGGCCGTACTGCGTACCGCCCTGGCCCGAGTAGGGGGTGCCATCGGATCCGCCGCTCAGCCCGCCGCCATTTCCGCCGCCGACCACGCCCGGGTACCTGCCCCCCGACCGCGCGGTCTGCGAGCCGGGAGCGGCCCCGCCGCCGCCGCCGGCGATGAGCACAGGCGACGTTCCGTATCCCGCGGACCACAAGGCGCTCATGCCGCCACCGCTGGCACCCATCACCGCGCCGTTGCCGCCGAATCCGCCGCCGCCGTAGACGGTCTGGTCGAACCCGGTGCCGCTGACGTAACCACCCTGGCCGACAGCGACGGTGAAGTCGTCTCCAGGCCGGACCGCGACCTGGCCGGCGGTGAAGCCGCCGGCCCCGGCGCCGTACTGCGGTAAGCCGACATCGGCACCGCCGCCGCCCGCGCCCCACTCCAGCACCATGATGCTGGTCACCGAGCCGGGCACGGTGAACACCTGATCAGTGCCGGTATAGGAGTAGCGCAGGCAGTGCCGATACGGCCACTGCGCGGTGCAGGCGGACGGCGAGGCGGCGGGCTGCGCCCAGCCGGATCCGCCGACGCCGGCCGCTGGTGCTGCCGGTGCCAGCAGCACGGCCGCAGGCCAGAGCACGACGCACAGGGCAGCGCTGACCACAGCTGCCCGCACTGCCCGCGCCCGAGGACCCGGGGCCATCATCACTCCCCCGCTCAGCCATGTCACCTGCGCCGGAGCATCGCCGAGGTTGCTCTGCGTGATTGATAAGACCCGGCGAGTTTACTGAGCGTGACCAGGCTGCGGCGCGGCAAACCGCTAATCAGGCGTGCTGCCTGGTCACCGCATCGTCTGGCAGCAGGAGCGCAGGCGGGCGATCAGCGGCCAGCGGGCCGGTCAGCTGGCTAGCCCGCAGCTTCCTGATGTCGCGCGGAATCAGCGCCAGCAGCGAGGCCGCCACAATCAGGACCGCAGCGCCGGCCTGCGTGCGCGCGACTCCGATGGACGCAGCGATCGGGCCTGCTACTACGGCGCCGAGCGGCATGGCCATCACGGTGCCGAGCGCGTCGTAGGACGAGACCCTGGCCAGTTTCTCCGGCGGGATGTTCCTGGCCATCGCCACCGTCCACTGCACCATCATGATCTCTATCGTGATGCCGAGCCCGAAGGCCGCCACGCAGATCAGCGGCAGTGGCCAGAACATCGCCAGCGCCAGCGGCGCGATCGCCACGCCAGCGCCGATCGCCACGATGAAGAGCATCGGCCGTCGCGGGGTGAAGCGCAACGACATCAGGCCGCCGGCGATGAGACCCAGGGAGTCCGCTCCGGTGATGGCGCCCCAGGCGGCCGCGCCCTCGTGCGGCCCGAAGTGCAGCAGCATCACCGCAGGCCCGAGCACCGTGACCGACCCGTACCAGGCCATCATGACGACGGCGAACTGGGCGGTGACAACCCAGATCCAGGTGTGCGAGCGGAACTCCGACCAGCCTTCCCGCAGGTCACGGAGCATGCTGGCATCGGGACCACGCTCGTGCGAGGTGACCCGCAGGCTGAGCATCAGCGGCAGCGTGCCGAGCAGGCCCGTCCCGCAGAACGTCAGCGCCCAGCCAGGACCGATCGCCGCCACGCAGAAGCCGGCCAGGACCGCGCCGGCCATCTGCGCGCCGTTCATCGCCAGCCGGCTGACTGCGCTCGCCTGCTGCATCGAGTCGCCGGGCACGATCCTGGGCAGCAACGCGGTCGAGGCCGGATAGAAGATCGCCATCCCGGTCCCGGTGAGGCACTCAAGCGCGATCATCTGCCAGAGCGCCGGATGCCCGGCGAGCACCAGGATCCCGAAGGTTCCCTCGCCGATCGCCATCATGGCGTTGCCCGCGATGATGACCTTCTGCGGTGCCACCCGGTCGGCGATGACGCCACCGAGCAGCACGAACACGATGGAGGGCGCGATCTGAGCGGCCAGCACGTACGACAGCGCGGTCGTCGATCCGCCCGTCGAGTGCAGGACCGCGAACGACACCCCGACGATGGAGAAGGCGAACGAGGCAGGCGCCAGCACCCGGTCGGCGAGCAGGAGCCGGAAGTCGCGGATCGCCAGCACCGGGAGGCGGCGCGTGAGGCCTGACAGGCGGCGGCCGGCCGCACGCGCGAACACGAGAAAGCTTCCGATCTATAAGGGGCTGACGAGAATCCATGTTATCCGTGCGTGCTGACTGCCCGGAAATGATTTTCGCCTGCGCGGCCAAGACGGTCAGGTACTGACGGCCGCGCAATAACGCAGCGCTGCGGCGCGACGGAAATTGCCCCGGCGGATTCGGTGAATCTCTTATTGAATGGCCGACCCTCGGGGCTCCCCGTCCGCTGGACCGGCCGGCCCCGGGCCCGCCCCGGCCCCGCCCTGGCCCCGGCTGCGGGCGGCGGCGCTGCCAGCAGGTTGACCTGGCCGGTGCCGCCAGGCATGATCACCGTGGCGGGGCGGGATGGGCGGCGCGCGGCGATCATCGCTCAGGTCAGCTCACCCCGGCTGCACGTCGATGAGCTAATGCTGGCACGCTCGGAATACGGCCTATGCCCGTCTGGTTCGCGACGGGTGCAAGGCGCGGGCGAGAGGAGCTGACGGTTACTTGAGCATTCTGGGTACCAGGGTCCTGCGGACAGAGGATCCGAAGTTCCTGACCACGGGCGGCGTCTACACCGAGGACGTAGTCGACGAGCGCCTGGCGGGCGCCTGCCATGTCTTCTTTGCCCGGTCCCCGCTGGCGCACGGCCGCATCAGCGGGATCGACGTCAGCGCGGCGCTGGAGGCGCCCGGCGTCGTCGCCGCATTCACCGGCGCTGACCTGGCCGACCTGCCAGTCATCCCGCCGTCCATGGCCGGCATCATGAATGCCGAGATGTCGCAGCGACTGCTGGCCACCGACAAGGTGCGGTATGTCGGCGAGCCCGTCGCCGTCGTGGTCACCGAGCACCCCTATCAGGGCGAGGATGCGCTCGAACTGGTCCAGGTCGACTACGAGCCGCTGCCCGCCGTCCTGGGCTTCGCTCCTGCCGATGACTCGCTGCTATTCGAGGCGGCAGGCACGAACCTGGCCGGCGAGTGGGGCAACGAGTCCCAGCTCCAGGCGGACCTGTTTGAGGGCTGCGAAGTCGTCGTGCAGCGCACGATCGTGAACCAGCGGGTCGCGCCCGCGCCGATGGAAACCAGGGCCGCCGCGGCGGTCTGGGGCGAGGATGGCCGGCTCACCACCTGGATCCCCAATCAGGGTGCGCAGGGCAGCCGCGACTCGATGGTGACGTTGCTCGGCCTCGAGGCCGGCCAGGTCCGGGTGATCACGCCGGATGTCGGCGGCGCCTTCGGCGCCAAGTTCGGTGCTGACCCCGAGCACGCGATCGTGGCCTGGGTGGCCCGCGAGCTCGGGCGCCCGGCCCGGTGGACCGAGACCCGGTACGAGAACCTGATCGCCATGACGCACGGTCGCGCGCAGCAGCACACCGTCACCATCGGCGGCAGCCGCGACGGCGACGTGCAGGCTTACCGGCTGGAGATCGTCCAGGATGCGGGGGCGTACCCGAAGATCGGCGCGGTTCT
>Ga0070764_10001038_pt1 | contig 11855 bp, 6 predicted proteins | sample HubBroMetageWRM4_FD_67287 | JGI IMG/M metagenome (GOLD analysis project Ga0070764, IMG submission 67287) | Warmed soil microbial communities from the Hubbard Brook experimental Forest, New Hampshire - Hubbard Brook CCASE Soil Metagenome WRM 4 | ecosystem: Environmental > Terrestrial > Soil >... | reverse complement strand
TTGCACATCATCGGCGTTCACGGCAGCGAGATATCCGTCACGGGCAGCGCTTGAGGCGTCGTCGAGCTTGTTGGCGCGAAGCCACAGTTGGTCGAGCCGACCATAAGCCAACATCAAGCCGCGCGTAGCTTCGGCCCGCTCTTCTGCCTCTGCTTGCGGCTTCTCAAACGCCTCTTTTGCGCGCAAGGCTGACTCTAACGCATAGTCATTTTTGCCCGTTTCCCGGTACATATCACATAGATCGAGATACTCAGGGCCAGCGGTCATTCCCTCCTGCTCTATTTCATTCGCGCTCATCCTGAGAAGATTGATGGCCGGCTCAGTCTGCCCTATCTTGTGGGCGATATGCGAACAGGCCTGGCGAAAATGGAACTTAGCGTGTAAGTCGTCGCGCGTCTTCCAAGCGACCGCGTCCAGCATCTTTAATCCGCGCATCGAGAGCTTGGCGTAGAAGTCAATGTTGGCCTGGTTTAGGGGCAACAGGTTGCCGAGGGCCAGTTGATCGGAGATTAAGTTGATGCGGGCGATGGTGGGCTCAGGCCAACGTTGATCCAATTCATCGCAGAGGCTCTGCGCATTTTGCATGAGACAGGCGATCGTGGGCCAGGTCATCGGCGAGTCGGGCGGCGGACCGCTGGTCGCCACGGACGTGGCGAGTTGCAGAAGCGCGCTCGCCACCGCGCACATGCTCTCCTGCTCGCCGGCCGCTACATTTCCACGTTCACGTAAGCGCGTCTCCACTGGCCCCACGAAGACGTAGGCTTTCTCGGTGACCGGGTCGGCTCCTGTGTCGTGCATGGAGGCCGCTACCGTATTTTTATCCTGAATGATCCGATCAGTGACCGCGATTGCGAACGTCGCTGCTTGATCGGCGTTTACGCTCCATAGAGTGCCGATGTACGACCGTGCGCCGGCAGCGACAAAGTCGCGGCCCACGCCAGTCCACGATAAGCATGCGTTGTTGAAGACGAGAGGGTGATTACGGAGGGTGATTCGCTGCAGAAGTTTGTAGCCGGGTAGCGGCATGTCCTTCAACTGCATGGCACTTGCCGAGCCATGCGTATTGAAATACATCAGATCGACTGGAGCGCCACCGAGCGCGATCAATGCGGTGTTTGACGCCGCGGCCCGCTGCAACACTAACGGAAATTCGGGTATCGATTTCAACTCTTGTAGGACGCCATCGGTTTCGCGCGGATTGAAATACCCGGGATCGAACAGAATATTGAAGTGAGGTCCGCTTTCACTTGGACGGCGGTACAACTCAATGGACGCGAGAAGCAGTTCATCGCCCGTCATCAAACCGATTGGTTTGTGCGACCAATCCACCAAGTTCGTGCGAAGAAAGTGATAGGGAACGCCTGCAGTAAAAGCCGTCAGCGGCAAGTCGCCAATCTCCGTGACAATCCCATCAGGTACCACAGCCGAGACGGACTCTTCGAGCGCCCGGAGCAGCGCTGACGGATCCTCGGTCTTCAGTCTTCCTTCTTGCCAATCCTCGATGCTCTGTCGCGCTTTCTCGATCAAGTCGAGTTGTGGAGCGGCGTACACGCAAAGCCGCGCGTCCTGCCGGACAGCGTACTGCACGGCAACCAGCTTCACCGCATCATGTGCGGCTTCAACTAGCACAGCCTCGGAAGGCTCAGGGCGGTCCGCTGCGGCCTGCGGCGACGGCGGACCGCTATCATCGACCACCAGAGGCGCGCCAACACGCAACGCCGTATGAAAGCCGCTGATGAGTGCGACACAATCGCCCGCCGCCCGTAGAGGCTCGCCGGGGAACGTTTCTTTGCCCCGCACCAGCTCCCAGGCTGTTTGAGTGAAGCCGAGGCCGTTCTTCTCGGCGGACAACGTAAGCCAAGGAATTCCGTCGGGAAGCAGAGGCGATCGATCATCATCGCGGATGCGGCCTATGGGCACCGTCTCAAACAGCGACATGTCCCGCTCGGTCGCTTCAAACAAAAACACGGCCCGTCGCAGAGGAAGTGCCTTAAACAGTTCACTAAGGAGACGGTTGCGCTTCGCCCACCTGCGAAATGGAGTGAGAGCTTCCACGCGCCGGTCGATCTCCTCGTTCGACCATTTGGCAGTTTTATTTCCATTCGGCACATTCAGGCGCGCTTTCCTCTGACCCAGCGCCTCGTCCCGCAGATTGCGCATGGTGCGGTAGTGCTCGTGCAAAGCCATGTACTCGGATTCGCTGCAGGGTGGTGGCTCCATCACAAATAGAGCGGGCTGATTCGCTGCAGGAAAACAGGAAAGGACGACGGCGGCTTCGCCGAGCTGGCTAGGGCGGCAAATGACCACCGTGTCAGGAGCATTCGCGTTCGCGGGCATTGGGTACCTCTATTCGGCAGCTACAAAATCTTCAACAGATTGAAGTCGGGAACTACTCCACGATCGAGATCGCCCTGCAATGCGCTGAGCTTTGTCGCATCAGGAGCAGAGAGCTGCCAATACCCCGGATCGTCGCCCGAAGCGCGGGCGCTGCCGTCAAGTTGTGGGGCCTCGCTGGAAGACGTCGCCCCAGCAAGGTGTCCGCCCAGTGCGTCTTCCGGAGTGTCAGCCAATTGCGTCAGCGGCTCACCCTTCAGCCAGCGGAAGACGTCGCTGTAAACCGCAGGAATATTGGTGAGACCACCATGAACCCCCGATACATACCGCATCCGCACGCGCGGCAGAGTGGCCGAGGCCAGCGGTACACGGCCATCACCATCGCGGTTTGGATCGCCGGGAATTCGGTCGGTGATCTTGTCCATGGACTCCCATAGCCCGCCGAGCTTCGAGGTGTACTGCAGGCGGAACAATGTCTTGTAGCCAACTCCGGCGACCATCAACATCCGATCGCAAGAATCCTGATCCAGTTCGGCAGGGTTGTTGTGCCAAGCATCCAGGTCACGGTAAAACACCGCAACGTTATCCAGCACGCGCTGCAAATTGGCCAGCTCTGCGGCGTTCAGCCCGAGGTCCCAGGCCGAAGCGTTGTAAAGGTCGAAGTTCACACAGGGGTGCGCATAGAACGTGTCACTGCTGCGCGAAGGTTGCCACTTCGGATTGTCTTCCGGACGGGTGCCGGGATATATGCCCTTGGGCGCAGGCAACAGGCTGAGCACTCCCCATAACGAGCGGAAGGTATCGCGCGAAAGATAAAGTCCCATAACCGCCATCAGGTCCCAGCCCCAGAGGTGGTTCTTCAAATATCCGGCAATCGAGGCCGAACCATAGTGCGGCGTGCCAATAAAGGCAATTCGTCCCAACACCGGCCAGAGGTCGTCTCCGAACTGGCGCAGCGTGGAGCGAACCATCAGGCCGCCCATGCTGTGAGCAACGATGTGCACCGGGTAACCGCCATTGGTTTCGTGCATCTTCAGTATCAAGTCCCGGAGAGCCTGCGTGTTCTGGCTATAGAGCTTGCGCCAGTCATAGGCGAAGTGACGATGCCCAAAGTCGTCTCGCGCTAAAACAGCGAGAGCGAACGGTTCATAACTGGTATCGACGGCAAAGGCGCTTACCTGATTATTCGCGTCGCTATCGCCAACTCCGTCGGGGGCCAGCCCAAGATCGTCCAAGTGTTGGCGGGTTCTCACGTCAAGCCACCACACACCGCCCTTTGTCTCGCTCTGCAAAAGGCTCCCCATAACGCCGGGAACGAAGACCAGATTAGGTGGCGACTTCACCCCGAGGTGATCCTGCACGCTGCCGCGATGGCTGATAGCCGTTAGCTCGGAAAACACGGCATCTCCCAGAAACTGGCGAACAGCCGCAGCCGTTTCCGGATGATCGAGAAGCTCTACCCGTCGCGCGCTATCGGCGCCGAGAAAATCAAGTATCGGATCGCTCATGGGTCATCCCTTCTTCTTCAACATGCTAATTTCGGCGTCGCTAGCCATAAACAAGTCGTACTGATTGAGGTAACTGTAGAGCAGGCCGCCGATATTGCGGTAATAGCACCACAGGAAGAGCCGGGTCTGCGCAATAGCTTCTCCGGCGGCCATCGGAAGCTGTTCCTTGTCTACCAGGCGTAGAAAGAAGTAGAAGAAAATCATGGCGAAGCGGCTGGCCATCTCCACCGGGACCAGGCAATCTGTGCCGATAAATGCCCGGCACCCGCGATCGAAAAAGGCCTTGGTCACAGTGTTGGCCGAGTAAACGTCAGTGCCGGCTGTAGCACACGCGTTCGCGAATACCAGCGGACGCGAGGCAAACGGGCTGGTACCTAATTCTGGCTCGGTCAGAATCTCATCAGGACTATAGGTGTCGCCGAAAGTCAGAACTGGAGTGTCATTGGGGTCCTTGCCATAGTGGCAGAAGAGATAGAGGACGGCTGCGGACACTTTCTCTGGACTCGAGACGGAATCAGGATCGAGCAGCGCTTTCACGATCTCCGCTTTAGGATTCGTTGTTCCTGAAGGTACGAGACAACTCTTCGCTTGGCCAGACAAAGACTGCCAAACCTGCCTTTGCCACTGCACCTCCGCAACCTCTTTTGCAGCCTTACCGAAATACAACAGACTTGTGCAGCAGGATTCCTGGGGCCTTCCCAGCGAGGCCGATATATTTTTCGGAGGATTGTACGATGTGTACTGCAGGCGATAGCGCAACCCCCAGAACTGCGTCGGGTCTATCGGCGATCCCGGATTGGCATCTCCGCAATACAAAAGCTCCCACGGAAGGTGCGGGATCCAGCTTGCCCCGCTGTCTGGGCGCCACACAATGTGAACGAATTGCCCAGGCGGCAACGCATCCATCCACACCCGCGAATTCTGCTCGTTAGGAAATAACGTGTCGTAAAGTTTGCGGCCATAAAATGCCAGTATCTGAAGTTCACTGGACGTCGCCACGGTGTTCCAGGCTGCGAGGTGGGCTGCATCTGCAAAATTCGAGAGTTGTCCCCAGTCATACTGCGGCTGGAACTCGGTCAAATGAGCCAGCATTTCCGTTGGAGCAATGTCGTTAAGGTACGCGGTATATTTCTTGCGCAAATTTTCCTCGGCTTTACGCAGGGCATCAACCGTGTTGCTCAGCTCGGATTTTTCGGTTCCCACATAAACCTGTTCACCCGGCGGATAGGGAGCGCCATTGGCCGAGCCGAACATGGTGGCACGGCCCGGCGCACAGACATAGAGCGTGAGGTTGCCCGGCGGGGTCGTCCACTCGTGCGTGGTACGCAGGTCTGCTTCCCCTAGCCTGGCAAGCGCCAGATCCCGGGTCGTTTTCGCGACCGATCCACCTACGCCGAGATCGGCCTTGCCCGCGGTCAGTCGAAGCGAAACCGTCAGCTCACGGTAGAGTTTCTCTCCCACATAGATCTGCACGAGAAAACCTGCTTCTACAGCCAAAGGCGTAAGGGCTAAAGATATGGTGTTGCTGTTCCCGATTTTAGGAACAAGAAGATCAAACTGCGCCTCCCCCGAAGGACTGACAGTGACATCTTTATCGTCGGTGGCAAGCTGAAGATTGGTCGGAACAACTCGCCAGTGGGTCTTCAGGCCCGACTGTGGGATAGCAGAATCGGGAATTATGTCGGCACCGCCGAAAAGTGTAGCGGCAACCGGAAGACCAACGCGGAAGCGTCCGTTGTAGGTGACACCCACCTCAAGCGGCACGTTTCGCTGGTCCTCTTGCTCGCGTTCGATGATCCAAAAACTAATTTGCCGCTCATTTGACGTGTTCTCGGCAGCCTGCGGCTTAGGTACGTCGGTTGCAGAATCGATGGATTTCAGCTGGCCGAACAGGCCATGGCGCGAATCCTCCGGAGGAAGAACACCCGATCCTTCGAAAGACGCGCGCTGTTGAGGAGAACGAGGTTTGCTCAGTGCGAGCATATTCCTCATCGATACAGGGATGGAATCCCCCGGACCCGACCCCCCGCCGAATTGCCAATACGATCCTTCGGGTTTCGTCCGATGAGACCACTCAAGCAGTTGGGCGGCGGCGAAACGATCGCGCGCCACTCCGGACTCCAAGGCAGGCTGGAGTGCGGTTAACGTATCCGCGGTATCGCCGCGGGAGACAGCCCACTCGATCTGACGGGAAACCGCCAGCGAACCTTCGTCGATCGGAAACCATGAGGGTACTTGCGTCGCAGGATTATATTGATGTTGCTGCTCTTCAACCCAGCGGAACCAGAACGTTGCAGTACGCCGCAGCCAAACCCTATACACGTTGAAGAGACCGAGAACGTCCGGTACATAAGAGTCACCTAATTCCGCTACCTGCCGCGCCACCTCTTGTGCGTCGACCAGGAGATTCTGTCCGACGTCATACTGATTGAGCGCCAGTTCAGCAAAGCGAGCCGTAAGTCGAAAGGACTCGTTTCCCGACTCGCGAACCTTCTTTTCCGCTTCGGCAATCGTTTGACTGGCGAGCCACCGCTCCTCGTCTTCTGTGCTTTTCACGATTTCGAAGATACTGTTGCGTACTGCGGGAGAGGGTACAAAGGTGGTCCAAATAACTTCCGGCTCCTGAAGGTCAGGCAACACAGGCTGGAGCAAGTCTGCGCTCTCAGCGTCGAGAGGGAGACGCACGATGTCGCGAAGCAGGGCGATGCGAACCGGAGTGTCGGAGCCTTGGAGTCCTCGCAAGAGGAGGGCGATCTGAGCACGCGAAAGCGAACGCTTGTCAGGCATGATGCCGATTCCTCGAGAATAGCTTAAGTAAGGGGAGCGGTAGGCACCGCCACTTGGCGGCGGTTTCCCTTTGGTCGTTACGACATTATAGACCGGCCGGTTAGAAGCGTTTAGGTGAAGGCGCGGCTCGAATAACCCCTAACACAAGATTGGTTCACCCTTCCACGAGTTGCTGACCGCCGTCCATGTCGAAGGTCGCCCCGGTAACTGCCGTGTTGACCATGAGGTGGACGGCCAGTGCGACGACGCGTCGGATCGGCAGAGTCGTGCGGAGGTGCTCCCGGCGCTTGTCCAGTTCGTCGCCGAGGATTGCCGCTGACAGCGGCGTGTCGACCAAGCCAGCCGCGATCAGATTCACACGGACTGGCGCGAGTTCGAGCGCGAGATTCTTCGTCATGGCGGGCATCGCGGCCGTCAGCGTCGAGATCAACGTGAGTCCCACCGCCGTACTGCGGCCACCGGTGCCGCCGATGAAGAGCAACGTCCCTCCCGGGCGAACCTTGCGGGCAGCGTTACGGGCGATGTGCAGCGGCAGCAGGACGTGAGCTTCCAGGTCGCGACATGCCGCGTCAAAGTCGAAATCCGCGAGCGGCGCGTAGTAGGGGCCCGGACCCGTGACCAGAACGTGATCGATCGGCCGGGGCAACTCGTCGAAGAACTTACCGAGACGTTCGAAGTCGGTGGCGTCGAAGGCAGATACGCTGGCCCCGAGTTCAACTCCGACGCGCTGCAGCCGATCCGGGTCACGCGCGGTGAGGATCACTTCGGCTCCTTCGGCGCGCGCGAGACGGGCCGTCGCGAGCCCCATGCCGGCACTGCCGCCGATCACCACGACGGTCTTCCCGAGGAGTGCCGGTTCGCGCTGGGGCGGAAGCGGCGCTGGTTGTGTTGGTCATGATTCCTCCGATCAGCGGTGCAGAATGAATGTCGCATTAAAACGGCCCGCTACAAGTTAACGGGCATCGCCAGCAATAATGCTGGCGCAGGCACGATTTTACGTGCACATGATATCCTTATCCGGTAGATAGCTGCGACCCTCCTTGTGGGCAATTTTTCCGCAGTCCCTCAACAAAATCATGATCTCAGTTAGCAATGTGTCTATGCGCTACGGCGCTAAAGTTCTGTTCGACGAAGTGTCCACTGCGTTTACTCCAGGCAAGCGCTACGGACTTACCGGTCCCAACGGAGCGGGCAAGTCCACTTTCATGAACCTGCTGACCGGTGAGTTAGAGCCGCAAAAGGGTACCGTCGTGCGCCCGCGCAAGCTCGGTGTGTTGCGCCAGGACCAGTTCGCGTTCGACGCCTATCGCGTACTCGACACCGTCATCATGGGCAACAAGCGGCTTTGGACGGCAATGGAAGAGCGTGATCGCATTTACGAGAAGCACGAGATCACGAACGAAGATGGCATGAGGCTGGGTGAATTGGAGGGCATCGTCGGCGACGAGGATGGCTACTCCGCCGAGACCGACGCCGCGCTGCTGCTGCAAGGCCTCGATATCCCCGACGAACTGCACCAGCGTCCGATGAGTGAACTACAGGGCGGGCAGAAGGTCCGCGTGCTTCTGGCGCAGGCGTTGTTTGGACATCCGCAAGCGCTGCTGCTGGATGAGCCGACGAACCATTTGGATTTGGACTCGATTCACTGGCTGCAAGGATTCTTGCGGAACTATGACGGAGTTGTGATTGTCATTTCGCACGACCGCCATTTCCTGAACAGCGTTTGCACGCACATTGCTGATATCGATTACGAAACCATCATCACTTATACCGGTAGCTACGACGAGATGGTGATGGCCAAGACGCAGATTCGTTCGCAGATCGAAAGCCAGAACGCCCAGCGGGAAAAGAAGATTGCGCAGCTAAACGATTTCATTGCGCGGTTTTCGGCGGGCACTCGCTCAAGTCAGGTGCAGTCGAGGCGCAAGGAAGTGGAGCGCCTGCAGGTCAACGAGCTTGCGAAGTCGAACATCCAGCGCCCCTATCTCAAGTTTGAGCAGAAGCGGCCGTCGGGCAAACACATTCTGGAACTCGAACGCGTGAATAAATCATACGGAGACAGCGAGGTCATTCGCGCTTTCACAGCCAGCGTAAATCGCGGCGAGAAGATCGCCCTGATGGGCCGCAATGGCGCAGGCAAAACGACGCTCCTGAATGCGCTGCTGGCTAATTCGCCGACCGTTCCGGAATCTGAGTTGCGCCAGACCAGCGGATACGACGGCCCGTTCCTGAGCGACGGAAAGGTCATCTGGGGGCACGAAGCCTCCGTCGGATATTTCGCCCAGGACCACCGTGCTCTCATTGAAAAAGGAATGACCGCGTTCGAATGGCTGCATCGGTGGGACCCGGGTGCTGCGAACGAAGAAATACGCGGCTTGCTGGGACAGATGCTGTTTGCACGCGACGACGGCAACAAGCGCACCGACGTACTTTCCGGTGGCGAAGCGGCGCGCCTGCTGTTCTGCAAACTGATGCTTCAAAAACCGAACGTGCTGGTTCTCGATGAACCCACCAACCACCTCGACCTGGAATCGATCAATGCGCTGAATATCGCGCTGCAAAGGTATCAAGGGACTGTGTTGCTGGTGACGCACGACCACGATCTCATCGACGAAGTCGCGACGCGAATCTGGCACTTCGAGAGCGACCACCACGTGACCGACTTCAAAGGCACCTACGAGGAATACCAGCCGGTTCTGGTTGCGTGAATCGTGCGCTCCGCGATTCAGGATTGTAAAAACGCTCTCGGAACTCACGGCGGATACTTTCCACAAGCCGACTTGCGGGGCAGCTGCGACTTGCAGTGAGCCGTGCCTCTTCCTTCCGAAGGGTCCGTCCCCCACAGCTGAGTCGGCGGTGGCAGGTTGTCTCCGCTACAGGTTCGCGCTGCGAAAGTGCGAGGAATGCCGCCAAATGAGATGTTTTTGACGCTGGCAGCAGCTACGTCTCTGACAATAACGACTAACTGGCGGAGGACGCAGTCAGGTGCGAACCCTTCTCCGCCGAAATTCCCTGCTAACAGGGAAAAATACAGGGTATTTGGGCTGAAATCAGGCCTGGTTCCCGTCCCCAGAGAATGTATCCTACTAATCCTGAGGAAGTTACGACACTGCGCCCCTCCAAAAGTAGGAGACAAAACAGGGAATTGTTGTGGGCCTTATCAGGGAACTCTGTTCCCTGATAAGCTCTCTTGCCTACCAGTCAGACCTCCGAATGAACGAGCTGAAACCTTACCAAATTTCGCTCGAAAAGGGCCTCTCGTTCCTTCCAAGTCGGAGAGATATCTCCCAATGTTACCTGCCACTTACACCAGTGTGGTCATCGAAAAGGCCCCAGAAACAGGGAACTATTTGCGCCAATCTGTTTTGCAGTTCCCCAGGCGTCCGCTAGGTTCGCCGTTACATTGTTCCTGGTGGAAGCGTTAAATACCAATTGAATTCTGGCGAACTTGTGTCTGAACATCCAATGTAAGTCGAATCCGGCCTTCCTCGAACAGTTCCTTCGCATAGACTCGGCTGATCCTTCGAGCGACAGGGTTGAGGTGAAAGTGAGCCGACTGTTACGCGCGAGACAGAGGGTGCCACGACGATGACTGAGTTGATCATGGTGCACGGAACGTGGAGCAACCGCAAGATCTGGGAATCTCCATTTGCTCAGCACCTCGCCGAGTTGCTCCGGCCCGAGGTGAGAGTCGCGGCGTTCGAGTGGAGCGGACGAAATTCAGTCACGGCTCGTGAAAAAGCGTCCTCCGACTTCATCGAATTCGTGAAGAAACGATGTTCCGAAGAACCTTCGGCTCGACGCGTTGTTGTTTGCCACAGTCACGGCGGCAGCATCGTCATGAGGGCTTTGGCTCTGGAGCCAACTCTTGCCATAGACGCGCTCGTATGCATCGGGACGCCTTTTATCCATGTGAGTCGGCTTGAAGAGGTCGTTCCCGGAGCCACACCGCCATTCGGACCCGTAGCCGCGGCGTTGGGAATTGTCGCCGTGCTGCTCGTCGCAGGAGTTCTGAAACTCATCGGCGTCTCTAGGCTGCGTCATGCAGCGGTTTGGATGCTGAATCACCCGTTTCTTGTGCTGGCTGGGCTGTTCGGCGCAATGATGGCATACATTGCGTTTGTGTTTGCCATGTTGCTACGAGAGTGGTCAGAGGATCGACGTCTAGGCCGACTCGATTTTGAGGAAACAGAAGAATTCGTAGATCGCCTGCTCAAAGAACCGGACGACGAGGTTTGGGCTCTCAAGCAACGATGCCAGCTTCCCGCGTCAGAGCCTGTGCCAACGCTGTTAATCAAGACACCAGGTGACGAGGCTCACGGCTTGTTGGCGGCGGCGCAGATGGCCTCTTACTTGGCTCGAACCTTGTACGGCGTACCCCTTCGCGTTCTTGGACGGACTTGGCCTGGCCTCGATGCTGAGGAGATCGGTATCTTTGAACTGCCGATCTACCTCATTGTGTGGTCGGCCGCATTTACATGGCGCGCCTTCGTCTCGATACCAATTCTGGTTGTAACGGCCTTGGCTTTCCTCCCTTTCGGTGTCGAATTCTCCCGTTTGGCGGGTAGGGTTTTGGTTGCGGCGGGCGATGCGCCGCCTGGAAGTTGGGCGGTGACATATCTGCCACCGTTTGATCGTTACGAAGAGCGGATTCGGAGGATTGACCAATACGTGAAGGCCAGGGCTCAGGACGACGGAATGGCGGTGGAACGCCTGGAACGAGAACTTGACTCCAACTGGACCCTGGCGACGCGAGGGATTGCGCACAGCCGGGCTTACAACGATCTCCGGTCGGCCAACATCATCGCTACTTGGATTGAGGAACGGTTACCATCAACAGACCGGTCGCGATCGTGAAGCTAGATTAACCCTGCGCCCGGCAAACGCTGAGCGATGTCGGCTAGCACACTTCGGGTCCGGAGTTCGCGATAAACACGCTTACCACCAGCTCAGCTCCCGCTTGCGATCCAATACGGACGAGGGCTTTTCTAACACGAATGGATCAAGCCGATCTGCCTGTCGCGTCGCCCATGCAATCCATGCCTCGTATTCCGGTTGCTTCTCGGCAGCCCGTGAGCGCGTTTTTTCGGCATAAGCCGCTATAAAGCGTCGCAAACGTTCCGCCCGTTCCCAGCTCTCAACCCATTTGTTGAACTGCTCGAGCTTTTTCTCTTCCTCCTGAATATCCTGGCGCAGTTGGTTCGCTTCCTGTGCCCTTCTCCTTTC
>Ga0070764_10001036_pt1 | contig 11861 bp, 9 predicted proteins | sample HubBroMetageWRM4_FD_67287 | JGI IMG/M metagenome (GOLD analysis project Ga0070764, IMG submission 67287) | Warmed soil microbial communities from the Hubbard Brook experimental Forest, New Hampshire - Hubbard Brook CCASE Soil Metagenome WRM 4 | ecosystem: Environmental > Terrestrial > Soil >... | reverse complement strand
CCGCGCAGGAATTTTTCGCTTGGTCACGACCGCGCCAAGATAGCGGCGGCCTTCCCACAGCACTGGCACGGCCCGCACCACGCAGAACACCGCTGCGGTCGCGCTCAGGATTTGCCCCCCAAGCAAGAGCGAACGACGAACGCCCACATCCAACCAATCCGCTTGCCAACGCGCAACGGGCAACAGCAATCCCAGATAACAAAAACAAACGCACTTCAGCATCGCGTAAGTTGCGCGGCTGGCGCGTGACGCCACCAGCGCCCGCCCCCACCACGTTTCCAGCATGGAACTGTCTCCGAATCCGCTGCGCCCCGCTCCGCTTGCCAACCCCCGCAGAAAATCAATCAGCGTTCCTCGCACAAAAAATAAAATCGGCAGCCACAACGAAACTAACCCTGCCACCGCGAAAAATGTGAAGAACAAATTTTCCACCACGCGATCACCCAGAATGTCCAATTGCGCACCGAGTGGCGTCGCCAAGCCGCGGCTCCGCGCGATGTATCCGTCGACGCCATCCAAAGCAATCGCCGTCACGGTGAGCAACACGGCCGCGATATCCGCAGCGAGCACTTCACCTAGAAATGTAAACAAAGCCACAGCCGCAAACGCTGCAACCACCCGCGCAGCCGTCACTTGATTCGGTGTCATCGCGTCCTCCCTCCGCCATCTCTTGCAGAAATTTATGGGCCCGCCACCGCGAGCTGCAAAATTTCCGCCGCTCCCGGCTCCAGCGGACGGGCCCGTGCCACACGCAATTGCACCCGCTGTGCCACTAGCGCGATGGTGTTTAGTCATTTATTTTCAGATACTTAACGCGAGCAGCAGATGGCGGGACCATCGCAACGAGCTGGCTTTTGACGACACCTGGCGGGTTTTTCCCCGTGCGCACGCGAAAGCGCGAAAAACCGCAGCCACGCGTCCAAAGGATGTGGGAAAATTACAGTCTGGAAGCGCATCGTCGCTGCGTCTGACACATCCAACGATTCGGCAGCACAAGGAAGCGGATTAATCGAATGGACGTCTCCATACTTGCGGCATTTCTCGCCGGCCTCGTGTCGTTTCTTTCGCCGTGCGTGCTTCCGCTTGTGCCGGGCTACATTTCCATGCTATCAGGGATTGGCGTCGAGCAACTGAAGGAAGGCAAGACGCCGCGCGCAGGCTTGGTCACTTCCGCGCTGGCATTCGTCACCGGATTTTCCGTGGTTTTCATTTCGTTCGGAGCTTCGGCCAGCGCCGTGGGTTCGTTCTTGCTGCGCAATCGCGCGTCGCTCGCACCCATCGCCGGGGCATTCATTGTGCTGTTCGGCCTGCACCTCACCGGCCTGCTCGCGAAAATTTCCGTGCGTGCCGGATTGTTGATCGGCGGCGCGCTGGTCGCCGCCGGAATCGCGCTCAGCCTACGCGCGGGCCTGCTCCCCACTTGGCTGAAGCCGATTCACTTCATCGCCATCTCCCTGATTTTTTTGCTGGGCCCGTCGCTCACGCGCTGGCTCAATCGCGACGTTCGTTTTCGCAATCTAGGCGGCCAACCGGGAGCCGCCAGCGGATTCCTGATGGGTTTCGCCTTCGCCTTCGGTTGGACGCCTTGCATCGGTCCAATTCTCGCCAGCGTTCTGGCGGTGGCCGCGACGCGCGACACGGTGTGGCAGGGAATTTTTCTTCTGGCTGTGTATTCCGCCGGTCTCGCGATTCCGTTCTTGATCACCGCGCTGGGCATCGGCGGCTTCCTGCGCTTTTATCAAAAGTTTCGCCGCCACCTGCACACCGTGGAAGTTTTCAGCGGCGTGCTGCTGTTGGCCGTCGGCGGCCTGGTATTTCTGAACCGGCTCACGTGGCTTTCCGGCAAGCTCGCGTTTCTCAATAAGTTTTCGCTGTAACGGGAGTATTGCGCATGCGCGTAACGCTGAAATTTTCGCTGATCGTGATCCTGCTGGCCGCCGCTGCTGCGGGCTTCGTTGGCTGCAAATCCAGCGGCAGCCAGGCGGCCGGCCTCGGCACGGAAAAACCTCTACCGAACGAACCGGAGGTCACCTTCAAGGATCTGCAGGGCAAAGATGTCTCCCTCGCGAGCTTGAAGGGAAAAGTCGTCCTCGTCAATTTCTGGGCCACCTGGTGCGAGCCTTGTCAGGTGGAAATTCCCTGGATGATCAATTTCCAGAAAAAATACGCGGACAAGGGTTTCACTCTGCTGGGCGTCGCGATGGACGAGGAAGGCAAAAGCGTCGTCGAACCGTACGTGCAGAAAACTCAGTTCGATGTCGAAGGCCATTCCCTGACCATGAATTATCCCATCGTGCTCGGCGATGACGACCTCGCCGGAAAATTCGGCGGTCTGCTCGGCCTGCCAACAACCTTCGTCATCACCCGTGAAGGAAAAATCGCCAAGCGCTACATCGGCCTAGCCAGCGAAGCCGATCTCGATAAATTAATCCAGTCGCTGCTCTGACATCTGGCCGCGCGCCTGCCTTGCTCCCACTCGCGCAACTGCGGTAACCTGCCAACGCCATGATGAATGAACAGGAATTCACAAAAAAATGTGACGCCACGTTCGAAGCCTTGCGCAATCGCCTGCTCGAACTAGGCGACGCGAACGATTTCGAAGTGGAAGGCGGCAGCGGGAAGCTGGAAATCGAATTTGAAGATGAAGACGAAACGCGTTTCGTAATCAGCCCAAACACGCCCGTCCGTCAAATATGGATTTCCGCACTAACGACAAGCTTTAAACTGGGCTGGTCGGAATCCGCGCATGCTTTCGTGCAGGAAAAAACAGGCGAGACGCTCAATCAAGTGATGAGCCGCATCCTGACGGAAAAACTAGGTACCCCGATTGAGGTTTAGACGGACGATGCGAACTAAATGGATGGTTGCTTCTTGCGCATTTTTTCTGGCGCTCGCTGCCGGTGATTTTGCGCCGGGCGCACCCCCGGCCGCTGCTGCACAGAGCGCAGCCGATGTCCCCAGCCCCGCAGCGGTTGTAAAACCCCGCGCTTTCGTTTCGCTCGTGCCCGTCCCGCGTGGAAAGGAATTCCAAGTGGCCGTGGCCGTGGATATTGCGCACGGATACCACATGAATTCGCATCACCCCACCGATCAATACCTGATCGCCACGACTCTTACGCCCAAGCTTCCCACCGGATTCGAGGTTCTGGACACGCTCTACCCAGCTGGGCGTGTGGAAAAATTTTCATTTTCGCCCAAAGGCCTCGACGTGTATTCCGGCAGCGTAACTCTGAAGCTCCGCATGGTCGCACACAACGACGCCCCCATCGGCGCCGTAACTTTTCCCGTAACGCTGCGCTACCAGGCCTGCAACGACACCACCTGTCTGCCCCCTGTGAAGGTTCCGGTTGATGTCCGCGTGGACGTAGCCGCCGCCGGCACGGCGACGCACGCAGCTCATCCTGAAATTTTTTCGAATTCTCCCGCGAAGTAATTGCGGCGGTCGCGCGACGAGTGTCCGCAACCGATTTGAGCGAAGTAATTTGGTCGGGACAAATTTCCAGTGGCTAACGAGAAGAGAGAAACGCCAAAGCACGCCGCAGCCGCGCCACCACGCGCTCCTTGCCGAGCACAACCATCGTATCGAAAAGCGGCGGCGCCACAGCGCGACCCACAATCGCCACGCGCGTCGCATTAATGAGCAACCCGGCCTTCACACCTTCGGCCGCCGCCACTCCGCGCAGCGCCGCATCGCATGCGTCGTGATTCCAATCAGGCAGCGCCGCGAGCGCCTCGGTCACCTTCGCCAGCAGCGCAGGAACCTTCTCGTCCTTCCAGAATTTATCGCGCGCCTCGTGCTCGTAATCAAACTCATCCGTGAAAAATGCCCGCGCCCAGCCCGTAAAATCAGTCAGCAGACGCGTGCGCGGCCGGATCAGATCCACGGCGTGGGCGAACCACGCGTGCCCGGTGGTCGCCCATTCGTCCTTCCACAATCCCGCGCGGCGCAACTCGGCTTCCACAAAAGGCAGCAACTCCTCCACCGGAGGCTTCTGCAGATATTGCGTGTTGTACCATTCCAGTTTCGCGCGATCGAAAATCGCGTTCGTGCGGCTGACGCCCGAAAGCTGAAAGCGGTCGATCAGCTCGGTCGTGCGCAGGAATTCGCTGTCATCGCCCGTGGACCACCCCAGCAGCGCCAAAAAATTCCGGAACGCCTCGGGCAAAAATCCTTCGTCCGCATAAGATCCCACGCTGGTCGCACCGTGACGCTTCGAAAGCCGTGTGCGATCCGGCCCCAGGATCAGCGGCACGTGCGCGAAAATCGGCGGGGCGGCGCCCAACGCGTGATAAATCAGCACCTGCTTCGGCGTGTTCGACAAATGATCCGCGCCGCGAATGATGTGCGTGATGCGCATGTCAATGTCATCCACCACCACGCTGAGCTGATAGGTAGGCACGCCGCTGGAACGCAGCAGCACAAAATCTTCGATGTCCGCATTCTGAATCTCGCGCGCCCCGAAGACCGCATCCTGGAATTTCGTCACGCCCGTGCGCGGAGTCTTGAATCGGATCGCCCTCGGCACGCCTTCCTTTTCTTTTGCCGCGCGCTCCACATCCGAAAAATCGCGGCAAGGGCACGCCACTGACTTCAAAGTCTTCGGCCCTTCGTCGTCGCCTTCACCTTCGTGGTCTTCATTTTCTGTCGCCGAATAATCGCCGCCGGCGTAAGCCGTCGCCTTGCAGTAGCACGCGTAACCCGTGCCGCTCGCCAGGATGCGCTCCGCCGCCGCGCGATACATTTCCCCGCGCTGCGACTGGAAGAATGGCCCTTCGTCCCACTCGATTCCCAGCCACTGCAGCGCCACCAGGATTCCGTCCACCAATTCGGGCTTGTTGCGCTCCACGTCCGTATCTTCCACGCGCAGCAGCAGCGTGCCGCCTTCGTGTTTGGCGAAGAGCCAGTTGAACAAAGCAGTGCGCGCCCCTCCAACGTGCAAATAGCCCGTCGGAGAAGGCGCAAAGCGCACGCGCGGTTTTTGTGCAGCACACATCCTGTCGAAAACCTTCCCAATAAGAGAGTCATCCATCTTATCGGAAGCACGTGTCAAAATCGAGTCGGCCTCAGTCGGCCTCAGTCGGCTCAGTCGGCCTCAGAAACCTCAGAAACGTGCACTTGCGCGCGTGATGAAAAATACCGGGAACCTTTTTCGCGGCTGTGCGTATCTAACGATGGACCCTATGCGCACACGTCTGCTCGCTCGGCCTCTTTTGTTGCTCTTCCTTTGCTTCGCTGTTCCTCTGCAAGCACAGGATGCCACCAGGATCTTGAATCAATACGTGAAAGCCTCTGGCGGCGCGCACGCTCTCACGAAGATCCAAACCATCACACTGGAAGGAACCGTCGCAGCGCAGAACGGCGGCAAGCCCGGCGCCTACACTTTCGACTTGAAGTTGCCGAACCGCTACTACTCCGAACTGGTGATCGGTGACCAGACATTGATCGAATCGTTCAACGGCAAATCCGCCTGGCACCAGAACCCCGGCGGAGAAATCTCCACGCTGGTCGGCCCCGAGGGGCTGCAACTGGAAGCGGCCGCGCGCTATTACAATTCGCATCTCCTGAATCCGAAGAAAAACAAGCTGGTCATCACGTATGTCGGCAGCGCGCAAGTGCGTGAAAAGGATGCGGTTCAGCTGGAAGTCGCGACGCCCTCCGGCGTGAAGTGGCAAGTGTTCTTCGACGCGCAATCGCACCTGATCGTGAAAGAATCCGCACAAGTAGGCGGCGTGAATCAGGAAATTCTCTACGACGACTACCGGGCGGAGAACGGCGTGCAGCTACCGCACAAGATCGAGCTGCACCGCGGAGCTGAGATTTACTTGATTGCGGTAACCCGCGCAGCAGTGAACGATCCGGTTGGCGAGCGCGTCTTCGATTTTCCCAGGAAATCGCAGGTGCAACTTCCCGACCTGAAAGCTCTCTTCAAGCAAATTGATGCCAACCAGCAAGCCGTCGACAAGATCAAAGAGAACTACGCCGGCACCAAGGTCGAAGAAGAAACGGAATTCGAAGGGAACGGCAAACCGAAAAAGCCCGAAGTCCGCGAATCCACTTTCTTTTATCTCGACGGCACCGAAGTCTCTACTCTCGTCAAAATTGACAGCCAGCCCCTCAGCCCCGACGCCCAGAAAAAAGAAAACGCCCGCGTACTGAAGCAAATCGACGAACTGCAAAAGAACGCCAACAAAAAAGACAGCCCGGACGAAAAAAACAAGCAAGCACAGAAGGAAGACGAGGAAGAAGACGTCTCCATTGACGCTTTCCTGCGCGCCTGCCAGTTCGTCAATCCGCGCCGCGAACGCTTCCGCGGCCAAGACGTGCTGGTCTTCGACTTCGAACCCAATCCCGAATTCAAAGCGCACACGCTCGTCGAAAAAGTCATACAAAAGCTCGGCGGCGTGATCTGGATTGACGAAAAAGCGCTCGACGTCGTCCGTCTGGACGCCTTCTTCGTCAACAGCGTGAAATTCGCCGGCGGCCTACTCGCCGATTTGCAGAAGGGAACTCGCGTGGTGCTCGAACAAACCTACGTCAACAACGAAGTCTGGCTCCCGAGCTACGAGGAGGTCCACATTGACGTCCGCGTGTTCCTGGTAAAAGGCATCAAAGTGGATGGCACCACGCGCTATTCCGATTACAAAAAATTTAGTGTCGAAACTCTCTCCACCGTAGGCAAACCCAAAGCCGCGCCCGCTCAACCCTCCGCAAATTCTCCCGAAAAACCGCAGGAATAAGGCCTTACAACTGCCGCACGTGGCAGAAAATGCCTACCTACACGTGCTCCAAAATGCTACGCAAATTGCTGATCCAAAGAGGGTTGGTACGGCGGTACTGTTGACGCAGGCATCCGCGAATCGCATAGTGTTGGCAGGCCGCAACCTCTTCGGCCTAGGCCATGCAATGCACGCATTTAACCGGTATTCGAACAATTGTCGGTTGCCTCCAGCCGTTTATCGGGCACGAGTTAGTACAGGTGACCTCCACGAAACTCGGCTGGACACCCGGCCGAACACCCGTCAATTTTCTGCTATTCTCAGGAGAAATCTGCAGTGTCCTGGTTACGGAGTTTTGAGTTGTTGAGTCATCTCAATACGAGTGCGGTCGTGCTCCTCGCCGGCGCGTTTCTGCTAGGCATATTTTTTGCCTACGTCTATCAGCAGAAGCGTCAGGCATATCTCATGGTTTGGGCGTCGGCCTGGCTGCTCGTTTCGCTCTATTTCGTGCGCTCCGCATTCGCTGGCCCTGCGACTGTTTCTTTCTGGATTGGCGTCTTCAGCGAATGGGTAATGGCGCTGGCAGCGCTGGCCTTTTATTGTTCGGCGCGGCTGTACGCGCGCCTGACGCTCTCCCCGCGCCGCATCGCTTTCGTGGCCGCTGTCGCCGCGGTGTGGTCTTTCGCCTACCCGCGCGATTGGATCGCGATCCCTCTGGCTTTCGGAGTCGTTGTCGTTTTCTTTCTCACCGCGCAAGTTTTCTGGCAGGAAGGCCGCAAACAGGAATCACGCGCCGATAAGCTGCTGGCTGGGACGTTCGTCGCCACTGGAGCTTTGCGCCTGCTCTTCATCTTCCAGGCGCATCTCGGTCCGCTGGCTGGCGCGAACCTGCAGCCTTTCGCCCTGCTCGCCGAAATTATCGGCGGCGTCCTGATGCTAATGGCGGTGTACGACGAAGAGCGCCGCCGCGTCGAGCGCAACATGCTCGCACTTTCCAACCTGAATCTCGCCACTTCCAGCTTTGCGGGCGGTGAAATTCAGAAAATGCTCGCGCAGGCGTTGGACCGTGTCCTCAATGTGGTGCGCATCCCGGCCGGCGCTCTCATCCTGCACTATGGCGATGAAAATGGCCCCGCATCCGTCGTTGTCACTGGCCTGGACGATTCCTTTTGCACGTCCGTGCAGGAAAGTAATCTCGACGATTATCTGGTCAAGCTCGTCGCTCGCCTCGGCGGTCTGGTCGTGCTGCGCGATCTGGGACGCGATTCCAATTGGGTCGCGCTGGAAAAAGAAGAGCCCTTCCGCGACGTTCGCAAAATGCTGCTCGCTCAGGGCCTGCGCACCATGGTCGGCATCAGCTTGCAGGCCAAAGATCGCGTCTTCGGTATGTTGCTGCTCGGCACGCCGGACAATCGCAATTTCGCTCCGCCGGAATTGCGCCTGCTGCTGGCCTTGGGCCACCAGATCGGCATGGCAGTCGAAAATAGCTATCTGATTCAGCAGACCGCGCGCCGCAGCGAAGAGTTGCACATCCTAAACGAAATCGGCCGCGCGCTCAGCTCTACTCTCGAACCAGACGCGCTCTTCGAACGCATCTATTCCGAAATGCAGCGCCTGCTCGACGTCAACAGCCTCTTCATCGCCTACTACGATCGCAAATCGGAACAGATTCGCTTTGAAATTGAAGTCATCGACGGCGTGCGCCAGTGCAAACGAACTCGCCCGATGGGCAATCATCTCGCCGAGTACGTCATTCGCACCGTCCAGCCGCTCTTGATCCGCGAACAGTTCTCCGAAGAAAGCGCGCGCATGGGTTTCGCGCCGAACAAACAGACCGGCTCGATGTGCGCCGTTCCGCTGATCCTGTATGACCAGGCCGTCGGTGTGATGGCCGTGCACAGCGCCCAGGAACGCGCTTTCGACGAGGGCCACGTCGAGTTACTGCGCGTGCTCGCCAGTGAGGCTGCGATCGCCATCGAAAACGCACGCCTCTTCTCTGAAGAGCAGAAAAAATCCAAGCAGTTGACGCTCATCAATAATGTTTCCAGCCACGCCATCACCACGCTGAATCCCGAGGAAATGCTCGCCAAGATCGCCGCCGAAATCGAAAACGCGCTCACCTACGATCACATCGGCATCGCCATTCTCGATTACTCCTCGAAGGAACTGGAAATTCAGGCTGAAGCTGGCGCGCGACGCGATGCATTGGGCCGTCGCATCCTACTCGGAGAAGGTCTCGTAGGCCACGTGGCGCGCTCCGGCCAGATCGCTGCCGTCACCACGGTCAATACGGAATCACCAAGCCCCGTCCTCCCCGGCACGGTATCGGCGATCGCTCTGCCCGTCACTTACGCGGAAAGTTTACTGGGCGTGCTCTACGTGGAATCCTCCAAGCCCTGCGAATTCGCGGACGAAGAAATTCGCCTTCTGCGCACGCTCGCCGATTTATTTGCCGGCGCTCTGCACAATGCCGTCATCTTCCAGAAGGCGCAGGAACAGGCCATCACCGACGGCCTCACGGGCGTCAAAACCCACCGCTTCCTGATGGAAGCGCTCTCCTCGGAATGGAAGCGCTCCACCCGCGCCAATCGTCCCTTCGCTCTGGTGCTGATGGACCTCGACCGCTTCAAATTCGTGAACGATTTCTATGGCCACCTGGAAGGCGACGTTGTGCTGCAGCGCGTCGGCCACATCCTCGAGCAGAATTGCCGCCGGTCCGACGTCGTCGCGCGTTACGGTGGCGACGAATTCGTCATCCTCATGCCCGAAACCAGCGTCGAGCAGGCCATTCAACTAGCCAGCAAGCTGCGCGGTTGGGTCGCCGCCGATCCGCTGCTGCGCGATAAAAATATTACCGCTAGCTTCGGCATCGCCGGTTTCCCGTTGCACGGTTCCACTCCGCAGGAACTGATTCAGGTGGCGGATTCCTCCATGTATCTATCGAAACACCAGGGCGGAAATTCTGTGTCCAGCGCCGAACAAGGGGATCCCAACGACACCAAGCGCTGGAAAAAAGATGTTCTGGAAGCCTATCTGGGCGTCACGCTCAAGCGCCAATTCTCCACTGGCCCCGACGCTTTCGACGAAATCTACCGTCGCCTGGAGCAGTTCACCCGTTCGCTGATCGAGCACGGCGATGGTGACGCCGGCGATCCCGTTCCGGCAGCCGTAGTGGACACGGTCACTTCGCTCGCGCTAGCCATTGACGCCAAAGATCGCTATACCCAGGGCCACTCGCAAAAAGTCTCTGCGTATTCGGTGATGATCGCGCAGGCGCTGCGCATGAATCAGGCCGAAGTCGAGGAAATCCGTCTGGCGGGCTTGCTGCACGACATCGGCAAAGTCGGCATCCCCGAAACCATTCTGAATAAATCCGGGCCGCTCGACGCCACCGAGTGGACTACCATGAAGACCCACACGGAGCTGGGCGCGAAAATTCTGGAGCCCCTCGCCGCCATGAATCGCATCCGCGAAATGGTTCGCCATCATCACGAGTTTTACGATGGCACGGGCTATCCAGACCGCCTCAGCGCCGATCAGATTCCGCTCGGCGCGCGCGTCATCGCCATCGCCGACGCTTACGACACCATAACTTCCGAGCGCACCTACAAGAAAGCTCGCAACCCGGAAGAGGCTTTTTCCGAACTCGAACGCTGCTCCGCAAACCAATTCGACCCCGAAATCGTACGCGGCTTCGTCGAAACCATGCGCCGCGCCCCCCAACAGCACATCGCAGCCTCCGTAGGCGCGTCGGAATCCGAAAACCTGAGCTCCTAGCTTTAAGCCCCCGCACCGCGCAGTATTCCTAGCATCACGTCACGTTTTAAGATACGCGCTCCACAACAGCACAGTAGAGGACCCCTTCCTCTGGAATTTTGCTCTCCAAGGCAGCTTGGGATGCTTTTCAAGACATTCAGCGCAGCCGTGTTCGGCATCGACGCTTATCTCGTCGAAACCGAAGTGGACGTCGTCCCCGCGTTCGAGGGCCACTTCACCGTCGTCGGCTTGCCGGACATTGCCGTGAAAGAAAGCCGCGAACGCATCCGTGCAGCTCTGCGCAATTGCGGTTTCGATTTTCCCTCCAGCCACGCGGTCACCATCAATCTCGCCCCTGCCGATATCCGCAAGGAAGGCTCCGCATTCGATCTGCCCATGGCGCTGGGCCTGGTCGGATGCCAGGGAAGTTTCTTCGGCAAAATTCTCGATACACACGTATTTCTCGGCGAACTCTCGCTCGACGGCGGCGTGCGTTCCATGGGGAGCGCTTTCGGCGGCGCTGGCGACGCGCCAACGCGGTATTAAAAATGTCGTCGTCCCGGAAGCCAACGCGCACGAAGCCGCCGTCGTCGAAGGCATGCGCGTTTTCGGCGTAAAATCCCTGCCCCAAGCGGTGGATCTGATCAACGCGCCGGAATCCTTTCAGCCTATCACCGTGGATACTTCGCAGATGCTCGCAGAAGCCAGCCAGTATTCCGTGGACCTGCGCGACGTGCGCGGCCAACTCTCCGCGAAGCGCGCCCTCGAAGTGGCCTGCGCCGGAAGCCACAATATTTTATTAATCGGCCCCCGGCGCTGGCAAGACGATGCTCGCCAAACGCATTCCCACCATTCTGCCGCCCATGTCTCTCGAAGAAGCCATCGAGACCACGCGCATTCACAGCGTCGCGGGAGTCCTCGCCTTTAAAATCCACGTCTCCTCCCGGTCCGAGGGGCTGGCCCATTTCGTCCTTGGGCCGGAAACTCTTGTGGCTGGCCCTGGCCTCTATCAACGTTCCGTCCACCGTGAAATGTTCATCCGACATAAACGGCCTGGCTCTGTCCAGCACCCGTTGGAAAAATGTCTCGGCCACCTCTTCATTCAGCAAACGCTCTCGATTCTTGCTGTACGCCGCGTGATTCCACACCGCCTCGTCCATCTCCATCCCCACGAACCACCGGAACAACAGGTTGTACTGTAGTTGCTCGATCAGCATGCGTTCGCTGCGGACCGAATAGAAGATCTGCAACAGCAGGGACCGAAACAGCCGCTCGGGCGCAATCGATGGCCTCCCCACCTCCGAATACAACTTCGCAAACCGCGGCGACATCTCCTTCAGAATCTCATCCACCATCTTGCGGATCGGTCGCAACGGATGATCCGCCGG
>Ga0070764_10001035_pt1 | contig 11877 bp, 11 predicted proteins | sample HubBroMetageWRM4_FD_67287 | JGI IMG/M metagenome (GOLD analysis project Ga0070764, IMG submission 67287) | Warmed soil microbial communities from the Hubbard Brook experimental Forest, New Hampshire - Hubbard Brook CCASE Soil Metagenome WRM 4 | ecosystem: Environmental > Terrestrial > Soil >... | reverse complement strand
GGCCCGAAACGCGCCTGCAATATCCACGTGCGATCGTAGCGGTCGGCGGAAACTTCACCGCCGATTACAATGAAATTGGGGTACCGATCCATGAAGAAGCAACGCAGATGGCGATGGACTTCGATGATCCTTGGCACCGCACTCGGTTCCGTGCTCGGCCTCGCGAGCTTCGGCCGGAGCCACGTCGATCACGTGACCACGGATGCGGCACACGTCAGGCACGTGTTCGTCATCGTGCTCGAGAACAAGACATTCAGCGACACGTTCGGCACCAGCACCCAGGATCCGTACTTGCAAAAGACCCTGGTTCCCATGGGCGCATTGCTCACGGAGTACTACGGCACCGGCCATGTCAGCCTCGACAACTACATCTCGATGATCAGCGGCCAGTCGCCCACCAAGGACACGGACGACGATTGCTTGCCCGGATTCACCGGGTCGATCGGCAACTACAACGACGTGGAGCAGACCGGCGTCGCGCCGCAAGGACAGATCGCTGCGAGCGGCGGCTGCATCTATTCCCGCCAAGTGCGCACGTTGCCGGAACAACTCGAGCGCGCCGGTTATTCATGGAAGGGCTACATGGAGGATATGGGTAACGATCCCGCCCGCGAGAGCGCGACCTGCGGACACCCGACCATCGGCATCGGCACGGACCACACCAACACGGCTGAAGCGCCAAGCGCCGCGGTGCCGTTGGGCGATGCCTATGCGACGCGCCATGATCCCTTCATGTACTTTCACTCGATCATCGATCATCCGAGCTGCAATACGCACGTCGTGAATCTGAATGTGCTCACCCAGGATCTGGCCGAGGAGCGCACGACGCCCAACTACGTATTCATCACGCCGAATCTGTGCAGCGACGGTCACGACGGCGCCGGTACGGGTGCGGCGGGCACGACCTGCGCCAATGGCCAGCCAGGCGGACTGACTTCGGCGGACGCGTTCCTGAAGGTGTGGGTGCCAAAAATCATGGCCTCCCCCGCATACCAAAAGGACGGCCTCCTTATCATCACCTTCGACGAGAGCAATTACGTGCAGGACGCCAGTAGCAATCCGAGTACCGGTCAGACCACCGTGGACATCACCTTTCCGGGTCAGACCTGCTGCAACCAGCAACCCGGTCCAAACCTCGCCGGTGCGCGACCGGGTACCTTCACATTGGTGAACACCCCCACGCTGGTCGAGAACATCGTGATCAACGGCTACGGCGGCGACCGGATCGGCGCGCTCTTGCTTTCGCCCTTCATTATTGCCGGCAGTACCTCGAGCACGGCTTACAACCATTATTCGCTCTTGCGCAGCATCGAGGATATCTTCGGGCTCGACGGACATATCGGCTACGCGGCTGATGACCCGCGCACGGGGTACTATTTGGACAGCATTGCCGACGACAAGAACATATTTCATCATCTGAACGAGTGGGGGCCGTGGACCGAAGCGCCGGCTGGGCCCAAGTTCTGAGCATCCGAGCCTCGCGCCGCGCGGCGCGAGGCTCATCGCTCATGGTTTGTGCGCTGCTGGCTCCGGCGCACTTGATGATGAACGTGCCCGGCGAGGCCGCGATTCCGGACCCCGCGCCGACCGCATCGGATCTTGCCGCGCTCGGCAAGCGAATCTTCTTCGATCCCTCCCTGTCAGCTTCCGGCCGGCTCTCGTGCGCGAGCTGTCACAGCCCAGGCCACGCCTATGGACCGCCCAACGGGCGCGCCGTACAGCTCGGCGGCCCCGATTTGAGCGTGCAGGGCGCGCGTGCCGTGCCGTCCTTGCGCTATACGCTGAACCGGACGCCGGTCTGGAGCAAAGCGTATGTCGCGAGCGCCGCGGATCGCATCTTGGAGGGCAACGAGCCGCCGGCAGGTGGCTTTGGCTGGGACGGCCGCTTCAATTCGCTACGCGAACAAGCCGCATTCCCCTTGCTGGCGCCCAATGAGATGGCCAACTCGAGCCCGGCGGACGTCGCCGCCAAATTGCAGCGTGCACCCTACGCTCAGGAGTTTCGCCGATTGTTCGGCACGCAAATACTCGACGATCCAGCGGCGGCTTACACGCGAGCCCTGTCTGCACTGGAGCGCTTCGAGCTCGACGATCCGAGCTTTCATCCCTATACCAGCAAGTACGATGGCTTTCTCGAGGGCACAGCCGCACTGAGCGCGCAGGAGCTGCGCGGGTTGGCACTCTTCAATGACTCGCGTCGCGGCAACTGCGCCTCCTGTCATCTCGATGCCCAAGGCGCGGATGGCTCGCACCCAAACTTCACGGATTATCAATTCGAGGCGCTCGGTGTGCCGCGCAACCCGGAGATTCGCGCAAACGCCTCGACCGCCTACTTCGACGACGGTCTATGCGGTCCGCTGCGCACCGACCAAGCTCAGCAAGCTGCGTACTGCGGCATGTTCAAGACGCCGAGCCTGCGTAACGTGGCGATCCGCGCGACGTTTTTTCACAATGGCCGCTTCCATTCTCTCAAGGAGGCACTGCGTTTCTACGTGCGTCGCGACACGGATCCAAAGCTCTGGTACCCGGTTTCCGCTTCGGGATCGGTCGACAAATTCGACGATTTGCCGCCCCCGCTCAGGGCCAACGTCGATGTGATCGACGAGCCATTGACGCGCCAGGAAGGCGCCGCGCCCGCGTGGAACGATGCCGAGATCGATGATGTGATTGCGTTTCTCAAAACGCTCACCGACGCGGATGCGCAGCCGGCGTCGGCTCATTGAGCGCTGTCGATCGATGCGTGCTATTTTTCGTTCTCTACCGCATAGACCACGCGACCCCCGACGACGGTCATAAGAACCTTGATGTCCGCGATCTGCGCGGGGGATATCTGGAAGAAATTTCGATCGAGGACGATGAAATCGGCGAGCTTGCCGGTCTCAAGTGTGCCGGTCTTGGTGTCCTGATGAAGCTCGTAGGACGAGTTCACGGTGATCGCCCGCAATACCTCTTTTCGCGTAAGACCGGGATCCTCACTCAATCGGCCTGCGTATTGCGGACCGGCGTCCGGTGAGTTCGCCCGAGTGACCCCGACCTTGAGTGCGAACCATTCGTTCAGGGGATCCACCGGCCAGTCGCTGCCATAGGCGATGCGTGCGCCGGCTGCGGCCAATACCCCGGCCGGCTCCATATACTTGAAGCGCGCCGGCCCGAGATAATCACGCGCATTGTCTATCGTGTCCGGGGCTGGTTTTTCCCACTGCATCGACAGAACGGGAATCGCGTCGAGGTGCGCGTAACGCGGGAAGTCCGTGGGATCGACGATCTCATCGTGGGCGATAGCCGCGCGAATATCGCGTCCTGAGAACTGCTTGCGCAGGACTTGGATGGCATCCAATGCCTCATGGACTGCGCGATCGCCATCGGCGTGCATATGGGGCTCGAAGCCTGCTTTTGCGGCGGCGAGCACCAAGGCACTCAGGACCGGCGCAGGAAAGTAGACGTCGGGCCCCCGATTGCTGCCGGGACCCCACTTCGGGCTCGCCGGCGTGCCCCGATTGATGAAATAGGGAGCCAGCATCGCGCCGGTCTGAGCGGGCGCGGTGATCACGCCGTCCAGGAACATCTTGAAGTTGCGCACCGTGATGCGCGGCTCGGGAATGAGGTCGCCTTGATCATAGCGTCGCGCCATGCTCTCCAGGAATGCCACGGCCTTGACCGGGTCGGTGCCCTCAGGCGGTCGGATGAGTACGGCGAAATGGGCGCGCGCCGTGAGATGACCGTCCTTTTCCGCGCCCGCGAATGCCGCGAGCGTTCGTGGCGTGGCGGCTGCGTCAAGGAAGGTGGTGATGCCCTGCGCACGCATTGCATCGAGAGCCGCCTCGGCAGCCTTGATGTCCTCGGCAGGCGTCGGCTGCGGAACCGCCGATTCGACGGCCTCCATGGCGGCATCCTCGAGGATGCCGGAGGGATTTCCAGAGGCATCACGCCGCACCTTGCCGCCCAGCGGATCGGGTGTCTTCGCGGTGATGTGCGCGAGCGCCAGCGCGCGGCTATTGACGAGCGCCGTATGTCCGAAAGAAGACGTCACCAGGATGGGTCGCTCGGTATGCAGCGCATCGAGCGTCAGTCGGCTGGTGACAGCCCCCGCAGGCAGCATCGCCTCCTGAAACCAGTTGCCGACCAACAGCCAGCCAGCGGGCTCCTTGTCCTTGCTCTGATCAAGACAACCCTGGATTTTGGCCTGCATCTGCGCGACCGTCAGACGCTCGTAGTTCAAATTGCAGTTGAGCAGTACGGCGCCGCCGTCGAGAGGATGCATATGCCCGTCAACGAGCCCGGGCATCAGCACGCGGCCGTGAAGGTCGGTGGTGTGCGTATTCTTGCCGATGAAAGGCTTTACGCCCGCGTCCCCACCTACGTACACGATCGCACCCTGACGCACGGCGAGTGCTTGTTGCACACTATCCTGGGCATCGACGGTGTACACGTAGCCGTGTTGATAGACGGCATCCGCCGGCAGCGGCTCAGTAGCCGATGCGCCAGTGGCCAGCAAAGCGAGTAGCAGTAGGGTTCCACCTTTGACCCGCCGTGCCCGCGAAGCTACAGACCGCAGTCCACTGTCTAGCAAAATCGTCATACGCGTTGCTCTCTCCAACCGAAAGGAATCCTGGGAGTGATTGCCAATTGCCTCAATAGCGTTTCAGCAGCTGCGCCAGCTTTTGGATTGCCTGCGTCATGGTATGGGTCCAGGGGTGTCCGGTATTCAGCCGCAGATAATTTTTAAATTGCTGGCGTGCGGAGAATATCGGACCGGGCGCGATAGAGATACCGGATTCGAGCGCCCGTCGATGCAGATCCAGGGAATCCACCGGGGCGGCGCACTCGACCCACAGAAAATAGCCACCGCGGGGTGCGGCCACTCGAAAGCCGGGAGGAAAGTACCGCTGCAGTGAGTCCAACGCGGCGCGCTGCGAGACGGCCAAACGGCGGCGCAGCCTGGTTAAGTGTGCATCGTAGCCGCCACTGCGGAGCATCTGCGCAATTCCTTGTTGCACAGGGAGGCTGGTGGCGATCGATGACTCCATCTTGCGCCGTGACAGCTCCTCGCCGTAACGGCCCGCTGCAACCCAGCCCAGGCGATAGCCGGGAGCCAGACATTTGCTGAATGATCCGCAATGAAGCACGTAGCCATTGCGGTCAAAGGACTTCGCCGGCGGCTCTGCCTTGGTTGCAAACTGCAGCTCGGAGTACGCATCGTCTTCGATGAGCGGAATCTCATGGTTGGCCAGTAACCGCACCAACTCGGCTTTGCGTGTCGGCGACAGGGTAGCGCCGGTCGGATGCTGCAGCGTCGTCATGAACCAACAGGCGCGGATCGGGAACTTGGCGATCGCCGCCTTGAGCGCTTCTATCTCGAGACCGTCGGTCGGATGCATGGGGATTTCAACGACATTGAGCCCCAAGCGCTGTGCGGCCTGCAAGCACCCGTAGAATGTGGGCGATTCGATCGCAATGGTGTCGCCCGGACGGGTTACACACTGCAACGCGAGGTTCAGCGCCTCAAGGGCCCCCGCGGTGACGACGATCTGATCGATACCGACCGACATGCCGAGTCCCAGATACCGCTTCGCGATCTGTCGTCGAAGATCGACGCTCCCGGGCGGCAGACTTTCGACGGTAGACCACGGATCCAGATGGCGCGCGCTGCTGCCGAGGCATCGAGCCAATTTTGGCCAGGGAAATTGCATCGGACTTGGGAAGGCCGAACCGAGCGGCACGACTTCCCGATTTCGCGACGCCTCCAGCGTTTCGAAAACAAAATCGCTGACCGCCAGACGCGTGGAACTTGCCTTAGGCCGTGAAGTTCTGGGCGGCATCGGGTGTGCGCGAAGTTCACGGATGTAATATCCCGAACGCGGACGCGCCTCGATGAGGCCATTTGCCTCGAGCGCCTCATAGGCCTTCAATACGGTGGCCGGGCTGACTTTGCGCGATTGAGACAGTGCTCGAATCGAGGGCAATTGATCGCCGGCTGCCAACGATCCGTCGCGGATCATGCCGCTGATTTCTTGTGTTACGGTCCGATAAAGCGTCACAGCCAGCACAATACGGCGGCAGAGGACCATCCGCCAGTAACGCCGTCAGCGCATGCTATGCGGCGTAATCAGTCCAAAATGATAGCTCACAAGTAAGGACACGAATAAAGCGACCGACAATCCAATTCGCCAGGTTAGCGCTTGGACCATGCGCGCCGAATGCTCTGGACCTGATGACATTGAAAACAGGGCTTTCCCCAGGCTCACGACGATGGCGAGCAGAGTCAAAACGATCAGCGGTTTCATGGAGACCTCGTTTTGGAGGCGCGTTCCTCGCGCCGAATGGTCGCAATGACGGTTCCGAATCCAACGGCCACCACACCGACCATCGCCACCATCAAAAACAGCAGTCCACCGGCCAGCTTGTAGCATTCATAAAATCCCTCGAGCAGACCCAGCGGCGTCGTGATCAGAAGCAATGGCTTCGCGATTCGCATGAGGCATTGTCCTCTTCCGGGTGCGGATAAATCGACCTCCTACATACTAGTGGGGCGATCAGGGAATAACAGATACACGTAGCGACGAAAAAGTGCAGTACAGAGAATATGCAGCGGACCGCGCGCTGGGGCTAACCGACGTTTGAGAGCAGTGAATTGCCACCGAGTCCTGCCGCCGGTGATGAGTTGACACGCCCAAACATCATTGCCGCGATCTGTACAGAGACGTCCCAGAGCCGCCTCGCAAGGCCCGCGTCCCGAAACAGCGGACTGCTACGTGATATCTGGCAATCCAGCCAATACTCGCCCGTTATGCCGACAGCGAGCGGACTCGCCGCCAACAAAGCCGGCGTGGCCGCATGCTGGGCCGGCGACCTCGTGAAATATCCCAGGAGCGATTGAATCACCCGCTGCGCGGCAGGTCGCGCGCGATGAGGGTTCTGATCTGGGGTGATTCCGCAATAGAACGCATTGACCAGCACGCCCCGCGCATCCAAGCGACGCGAGAGTTCTTTCACAAAGAGTGCCGCTGCGAGCTGGGTTTGCCCGTGAAAGGCACGCGGATCATAAATCCGTTCATTGCTGAGATCACCGAACAAGAGATTCTCTACTGGCGGCTCCTGGATACTCCGATCACTACCCGCAATCACGATTCGTCCGGTACGGTGTCGAATGAGTTCGGCGAGACGATTGACGAGCACAAATTGCGCAACGTGATCGGCAAAGCAACGTAACTCGACGGAATTGATGATGACGGCGTCCAGGGGAGCGGATAGACGCTGTAGCGACTCCACCGCCGCGTCGACGGAGACTAGATCGGTGGGATCACAGCCGAGCGGGATCGAGCGGCGAACCGCACTGCACGCGGCCTCTGCATCACCCAGTGTGCGCGCGACGCCGATCACGACGGCGCCGTTTGCACTGAGAGCCTTCATGGTTTCGAGTCCGATGGCAGAGTCGCACCCGGTGATGAGGACCCGCTTGCGTGACAGATCGATCCCCGCCAGCACTTGATCAGCTGTCGATCGGGAACCAAAGCGAACTGGCTTTGCCATGTGTGAAAATCCTTTAGCGAAAATTGTTTGCGAGTGGTTCTGCACTATCTCGTCGTACCCGACCCAAGCGGCCAGTGGCGATAGATGAACCCGGTCAAAGCGACGAGATAGCCACCGGGCAACATCAACATCGCCATCGATGGTCCGAATTCCTGGAAGGCGAGGCGGGTACGCCGCAGCAGGCCATTGACTTTGTTCATTGACTTAATCCTTTGATCCACTGCCTCGGCCGTCTATGCCTAGGCAAGCAATAGCACAAAAAAACTCAGGTGTTTTGCAGCATCCTGACCAAATAACTCTCCAGTTGGCGCGCTTCCGCCTGGGTAAAACCTTGCAGGAAGTGATTGAGGATGCGCACCGAACATTCACGCATCTTCGGCAGGGCTGTCCGACCCGCCTCGGTCAATTCGAGCTTCACCAAGCGCCGGTCATTGGGACATCGACGCCGACTGATCAGGCCCTTTGCTTCGAGGCGATCCAGCATGCGAGTCATCGCCCCGGCATCGTAGGGGAGGTCCTTGCACAGTTGCGACACGGAGTCCACGCACTCGGATTTCGCGAGCACACTGATGACAACGTACTGGGCGGCGCTGATCTCGAGAGGCGCGAGGGTCGGGTCCTTCGCGAGCACTTCGTCGAGGGCATTCATTTGGGCAGCCTTCACCCGGTACAGCAACTGCCCTACGCAATTGGCCGGTTGATACGTCTGGAGATCGTAAATTTCTGCTTTGGAACTCAAATTGCCACCTCCCGCGAACTAGGCATAATACTTGCCTAAGCAACGACTGTCAAGGCAGGGTCCCCTGCGTCCGCACCGCAGTCACGACTTCAGTTTCTCTTCCGCATACAGCGATAGCTCGATCATGCGCTCCAGCAATTGATCGGCCGGTAATCCCGCGAAATTCTTGAGCACGAGTTCTTTTACGTAGAGCCGCACCAGATAGCGCAGCTGCAGTGCGCGGTTGCGCGTCGCGAACACGAAATCCCGATGCCCGCTGTTGACGACGATGATGTTGCGCTCCGTGTCGAAGCGGCAGCGCCACAGCTCGCCGGCGGCTCGCTCGAAGGTGTAGCCGGGCAGGCCTCGGGTGTTGACCACAGCGGGCGCCATTGCGCCCTCCAGGCTATCGGTGACCGTGATGAGGCCTTCCGCGGTGACCGTGACCTCGCGCTGCGTCACGGTAACTTTGAGGCGAGCCAGCCCGGGAACTGTCGGAGCTCGATACCCCACCTCTTGATTCGTGACGCCGTCCAGGCTGCCCTCACCGTCGATGAGCTCCCACGTGAATGACAGGTCCTCAGTCACCCGCCGCCGCGAGCGATCGCGCGGCAGCGCTCGGAATTTTCGCGTCTCGTTAAGCGCAGTGGTGCTCGCGGCGGGCGACACGACGACGCTGAACAGGGGACCTGCGTAGTCAAAGAACTGGCGCTGCGGCGAATCGGCGGGTGCGCGCGCCGACAGGCCGGGCAACGACTCCTCCCAGTCGGTGCCGGCGGGTATACCGGAGGCTGCCGAGGTTGCTCCGTTTGCACCCGCTTGACGGGCGCGGCCCTGCACGTCGAACCAGTCATATTCCTCACGCGGGAGCGCGAGCATGGCCTCATAGAACGCCTTTTGAATCGCTTTCAGAGATTGTTGGCTTGCCTGCTCCTCTTCAGCGCGTTGTTGCTCCTCGATGAGACTCTTGAGGTGCGCCTCGAGGGGCGTCAAGGCTTCCATCAAGGCGGCATACCGCTCGTCTTGAATGATCCCTGAGCGCGTGCCCGGCGTGAGGTTTAAGAAGGGCACATCGATGAGACCCTGGACGTAGCGCGAGATCCAAGGCGAGTGCTCTAATCCGGGTAGCGTCGACAAGTCCTCGATCACCCGCGTTCCGACTCGCGTGAGGGCCACTCGGGCGGTCTCATTGGGTTCGGCGAGATACAGTTCCGCATATGCCTCGCCAAACGCCGTGCGTATCGGCGGCAATTGGTGCAGTAGCCGCCCCTCGAACTGGCGCGGTTCCACCTCGTATTGCTTGCGGGCGAGTTTGTCGATCACGGTCACCCGAGCGTTAGAGTCGCGGATCCGATCGCGCAGCTCCGAGGCGAGATACCACTGGATTTTTTCGCCGCTCAGCGTGCGAATGCCCTCGAGAAGCGGGAAGATCTTGAGCTCGGTGCCTTTTTCCGCGAACAACATCCGTTTCGGATTGACCTCGTAGCGAGAGTCTCCCTTGCTCATGGTCATCTGGTAGGCCTTCTGATCGGTGCCGGTCGAGGTCATGCTCAAGGTCTCGCCCACCGTCCAGAAACTCAGGAGTCCGATCCCGAACTCGCCTTGCAGGCCCGTGCCATTCCCCTCGGCTTTCAGCCGACGCTTGATCGAATCGCAGATGTGTGTGGCCACATACTTGAAGTCGGGGAGTCCCTCCTCATCGCGCGGTATCCCATCGCCGTCATCCTTGACGGCGAGGTAGTGTGCACCGTGCTCCTTGCCGCGTGTGATGGTGATGGTCTTGGCGTGCGCATCGATCGAGTTTTCGACGAATTCGGCGATCGCCTTCAAGGGATTGCTCTGCGAGAGGGCGATGATCCGGATCGCGTTCCAATCATCGCCAATGCGCAGCTTGCCGCTGTCTCTAGTGGCCCTATCCCTGGTTTTGGACTTCATTTTGCTCTAGGGCGGTTGCCATCGCACTCTCCTACCCGCTCGATGCTGAAGAACTGCAACACGCGCCTATTCATGGGTTCCGTGGCCGCTGTCGATTCCCTCGCTATCTTGCCTGAATTTTCGTACACCACCCAGGCATCGGCAAGCGGTTGATGTAAGGTAAGAAAATTCGCACAGCCGCGGCCGCGCGCCGATCAGCGGGATGATTGCGTAGGGGTGAGCATCGCACTGGTGACATGGAGCGGCGTATTCCAAGGAATCCTGTTCCACGGGCTGCTCGGGTCTTCAGAGAGATTCTTAAAGATGGCCTGAAACTTGGCTCCGCATTTTTTGGTTTGCTTGAGCGACCAGAATTCGCGTCCTATCAGGTAGTTCGTTTGCAGATCTTGCCAGGAATTAAATGTCTGCTGCAGCTGCTGAGCCGCGGGCATGATGCGCGCCCACGCGTAATCCTCAGAGATGTAACCGGCGAGCACGCCCCATCGACATAGGGAAATGTAGCGAACCAGGTCCCACGCCAGAATGCTCTTGCTGCCCAACTCCTGGTAGTGCGCGCGGACAACGTCCAACTGGTTGACGGCCTCGGTATTGTCGCTGAGCTGCGATCGTTTAACCGCTAATTGCTCATCGCTGAGAGTCGAGACGCGGAGCCCAAGTTCGTTGAACCCGGTGCGGTGCCCTTGGAGCTGAAGCCAGTCGAGAGTCCGCAGGAGGTCCGCCTGGCTATAGATGCTCCAGCCCTCCGCGAGCTGTTTGCGCTCGTTTTCGATGGAGTCGGGAGTGGCAGCCACTCCCGTTAGTGTGTCGAGATGGTTGCCGTTGAACGCGAAGATTAAGGCGGTGGTCGCGAGCGCCCAAGCCTGATGCGGCATTTGGACGGAAACGCTCGAGGCGGTGGCTCTGGCGGCGTCGTCCGGGGTTTGGGTAGCGGAGGGTGGCGTGGCCGGCGGCGCCTTCTTTGGCGTCGTTGAGACGCAGGATGTCGTGAGCAGGGTGGATAAGATGGCTGCCATCAGCGCGGACTTACGCACCGCAGGGTAGAACAGACCCAGCTCAGAACGCGGTGTGCTCATGCAGGACGCTCCGTGTTACCTCATCGGCAATCCCTGGATACGCTGGGAGCATGACATGCTGCGAGCGTCCGATTCTGCGAACCGCAGCGGGTTTAGAGGCGGAGCAATTTATCAACGGCGACCGTGATCGCTCGTGTTTACGAGACTCGTGATGCGCTTCACATGAGCCCCCGGCCGAGGGGCCAGCGTTGACTCGCGACAGCGGACATCCCATGGCGAAAAAACCTGAGACGCGCGGCACGTACTCGTGTCGGCAAGGTGGTATAGGCTCAGAATTGCTTTGCAAACAAAGGGATGTGCGTTTATGAGCCAGGCATTGGGCGGCGGAGCTTCAGCGGGAAATGGCAGAAATCTTGCACCTGTGCGCGTAACTTTCAAAGGAACAGGGGCTGAATATTTCGGAATTTGGATCGTCAATCTGCTGCTGACGATTCTAACCCTCGGTATCTACGCATCGTGGGCGAAGGTGAGACGCCTACAGTACTTCTACAGGCACACCGAAGTAGCGGGATCCACGTTCGACTTTCACGGCAATCCCGTCAAAATCTTCATCGGCCGGCTTATCGCATTGGCCATGCTGATCGCCTATAACTTATCGGTGCGGTTGCACTCCGTAATGAC
>Ga0070764_10001034_pt1 | contig 11878 bp, 10 predicted proteins | sample HubBroMetageWRM4_FD_67287 | JGI IMG/M metagenome (GOLD analysis project Ga0070764, IMG submission 67287) | Warmed soil microbial communities from the Hubbard Brook experimental Forest, New Hampshire - Hubbard Brook CCASE Soil Metagenome WRM 4 | ecosystem: Environmental > Terrestrial > Soil >... | reverse complement strand
GGGCGACGTGCTGACCATTCGGCGCTAGGCGCCGATTGATTGGCTGCGTGACGAATCGCACGTCGCGACCACATGTTAGCAAGCCCTTCCCTTTCAATACCTTAGATGCCAGGCTGCGTTGTTTGGCGTTCCGGCGTGCTGTTTTGCTTCAAAAAAATGTCGCAAAAATGGGGCTTTCCTCCCTTGCGCTTCGCGCGAAATTTCGTTACACCATTTGTGAGCGCCGAGACTGATACGAAGTTCAGGCCGGGACCCAGGAGGATTCCGATGTTCAACGGCAAACTGCACGACGAAGAGGACGACGAACTGCCGCACTTCGAAGAGGAAGAAGAGGAAAGCCTGGAGTCGAACCCTCACGACGAGACGGTGGAAGAGGTGGAAGAGATCGTAATCGAAGAGGGCGGCGAGGAAGAGGAAGACGAACCGGCTGCGACGGAACGGCGTGCGGCTCCGGCGCCGGCGGCTGCTGCCAAAAAGGCCAAGCCAAAAGCGAAGGCCAAGCCCAAGGCGAAGGCGAAACCAAAAAAGAAGGCGCCTGCGAAGAAAGCGAAAGCTAAGGCGAAGCCCAAAGCCAAGCCCAAGAAGGCTGCGAAGAAAAAGAAGAAGCGGTAGTTTTTTGTAGCGCTTCGCTCGACGCAAGAACAACTGACTCGAAGAATCGACCGCCGCGTGGTCCGAAAGGACTCCGCGGCGGTTTTGTTTTTGGTGGCAGCGAAAGGCAAAAGATTTCTCGGAGGCGCTGTTGTCGAACCGCGCACGTCCAGCACCGTAAAATATTTTGTTGCTGCCCGGCGCGAGAGGCGGAGTTAGTATGCGTTTCAGAATGGTGCTGGCCGTGGAGCAGGTGAAGAAGATGCGGGGCGGCGCGCAGGCGCAGTTGATGCGATGCTCGAACGGTGGCTATTACGTCGTCAAGTTCCAGAATAACCCGCAGGGGCGGCGGATCCTGGCGAACGAATTGCTCGCTACGAAGCTGGCGCGGCGGATGGGATTGCCGTCGCCGGAACCGGAAGTGATCGAGGTGCGCGAAGAATTGATTTCGCACACCGACGAGCTGGTAATTCAGCTGGGGCGCGGGCGCGCGCTCTGTTCCGCAGGGAAACAATTCGGGTCCAGATATCCGGGCGAGCCGGCGAAGACCGTGGTGTACGACTTCCTTCCGGACGAACAACTGCGCGAAGTGACGAACCTCGGCGATTTCCTCGGCGTGCTGGTGTTCGACAAGTGGACCTGCAATACGAACGGCCGGCAGGCGATTTTTCATCGCGACCGCGAGGGCGACGGCGAGAGATACCGCGCTCAGATGATCGATCACGGATTTTGTTTCAATGCGTGCGAGTGGAATTTCCCGGATGCGCCACTGCGCGGATTGTATGCGCGGCACAGAGTTTACGAGCAGGTGCGCGGAGCGGACGCGTTTGAGCCGTGGATCGCGCGCGTCGAACGGATTACCGAGAGCGACCTCGACAAGGATTACAGCGGGATTCCGCCGGAGTGGTTTGAGGGCGATTTCGATGCGATCGAGCGGCTGATGGCGCAGCTGGTGCGCCGGAAGAAGCTTGTGCGGGAGCTTGTGATTTCGGCTTGGAAGTCGTCGGCGCAGCCGTTTCGCAATTGGCGGTAGGTGGCTGGGACGCAGCACTCGATGGAAATGAGGCGGGGATTTTGTTGTTCGGGTGATGGCAGATACGCAAGTTTTGCGTGTGTCGAGAGAGTTTGGGTCGGAGGTTGCGATGAGCGCTGTGAATGGGCCGCCGGGCTCGCTGGAGCTAGATGCGATCGCGCCGGGCGAGCCTAAGGAAACGTTTCGCTACAGGATTTTGCGGTACGCGCCGAATGTGGAGCGCGATGAGTGGGTGAATATCGGCGTGATGCTGGAGGATACGCGGACCGGGCGGCTCGCGGCGCGCGTGGTGGAGTCGGATCCCGAATTTGCGCGTGTGATGCGGATCCATCCGGATCTCGATCGGGATTTGCTGCGCGCGCTTCCGGTGGAATTGAACGAGCGGCTGCGCGGAACGCCGGATGAGGTGCGGGTGTATCTCGACAAGCTCGACCAGTCGCTTTCGAACGCGGTGCAGATGAGTGCGCGGCGCGGGCTACTGGGCGACAACTTCGACGCGGAGATGGACCGCCTCTATCGCGTGCACGTGTCGCCGCCATCGAAGCGCGCGGGAGGCGTGGTGCAGTCTGTGCACGATTTCATCCGTGAAAAGTTGAGCGATGTATTCCGGCGGCGGCGGATTCTGGGGCGGATGGAGACGCGGGTGCGCGTCGATGGCTTTACGCATCATGGGGATCCGTTCCGGCTGGATTTTGGATACCAGAATGGAGTGCGCGGGTTTGTGCACGGAGTGTCGCTGAAGCGCGATGCGGCGCAGGCGAAAGTGCTGGCTTACACGGCGGCGCGAATTCGGGCGCGGGACCCGAGCGTCGAGATTGCGGCGATTACGGAAATTGCGGCGGAGCCCGGGAATACCAGGCACGAATTCATTACGGAGATTCTCGGGGAGCAGAACGTGAGGATCGTGCCGATGTCGCAGGTGGAGGGGTTTGCGGAGGAGTTGAGGTTGCGGCTGAATTAGTTTTTTTCATCGGCGAAGCTTGCGTGTTTTCGAGTACTCGAACAATTCAAAGGTACACAGGCAACAGCGGCCTGTGCCACTTGCGTTCTCTACGATTGTGATCGTGCCAAGCGTGGGAGGATCGCCAGAATTTTAGGTGGCTGAACGGGCGACCCACTGAGTGTGGGGCGCGACGCACAGACTGACAGTCTATGTTACAGCTCGCTGCGCTCGCCCAAGGCACACAGGCAAGATTGCCTATGCTCCTTGCTTAAACTTTGTTGAGGTGGCGCATTTCTGGGTCGGGCGTGCGCGTTGCGTTTGCGGCAGCCCAGCGCGGCGACGTTCGTTTCCCAAGTAAAACCTCTGCTCCCCAACAACCAAAGTAGGACGACAGAGCAACGCCGTGGCCGGCGAAGGCGCCGATCACCAGGCCATTGCGATGCTTTGCGTTCGAGTGCGGGTGCCAGCCGAAGACGGGTTTCCAGGTGTCGCGGAATAAAATCGGGCCGCCCCAGTGGCGGACGAGTTTTACTTTCGCCAGCGCCGGGTGAAGGGCGCGGACGCGCTGGTCGAGACGCGCGAAAATCTGTGTAGCCTCGGATTTCGCGATATCGACGGTTTCGAGAGCGCCCACATCGCTTGACGTCACAAGTCCGGCGCCGAAAACGATCGAGCGGTCTTTGCGGACGCGGCCCCAGAGATACGGGAAGTCGGTGGTGTAAAAAGGCGTTCGCGACGCAAGGCCGATCGCGCGCAAGACGGATTCGGAAACCGGCTCGGTGAGAAGCGCGAGCGTGAGGCGCGCGTGCGTGCCGTGCGTCAGGCCCGAGACGCGGAGCGACAGCGCGTTTGTGGCGAACAGAACTTTTTCCGCCGTCAGCTTGTGCGTGGGGCGGCTTCCGTTCTTCGCGGCTCGCGTTGCCGCGCCGGTTCGTTCGATTGTGAGGACCGGCTCACGATGCCATGCGACGTGCGTGACGCGGTGATGCTCGTGGATTTTTGCGCCCAGGCGCTGGGCTGAGCGGCCGAGGCCGGCGACGAGTTTTCCCGGATCGACGGTGCCGCCGGGAACGTGCTTCATGACGCGGAGCGTTCCGGAATCGTTCCAGGCGATGGGTGAATCGTTGCGGCCGTCTTTGCGCGCGATTTCCCAGGCGCCGTGGAGGTCGAGATCGCACTGCACGTCGAGCGTGTGGAGAATTTTTTGAAAGCCGGAGAGAACGTCGCCCAGGCCGGGCATGTCGCCTGCCGCGGTTTCGGCCAGCGCCATGCCGCCGGTGCGGCCGCTCGCGCCTTCGCCCACTTTGAAAGCTTCGAAGACGGCTACGGATTTTTCGGGGGCGAGGCGTTTGAGCCACGCTGCGGCGGCGAGACCAGTGAAACCACCGCCGACTATAGCGAAATCGACGGACGCGGGAAGCGCGCTCGGGCGAGGTTTGAAGCGGATGGGCCAGGGCGGGGTGCCCCAGTGGTGTTGGGTGCTTGGCATGGAGACACTCTTATTTTACAGACAAAGGCTGAGGCGGGGAGGGGTCCTTCGGCCGCTAAAGCGGCCTGAGGATGACGCGGCTGAGGGCGAGGCGCGCTGAACACGAAAGGCAGCGATGGCGACGGTGAGGATAAGCTCGCCGGCGTGAAGTGAGTCGAGCCGGAGCTTTGCTGGAGTTGTGGCATTCGGCAGGGCGGTGGTCCCCGCCTCGCGGGGAGCCACCGCACTCCGGGAAAACCGTTTAGGCCGAGGCTCTCGAGCGAATTGTCTCGAGAGATTAGAGGATGCTCTCGCTCCAGTTTTCGAGCGTGTGCTTGAGCTTGGCCATGAACTGGTGGGCTACGGCGCCGTCCACGACGCGATGGTCGTAGGAAAGCGTGAGGTACACCATCGAGCGGATGGCGATCGCGTCGTCCACGACGACCGGGCGCTTTTCGATCGTGCCGAGGCCGAGGATCGCGACGTTGGGCTGGTTGATCACCGGCAGGCCGAACAGGCCGCCGAAAACGCCGGGGTTGGTGATCGCGAAGGTGCCTTCGGCGACTTCCTCGGGCTTGAGCTTCTTGGCGCGAGCGCGTTCGGCGAGATCGTTCATGGTGCGCGCGATGCCGAGGAAATTCTTTTCTTCGGCGTTCTTGATCACCGGGACGATCAAGCCCCAGTCGAGAGCGACGGCGATGCCAATGTTGCATTCCTTGTGAAGCACGATGTTCGTGCCATCGACCGACGCGTTGACCGTGGGGAACGCGCGGAGCGATTCGACGGCGGCGCGGACGAAGAACGGCATGAAGGTGAGCTTCGTGCCGGCCTGCTCTTCGAACTTGTTCTTCATCTTCGCGCGCAGGGTGGCGATGCCGGTGACGTCGGCTTCATCCACCGAGTACACATGCGGCGAAACGTGCTTGGAGAGCACCATGTGCTCGGCGATGCGCTGGCGCATCACGGACATGGGCTGCACTTCGTAATTGCCGAAGTACATTTTTTCGCGCGGCACGGCGTTTTCGAGAATGCTGCCGCCGGCGTGGGATCCCGCGGACGGAGGCGGCGGTGGCGGAGGCGCCGACGGGCGCTGAGCGGGAGCGGACGGCGCAGCTTGTTGCGGAGCGCCGGCAGAAACCGAAGGGCCGCCTTCGACAGCGGCGAGGATGTCGGACTTCGAAACGCGGCCGCCTGCGCCGGTGCCGGGCACCTGCGCGACGTCGATATTATTTTCGCGAGCAATTTTGCGGACCAGTGGTGAGCTGCGGACTTTGTCGCCCGAAGCGGTGACTGGCGCGGCAGGAGCCGGCGCGGCAGCGGGCTTCTGTGCCGGAGGTGGTGCGGCGGCAGCGGGTTTCGCAGCAAGCGGCGGAGGCGCGGCAGGCGCTGCAGCAGCAGGCTTCGTGGGAGCGGGAGCGGCGGCAGCCGAACCGGCTACGTCGATCACCGCGACGACGGTCTGAATGGGAACCGTCTGGCCTTCGTTGACTTTAATTTCTTTCAAGACGCCGGCGGACGGCGACGGAATTTCCGCATCGACTTTGTCGGTGGAAATTTCAAACAGCGGCTCGTCGCGCTCGATCTTGTCGCCGGGCTTTTTGAGCCACTTGGTGATGGTGCCTTCGAAAATGCTCTCGCCCATCTGGGGCATGATGACGTCGGTTGCCATGGCAGTTCTGCTCCTCTTTGTTAAACGAATCAAAAGGCGGCTCAACAAATCGAAAAGCGTTTAACGCAATCGGAAACAATCGCGCGGCAGCATCGCCGCGCGGACAAAACCTGAGAGAGATCCTTCGGCCGTGCACGGCCTCAGGATGACGGCCCCGTAACGACGAGGCCGCCTAAAAAACTACGCAGCGCTGAGGCACTCTTCGTGCCAGACGCCGGGAATCCCATCGAGCGTGTAAATCTCGTCGCCGCCGGTGAAGAATTCGACCTTCTTCACGTTGGCCGTGCGGCCGGCAAACTCGAGCTGCTCGGGCTCGAGTTCGTTGTGGTACTGGCCGGCTTCGAGGAAGTCCTCGAGAAACGGACGATCGGCGATCTTCACGCTCGTCCCGGCCGGAAACTCTGCATTGTTGACGCCTTTGGTCTTTCCCATGTTCCCCCGTGCGCTGCCCGCTTTAGTATTTTGCCAGTTCGCGCGCGGCCGCGACGACCTTTTCAGTGTTTGGCATGAAGTATTCTTCGAGCGTCGGCGAATAAGGCACGGGCGTATCGATCGCGGTGACGCGGGCGATCGGCCCATCGAGATCCTCAAACGCCCCTTCACAAACGATAGCGGCAATTTCGCCGGCAATGCCGCCGGTCTTCGTGTCTTCGTGAACGACAAGAAGCTTGTTGGTCTTCTTTACCGACGTGATGATCGCGTCGCGATCGAGAGGAAGCAGAGTGCGGAGGTCGATGACTTCCACCTCGATTCCCTCTTTGGCGAGCTGTTCGGCGGCTTCCATCGATGTGTGTACCATCGCGGCATAGCTCAGGATGGTGAGGTCGCGCCCTTCGCGCCGGATGGCCGCCTTGCCGATGGGCACCAGGTGATCGCCCGCGGGCATTTCTTCCTTGATGCGGCGGTACAGATATTTGTGCTCGAAGAAAAGGACCGGGTTGTTGTCGCGAATCGCGGACTTCAGCAGGCCCTTGGCGTCCGCCGGAGTGGAAGGATAAATCACCTTCAGGCCGGGCGTATGAACGAAATACATTTCCGGGTTCGCGGAGTGAAACGGACCACCGTGAACGCCACCACCGGACGGCCCGCGGACGACGATCGGCACAGGCGCGCCCCAGAGATAGTGCGATTTCGCGACGAAGTTCGTGATCTGGTTGAAGCAGCAGGCGATGAAATCGATGAACTGCATTTCGGCCACGGGACGCAGGCCGAGAAAGCTCATGCCGCAGGCCGCGCCGATGATGGCGGTTTCAGCGATGGGGGTTTCGATGACGCGTTCGCGCCCGAATTTTGCGAGCAGGCCGTCGGTGACTTTGAAGGCGCCGCCGTAGGCACCGATGTCTTCCCCGATGGCGACGACGGCGGGATCGCGCTGCATTTCCTCCATCATGGCCTGGCGGATCGCCTCGACCATGGTGACGCCGGTTTGGGCGGGTGCTGCGATCGGAGTCGCAAAGTGACTAGCCATCTCTAGCGTCCTCCCTTTCCTTGCGATTTACCGCCCTGCTTGCCGAAGGACTTCGCGCCACCCGATTTCGAGAAATTCTTGGCGGGACTCTTGGGCGTGAAATTTTTCGAATTGCCGTTCGCCGGAGCGGCGGAATTTCTGCCCTTCTGCACGCGGCTGTACACCTTGGCTTCGGCGGTGTCGCGGAAAGCTTTGTCCTTGGGGCCGCGGCCGAAGGGGACGCGCGGACCTTCGGGTTCGGCGGCGCGTTCGGGTTCGACGAACTCATCCTCAGGGTAAATCGGCGGCACGGGTTTCGGCGGTACGGGCGCGACGGCCGGGCGCGGAGCAGGCTGCGGCTGAGCGGGCTTCGCCTGCTGGACTGTGTTTGGTTGCCGCGCTGGGTTGGCGTGCAGCACTGGGCGCGGCGCACCGGCCTGCTGCTGCGGTTTCTGTTGCGGCTTCTGGTGCTGCGAGTGGCCGCCGTTTGCGGATTTCAAGACCGAGGCGGCGTCACCCATGCCGGCCGGAAAATCGGAGAGCTTATAGGTGATGTCGATGCCGGAGCCCGGCGGCGTGACTTCGCTCATCGGGCGTTTGAACTCGGCGGAAATATCGTGGCAGCCGTCGCAGTAAACGCCTTCGGCGGCGAATTCAGGCGGCGGCATCGGCGAGTCTTCGGCGAACTGCTGGTCAACGTCGAGCAGCTTTTCGATCTTGGCGTCGAGTTCGGATTTCGTCTTGGCGTCCCAGATTTTATTGTCGGTGAGAAATTTCTCGTACAGCACGATGGGATCGCGCGACTTCCAGAAATCGAACATTTCCTTGGGAACGTATTCGGCGGGATCGTGCTGCGCGTGGCCTCGCATGCGCATGGTTTTCACTTCGATCAGGCGAGGGCCGCGTCCGGCGCGACACTCTTCGACAGCGTACTTGGTGTTGTTGAAGACGGCGACGACGTCGTTGCCATCGACGATCGAGCTTTGAATGCCGTAGGCGACGGCGCGGTCGGCGAGATTTTTCACCGGCACCTGGCGCGAAACGGGCGTCGAATAGGCCCACTGATTATTTTCAACGATCAGAACGAACGGCGCCTTTTGCGCGGCGGCGAGGCCGAGGCCTTCGTGGAAGGCGCCGGTGGAACTGCCGCCGTCGCCGATCCATGTGAGAGCGACAATATTCTGGCCGAGGTAGCGGCCGGCCATCGCAACGCCGGTCATTACGGGGATCAGATCACCGAGCATGGAAATGGGCGAGACGATGTGCAGATCTTTGAGGTCGCCGAAGTGGCTGGTGCCGTCTTTGCCCTTGGTGGGCGAGGTGTATTTCGCCATGTGCTGCGTGAAGATGTCGCGCGGGGGAACGCCTTTGACGAGCAACGCGCCGATATTGCGGATCATGGGCGCGATCCAGTCGCGCTTTTCGACGGCGGACGCGGTACCGACCGAGACGGCTTCCTGGCCGAGGCTGGAGTAGAGGCCCCCGACGATTTTATTCTGGCGGAACAGGCGGACCATGCGCTCTTCCAGCTGGCGGTTGAGCTGCATGTAGTAATAAAGGTTGAGGTGCTGTTCGCGCGTGAGCGGCTGGCTCATGCTTCACTTCCTTTCGATGCGGAGACTGCGAGTTCGAGTTCGGCTGAGTTTGATGCCGCTATGTGGCTGAGATCGTTGCTCGCTTCGGCTGAAGCTGATACTTCGGATGCGGCCAGCGCTGCTGCGAATTCTTCGCGCGTGACTGGGACTATTGCGCTGCCGAACACTTCACCGAATTGCGTGACGAGAGCCTGTGCGACTTCGGCGCGCGAGACGGCGCGATTGAGAAGACGTTCGAGCGAGGTGGCGCGTTTCCCAGAAATGCCGCACGGAACGATCAAATCGAAATAGTTGAGGCTGGTGGTGGCATTGTACGCGAAGCCGTGCGAGGTGACCCAGCGGCTTAGGTGCACTCCGAGCGCGGCGAGTTTCTCTTCGCCGTTCGGGGTATCAACCCATATGCCGTGCTTGTCCTCGAACCGTTTGGCTTCGACGCCGAATGTCGCGCTGGCGCGAATCATGATTTCTTCGAGCTGCTCGACGTACCAGCGGACGTCTTTCTTGTGCGCGGCGAGATCGAGAATCGGGTAGCCGACGATCTGGCCGGGGCCGTGGTAGGTGATGTCGCCGCCGCGATCCGTTGCGTGAAACTCGACGTTCATTTGCGCGAGGACGCCGTCTGCTGCTTTGAGATGTTCTCGCTTGCCGTTGCGGCCGAGCGTGATCACGTGCGGATGCTCGCACAGGAGCAATGTGTCGGGAATGTCGCCACGTTTGCGAGCCGCTACCGTGCGCGACTGCAGCTCCGAGGCTGGCGCGTAAGGGACGAGGCCGAGATCAACGACCCAGCACGTTTTTCGGGACGGTTGGCTCACAACTCTCTCAGACAACGATTCACAACTTGCCACAACTTTCTACGACTTTTCACCACAGGGCCGCGAAGGCCACGCTCGCGGGCGCCGAGTACCGCACGCGCCGCGAGCGCTAGAACGTTACAACTAAAAATTGATCGTCAGGCCGCGAACGCTGTTATACGCATCGCCCAGGGCTTCCCAAACCGTCGGGTGCGCGTGGATCGTGGCGGCCATGTCGTCGAGCGTGCCTTCGAGGGCCAGCGTATTCACCGGCCCGGCGATAATTTCGGTAGCCAGCGGCCCGATGGCGTGAACGCCGAGAATTTCGCCGTACTTGGCGTCGGCGACGACTTTGATGAAACCTTCGTGCGAGCCGAGGATTGTGGCCTTGCTGTTGCCGAGGAACGGGAACTTGCCGGTCTTTATTTCGTAGCCGGCTTCGCGCGCCTGTTTCTCGGTGAGACCGATGGAGCCGATCTGCGGTTCGCAGTACGTCGCGTTCGGGCAGCGCCTGCGGTCGAAAGGCTGAACGTCTTTACCGGCCATGCGACCGACGGCGATGATTCCTTCTTGCGATGCGGCGTGCGCGAGCTGCGGCTGGCCGGCGACGATGTCGCCGATGGCGTAGACGCCCGGCTCGTCTGTCTCCATGTAGGCGTTGGTGTGAACGAAGCCGCGCTCGATTTTGATCTTCGTTTTGTCGAGGCCGATGTTTTCGGTAAGCGGGCGGCGGCCTACGGCGATCAGCACTTTTTCGGCGTTGATGGTTTTCGAGGCGCCGGACTTGTCTTTGTAAACGACGGTCGCGCCGTTCGCGTCTTTCTTCACGGACTCGACTTTGGCTTCGAGTTCGATCTTCATGCCCTTCTTGACGAGGGCTTTGTGAAGCTCGGCGGAAATTTCTTCGTCTTCGAGAGGCACGACGCGCGTGACGGCTTCGAGCAGCGTGACGTCCGTGCCGAATGTCTTAAAGATCGAAGCGAATTCGACGCCGACCGCACCGCAGCCGACGACGATCATCGACCTCGGGATCGAGGTGAGGCCGAGGATTTCGCGATTGGTGAGAATCGTATCCTTATCAATCTCCACGCCGGGAAGCGAGCGCGCTTCGGAACCAGTGGCGAGCAGGATGTACTTGGTTTCGAGTTCGGTGACCTTGCCGTCTTTTTCCACCGAGACGCGGCCCGGACCGGCGATCTTGCCCCAGCCGGTGATCGATTCGACTTTATTCTTTTTGAAGAGCAGGCCGATGCCGCCGGCGTGCTTCTTCACGATTTTGTCTTTGCGGCCCAGGATCGACGGCCAATTGATCTTCACGTCTTTGGCTTCGAAGCCGAATTCCTCGGCGCGCTTGAAATGTTCGTAGATGTCGGCGTGGTGGAGAAACACTTTGGTGGGAATGCAGCCGACGTGGAGGCACGTCCCACCCAAGAATGAATCTTTTTCGACGACGGCGACTTTCAGGCCCCACTGCGCGGCGCGAATCGCAGCCACATATCCGCCGGGACCACTACCAATTACAACGAGATCGTATTTAGCCAACCCAGTTCTCCCTTGCAGTTTTCAAAGAAGCGACGAGCCATTCGATGCGCGGTGGGTTCGTCAGGATTGCGGGCAACACCCTACGCAAACGCTTGATTTTAACAGCCGTACGGGAGCGTCGCAACCGGGATTGGGATGGGGAAGCGGGTAAAGTGAAGGCGGGCGCCAGTCCATTTTGGTTTGACGTAGCTGAGCCAGTGTGAAACTTTCGCTGACGCTTTCTCGTACCATCAGTCAAACGTACTGAGATTCCAGGAGTGTGCCCATGAGTTTGAGTTCCCAACCCAGCCCGATGGCCGTGGATACGCGTTTCAGCCCGGCGCCGCCCCAGCCCCCCACTGCGCTGCACAAGACATTTATTGGGCCGAATGGATTGCGTTCTGGATGGCGCATCTTGATCTTCGTTGCGCTTTTCGTCGCGCAAGGCAAAGTGCTGAATATCGTGCTACACAGAATCCCGGCCGTAGTCGCTATGCACAAGGGATTGCCACCCGACGTGATGACGCCGGGCGTGCTGATGTTTGACGAAGGGTTGTCGGTCGCGCTACTGCTGCTCACGGCGTTCTGGATGACGCTGATCGAGAAGCGTTCGTTCGCGGATTACTACCTGCCGATCAATGAAGCATTCGGCAAGCGATTCTGGCAGGGCGTGCCGTACGGATTCGCGATGCTGTCTGCGTTGATGGCGATCATCGCGGCGCTGCACGGATTTTCGATTCAAGGCTTCGTTACGGCGGGTGCTGTGGCTCTGAAATTCGCATTGCTCTACGCGATAGGGTTCTTCTTCGTGGGCATG
>Ga0070764_10001032_pt1 | contig 11890 bp, 7 predicted proteins | sample HubBroMetageWRM4_FD_67287 | JGI IMG/M metagenome (GOLD analysis project Ga0070764, IMG submission 67287) | Warmed soil microbial communities from the Hubbard Brook experimental Forest, New Hampshire - Hubbard Brook CCASE Soil Metagenome WRM 4 | ecosystem: Environmental > Terrestrial > Soil >... | reverse complement strand
GTCGCCGGCAATGAGTGCGGCAACGCCTCCAAGACCACGACAGGCAAGGCCTGTGAGTCATTTATCACCGTGGCTGCCGGTGCGAGCCACAGCGGGGTCGTCGGCCTGGGGACGATCGATGGCCGTGGTGGTAGTGCCCTCACGGGCGGGCCACAGGCCGGCATCATGACCTGGTGGGATGTGGCGCTGTTGAACAAGGTGTCGGGCTTTTCACAGAACAACCCGACGATGCTCGATCTCACCCAGGGCGGCAGTGACTTCGTCCTGTACCGGATCGCGCTGCTCAACTCCCCGCATTTTCATGTCAAGACCGATTCGTACGATGGCTTCGTGGCGTGGGGTGTTCAGATCCTGACGCCGTCGCTGGCCTACTCGGTGCCGAATTACGCCTGCGCTGTCCTGCCGAGCAAGACGGTAGCGGCGACGAGCCCCGGTACCTGCTACACACCGGATTTCGCGCAGAATACCGACGGCATCGATCCGGGGGGTAGCCGGAACGTGCTCATCGCGTATTCCTACATCAACGACGGGGACGACAACGTCGCGGTGACCGCGTCCAACAGCAGTAACTGCATTACCACCGCCAACGGATTCTGCTCGAGCTCGAATACGCTGGTGGCGCACAATCACTTCTACTACGGTCACGGGATGTCGGTGGGCAGCGGCACGCAAGGGGGTGTCACCGGCCTGCTCGTCTGGGACCTTTCCATCGACGGTGAAGACAGCTCCAATGGACTGGGTCTGCACATCAAGACCTCGCTGGGCGCCGGCGGGGAAGTCACGGCGACGTATGCGCAAGTGTGCATCCAGCGCGAAAAGCAACCCATCGTCATCGACCCTTACAACAGCGCACCGAGCTCCACCACGCAGTTCCAGCCCGATATCCACAACATCAACTACCTCGGTATTCACGCGGTGAATCTGCCCGGTGCGAAGTATCCGAGCTCGACCAATTGGAACAATGTGCTGAACGGGGTCAGTGCGACGAACCTGCTGTCGAACGTGGTTCTCGACAATGTATTCTTCGACGTCGCGCCGGCCTGGGGTAACTCCAGCAAGGCGCCGTTTACCGGCTCGCCCAATTTCGCCAGCTTCATCATTGGCCCGGGCTCGACGAGTTTCCCGGTGCCCACTACGGGCCAGGACGTTACTGTAACGGGTACTGATGACACAGCGACGAGCGAGAGAGCCATCGATTGCAGCAGGGCTTTTCCGCCGTTCAGCTCGGTGAACGACAAATCACCGATTTGAGGCGGGCGCCTTGATTGCGAGATACACACTGCTCCAGAGTTGCGCGGCATTCGACTCGTCTGCATCCGCGTCCCGGGATCCGAACGGGGTGATACGGTAGCGGCCGTCCTCGAAACTCCAACTCCACAGTTCGGAAGCTCGTACCGCCTGTGCGGCGCCGATTGCTCGCCAGAGCGTTTGTTGGGCGGTGAGCAGGTGTTCCTTGACGGCCGGCGGCAGGTCGGTGCGCGCGAGTTGTCGGTCCAGGCCGGCGGCGAACAGAGCTTGTTGCCACGACCAGATCACGGTGCCGTGATAGGCGTGGTTGGTGAAGCGCGCCTTGATGCCTGCGGCCGCGAACGCAGGATTGGCTACGACCATGCCCGCATCGGTCAACAACCCGAGCGGGAAGGGTCGCATGACGCTGCGTACGTTACGATCGAGGTTGGCTGCCGTCGGGGTTGCGAACAGGAGCTCGAATCCTTCGTCGGAATTGACGACGGGTAGGGGCCTTCCGGACGCATCGAGCGAGATCGCGTGGAAACTGAAGCGGTCACCGCTGAGAGAAGCGAGTGCGGGTTCGCCGGGCACACCGAGTTGCCGGGCATATGAATCGACGGCGCTGCGCGCGGTTTGGTTGTCGAGAGTCACATTGAACAGATCCGGCGCGCGCTGTTGCCAGACTTTCGCATAGGCAGCGGCACGAGCCAGAAGCTCGCGGTCCGCGGGGGCGAGAAACGGATCCAGTAACCCGCTGTCCAGGAGATGGGCCGTTGCGGTGAGGGCGGCAGGCATCAGAATGGCGTTGACGTCGTAGGGATAGCGTCCCCCTGCGATGCCGTCCTCACTGTCACGCCATTGTCCGGTGGCGCGGCCTGCTTTGAGGGAAATCAGATTGCTGTAGCGGGGTTGCGTGGCGAAGGGGGCAGCGTTCGAGATAACGAGGCGCAGATTGCGTACCAACGTCTTTCCCAATGCCTGTCCGGCCGATGGGGTCAGCTCACCTTCGGCCCCAACAATGTCGTGCAGATAGGCGGGAGCCCGCTTTTTGCCCTCGGGATGGTCGAGCAGATAAGCGGCGATCACCGGCGCCAGCAGATAGTTTCCGTCGATCATTCCATAGTCGAAAATTGGCGCGTCGCTCAGAGTGCCTTGCTGCTTTTTGTGGCTGAGCACGGCGAACTCCCCGATCGCCTCCTCGTGCGCCACCTCGCCGTCGGGGGCAAGTCGGACCAACACAGAGCGCAGTCCCGCCTCGATGGCATCGGGAGCGAGGACTGGCATGAGGAGCCTGACCGACATCAAGGTGTCGCGGCCAAAATAGGTGTTGAAGCGCCAGGAGCCGGCGAGGAACTTCTCCCGATAGCTCAAGAAAGTGAGTACGTTCCGCGCCCCGGTGTCCTGGACTTCCTTGCCATTGAGGAGCGCGGTGCCCGCTAGGGGAGTCAAGGGACGCTCCCCGCTCAGGGCGGTCACCCGCAACCGGATCCGTCCATCGGCGCCGCTGGAGATCTCTCCCTCCGGCCTTTCGGTGCCGTCGAGAATTTCCAGGGTGAGACGATATCCGGGTGCACCGTCGAGGCGGGCGCGCGACCAGGTTACGGTGTTTCCTAAAATCGCGGCGCGCACCGCGACCTCTTCGGGCACGGCTCCCGAGGCCTGATAGTCCCGCAGCACTCTGACACTCGATAGGACCGCCTGTTTCGGGACGAGGCGCTTTGTTGTGATCGAGGTCTCGAAGACGATCCCATAAAGGGGGCGTCCCCTGGCATCCGTTGCACTCGTCGCTGTAGGCAGCGAGTCGACGACCCATTGCGCCGGTGTGTCGGTCTTTTGGAACCAGAGACCGACGCCGCTGTTTCCCGCGGGAAAGGCCACCAGGATGCGCGGGTTATGTCCCGATCGCAGCACCAGGTGTGCGGCTGTCTTGCCGTCCCGGAGGAAGCAATTGATGTTTTGCCCTTCGGTCACCTCGAAGTGGAGGGGGGATTCCTGCATGGGGCTTGCACTCGCGGTAGCTGACACTCCGAGCAGCAAGGCAATCCAGAGGGCCGCTGCGCGGCATGACGTCAGCATGGGCAGTCAGGGCAACTTCGCGGCCTTGCGGATATAGTCTTCATGCGACAGCATCGACCCCAGCGCTGCCGAGATCTGTTGTTTCACACGCGCGAGATGTGAGCGGTTTTCCTCCGCGGAAATGCCGTCCAGGAGCGGATTGTAATCGGCCGGGCGCAATCCTTGACCCATCATGATGGCGAACCAACTGGCTTCTCTGAAAAGCTCGTCCGTCGTCAGGACGACCCGACCCGTGCGGGTGAAGTGTGCCATCTTGTAAGCCACTTCGTCGGGCAATGCCATGTGTTGGCAATATTGCCACATCGGTTCCGACCTGCCCGCCGAGCGGTGATAGTGCAGCACGAGGAAGTCGCGCACCGACTCCACGTCGGCGTCGAACACCCGGTTGAACTGTTCGACGGTTTCCGGGTGGCAATCGCGGGTCGGAAACAGGGACAAAAACTTTGCAATGCCGCTTTGTATCAAGTGAATGCTGGTCGACTCCAACGGCTCGAGAAACCCGCTCGACAAGCCGATGGCGACTACGTTCTTGTTCCACGCCTTTTTACGCCGCCCGGTGAGGAAACGAATCAACCGAGGGTCGGCAAGTGGTTTGCTGTCGAGGTGAGATTGCAAAGTCGCAGCGGCTGCCTCGTCAGTGGAGAACTTGCTGCTATAGACAATCCCGTTCCCTGTGCGGTGTTGCAGGGGAATGCGCCATTGCCAGCCGGCGGCGTGCGCGGTCGAGCGGGTGTACGGGATCGGATCCTGCACGCGCTCGGTCGGTATGGCCAGGGCTCGGTCGCAAGGCAGCCAGTGAGACCAGTCGTCGAACCCCGTTTTGAGAGTCCCCTCTATCAGGAGCGCGCGCAGACCGGAGCAGTCGACGAAGAAATCGCCTTCGATCACGTCGCCCCGGTGAGTCGTCAGCGCCGTTATGAAGCCCGACTGCGGGTCCTGGTCGATCTTCGTCACCTTGCCTTCGACGCGTCGTACCCCTTTCGACTCGCAGCGACGCCGTAAAAAGGCGGCATAGAGACCTGCGTCGAAGTGGTAGGCGTACCCGAGCGTCGCGAAGATGGAGTTCGGGTCGGTTGCCGGAGGCGCGAATTTTCCCGCCAGTGCGGCCCGGGTCGTTAACGAGTAGTCCTGGTGACTGTCAGGATCGCCGGCCAGATGCGCCCGGATCCAGCGGTGATAGAACATGGAGGCGTCATGCGGGCCGCCGTAACGTCCGAAGGGATGAAAGTAACGGCTTCCGTCCCCGTTCCAATTGACGAACTCGATACCGAGCTTATAGGTCGCCCGAGTTTCGCGCAGGAGCTCGGGCTCGGGCAGGTCGACGAGCTTGTTGAACCAATGGATGGTGGGAATCGTGGCCTCACCGACGCCGATGATGCCGATGTCATCCGATTCGAGCAGCACGATGTCGAACTGCGGCGGCGCATTGACCTTCGCCAGCGCCGCCGCCGTCATCCAACCGGCAGTGCCGCCACCCAGAATGACGATCTTGCGGATCCGCCGGTCGGACATGCTGCGATGCTAAAACTTGTAGGTCAGGGAAACCAGGGCTGTCGGGCCCACGATACCACGACCGTAGAAATAGCCGTTCACGATCGACTGCGTAAATCCCTGGCGGGGATTGCCTTCGGTGAGTCCCAACGCATTGGTGATGTTGTCGACGCTGACGTTCAGCTTCAGTTTGTCGGTGATGTTGCCGATGGCACCGATTCCGAGCACCCCGTAGGCCGGCAGCTCCACCTGGTCGCCGTTGTCCGCGAAGATGCGGCCGATGTGCATGTAGCGCAGGTAGACCTGTCCGTAATGAGCCGGCAGGTCGTATTGCGGGGTGATCGTGTACATCAAATTGGGAGTGTTGTGGGGCGTCTTTCCATTGTAGAAGGCGTCGGCCTGCGCCGAGATGTTCTCGCCGTTGATGTTGATATCACCCACCGATGCATTGTTGAACGTCGAGCTCTGGTAGGTCGCCTGGGCGTGCAACGAGAAAGCGCGCAGCGGCTCGAACTGGGGCCGGTAGGTCGCATCCAGGTCGACGCCGTTGGTAGTTGAATTGCCGAAAAATCCCAGGTCCAGGTTGGGATTGGCGGGATCCACGCCACCCCCGAAGCTCTGATTGTCGAACAGCGTGCGGAAGCCGCGCAGGGTGCCGATGAGTCCGTAGTCGCCGAAGGTTATGCCGGCCTCGTAGAGAATCAGGGCGGTGGCGTGCGGGTTGTCGCCCTGCGTCTGGTAGCCGCGCTCGTAACGGGTGTACACCGAAAGATTGGGCGAGACGGTGTAGTTGATACCGACCGTATAGTTGGTCGGAGTCTCGTGGGCCGACGAATAATTGAACGTGCCGTTGAACGCATTGGGGTTCGTTTGGTTCACCCCCTGGATGCCCGGCGGAATCGGCATGCTGGTGCTGTTACCGGCCGCGGCGCTTTCCTCCTCGTGTTCGAAACGCAAGCCGAAGTCGACGTGCAGCTTCTTTTCCCACGTGAACTCGTTGTTGAAGTAGCCCGAGTAGGAGTTCTCATTGTAGTAGCTGATGCCGGCACCCCAGTCGCCGTAGCTCACCAGGCCATTGTTGGTGAGCGAGCCGAGCACGCCACCCGAATTGTTCAGCGCCACGACGTCGTAGATGTTCGACTGGTTGACAACGTCGTTGAGGACCGGCGCGACGCCCGACTGGTCGTTATCCTGGTGAGTGGAGTAAACCATCGCGCCCACGGTGAGACTGTTGGTCCAGTCGCCGGCGTCGACGTCGTACTTGACGCCGAAATCACTGCCCCAATCGCGTTGCTTGAGGAGTTGGCGGTTCAGCACCGTCTGCTGCAACAGCCCGTTGCCGTTCAGCGCGTTCAGGGCCGCTACGTCGGAAGACGGAATGATCTGCCCGGTCGCCGTGTTACGGATGCCGAATTGCGTGGTGCCCGGGAAAGCCGCCAGGCCCGCGGCGAGCAGGCTTGCGATGGGCGAGTTGGCGGCCGTACCCGGCGTCAGGTAGGTCACGGCGGAAGCCAGACCGCTGTTACCCGTGCCACTGCCCGAGAAGACGCCGTTGAAGTCCCAGTCCGTCGCCGTATAACGGACCCGCGCGAATCCGCTGATCGAGTCCGTGATGGGCACGTTGAGATCGATGCGATAAAGCGCGCCGTTGGCATGAATGCCTTGCTGTGCACTGAACGTCCGGAAGCATTCGTTGACACACGAGTCCGGTACCGTGATGTTGCCGAAAGAGGGGCCTACGACATTGCCGAATTGCGAGTCGAGCCCCGGCACACTGCTGATGCGGCCGTTGTTGTAAGCGTAAGGTTGGTCGGCGTAGTAGGGATCGTGCTCGTCCCAGCGCTTGTACGTCAGCTTGATCGAGGCCCCATTCTCGAACTTCTTCTCGAGCTGGAACTTGATGTGCCAGGTGTCGTAGCGGAATGACGAATCGCGCGTGCCCGGATTGGAGTCGTAATAGCCGCTGACCGCGAAGGCGAGGCCCTCGGCGAGGGGTGCCGAATACCAGGTGTCGGCGCGCCGCTCCCCGTAAGTAGTCCCCATGACCTGCGCCAGCCCGTTGCCCTCGTCGAAGTTGAGCTTGCGCGAGATGAAGTTGATCGAGGCGCCGGCCGCGTTGGGCGTGAGGACGCCTGAGCTGCCGCCCTCGAGGGCCTCCACGTGATCGATGGACAGATCGTTCTGAAAGACTTCGTCATCGTTCAGGCCGCCGTAGACGGGCGGCATGCCGTCTTCGATCAAACGGATGAAGGCCTGGCCGCCGCCGGGCAGGCCGCGCACCGAGTAGTTGTTGGACACCGGTCCCGCGGTGCCCTCTACATAGATGCCCGGAACCATCTCCAGTACATCGGCCGTATTGCGGGGCGCTTTTTGCTCAAGGTCCTCATTGCTGATGGACGTGATGGCGACGGATGCGTCCAGCAGGGTTCGTCGCGAGGTCGAGCCCGTGACGACGACGGTCTCCAAGGCGTTTGGCTCTGTGACCGCTTCGGCCGGCTGCGCCGGAGCGGGTCCCACCGGCGGGGGCGCTGCGGCGGCTGGGGTGTTGTCTTGCGTGACCGCCTGATACGAGGCCCGCTGCAGGGATCGAGCGCCGTAGCTCGCTACTTCGCCCTGCTGATTGTTGCGGACACTCCTGGCTTCGATCATCAACACGCCGGAGGGATTGATGTCGACCGTCAGATCCGTGCCGGCGAGGAGCGTGTTGAGCGCTTCGGCCGCGGTGTAGCTTCCGTGCAATCCGGGCGCTTTGCGCCCTTTGACCAGGGTTTCCGAATAAATAATCTGTTGGGAGGCGGCCTGGCTGAAGTCAGTGAGCGCCTGGCTGAGCGGCTCGGCCGGAATATCGAACTGATACGTGGGAGCCGCGGCCAGCGCCGTATCTCCCAGCCGCAAGAAAACGCCACCCACCAGTGCCGACGTCAGCAGCAGATTGCTGCGGCGCTGCTTCACTACCATGATAAGCCCCCTCATCGAGAGCCGGCTCCACCACGGAACGAGTGCTCCCTAGGGGGAAGAACGAATTCCGCCAACGGTTCCTCACAAATCCTACAAAAAAGTCCGACCGCTTCGACTCGACCGGGCTCAGGAGCGGGGCTGTAGGAAGATGCTGTTGTTCCCCGTCGTCGACGCCTGCACAGGGAAATAGCTGGTGACAGCGCTTACGAACGAGCCGATATCGCCCGCGTTGAAAACGCCGCTGATCCGAATCGAGGCAATCGATGGATCGATCATCACCGGGCGATCGGTGTAGCGGTTCACTCGTAACACGGCATCCCCCAGGGGCTCATCCCGAAACACCAGGTGGCCCGCTTCCCAAGCCGCTGCGACGCGCAGGTCGGTGGCGACGACGGCGGGGCGCACATTCTTCGCAACGACGAATTGCTCGCCCGCCTGGAGTGAAACCGACTCGGGGCTGCCCATCGTGGCGGAGCCCGCTGCAGGCGCGTCGCTTTTAATGACAACTTGTCCTTGAATGAGGGTCACCAACACCGTCGACGGCAATCGCTCCACGTCGAAGGTCGTGCCCACGGCGACTACCGTTTCCGCGCCCGCGGTCACAGTGAACGGCCGACTCGCATCGTGCGCCACGTCGAAGCGCGACCGTCCACGATCGAGCGCGATCGCGCGCCCCGTCTTGTGGTACAGGACGCTGACTTTCGTGTCGGAGTCCATGGAGATCCGTGAGCCATCGGGCAGCGCCACGATCCGGCGCTCACCGATGTCAGTTTCGTAGTACGTCGGGCGACCCCAGGCCACGTAAAGCACGCCGGCCCCAAACACAGCCAGGACCAGGGCGGCCGCCGCGATCCGCACAGTCCAGCGGCGCAGGTCCCAGCGCCCGGCGCCGATTCGGCGCGTGCGCGCCAGCGCCTGCCGGCGCAATTCCAACACTTCGGGCGCCGTGTCCAGGGCGCCGACCTGAACCCAAGCCTCCCCGACGGCCTCGAGGGCGCTGACGTTGCGGGGATCGGCAATCCAGCTAACGTATTCGGCCGACACTCCCAAGGAGGGGTTGCGCGCCAGGCTCAATTGCCACTGGGCAGCCTCCTCGAGGCGCTTTTGCTGGTCCGGGGCGAGCTCGCGGAATGCGCTCATGGCTTCAGAAACCGGGCGCCCAGGTGCGCCATCGCCTTCATCATTAATTTTTCCACCATACTCACCGAAATCCCGTAGATCGCTGCGATCTCGCGGTGTTGCACGTTTTCCAGGCGCGCAAGAATAAATACGTCGCGGGTCCGTTCCCCCAGTTCCGCGAGCGCATCGAGGACATCCTGAATGGTCTGCTTACCTACTAGAACGCGCTCGGGGTTGCGAGCCTCAACCAGATTCGCAGAAAAAACGTCTTTTTCAACCAGGACGTCGAGGCTTTGGGCTTGCCGGTCGTGGGCCGCCGCCGCCGATTTCGCCCGATCGCGCAACAGGTTGGCCGCGATCGTAAACACGTAACCGTTGAGGGTGTGGCCGTTGTTCTTGTCGGGATGATTCAACAGCCGGATGAACACTTCCTGGGTCAGGTCCTCGGCTTCGTTCCGATTCTTGACCCGCTTGAGGAAATAGGCGAGGAGGGGCCCGCGAAAGGAGCGATCGAGCTCGAACTCGGCCGTTTGTCCTTCTGTCTGCGGGTCTGACTCCTGCGACTTGGTGTACACGCGATCTCCCATGCGGCGGGAAGGATACGCGAGAGGCGACCCTGGACACAAAGGGGTGGTTAGCTCTGCCGACGCGCCCCGTTGAGGACATCGTCCACAACGCTGAAGGCTTCCGGCCCCACGATCAGCTGCCGTGCGAAAGCCAGCGCGCGCTTTTCCAGGTCACCGCGCATGTTGGAGTCGGCGATGCTTTCAAAATCCAGGTTGTGCGCAAACCCGACGATTCGCCGGATGATTTCGGCGCCCGCATATCCGAGCGTGTCCGCGAACAGGAGGCTGAACCATCGTTCGCGCTCCCTCGCGAATGCCTTCGCGTCGGGTGGAGAAGTGAAGAAAGCGCTCGGGTAGCCGTCACCCACCCGCGGCGCCGACCACAGCGCGTCAAACTTCGCGACGAACTCGCCCCAGAATTCGCCGATCTGCGCGAGAATCCACTCTCCATGCTCTAACCGCTCGTCGCGAGTGGTTGCGTGACCCGGTTGACTGAAATAGGCCATCAGCAGGTTGCCAACAAACAGCCCGAGATCGAAGCCGATCGGACCGTAGGCCGCGAACTCCGCGTCGATCACGCGTGTGTCGGTTGCCGTGACCATGATGGATCCGGTGTGCAGGTCGCCGTGTAGCAGGGTCTCCTGAACTGTCAGGAAGCGGTGACCCAGCCGAGCCACGGCAGCCTTGAGTTCTGCATCGGTCCTCAATCCCCTCACTACGTCGTCGAGTTGCGGAGTGGTCCAGCGATTGCGCTCGTTGACCAGGTAGGGGTGTGTGAATATGAGGTCGACCGTGATGCGCAGTAGCGCGTGATTGCGTGAGAACGCCGCGAGGCGTTCGTTTACCTGCTCAAACGGGTCGCAGAGTACGGAAGTTGCAAACGCCCGGCGAGCGATGTACTCGGCAACGCAGCGCGCTGCCAGCGGATAACGGTGGCCCGCGATGAGACCCCGCCGCAGTATGATGTGCTCGGCGAGCAACTCCATGGCCATGGCGAAGCGCTCGGAATCGTAGTGAAGCAGGGTTGGTGCGAGGCCGCTGACGTAGGGCTCGCTGATGCGAAGATAGAGTTGCTCGAAGTACGCTCGCTCGAGTGGCATCGGCCAACTTTCGCCAGCCACACGTACGTACGGCAGCGACTGCTTCACGCACACGCCGCCGCCCGACCCCGTAACGACGTAAACAACGTTCAGGTTCCCGTCGCTGACCTCGCGTATCTGCCATGTGTCAGGCGCGCCTCCGAGACGGGCTGACAAAGCGGGTTGCGCGGCGAGCCATCGACGCACACCAGTGAGATCGAGGCGCTCATATCCTGCGGGCACGATTACCGAATGAGATCCCGGTAGGCGTGCCACGTCGCGTGTCCCAGCAGCGGCGCCACGACGACCATTCCGACAAGCAACGTCACGAACCCAAGTGCGGTCAGAGCGACGATCAAGGCGCTCCAGACGATCATTGCCGGCAGGTTCAACAGCGTCGCCTTGATGCTCGCAACGATGGCATCCATCGCACTGGCATTGCGGTCGATGATGAGAGGTACCGCCACGACGGAGACGGTGAAAACGACCGCGGCAAGCACAGCGCCGCTACCGATATAGGCGAGCAGTTGCGGTCGACTGATAGCATCGGCAAAGCCTCCCCACAGCACGACTGACAGACTCGGTGTCGACAGGTGGAGTACGGATTGCAACGCGACCGCGGAGGCTGCGAACCAGACGATCGCGATTGCCGCGAGGCCGGCGCCGAATTGAAACAGGCTGTCCCGATCCCGGGTGACAGGTTGCAACGACTCATCGAATCCGAGTGGCTCGCCCGCCGCGCGGCGCCTGGACAGCTCGCACAACCCCGTCGTCATGATCGGACCCACCAACAGGTAGCCCGTGATCGCGGCCGCGACCAGGTAGGGATGCGTACTGCCGAGGATGAGAAGAACGGCTCCCAGCAGGGCGATCATCGCGCCGTGCCCGAGGCTCGGGGCGCCGATGTGACGCAGATCGTCCCAACCGCGCCGTAGCCACACTAAGGATTCAAACATCGGAACGCGCCGGACTTCGACGTGCAGAGCCGGATGTTTGCGCAAGCTGAGTGATGTGGTCATAGACGGTCCCCTGCCATAAAGGGTCAGTCGGATTTCACACGCTCATCGATAGTACGCTCCTGCTGGGACTGCGAACAGATCGATTTGCTGCAACGCAGCGTAGCCTGCGCGGCGCGAGCGGCGGTATGCTGCAGCTCGTGAGGCCGGGACGGACATCTACCTGCTCGGCATGGGAGTGACGACTCATGACTGCCAAAACCAATCGAATTTCCCGCCCGCAGACCGGTGATGACACCGACATGCACTTCCGGGCAGCGAAGCGCCATGAGGAGCTCGTGGAGGAGGTGCAGGCCTTGCGCCGCGCCGGGAAAATCCGCGAGTCCAGGGGTGTCGAGGGGCGAGCGCACCAGGT
>Ga0070764_10001031_pt1 | contig 11892 bp, 13 predicted proteins | sample HubBroMetageWRM4_FD_67287 | JGI IMG/M metagenome (GOLD analysis project Ga0070764, IMG submission 67287) | Warmed soil microbial communities from the Hubbard Brook experimental Forest, New Hampshire - Hubbard Brook CCASE Soil Metagenome WRM 4 | ecosystem: Environmental > Terrestrial > Soil >... | reverse complement strand
CGATGTGCAGGTGATTCCGACCGGTCATGGCATCACGCTCGCGACTTCGAACGGGACCACGCTGGTCTCGGGATCGCAAAGTTTCGCGCTTACGACCCAGCTCGGCAGCGATGGAGTGCAGCACATTTTTTCCGGGAGCCAGGACATCACCAGCTCACTGACCGGTGGCAGCCTGGCCGGTTTGATCCAGATTCGCGACCAGGAAATTCCCAGCATTGGGGCGAGTCTCGATCAACTGGCAGCGGGTCTGGCTACCAACCTCAACACCGCCAACGCCCAGGGCTTCGACCTGAATGGCAATCCCGGTGGCAACATCTTCGTGCCTCCGCCCGCGGGCGGAGCCGGTGCAGCGGCTACGTTGACCGTCGCTATCACCGATCCTTCGCTGATTGCTGCCAGTTCCGACGGAACTCCCGGCAGCAACGGAAATCTGGCCGCGCTCTCCGCGGTTGCCACACAAGCTCTGAGCGGCGGACAGACGCAGACTCCGATCGAGTTCTATTCGAGTTTGGTGGGACAAGTCGGCACCGCCACGTCCAACACTTCGGCGGACTCCGATTCCTCCGGCCTGATTCTGCAGCAACTGCAGGACGAGAATGGGAGCGTCTCCGGCGTATCGCTCAACGAAGAAGCGGCAAATCTTATCCAGTATCAGACCGCTTACCAGTCCGCGGCCAAGGTCGTTTCTACCATCAACCTCTTGCTGCTTGATGCCGTAAACCTGGGCATGGACGAGGCGGAGGAATAACACTTTCTTGAGGTGAACATTCATGCGCGTCAATCCGAACCCCATGCCCGATCTGCTGGCGGCGCTCAACCAGACGGAACTGGAAGAGCAGCAAGCGTCGCTCCAGATTTCGACCGGCAAGAGCGTGAACGAGCCTTCCGACAATCCTGCCGCCGCTGCGCTGCTGGTTGAAAACAACGATCAGGCGACGTTCAACAGCGGCTATTTACAGAGTCTTACCGCGGTGCAGGGTCAGTTTTCGACCGCCGATTCGACTCTGAGTTCGGTCACCAGCGCGCTGCAACAAGCCTTGAGCCTCGGAGTCGAGGCCGGTGGCGGCACGCTCTCCGCCAGCGATCTGACGGCCATCGCCAATCAGCTTCAGGAAATCCAGGGCCAGGTTTTATCTTTGGCCAACACTACGTATCAGGGCAACTACATATTTGCCGGCACACTTACAAATGCCGCGCCGTTCGTAGCTGGCATCGGTCCTTCAGGAGTCAATTACGTCGGCAACACTGACGTCAATGAGGTATCCATCGGCGACGGATACAATCTCACCGTCAACGTGCCGGGATCGCAGCTGTTCTCCTCACCCACCAATGATGTTTTTCTCGCCTTGACCAATCTCATCCAGGCGGTGCAGACCAACACCGGCATTTCTGCCGCGGTTACCGCTATCAGCGGCGCTTCCAGCTATCTTTCAGCGCAGGCCGTGTTCTATGGCAATGCTGCGCAGCAAGCGACATCGCAAACCACCTACCTCAATGCCGCCAAGCTCCAGCTCAGCCAGCAGCAGAACACCCTTGGCGGCGCTGACCTGGCGGCAGCGGCCACCAATCTCTCCCAGGCTCAGACCGACAACCAGGCGGCGCTCGCCGCCATCAGCAAGTTCTCGCAGAATGATCTCTTCGATTACCTGACGTAAGGGGAAAGAAATTGGGCGATTGAATCGTGATACCCCCCTCGGTACCTTGCGACTGCCATGCCAGCAGCTTTAATCATCCTTGAGGCATAGACTTGAACCCATGCCTCGCAACCTGATACAGAAGTAGCTGTTTGCCATGCTTCTCGGAAGCACGTTCCTCATCGGTTGTGGCGTGCCCAACCCCTTCTGCGGGAGTGCCCGGCCGGTACCCGTTTTGATTGACCTCGCACCGAACCCCGCGAGCTTTGCTCAAGTACAGGACGGGCTGTTGTTGACCGTCAATGGAAGCGATTTTTATCCTGAATCGCTCATCCTGTGGAACGGAGCGTCTCTGTCCACCACCGCCGTAAGCGGTACCCAGCTGCAGACCACGATTACCACGACCCAGATGCCATCTCCGGGCTCCGCCCAGATTACCGTGCAAACTCCTCCCAACCTCTCCGGGGATCTTGGCTGCAGCAGCGGCGGCGAGAGCAAACCGTTGACCTTCACGGTCACTGACTAGCGACTTTGGTTTGAGTAAGCATTGAGCCTGCCGATAATTGGCCGAACATCCCCAGTGCGCTCATCGACCCGGATCGTTATCGTGTTCGCCCGATTGCTTCATGGGGGATCACCCGCCGCTCGGAAGTATTGCTTGTCGCTAGAGCACATAGAGTCGCAACATCCACCACACAAGGAATATTGCAACAATTGCCCCCGCAATATGGACGATCCAGTCGCCGCCTGTTTTCGGATTGCCGAGATTGAACACGATGGAATCGTAGCACGCGGCTCGAACGAGGCTCCAATCGGTGGCTGGCGAGACATCGCCACTACACGCATTGACCGGGATCGGCTAATTCTCAATGAGTGTAATCGCCGGTAGCGTCAACTAGCCGCCAGGATGACCTGAAATGAGCGCTTTCAATCATTCGATAGTTGCAGGCTGAGCCGATGCTCCCGTCTTTGTTACTTAATTGCCCTTCACCAGGCTGCCGCTGACAATCGTGTTCGCGTCCGTCTCCACGGCTAGCATTTCGTTCCCGCCGTCCACGATCAAGAAGCGGAAGCGCATTTCGGGGCCCCCCTTCGGCGTTATGGCAGCCCTGCCCCTGCAGTCCCTGTCGACCTTGTAAGAACCGGTGACGGGCTCGAACGCTTGAAACGTGCCGTCCTCGCTAGCCGCCACGCGTCCGCTTATCACTCCTTCTCCAGAAGCGTTGACCGTTAGTTTCAACTCACCGATGAAAGCCACCGCCCCCGTCGCGAGGAAGGCGCCGGTTGTTTCAAGCCCAAACCTACCCTCAACGCCGGCATTGCTGCAGGTCGCGGAGCCCTGCTTCACGGCGAATCCCTCCGCAAAAAGGTGAAGGGCCAAAAACCCTCCTGACGTAACCACAATTGAGAAGGGGTTGGCTCCCGTGGGCGTACCCGTGCCGGTGCAGTTCGAGGCAACTACGTATGTTCCGCTAACAGGCTCGTTGGCAATCACGCCATCATGGGATGCTATGGTCTCTCCCGTAAACGTGCCGGTGGTTGAGTCAAACGTGAGCTGGGTCACGGCGGCGGTGAAAGGGGCGCCAGTGCTATCTGTTTCGTCGTGCAGAAACCCGTAGGTACCACTCAGAGAGGCGTTTGAACAAGTCGCCGCCCAGGCAGCGGAACTGAATGCAAAGCCGGCAAGAACAATCATTCGAGCGATGCTAGACGTTTTGGAAATCATGGTGCTCTCCTCATCCTTTTTTGCTTGCGTTCGTCATCTAACCCTGGGAATTTCCTTTCTGAGCCCCAAAACGGCTGAAATTGTCCTCTCAATCCCTGTTCGCGTCAATGTGAACAATTTTGTAACTGCGGCGAGAACACTTCTGTTGTGGATTGTTGTCGCAACATCGCGATTTCACTCTTTGACCCAAGGTGGCCCCGGTTCTCAATGAGCGAAATCGCTTGACTACGTCAGTTGACAATGGCGGCCGATGACGAAACGGGAAGCAATCCGGTAACGAAGACTAGGAATCTTGAGTCGGAGTTTCGTTTGCCCTTGCTCACCGTATGCATAGTTCGAGGCAAAGGAGCCGGATGGCAACCCTGGCCTCATCAGCGGGCGAGCAATTTTCAAATGGCAGTGCGCCCTCCGTCGACGGCGAGTTTTGCGCCGTAAATGAAACTGGAACGGTCCGTCGCCAGGAAAACGATGGCCTCGGCAATCTCGTCTGGCGTTGCCGGACGGCCCGCCGGCGCCTGAGCGGCGAGTTGCTCGAGTCCCTCTCCCATTGCGTCCGTGCCTTCCGTACGCGTAGGTCCAGGGCTCACGGCATTGACGCGGACACCACTCGGTCCATATTCAGCCGTCCACGCTTCGGTCAGAAGATTGATGGCGGCCTTGCTTGACCCATAGAGGCTCATGCCGGATACTCCGTAATCGGCAACCATGGTCGATATATTCACGATTGCGCCTTTGCCTCTCTTCGCCATCAGCGGAGCAAGTTCCGCCACCAGGAAGTACGGCGCCTTGACGTTGAGCGAATACACACTGTCAAACGCTTCCTCCGTCATTTCATGAGTTGGCCCGAACGGGAAGATTCCCGCGTTGTTGATCAGAATATCGACTTGGCCGTTTCCGAGTTCGACCGCCCTTCTCGCCACTGCGCGCGCGCTTGACGCATCTCGAAGGTCAGATTGAATAAAATCTGCTTTGCCCCCCACTGCGCGGATTTCGGCAACCGTCTTCTCGCCGCGCTCCAAATTGCGGCCAACCACCAGGACATGGATACCAAGCTGCGCCAGTTTATTAGCGGCCGCCCGGCCAATCCCGCTCGTTCCTCCTGTAACAAGTGCTGTCGAGGCATTGATGCTCATTTGCGATTCCCCTTTCAGTTTTGTGCTGAAGACTATTGTTTAAGAGATGATGAAATGGCAGTCAAGGTGCAAACCCCACCCTCGATACGTTATCGCTATTGCTTCTGCGGGGGAAGGTCAGTGAGAAACAAGTTGGTTGCGGTTCAGTCGATTCTGGAGATGGCAGAAAATCGGGCCAAGCAGCGCCAGGTTCCTGGGCACTCCCCCTCGTCGCAGGCACCACGCTGAGTCCGCTCCAGGTTAGGTACGAAACGATAACCAATCCCACGGTCCTCGGACGGGAACCTAGGTTAAGGAGAGAACTATGAAATGCAGCTTGATCTTGATTTTGATTTTGATCGTCTTCGCCGCAGGTTGTAACTCCAACAGCAGTGGAGGAGGACCCGGTACATCCATGCAGGGTACGTGGACTGCAACTGGGAGTCTCAGTACGCAGAGTGCGGCCCGCACCTACCAGGTGGCTTTGGTTTCGAGTCCCTGCAGCGTAACCACCCCGGTCGGTACGTTCTCAGTGCAGGGACCCGCCTGCTTCATCGCAAACAATAACACCGGACAGGGTTCTATCTCAGGAGCAGGAATAGGTAGCTCCTCGAAAGGTCAAGGAGTTCTGATAGGCGTTTCCGCCAACCCGGTTCCCGCTGGCGGAGCATTCAACCTGGTTTTCGTCGCAGGCGACGGCAATGGCAATTTCGTTGAGTTCACTGGCAGCGGCACGATTTCCAATGGTATGGTGACCGGGACTGGATCCTGCAGCCCAAACACGCCGGTCTGCAACGGCGATAGCGCTACGTTCACCGCTACGCTGCAGTAGCTGCGTAAGTCGTTTGGAGAGCCACTGGCATGCCGTGCAGTTTACACCAGCGAAGTCTGAGACCATTGCGATCAGAGGATAGTCGTTGAGATATCGCGATTACACTCATTGACCCTGACCGGCCAATTCTCAATGAGTGTAATCGCCTGTTTACAACAGTTGGAGCGGTAGATCAAAATTAACAACATGAACCGCCCCTTCCTCGCAGCATCTTTCTTGCTTATTTCAACGTTCGGATTAGGCCAGTCCTCAGAAAACCCTTGCTGGAAAACGGCAATGGCGCAATCAGAAATGAATCGCTGCGCTGATTTAGACGACCGACAAGCCGAGGCCGACCTGAACCGTGTCTATCGGGAATTGCTGTCGAAGCTGAAAAGCGACGACAATGCGACAAGGAAATTACGTGCCGCCCAACGCGCTTGGCTCGCCTTCCGAGATGCGCACCTGCAAGAACTCTACCCGGCAAAAGACAAACAGGCAGAGTACGGCAGTATGTTCCCGATGTGCTATGCCCAGGTGGCCACCGTAATGACCAAGGAAAGAACGGCGCAGCTTCGCAGAATCCTAGACGACAAGGACCCCTGTGATATTGCGGGGGGTTAGGCGTTCTGAGTGTAATCGCCTGGTTACAACAGCTGTCGCGCCAGCCTGCGGGGTTGTCACCGCTGGTAGTAGGAACGCACGACCTTTAGACCCGTCTTGCTGATTTCTACCGCGAACGCGGGATAGCTTCCGCTGCTACCTCTCGTCCCTTCCACAGCGTCCGTCGCTTGGAGGCTTACCGTTACAGAATCGCCTTCTTCAATGACAGAGACCATGTAGTGATCGAGATTCAAATGTCTTCGTCGAAGCTCGGGTTCCGCGACGTGTATCCACTTGATAGGCGCACCCGCGAACTCCGCAATCACTCTGGGAGGGTTTGATTGAGCCAACACTTCTCTGCGCTCAAGAACCGAGATCACCAACACCGTTGCCCACACGAATGTTCTCATTGCGCACTCCTCCCTTTCTGTAAACCGATTGTAGGCCAAGAACTTGCTGGGGCGCAGCCGAGATTGCTGTTGATAAATCGCCATTTCACTCAAGAAGCAGGTTTGAAGTGCCTTCGGTAACAGGCTCTTCCTCCAAGTTGGCGAAAAATCCCCATTTCACTGATTGACCCGGACCTGGCCAAATCTCAATGAGTTATCGCCTGATTTCGTCAGCAGTCTGCGACGCCGTTGCTCCGGTATACAATCTAGCCCGTGAACATTGAAAGAAGTCCGCGACCATATCGGCAGTTAGCGATCTATCTGAGCGTTCTCGGCCTTGCTGCGGTCGGATGTTGCCAAGAGCCTGCGCAGCCAGCGAGGGGTGAATCCGAACAAACGATTCAACAACAGGACCAGAGTCAAACGACGCCGATCAAACTGTCGAACAAGGACATGAAGAAGCTGGTTGTGAAAAGAGTTAGCCCCGTTTATCCGGAACTTGCGCGTAATGCACGGATCGTCGGCAAGTGCGGTGTGCGCGTGGTGATCACGCCGCAAGGAGAAATAGCCGAGGTGCGATTGGATTACGGCCATCCCATCATCGCCCCCGCTGCCATCGATGCGGTCAGAAAGTGGAAATTTAGGCCCTACCTTCTAAATGGGCATCCGGTCGAGGCTGAAGGCGAGGTCGAGGTTAATGTCCCGTAGAGTTTTGAGTGTAATCGCCTGTGGCTTTTTCCAATGCCACATGCCTTGGAACCGTAACCTGTCTATTTGGCGGGCAAAACGCAGCTGGATTGTGAGTCAGATGGCGTAACATCGCGATTCCACTCATTGACCACGGTTGACGGCCTGGTTTCGGCTATGCCTAAGACCGTCCCTAACTTGATGCTGATGCGGCCCTAGACTTCACCTCTTGCTGCGCCGCAGAATTAGGGAGCAGTGCTAGCCAAAAACCTAAAAAAAGACCCCATATTAGAAGCGACGCTAGAAAGCCCATCAAAAAACCTGGGCTGAAGCCATCAATGAAGGTTGGCGCGCCTAGTTGCATAGTGCCAAGTGTGGCCGCGTTGAAAAACCGGGGCAAGATAACGGGGGTTGCGCGCCCTTTGGTGCAGCCCGAGGATGGTGGTGATAGAACCGTGCCCGTGCCGAAGATTTCAACGTACGTGGCGAAAAATCGCGACAGCACTCATCGACCCAGGGACACCAATTCTCCGTTTACGGGAACTCAGCTTCAAGTCATCGAAAATGCAGCGGGGAGTGTCGCAATCCGGAGAGGCTCTCTCCACGCGACTTCCACGGCTTTCTGGTCGGAGCGATTGCCCGCCTGGCTTGGGCGTTCACCGCGCCTTCTCGCGGGCGCGAGCCCAGTCCGCGGCGGAGGTGACGTGCATACGCGCGCTCTCGAGGCGCAAGCGCTCCGCCAACAGGCGCATGTGGACGTCGGGCAGGAAATGTTTCAGTCTTTCCAGGTTGCTGCGATACTCGATCGCTTCCTTCTGTAGGGCCCCAGCGGCGTCGGTCTGTTGCGGCGGGCGCCGCAGGCATTCCGCTCCCCGCAGTAACTGGTTCAGGATGTCGGAGAAATCCTGAGGCCTGATCGCGGAGCAGTGTGTTCGTTCCGGACGAAGACGAACCAGCGCGGAACGCAGACTCGCATTTACCTGCTGCAGGGTCTCGATCGCGTCCGGCACGTCATCCCTTCCAATCGACGCGCAGGGGATCGGATTCAGTGTCAGCGGAGGCGGAAAGCAGCATCGTGGCCGGATGCGTGATCGACGCCTTCTCCGCCCGCTCCACTTCAATCCAGGCTTCGCGCACCAGCAGCACGTCCGTGATCAACTGGGCGAGAGCACGTTTCGAAGGCTCAAATTGCACCCGAACCACACTCTGTCGCAGGATGTCATAAAAATAGTTGAGATCACGGGCGACCTTGCCTCCGCCGGCAAAGTTCAGGGGCGATTGCAGATGGCCGATGACGAGAATGGCGTGGTTGATGCGCCTGGTCCGGCGCTCGATAGCGTTGTGCTCGATGGCGATTGCGGCTTGCCGGAGATCCTCGATCAGCTGCTCATAAAGCCGCACCACGAGTTGTACCGGGCTCGCACCTTGAACCGCCGCTTCTCGATACGACTGTTGGATGTTCATGACGGTCAAGGTCTCGATTAGCTGCTCGTGCCGGTGATGCTGCTGCTTCCGCTGGTGCTTTCTCCCGTCGCCGGAGCCGTGTTGCTGTTTGTGGCCGCGACCGGAGTCGTGGAACTCGAAGAGATCGAGGCCAGCTCCTGGGTAACTTCATCGAGCAGGAAGGGATACTCCTCGAGATTAGCGTTGACCTGGCTGAACTCCTGGTCTAACTGCGTTTTCTGCGACGCCAACTGGGCCTGAAAGTCGGTTATCTCGGTCGTAAGGTCGCTCTGCTGGCTCTGGTTCGAGGCCAGATCCTCGTTCAGGATTCCGGTAGACGGGTCGGTCAGATTGCTCAGGTCGGAGTTGAAGTTGTCGGCGAAGCCGGTCGCGTTGGCATTGGTGAAGAAATTCTGCACCGCCCCTGGATTAGCTGTTAGCGCGTTCGCCAGCGTGGCACTGTTAACGCTCAGCGTCCCGTCGTCGTTCATCGTAATGCCGAGCGATGCCAGGTTATTGAAGCCGCTGCTCGCGGAAATCGCGTCGGTGGTCGCGTAGGTTATGTCCGACGCCAGGCCTGATTGCAGGATGCGCAAGTCGGTGTCAGGTCCGAGCGGGCCTTGCAGGCTGGTCGAGGGATTGATGGAAAACTGCGCATTGATGTCGCCGACGACAGTGTTGTATTCCGTGACAAAGTTGTCGATCGAATTGTTGATGGAGGTCGAGTCCGGGCCAACCGTTATGGTCACGGGCGTGGCTGGATCGGCGCTGGTGAGCGTCAGAGTCACGTCGGGGATTGCACCGGTCACGCTGTTCGTGGTGCTGGCATAAGGGATGCCATTGATGGTGATGTCGGCGTTTGTGCCACCGACCGGCGGCTCAAACGTCAGACTAGAGGTGTTGTTGGCAACTGCCAGGGCTCCCTCGCTTCCCGTCGACTGGCTATAGATTGCGAGGCGCGCCCCGTTGGCATCAGTCACCACGCTGGCCGTAATACCCCAGTTGCTGGTAGCGCTCTGCGCATTGATCGAGGCGGCAAGTGTGGTAAGGGTGTCGTTGCTGCCGGCCGTGATGGCGATGCTGGCAGTGGTTCCCGCCGAGCCTCCGATCTGCAATGTAAGGTTCCCGCTGGACTGCCCAGCCGGAAGAATCGACGTGGTCGCGCTCGCGACCGAGTCGGTATAGAGCGTTCCCGTTGTCGCCAGGCCGTTGACGACGACGTTGTAGATGGCCGCGGTGGCTCCGGTCTGCGCCGAGGCGCTCACGATCTCAGATTCCGAAGAAGAGGCGGTTACCGCCGTCAGCGCTCCGTTCGTCCCGGTGAGCCCTTGTACGGCGCTCGCCAGATTCGATAAATCGCCGTTGATGCCGCTCAGATCGGTCGCCTGCGTTTGCAAATTGGTGACATCGCCCTGCCAGGCTGTCAATTGCCCGCTCTGCGCGTCCTGTATCTCGGACACAACCGCATTCACATCGATACCATTTCCGTTCAACAGACTTGCGGTGTTAAAGCTAATTCCCATGAGTTTTCTCTCCTTCGCTTACGGGTGCGGAGGCGCCAGCGCTGGCGCGCAATTTCGCCGCTTCTTGAAATTCCTGCGCGATTCCACGCTCCACGCCAAGTTCCTGGTTGCTGGGCACTTGCAGGACCACATTGTTCGCCTGGTCCAGATACTGAATGATTACCTGGTCCTTAATCTCAGGATCCTGATGCACTTCGACAACATCCTGCCGCAATTGGTAAGTGGAGGCGATATTTTTCACGGCTGAGATTTCTTGTTCTGGCAGAGTTCCCGAAACGGGCTCGGTCGGTCCGGCACCGCCGCCTGACGCAGGACGTGCCTGGGGGTGAGTCGAGCCAGTACTCTGGTTCGATGACGGTTCACTGCTTGCGGGTGGAAAGCCTGATACCGGTGCGATGCTCATAGCGGTACTCCGCGCACTACTCCGGAAATTGTGCAAAGGAGGCGGTCACCTGCCTCCTTTGCCGAGACGACTTGGTTATTGCAACAGTTTCAGAACAAGTTGCTGCTGCTGGTTCGCTTGGGACAGAGCGGAAATACCGGTCTGCTCGAGAATCGAGAACTGCGTGAGGTTGGCGACGGCCGTGGGAATGTCAGCGGCAGTGACGTCGTTTTCCGCAGCCGTCAGGTTTTGCGTCTGGTTGGTGATGACGTTGGAAGCGCTTTGCAGACGGTTGACGGTTGAGCCGATAGCGCCGCGTAAAGCGGCAACAGTGGCGACCGCGCCGTCGATAAGCGTCAAGGCGGCTTGAGCGTCGGACTGAGTCAGAAGGTCGTTGATCGATCCCGCCGTACCGCCGGTTAAGAACGAACTGCCGAAGGTGTTCGCCCCCGACCCGGTTTGCGCCAGCGCGATACTATTACCCAAGGTGCCCTTGCTGAGCGCCGTGATTGAGACTGAGGATAGCCCACCTTGCGATTGGTTGGCCGTCGCCGTGGCTGAGGTATTGGCGGTGGCGGTAGCTCCGTAAGCGTAGTCGACGCCAGCGCCGCTTCCACCGTTAATGGCATTCGCCAGATTCTGCAGGCTCGCAGCATCTGTCGAGCCCACCAGGACCTGGATAGCATTGGTTGCGGGGCTGCCGAGGGCAGCCACGAAGTTATAGGTTTGCGTGCCCACGGTTACGGCGTCGCCAGCAGCGGCCGCCGCGGCGCTTCCAGCAGCGGTACCTCCAGTGAAGTCCACGTTAGCCCAGGTGCCGTGCACTGCGCCTGCGTTCGCCGTCGTAATGAAGTTGCCGCTGGTGCCGGCGGTGTCGGCGGTGAAAGTGACGGCGGTTCCCGAAGAAGTTCCCGCCGTGACTTGAGTGTTGGCGGTGGTGTTGCCGCTATAGTTTCCGCCTCCGGTGCCGTTGACCGCGGCCACTAGATTGGTGAGGCCGGTGGCTTCGCTGGAGGAGATCACCTCATTCGCGGTCTCGGTCAAGCTGAGAGCGGTCACGAAGGTGTAGGTCTGGCCGCCAACGGATACGGTGGCGCCAGCGACGCCGTTCGCTAATGTTCCGGCGGTGAAAGTGGCGAATCCGGCAGTGCCTGCACTGGTCGAAGTGATGGCGTTGCCGGCGGTGCCATTCAGGTTTGCCGAGAAGGTAAGGGTGCCTGCTGGCGATACTCCGGCAGCCACCAGCGCTGTGACGTTGGCATTGGCGACTGTACCGGCTCCATAGGCAACTCCAGCGCCACCAGGCGCGGCGTTGACCGCGGCCTTCAGGTTCAGGATGGTTTGAGCGGTAGTACCACCAATCAGAACCTGATCCGCCGCACCGGTGAGGGTGGCGACGAAAGTATAAGTCGTTCCGCCGATCGACGCGGTGTCGGCAGCGGTCGCATTCTGGGTGAAGGTTAGTGTCGTGTTGGCAGCAACTCCTTGGGTGAAGGCGGCTCCGGTCAGGATGTCCGTGGCGGCAACGGCGGGCGCACCCGCGGCTTGGGTCAGAGTGCCGCTGGCCGCGACTGCTCCACCT
>Ga0070764_10001030_pt1 | contig 11895 bp, 5 predicted proteins | sample HubBroMetageWRM4_FD_67287 | JGI IMG/M metagenome (GOLD analysis project Ga0070764, IMG submission 67287) | Warmed soil microbial communities from the Hubbard Brook experimental Forest, New Hampshire - Hubbard Brook CCASE Soil Metagenome WRM 4 | ecosystem: Environmental > Terrestrial > Soil >... | reverse complement strand
TGCGCAGACTGCGAAGCCAATCAGCGGAAAGATTAGATCGAAGATGGTACGTTCGCGCGAGCGGAAGAAATAACGGACCAACGCCGCGATATTCACGCCCATGAACGCGAGCAACGCTCCGAAATTGAGAAGGTTCGCTCCTTCGCCGTAGTCATATTTCATTGCTATCGAGCCGACCAGCGCGATCGCACCGACAAATAGAACGTTGTTTCGCGGCACATGATTCTTCGAATCGATGAAGCCAAAGAATTTTTTTGGGATGCCGTTGCTGCGTCCCATGCCGTAAAGAAGACGCGCCGCTCCGAGTTGAGAGCCCATGCCGGAGCCAACATTGGCAACGAGCATCGTGAAATTGATGAGCTGAAACAGAAAGAAGCCGCCGGCCTTCTGCGCGACCAGCGGAAATGCAGATTCCACCTGGTCGGCCGGAAACGGCGCGTTCCCCCAGATCAACTGGGCGGCATAGACTTCGAGCGACGAAAGAACACCGGTGATCACGCAGACTAGAACCGTTGCGAGCATGATATTCCGGCGCGGGTTCTCGACTTCTTCAGAGAATGTGGAAATCGCGTCAAAGCCGATGTATGTGAGCACAGCCACGGAAGTGCCGCGAAATACGCCGCCATAACTGAAACTAGAAGCGTCGTAAAACGGGTGGGTGAAGAAGCCCGCACCGTATGCGTGCATGTCCCATAGGAAGCGAATGACGAAGGCGAAGAAGACGATGACGACGATGGTCATCCCGGCGGCCATCACGTCGTTGATGCGCGCAGAAGTTTTGATGCCGCGAAGATTGAGCAGCGTGAACGCGCCTGCGTAGAAGATTACGAGAACGAGAAGCGGGATCGACGGCAGGATATTCCGCGTGAGCTTGGCGCAGAGAATTGTGCAGATGAGCGGGTTGAGGATGTAGTCCATCACGATCGCCCAGCCTGTGACGTAGCCGAGCGCAGGATTCAGCTCCTGGCCGACGTACGTGTAGGCGGAGCCGGCGGAGGGATACGCGCGCGCCATTTTGCCGTAACTGATCGCGGTGAAAAGCATGGCGACCATGGCGATAAGAATCGTGGTGACCACGTGGCCGCGCGCTTCGTTGGAAATCACGCCGTAAATTCCAAACGGTGCGATGGGCTGGATGATCACGATGCCGATGATGATCAGGTCCCAGAGACCGAGGACGCGGCGCAACTTTGCCGGCGAGCCGGCTGCGAATTGCGCTTCGAGGGGCTCGCTCATTCGCTGACCGACTTGACGAGATTGCGCGGATTATCGACGTCGCAACCGTTGAGAATCGCGAAGTGATACGCGAAAAGCTGGAGTGGAACGACTTCGAGAATCGGAAGCAACAGCTCGGGCGCGGCAGGAACGTAAATGGTGCGGTCGGCTAGCGTGGTGATTTCGCGGTCGCCTTCGGTGGCGATGGCGATGGCTTTGCCGCCGCTCTTTTTCACGAATTCGAGGATCTGCAAAGTTTTGCGGTAGCGCAGGTCGGAATCGGGATCGTTGGGATCGCGCGTGGCGAGAACAATCACGGGCAAATTTTCATCGACGAGCGCGTTGGGGCCGTGGCGAAGTTCCCCGGCCGGAAGACCTTCGGCCTGGACGTAGGAAATTTCTTTGAGCTTCAGCGCACCTTCGCGGGCGATGGCGTAGTGAACGCCGCGGCCGAGAAACAAGAAAGCTTTCGCGGATTGGTAAGCGCGAGCGCAGCCGGCAGCTTGCGTGTCCCACGTCTGCAGGGATTTCTCGATCGACGTAGGGATGTCGGCGAGGTGATTCAGATGCGTGCGGGTGACTTCGGACGTCATGCGGCCGCGCTTGCGCGCGAGAAACAGCGCGAAAAGATAAAGAAGCGTGAGCTGCGAAGTGAAACTTTTCGTCGCGGGGATGGCTTTCTCGAGGCCGGCGCGAGTGAGCAGCGCGGCGCTGGCTTCGTTGGAGATGGTGGAGTTGGCGACGTTGGAGATGGCGACGGTTTTTGCGCCGCGGTTGAGAGCTTCGCGCTGGGCGGCGGTGGTATCGGCGGTTTCTCCGGACTGCGTGATGACGACCACGATGGGATCGGCGCCGGCGTGCGTGGAGCGGTAGCAATATTCGCTGGAGTATTCGACGTCCACCGATTCGCCGGAAAGATCCTCGATCATGATTTCGCCGGCGAGGCCTGCGTGGCGGCTGGAACCGCTGGCCGCGATGATGATTTTTTTGAACGTGGAGAGCGCGGTCTCAATCGGCTGAAGTGACTTCGGGAAAATAATGTCGCCTTCCACGTTGCCGCGAATGGTTTCGCGGATGGCGGCGGGCTGCTCGTAGACTTCGCGCAGCATGTGTTTTGGGAACGTGCGCGGATCGGCGCCGGCAGCTGCGGGCGCGGTGGTTGTGGGTTTCGAGGAATCAGATTCAGCGGACATCAACGTCCTCCAGATTGAGTTGCGGGTTGCGGGCCGGCAACTGCGCCGGGCGAAGCGGCAGCGTCCATTCCCCGCCCTTCTTTCAGCATGATCGTCGCGGGATCGATGTTCCAGCCCGAGACGCGAACTTCGACGCCGCCGAAGACGGCCGCGTTTGGAACGTACTGCGCGGTGAGTTCGCGCGTCTCGCCCGGCATCAACGAAATGTAATTATCTTCCCAGAATACGGGCAGAATTTCGCCCTCTACTCCGGATTTCCGGATGGCGAGGCGGACCTGGAACGCGAGGTGGTCGCTGGGATTTTTGATTTGCACGTGAGCGACCGGGCCGTCGGCCGAAGGCATTATGCTGCCAACGACTTCGACGTGCGCTTTCGGAAGCGATTGCAGCGCGGTGAGATCGACGTAATGCGAAACGGGCGTGAATTGGTAAGTGGTTTTCTTCCAGTCGTACTGGCTCTTGTCGTTCGAGAGCCAGTAGAAATTTTCGTCGAGCGTCTTGCCGTCAGCGCCGGTGACGGCGAGCTTCAGGAAATATGCCCCGGATGCGGGCGCGAAAGATTCGGCGGGAATGCTGAAAAGTTTCGCGACGGCGTCGGAATCGAGATCGAGCTGCGCTTGCTTGATGAAACGCTGCTTCAGGTTGATGTCGTAGAGTGTCGCTGTGGCGGTGAGGCCGGTGAGTTTCGCGTAGCGATTGTTGATGACGGCGATTGAGCCATCGTCATACGAGTACTGAATGTGGAGCGGCTCGCAGGCTTTTTTGGTGCCGAAGTAGCCTCCGGCAGGCTGGAAATAAAAGTCGTAAAGATGCCAGATCGTTGAAGGCCAGGCGTTGTTGAGCATCCACTGAACGATGCCGGTGGTGTCTGTATATTTATTGCGTGTGTAAGCTTCGAACATGGCGCGCTCGCCTTCGTAGGCCATGAGCTGCGATTTCAGTTCGTAATTTTCGAGCGAGGTGGCTTCGCCGTACTGCGCCTTCATCGAATCGTTGAAGTGGTTGAGATTTTTGAAGCCTTCGCCGCCCGCGTGGAAATTCCAGACGTCGTTCTGCGGCCAGAGCTTGTCTTCGGGCAGAAATTTTTTCAGGCAGTCGATCACAGGAGGCGCGGGGCCGGGGCTGGTTTCGGTGTTGAAGCCGAAAGCGCCGCCAAAGTGTGTTTTGTCGATGAGCCAGTAGTCGGCGGGAACGTAGTCGTACGGGCCGGTCATCTTCACGCCAGAGGGGCCGGTGACGCTAGTCGGCGTGGCGGATGCGGATGAGATGTAAGGATTCGGCCAATCGAGATCTTTCAGAACTTTGATGTAGGCGGTTTCAACGTCGGCGGGCGGCGGACCGTCGCTGCCATTGAGCCAGACGAAAATGCTCGGGTGCGCGCGCATGCGCAGAACCTGCGAGTGGAGCGAGGCGGTGGCGATGTCGATGTCGCCGGGCTGCCATTTCTTCCACTCTTCCCAATGATCGCAGCAACACCAGCCGGGCATGATCAGCACGCCGCGCTCGTCGGCCATATTGTAGAACTCGTCGATTTCGAGTTTGCCTTCGAGGCGGATGGTGTTGAGGCCCATCGATTTCACGTAGCGGAAATGCTGGTCGAGCGCGTTGAGGTCTTCGCGGAGAAGCATGTCGGGCGACCAGCCGCCGCCGCGGATCAGGATTTTTTTGCCGTTGATGTAGAACTGCAGGGCTTTGGAGTCGGTGATGTGGGCGGTGACTTCGCGAATGCCGAAGCGGAGAGTCTGCGCGTCGGAAATATTCGTGGAGGTGGGCGAAAACTGAATGCGCAGCGTTTCGAGATTCTGATCGCCCATCTGGTAAGGCCACCAGACTTTTGGATTTTTGAATTGGAGCTGCGGAAAATTTTCGGGAGTGAAACGGACGGTGCGCGATTCGTTGGCCGCGAGCGTGACGGGCTGTTCGAATTTCACGTCGCCGATGCTGCCGGTCAGCGTTCCGGTGACCGGCTCGTCCATCGCATTGCGAAGTTCGGCTTCAACGGTGAGATTGGCTTGCGCGAGCGAATCGTCCGTGAAGTGTGTGAACACGGCGGGATAGCGGACGCTGACGGCGCCGCTGTGGCGAAGATAGACGCCGCGCCAGAGGCCCATGTCTTTATCCGGCGGCGCCGGGTTCCAATCGACGAAATTGATGCCGAGATCTTTATCAGTTTGCGCGATGGTCTGCACGGCGAGGACGTTGGGGCTGCCGGCGGGCGCGAGAAATTTGGTGACGTCAAATTCGTAGGTCCGGTAGGCGCCGGCGACGTCTGTGGAGTTGGCGATCTGATGTCCGTTAAGCCAAATGTTGGCGCGATTATTGATGCCGGCGAAATTGAGCCATGTGCGGTGGCGCGGTTCGGGATCGGGCGTGACCTGAAATTCGGTGCGATACCACCAGGCGCAGCGGAACGGACTGTCTTTCGACATCGGGATGCGCGAGAAGACGCGCCCGATGGGATAGTCCACGCCGGGAAGAGAGCGCAGATTCATCGCGTAGTACGGATCGGGATAGCTTTTGTCGGCAACGAGCGCGGCGACGACGGTCATCGGGACGGTGGTCGAGTGCCAGCCTTCGGTGCTGAAGCCGGGCATCGAAATTTTTTCGGGCGCGCCCTGGAACAGGCATTCGGACTGGAGCTTCCAGCCGTCGTGAAGCGGAGTTTCGTAGCCTTTGGTGGGCGCTTCCTGAGCGACGAGGCTTGGCGGCGCGATGAACGCGACGGCTGCAAGAGCGACGGCGACAGCGCATATGCGCGAGAAATGAAAACGGGATGAAGACATGAGGGCGGATCTCCTTCCGAAGAATGAGCGGACGGGTGCGCGGGATGTGCGAAGCGCTGCGAGTTTCATTAAAATTTATTAAACGCAGTATGATTCCCTGCCCTCGCACGAGAGTCAAGAATAAAGCCTAGCGCGAGCCCCGCATCAGAGAGCGCGCGTGGAATCTCGGACGACGAGCTCGGGCGCGAGCAGCCGCTGGACGGCGGAGAACTCGCGGTCTTCGATCGCGGCGTTGATTCCCTCCATGATGATGGTGACGGCGGCGGCGCCGAGCTGCTCCATGGGCTGGCGCACGGTGGTGAGCGACGGGACGGCGAGGCCGCTGGGAGGCACGTCGTCAAATCCGATCACCGAGCAATCCTCGGGCACGCGAATACCGGCGCGCATAAGGGCGCGGATGGAGCCGAAGGCGGTGTTGTCGTCAAACGCCATGATCGCGGTGAATTTCTTTTTGTGCTTCAGCAATTCTTCGGTGAGCTTGATGCCGCCGTCGTAGCCTGAATTGGGATCGAGCGAGTCCGGCAAATCGAGGACGAGCGACGGATCGATTTCGAGACTGACGGAACGCGCGAAGGAGCGGACGGCGCGCCAACGCGGCGCGGTGTCTGCGAGCATTTTCGGGCCGCGGATGTAAGCGATCTTGCGATGGCCCAGCGCGTAGAGATGTTCCATCGCGAGGTGCGCGCCGGCTTCGTTATCGACCATGACGGAACTGATCGCTCCGGATTCGAGCGTGTTGCCAATCATCACCGCGGGAATGTTGCGCTTCTCGATGTCGGCGAGGAGATCGACGTCCAGAAAAAGCCAGTTGGCGACGAAGATCAGCGCTTCGACGGGGCGCGCGAGAAGAAGCTCGAGGTAACGCTCGAAGCGGCCGCGCTGATTGTGGACGTCGGTGAGGATCGGAAGATACGACGCCTGATAGAGAGTGTTCTCGATGCCGCGAAGAATCAGCGTGCAGAAGGGGTCGGTGATGTCGAAGACCATGACGCCGACGGTGCGATTGCGCTTGGCGCTGAGGTAGCGCGAGACAACTTTGGGGCGGTAGGCGAGTTTTTTGGCGGCGCGCTCGATGCGGTCTTTCGTGGAGGACGGGATGTAGCGCGCGAGTGGCGCGTTGTTGAGGACGATGGAGACAGTGGCGGGCGAGACGCCGGATTCGGCGGCGACGTCACGCAGGGTGACGGCGGAGGATTTGGATTTTTTGCGGGGCGATTTTTCCTGGGGGACCATTGGGTGAGGAGATGTTTATCACAGAGCGGCGGGTGCGGGAAGGGTGGATGGTGCGAGGCCCGGGCGAACCAAGAGAAGGTGCGCCCGCTTCCGCTGCGCGGAACCGGCCCCTACAAGTAGCCTGGGTGGCGCTTTACCAGATTTAGACGGGAGGGAGTTGGGAGATGGACCAGCCGCCGCCGATGGCTTTGATCAGGTTGACGCTGGCGGTCATGCGGCGCGTGCGGATGGTGACGGCGGTGACTTCATCAGACAGAGCCTGGCTCTCGGCGGTGGTGACTTCGAGGTAGTTGGTTACGCCGCCTTTGTAGCGCGTGGTGGAAAGCTGGACGGAGTGATTGGCGGCGGCGACGGCGGCGTCTTCTTTTTGCGCTTCGTCTTCGAGGATGCGGAGGGTGGAGAGATTGTCTTCCACTTCTTGAAACGCGACGAGGATCGTGCCGCGATACTCGGCGACAGATTTGTCGTATGCGGCGCGAGCTTGTTCGTTGGTGCCGCGACGGACGCCGCCATCGAAAATCGTTTGCGCAGCTTGGCCACCGAGTGCCCATAGTCCGCTCGGTCCCTGCAACAACGTGGTGAACGCGGCGCTCTGGAAACCGCCCTGGCCGCTAAGCGTGACGAGCGGATAGTAAGCGGTGCGCGCGACGCCCACGTTGGCGTTGGCTTCCTGCACGCGGCGCTCTGCGGCGGAGATATCGGGACGGCGCTCGAGCAGGTCGGACGGAACGCCCGGCGGCATCGCAGGCGGAAGCAAATCGAGCGGCAGCGGATCGATGTGGAATGTAGAAGCGGGCTTGCCGATCAGAACGGCGATCGCGTGTTCGAAGGTGGAGCGCTGGACTTCGACATCGACGGCGAGTGCGCGCGTAGTTTCAAGCGTAGTCTGTGCCTGCGCAAGATCGACGGCAGAGGCGATGCCGGCATTGAAGCGCTGGCTGGTGAGATCGACGGCCTTCGCGTACGAAACGACGGTGGAATCGAGAAGCTGCTTTTCCGCATCGAGCCCGCGCAGCTGGAAATAATCCATGGCGAGTTCGGCGTGCAGGCTGAGATTCACATTCGCGAGATCGCCGGCGCTGGCTTGCGCTTCGGAGCGCGAGGCTTCGATCGTTTTGCGGACACGGCCCCAGAGATCGAGTTCGTAGGAAAAATCGAACGGGATGATGAAATTGTTGTACGAGCGAGTTTCGGTTTCGCGATTGAAGAGCGGCGCGTTCTCGGATTGCTCGGTACGGCCAACGCCGGGAGAGACGCCGACGGTGGGATACAGAGCACCGCGTGAGATGCGAACGGCGGCGCGCGCTTCGCGAAATTGCGCCTCGGCGGATTTCAGCGTCTGGTTCGAAACGTTAATTTGTTCTTCGAGCGAATTCAGCTGGGTATCGCCGTAAATCTCCCACCATTTCCCTTTCGTGATCGCGTCACTGGGCTGCGCTTGCTTGAAATTGTCCGGCGTTTCCTTGTAGTTCGTAGGAACTTCGGCGGTCGGCTTCACGTACTTCGGCCCAACCGAGCAGCCCGCAAGCGCAATGGCCGCGACGGCAGCGGCGACGAAAACGGATTGGCGGCGCGAATTCACTTACCCTCGCCTCCGGGTTTCTGGGCAGCCTGCGCGGCTTGCGGATTCTGCTGGCCATTGTTCGGAGCAGGCGGCTGAACGATCTGGACCATCTCGCCCTGAATGAGCGAGTCCGGCGGATTGATGATGACTCTGTCGTCGGCGTTGAGGCCGGTGATGACTTCGACGTCGGTTCCCAGGTCGCGGCCGAGGGTGACGGCGACGAGATTCGCTTTGTTGTTCGCGTCCACCACGCCGACCTGCAAACCGGCGGAGCGGAAGATGAGCGCGGAGACCGGCACGATGAACGACGGAATCGGATTCGGCGTCTTCAGGTGAACTTGAACGTATGCGCCGGGAAGCAGTTCGCCGGTTTTGTTATCGACGTCCACTTCGACGAGCAGTGTGCGCGTGGCGAGGTCCATCGCGTTTGCGGTGCGAACCAGATGGCCCTGGAACGCGCGGCCCGGAAACTGCGCGAGCGTGAGGTCCGCGAGAAGGCCGGGCTTCGCGGCCGTGGAATATTGCTGCGGAACGTTGATGTAAACGCGCAGCGTGTGGATGGCGGCGATGTGGAAGAGTTCTTTTGCCGGCGTGCCGCTACCGGAATCGATCAGCTGGCCGATGTCGGTATTGCGCGCGGTGATCACGCCATCAAACGGAGCGTAGATGCGCGTGAACGATTGCAGGTCTTCGAGGCGCTTGACGTTGGCTTGCGCGGACGAAACTTGCGCTTTTTTGGATTCGAAGTCGCCGTGCGCGTTGTCCACGTCCTGCTTCGAGACGGCGTCGGACGATTTCAGGTCTTGGTAACGCTGCTCGGTGAGTTGCGAGAGCGAGAAATTGGCTTGTGCAGTGTTGAGGTCGGCTTTGGCCTGGCTCAACTGCTGATCGATTTCAGGAGTGTCGATGATCGCGAGCAGCTGGCCCTGTTTCACGTGCGCTCCGATATCGAAGTACCAGGATTTCAGGTAGCCGTTGGTGCGGGCGTAGATGGGCGCATCGGTGAAGGCCTGCATGTTTCCGGGCAGAACAATTTCGGAAGCCGACGAGCTACTCTTGGGCTTCTGCACGATCACGGTGGGCACGGCGAGCTCGTTGGTTTCTTTCTTCACTTCGGCGCGAGCGTGCAGGCGCGGAAGGATGCCGCCGATCACGACGAGCGCGACGATGACGAGCACGAGAAAAATAATCAGCCAGCCGTGGCCGCCGCGGTGCGGGTGAGCCGGCGTTTGCGATGAAGCTGCGGTGCGTTCTGCTGGTTCGCTCATTGTTTCCTCTGCCACCTCGATCGTTGTGAATCGAATTCCTGGCCGTAAATCTAAATCGGCTGCACCAGCTCGCTCGGGATTTAGTCCTCAAGCAGCGCGGGGTGAACCGGGGGCTGACGGTGATCTTTCTTTCCGCCGTGGACGATCGTGAAAAACACCGGGACGAAGAACAGAGTCGCGACGGTGGCGAAGCACAAGCCGCCGATTACGGCGCGGCCGAGCGGCGCGTTCTGCTCGCCGCCTTCACCGAGGCCGAGCGACATCGGCAACATACCGATGATCATTGCAAGAGCTGTCATCAGCACGGGACGGAAGCGCGTGGAGCCGGATTCGAGCGCGGCTTCGTCGGGCGTCTTCCCTTCCTCGAGGCGTTCTTTGGAGAAGCTGACCACAAGGATGGAGTTCGCTGTGGCGACGCCCATACACATGATCGCGCCGGTGAGCGCCGGAACGCTGACGGTGGTATGCGTGATGAAGAGCATCCACACGATTCCGGCGAGCGCGGCGGGCAACGCCATAAGAATGACGAACGGATCGAGCCAGGACTGGAAGTTGACGACGATGAGCATGTACACGAGCACGATTGAGAAGAGCAGTCCCCAGAGCAGCCCGGAGAATGAAGACTGCATGGTGAGAATCTGCCCGCGAACGATGATCTGGCTGCCGCGCGGCAGATATTTTTTGTTGCGCTCGACGATCGGCTGGATGTCGCGAGCGACGCCGCCGAGGTCCCGGCCTTCGACGCTGCCGAAAATGTCGATAACCGGCTGGACGTTGTAGTGCGACGAAACGCCGCTTTCCGCGCCGCGCGTGAGAGTCGTGAGGCCGGAGAAAATCTGCGGTGAGGCGGTACCTGCCGTGCCGTTGGTGATCGGGATGTTGTTGAGCTTCTGCAGGGTGTCGATGTCGTACTGCGGCGACTGTGTGGCGATGTTGTAGCTGACGCCCGTCTTCGGATCGAGCCAGAAGGTCGGCTGCGTTTGGAAGCTGCCGCTGAGCGAAATGAGCAGGTTCGTGGCGATGTCGCGCTGGCTGAAGCCGACCTGATCGGCTTTGGTGCGATCGACGTCGAAGTGCAGCTTGGGCTGATTGAAAACCTGATGGATGCGCAGGTCGGCGATGCCGGGCACAAATTTCAGCTGGTCGTAAAGGTTGTTCGCGAACTCGCGGTTCGCGTCGATGTTGCGGCCGACGACTTGAACGTCAATCGGAGCGGGCAGACCGAAATTGAGGATCTGGCCGACGATGTCCGCGGGCAAGAAATAAAAAGTGACGCCCGGGAAATCGCGCGCGAGCACGAAGCGCAGGTCGTGAACGTACTTCGCCGTCGGCTTATGGTCTTTTTTCAGGTCCACGAGAATGTCGGCGTCGCCGGGACCGATCGGGGCCGAATTGCTGTACGAAAGGTTAAGGCCCGAGTAAGGGATGCCGATGTTGTCCGTGACGCTGACGAGCTCGTCCTTCGGGATGAGCTGGCGAATCGCGTCGTCCACCTGGTCGCACAGCGCAGCGGTTTCCTCGATACGCGTGCCGGTTGGGGCGCGCAGGTGAAGCTTGAACTCGCCGCTATCGACGGCCGGGAAAAAGTCCTGGCCGAGAAGCGGAACGAGCGCGAAGGAAAGAATGCAGCAGCCGAGGAAGCAGACGGCGAACAGGCCCTTGTGTGCGACGCAGCGTTCGAGCAGCCCGTGGTAGCGGTCGCGCAGATTTTCAAAGCCATGTTCAAAGCGCAGCTGGAATTGGATGAGTGGGTTCTTGGATTTCTTGGTGGCTTCCTTGGTTTCTTCGGTCTGGCTGGCGAGCAAATACTTCGCCATCGTGGGAACGATGGTTCGCGAAAGGATGTAGGACGCGAGCATTGCGAAGCTGACAGCTTCTGCGAGCGGAACGAACAGGTATCGCGCGACGCCCGACAGGAAAAACATCGGGATAAATACGATACAGATCGAGAGCGTGGAAACGAGCGCGGGGACGGCGATTTGCGAAGCGCCGTCCAGAATGGCCTGAACGATCTCCTTACCCTGATCGATGTTGCGGTTGATGTTCTCGATCTCGACGGTCGCGTCGTCCACAAGAATACCGACGGCGAGCGCGAGGCCGCCGAGCGTCATGATGTTGATGGTCTCGCCGATCGCGCTGAGGACGATGATCGACGTAAGAATCGAAAGAGGAATCGAGACGGCGATGATCAGCGTGCTGCGCCAGCTGCCGAGGAACAGAAGAATCATCAAGCCGGTGAGGCAGGCGGCGATGACGCCTTCACGAATAACGCCCTCGATCGAGGCTTTCACAAAAATGGATTGGTCGGAAAGCGGAGTGACGACCAGGTTCGGCGGAAGGCCTGCGAGCACTGTGGGGAGATAAGCCTTCACGCTGGAAATAATGTCGAGCGTGGAGGACTTGCCGATCTTTTGAATCGTCATCAGCGAGGCGCGCTTGCCGTCCACGCGGACGATGTTGGTCTGCGGCGGGAAGCCGTCGCGCACGTGGCCGATGTCGCGGATGTACACCGTGGAGCCGTTGACGGTCTTGATGGGAACGTCGTTCAATTCGGCGACGGTTTGAGGCGAGCCGTTTATGTCGACTTGATATTCAAACGGGCCGATCTTCGCGGTACCGGCGGGAAGAATCAGATTCTG
>Ga0070764_10001029_pt1 | contig 11896 bp, 11 predicted proteins | sample HubBroMetageWRM4_FD_67287 | JGI IMG/M metagenome (GOLD analysis project Ga0070764, IMG submission 67287) | Warmed soil microbial communities from the Hubbard Brook experimental Forest, New Hampshire - Hubbard Brook CCASE Soil Metagenome WRM 4 | ecosystem: Environmental > Terrestrial > Soil >... | reverse complement strand
TCGCCCGCGTTTGCGCTCGTGGAGCGCGAACTCGTCGACGACGAGCTGCAACTTGGCGGCGTCGCGTTGCGCGTCCGGTCCCCGATCGAGCGCTGCGTCACGACGACCTATCATCCGCAGGGAAAAACGAGCGATCCCGAGATCCTGGCGTTCTTGGCGCAACAACGCGACACGTTGATGGGCGTTTACTGCGACGTGCTCCAACCCGGCATCGCACGCGTCGGGGATCAACTGAAGAGGCGCCGTAGGCCGGCGCCCCTTTCGCCCACACCCGGTGGACCTAAAGCGTAGCGCACCGCAACGGCGCGGCTTCTAGTTCAGATGCATTAGACCGTTCGGCACTGCCGTCTGGCACTGCCGCTGGGAAGTTCCGATTGGCAACCGCTACAGCGCGCGGCGGCCCTCCAGCGCTTTCGCGATGGTGACCTCATCGGCATAGTCGAGGTCGCCCCCGATCGGGAGCCCGTAGGCCAACCGCGTAACGGCGACGCCAAGCGGTAGGAGCAGCCGGGAGAGATAGAGCGCGGTCGCTTCGCCCTCAGCGTTTGGATTTGTCGCTAAGATGATCTCGCGCGGCTCCTCGCGGCCGATACGTTCGATAAGTTCCTTGACGTGAAGCTGCGCGGGTCCAACGCCGTCCATCGGCGAGATCAGCCCTCCGAGCACGTGGTAGCGCCCCTTAAAGGCTCCGGTGCGTTCGATTGCATAGACGTCCTTCGCCTCCGCGACGAGGCAGATCGTGGCCGGATCGCGCCGCTCGTCGGTGCAAAACTCGCACGGATCGGTTTCCGCAAGCGAATAGCAAATCGAGCAGAAGCGAACGTTGTCCTTCACCGCCAGAATTGCTTCGGCCAGGCTCTGTGCTTCGTGACGAGGTCGATTCAAAAGATGGAAAACCAACCGCGCCGCGGTCTTGGGACCAATCGTCGGCAACTTGCTAAGCTCGTTGATCAACGACGCGATGGGGCTTGCGACCCGTGTCACATCAAACCGGGGATGCGCATGCCTCCGGTCACCGAAGCCATTCGCTTTTGCGAAGCATCGCTCGCCTTCGAAAGGGCATCATTGACCGCAGCGGTCACCAGATCTTCGAGCGTCTCGACGTCATCGGGATCGACGGCTTCCTTGTCGATCCTGATGCGCTTCACTCGCTGGTCGCAGCTCACGTCGACGGTTACCGTCCCGCCGGCGGCGCTTCCGCTGACGATGGTGTTTGCGAGTTCTTCTTGCGCCTTGGTCATCTCGGCCTGCATCTTCTTGACCTGAGCCATCAAATGAGCCTGATTCATTCCCTCGCTCCCTTCATCAGCGTATGCGTTCGTTGGCGTAATCGAAGAGCGCGTCGGGACCGTCCTCTTCGCGAGCATTTGCGCTCATCGAGGCAACGTTACCGGACGCCGAGCCTCGCGAGCGCCCGGCACTGCCGTCGACCCGCAGCGTCACCTTGAGTGGGACGCCAAGCACATCGGCAATCGCCCTTTCAATAAGCGGCGCGTATTCGCGCAAGGCGTCGGCGCTCCATGTGTTGGGGAGCTTGAGCACGACGGCGTTGCCTTCGACCGTTTCGATGGCGGCGCGCGAAAGCGGGGCACGCAACGATTGCCGTTCGCCTTCGACTTTGCTGCATACGCTCTGCCAAGCGGCGCGCACTTTCTGTACAGAGATTTCGGCCGGAGGTTTGCTCGCGGTTTCGCCTTCCCCGCGGTTTCCGACCGGCTGCGCCGGCGTCGCGCTGCGGGCCGCCGGCGCCCGCTCTTCGAGGGTCGCAACCCGCGCGGCGAGCGCTTCGAGCGTTGGATCTTCGGTCGCCAGCGTGAAGCGCAGCAGCGCGGTCTCGAGTTCGAGCCGCGCGTTGCCGCCCAAACGCGTCAGCGACAGCGCTTCACCGAAGGCGCGCAATGCGCGGACGAGGGTCGCCTGCGAAAGGCCTTGAGCTTGCCGCGTGACGCGCTCGGCGTCCTCGGCCGCCAAGTCGCGCATCAGAAGCGCCGGCTCGACCCGGGCGACCAAGAGATTGCGAAATGCCGCGATCAGCAACCGGATCAGGACTGCAAGATCGGTGCCCGCATCGCTCGCCTCGGCGACCACGGCGAGGGCGGCTGCCGAGTCGCGCGCGAGGATCGCGTCAACAAGTGCCCGCGCAAACGTCCGGCCCGTCGAACCGAACGCAAGGTCGAGCGTCTCTACCGTCGCCTCGGTGCCCCCCGAAAAGGCGGCAAGCTGCTCGAGCATCGTCAGCGCATCGCGCAGGCCGCCGTCGGCCCGGTAGGCGATCGCAGCTAAGGCCCCTTCATCAACGGCGATCTTCTCGGCCCGCGCGATCTCCTTCATCCTTTCGATCATCACCGGAATAGCGATCCGGCGAAACGCGTATCGCTGGCACCGCGAGAGAATCGTTACCGGCAGACGCTCAGGCTCGGTGGTCGCTAGGATAAAAACGGCGTGTGGAGGCGGCTCTTCGAGGGTCTTGAGAAAGGCGTTCGCCCCCTCCTTCGTGAGCATGTGCGCCTCGTCGATGATGTAGATCTTCATCCGCATCGTGGCCGGCGCAAACTTGACCGCGTCGCGTAGTGCCCGAATTTCATCGATCCCACGATTGCTCGCGGCATCGATCTCGAGCACGTCCAGGGCCGTACCCGACAACATCGCCCGACAATTCTCGCAGGTATTGTCGGGGACCGAGGTCGGTCCGTTCACGCAGTTAATGCAGCGCGCGAGGATCTTGGCAGCCGAGGTCTTACCCGAGCCGCGCGGTCCCGAAAAGAGGTAGGCGTGGGCAAGTTTGCCGCCGTCGATCGCGGCGGTAAGCGTGCGAACGACGGCGTCCTGCCCCACAAGCTCGGCAAACGTCAGGGGGCGCCAGGTACGGTAGAGGGACACGGCGGTCAAACTTTAGCAGGGCGTTTCGAGGCGCCTGCCGCAGGGTATGGTTGCAACGAAGTACCCTGGCGACCGGTTTATGGGAGTTGTTTCCCAGGCAGCGGTGCTTGGTCTAATTGTGGGATAAATAAGATACCCGTGGATTTGCGTGCAGCGCTTCGAGAAAACTTCGGATTTGCTGGGTTTTACCCCGGCCAGGAAGAGGTTGTGTCGCGCGTCCTGCAACGCCAAGATACGCTCGCAATTCTGGCGACGGGTGCCGGGAAAAGCCTAACCTATCAACTGCCGGCGCTGTTGCTGCGAGGCACGACCATCGTCGTAAGTCCCCTGATCGCGCTGATGAAGGATCAGCTCGACATGTTGCGCGAGCGCGGCATCACCGATGTCGTGGCGCTCAACTCGACCCTCTCCGAAGAGCAAGAGCTGCGGGCTCGCGAACGCATCGGGTCGGAAAAGGTTCGCATCGTCTACACGACCCCCGAGAAGCTCGAGGACGAAGGCTTTCTGCGGCTGCTTCAAAAGATCAAAGTGCCGCTCTTCGTCGTTGACGAGGCACACTGTATCAGTCAGTGGGGTCACGATTTTCGCCCCGCATACTTGGCACTTGGCGGCGTGATCGCAAAGCTCGGCCACCCAACGGTTCTCGCGCTGACCGCCACCGCAACGCCGTCGGTGCGGGAAGATATTTTGCACCAGTTGGGCATCGATCACGTCAAGCCGATCGTCCGTGGATTCGACCGGCCCAACTTAATTTACGAGGCGCGAAAGGCCGATAAAGAAGCCGATAAGCTGAAGATCCTCACGTCGCTCTTCTCCGGCCGTGACGCGCTCGACGGTACCGGAATCATTTACACGGCGACGATTAAAAACGCGCTCGAAGTTCAAGGTTACTTGCAGCGGGAGCTTGGAATCCCCGCAGCGGTTTACCACTCCAAACTTCATAAGGAAGACCGGACCTCCGTCCACAATTTATTTATGGACGAGGCGATTCGAGCCGTCGTTGCCACCAACGCGTTCGGCTTAGGAATCGACAAGCCCAACATACGCTTTGTCGTCCACTACGATCTGCCGGGGTCGCTCGAAGCCTACACCCAAGAGGCCGGGCGCGCCGGACGCGATGGTCTCCCCTCGCGTTGCATCCTGATCTACCGCATGAGCGACACCCGCGTTCAAAATTACTTTCTCACCGGCAAGTATCCCGACGTCGAAGAAGTGCAGCGAGTCTTCGGCACGATTGAAGTGTTCGGCGATCAGGCTGCCGGCGTTTCGATGATCGATCTACGCAAGATCCTTCAACTCCCGCTCACGAAGCTCAAAGTCATTCTCGCGCTGCTCAAGAAGTCGGGTTACATCGAGCACGTCGCAAAATCGGCCTACGGGCTGACCGAGGCGGTGCGCAAGCACCGGGACCTGATGCTCAATCTGGCGAACTATGAGACGAAGAAGTCGTACGATCAGAGCAAGCTCGCAATGATGCTGCAATACGCCGAGACCACCTCGTGCCGCCGCCGCTTTATCCTCAACTACTTTGGCGAGGATTTCGAGCAGATGAACTGCGGCGCGTGCAACAATTGTCTGCGGGCGCGCCACTACGGTCGTGACGAGCGGGCCACCACGGGCGGCTTCAAAATCGCCGACGTCGTGCACCACACGAAATTCGGAGTTGGGACCGTCGAACGCGCCGAACGCGACCTGGTCACGGTCCTCTTCCCAAGTGTCGGGTATAAAACGCTGCTGGCCTCTGCGGTTAGTCACGGCGGCGCTGAAGAGCAAATTGCGTAGGAGCCGCGCGGCTCCCACGCTCGTCTTCGCGGCGTACGTCGCGCTCATCGCTGCAGCGCCCCCGTCGCCCTCGCCCTCGCCATCTGCCACGCCCCTGCCATCGCCCGGCCAGCCTGCGTCGCCCGCGGCCAACGCCGCACCGACCCCAACCCAGCCTCCAATTACCGTGACGCCCGCAGCGGCGCAGGTTCCGGTCGGCTCGGCCGCGGACGTCGCGGTAGGATCGGCAATCAGCCCGCTCACGGCGGTGGTCCGCGACCCTTCGCTCGCGGCGGTGACAGTCGATCAAAGTTCGCAGCGAATAACCATTAGCGGAAAGGCCCCTGGCGCCACCGTCGTGACCGTGACCGACGTGCGCGGCCTGCGGCGCGACATCCCGGTTACCATCGCCTATTACGCCGGTGCGATCGCACCGCACGTCTCGCTCATGTTGACGGGCGATCCGGCTTCGGCCGATTTCGTGCGCGATCAAGTCGCGCGCGCGGTCAGAGAGGCGACGCAGCTACGGCCGGGCGCACAGGGCATTGTGAGTTCCGACGACGTTTCGTTCCGGGGCGTGCTCGATCAGGACGACGTGGCTTCTTTCGACGTACCGGTCCTGATTCAGGGGAACAACCTCCTCGAAGTCGACGGCAAGACCCACGTCGACGTGCAGAACGTGGCCGTGCCGCGGATTTCGCCCGACTCGTTGATGGTCAGCGATTATCCCGAACGTTTGACGGAGAACGGCATGCTCTTCACGGCCGATCTGCGTTCCGAACAACCGTCGCGCTTTCTCTACTTCCACTACAACCCGCCCGGCCAACCGAGCCGCCGCATCGTCCTGCGCGCGCAGAATCTTTCTCGCGAACCGTCGATCGTCCAGTTTATTAGCGGCCGCGGCGGTCCGTCATCCAACGAGATGGAGGTCGGCCACACGGCCACCAAACGCTTTCTCGTGAACGTCGTGCAGAACCAGGGCCGGTTGCTGACGCTTGCGGGCAACAGCACGACCGAGATTTTCGTGCAAGATCTTCCTCCGGGTAACATCGTCTGCAACTTGCTGCAACTGCGCGTGCTCTCCGGCGGCAACGTACATTTGACGCTTTTCGCTCAAAATGCCGACGAAAGCCCCGACGCCGCGATTGCGAGCGCCGAGCTCTTGGAAGCGACGCATCAGCACGCGCGCGGCATCTATCCGATCGCCGAGTTTCACTTCGCTTCGGAGTGGAAGGTGAACGGCGACTACCTCGAGTTACCGGTCGGCGAATTGCCGCTTCCCAACAATCTTCGCGGTCAAGCGCTGCGTGGGGATTACGGCGTCTTGCAATCGTTCGTGGTCAACGTCGAAAACCCGCAGGCGTCGCCCCAAGCGGTGGCGATCTACGAGAATCCGCGCGGTGGACGTTCGACCGGCACCTATCTGATCGACGGCGTCTTAGTGCAGTCGCACCAAGTGCCAGCCTATTCACGCTACAAGGTGCGGCAGTACGTCGTTCCGGCACATGGCTTCGTTCGCATCACTATCGTCACGATGCCCGAGGCAGGGTCGAGTCTGCCGCTGCGCCTGATCTTCGCGCCCGACGACGGAAGCGTCTCGCCCTCCGCGCCCGGCTCACCGATCTACTGAGGCTTGGTAGACCGCCTCCATCCGTCGCGCGCTTTCGTCCCACGAAAACCGAGCAATAGCGGCGCCGCGCACTCGCGCGGCACGAGCATCGCCGTCTCCGCGCAACGCACCTTCGATCGCCGTGGCCCACGCCGGCACGTCCTCGACCGCAACGGTCGGCGCGTCGCCGCCGACGACTTCGGGCAGAGAACTCCGGTCCGAGACGATGCACGGCAGGCCCGCACAGAGTGCCTGCGCGGCGGCGTACCCGAAACCTTCGTAACGCGACGGCACCGCCGCCACCGCGCTGCTGGCATAGAGCGCGAGCAGCTGCTCGCGCGGGACGTAACCGCGTATCTCGAAGCGATTCGCAACATTCAAGCGCCGCGCGAGCTGCGCGCATTCGTCCGCATATGGCGTTAACGGTCCAATCGCAATCACGCGCGCACCCTCGAGCAGCGCGAGCGCACGAACGAGCACCTCGAGATTCTTGCGCCGCTCGACCGTGCCGACTGCAAGAACCGTTTGCCCGTCCCCGCGCGAGCGCTCGATCGCGGCGAAGTCGGCAGCGACGCCCGGATAGACGACGCTCACGCGCTCCGGATCGAAGTGGTCGATGAGGCGCAGCAGTTCTTGACGGGAGAACTCGGAGTCCGCAACGATGTGAGCCGCACGGCGATATCGCCCTAACGAAAACCGTCCGAAATAATAACGAGCGTAGGCCGGCGCGTGGGCCTGTGCTTGATGCCAGGCTACATCATGAACCGTGACGACGGTCGGAATCCGGCTCGCCAGCGGTACCGTCCCGGCCGCGCAGTGCAGCACGTCGGCGCCGCTTGAACGCGCGCGCTGCGGTAAAAGCACCTGATCCCACCAGACACGCCGGTCGAATCGCCACGGATCGAGCCCTGGTTCGCGCAGCTCGACGACGTCGGCGCCGCGTTCTTGCAACGCGCGCGCCAACCCGCGGACGTACTCACCGATTCCCGTCGCCGTACCAACGGTCAGTTGCGCGTCAAGCGCAACCCTCACCGCAGATCGCGTTCCAACGCGCGAACCATGAGCGCGAATGGATCGAGCGCTCGTGCGCGCGCCAAGTACGCGGCAGCGGCGGTTGCGTCACCGTTCTCCCATGCGACGACGCCTTGGCCCGCAATCGCGTCGGCGCTAGCGGGATCGATGTCGACTCCCTGCGCGAAGAGCGCGGCAGCGCGACGACGCTCCCCGAGAAGATCGGCCTGATTGGCGTCGGAGATGACGTAACGCTCCGAGAGCGGAGCAAGACTGACGGCCGCCTCGAACGCGCGTAATCCCCGCTCCAGCCACATGCGTTGGCGTGCGCTTCCCGGAACTTGCAGCCAGGCTTCGCGATTTGCTAGCCGTCCCAGGCGCCAGTACGTCTCGGCGACAGCATCGGGATGTGTTCCGCTGCGGGCAAGACGGATTTGCAGCAAGCGTTCGAGCTCATATCCCGCCGCCGGATCGCGCGCGGCCAGGGCTTCCGCCGCGGACTCGACCGCGGTGGGATCCGGTGCGGCAAGAAAATATTCGCGTGCAAGCGCAACCTGACCGCGGGTCAAGGCGACGCGCGCCAGCAGCTCGTCGCGAGTCGGCGACGCCGGCAAACGTACGGCAAAATGCTCGGCGGCGAGGGCGTCGCCGCGCGCCAGCGCCTCTTGCGCGAGACTCACTTCGACGTACGGCGCCGGTGCCACACGGTCGAGCACCCGATAGACCGCAACTCCGAGGCGCAGCGGAACGTGCTTCGGCAGTGTCCCCGGCGCGGCCGCCGCGGAGGTGAGTGCGCCCGACGCAAGCTGGATGGCTCCGAACGCAAGAATCAGCGCTCCGACGAACGCGCCCAAGATCAGCCGCAAAGTCACGAGCGTCCTGGACACTAGAACTTTACGGTAAAGTTTATGTCCTCGCGCGTCTGCGTGGATCCGTTGATCGGAAGAAGGCTGTCGTTAAACCGGTCTTGGTATGCCGAAATCGAGAGGAAGCTCGAAGTATCGGGAAGGTTGAACGTCAAGCGGCCGCCATAGGTGTTATTCACCGCGTCGAGATTCATGAGACCCGGCAGTCCGGATCCGTTGTAAAGACGTTCGGCGGCGTAGTTTAAGTTCAACGTGAGACCGTGGATGACCGGAACCGCCACGCCCGCACCGAGGGAAGGAACTTTGAGGCCGGCATCGTTCGGACCGGCGAGCGGCACGCTGCCCGGCACCTGCAACGAACCCGCGTTCAACGTCGAAACGGAGAAGTCGTTGCCGCCGCCGGTAACTTGATCGTACGCACCCGAAAGGTTGACGTTGAGATTGTGCTTGCCGGCGCGCACGTTGAAGTTCGAACCGGTTCCGGAGGAGGATGTATCGTTCAGCTTTAGCTGCGGCGTCTGTACGGCGGCCGCGGAACCGTCGCGACCTTCAAAACGCAGGTCGCCAACCTGAGTGCTCGCGGGGGCGAATGCGGCGCGGGTCGCACGTGCACCGTTGTCGTTGCCGCCCGCCGACGCGTCGGGCGGTGCGAACGCCAGCGTTCCCGGCGCGGGCGAGATGCTCGGCACCGGCGCGACCGGCTGATACGGCACGGCGAAGGGCGTGCCGGACGGAACGAACGCAATCATATCGTCGTGCGATAGCGTGACGGGCGAGAAGCGAACGTCGCTTTGAGTAGCATCCAAATCAAGCAGGGTAAGCCGATCCTGCGCGAACGCGGGCGCGCTGTTAGCCGGCAAATACGGTGCGCCGCTCGATGGGTGCACTTGCAGCGCGAGTTCGTGGAAGGGCGATTCACCTGCGCGGTCGCCCTGCACGGCAGCAAAGGATGCGCTCGAGTCGGACGTCTCACCGAAGAGGCGCAACATCACTTGCGAACCAAGATCGGGCGCTCCGAGGTGCATCGGCGATGCCGTTGCGCGAGCTATCGCGGAAGTCAGCACTAGCGCTAGCGCTGTAGCTGCCACGATCTCGACAACCCGACGCACTTGTCCTCCGCTCCCCTGACGCTCGAATCGGCGAGTTGATGCAATAGACTTCGGAACGCCGACGCGGGGGCTACCTACCTTAAAGGTTGAGCCTCCGCTCCCCTTGCGAGGAAGCGCCGGGCTATCAGAATTGCAGCGTAATCGTCGACCGGGCGCGAGGGGAGCTGTAGACCCAGCGGCACCAGACGCCGCCAGCCCCGCGGCGGGTGGTCGATGAAGTACAGGTCGCGAGCGATCCGGCTCGTCTCGAACTCGTCGACGAGATAAATTGGAAGCCCCAGCGTCGCGAGCGCGGCCTTGATCGGACGAGCATTGGTGCCTCGCCCCAGGGCAATCGCCTGCACCTGCCGCCGTTCGATGAGTGTGCTCAGACGAGCTTGCAAGCGGTCGATAGATTCGATGCCGGCGGTTACGACCTCCCCCGACGACTCCAGCAGCGCGTAGCCGGCTTTGCTCCGGCCGGGATCTACCCCAATGATTGCCTCCGCGGCGCTCACGGCTGTTGCGTGAGCACGATGACGATCGGAATCCCGCCGAGATGCGGATAGAAGTCCGAAGCGGCAAAGGCCGTGAGCAAATAGGTGCCGGGCTTGGCGATGCGTTCTTGCATCTGCTGGACGCTGGGAATCAACTGGACCGGTTGGATCGCGGACAGAAACGACGGCAGATGCATCCGCCGCGCCGTAATCTCGACGTAATTTTGTAGCTGGATGAGCGCGATGTTGATGCTCGCGCCGCTCTTGCCCGGAATCACGAGCTGCGCGATGACCTGGTTCTTCTGAAACACTCGCGAGTCTTGGGTCTCGTTGATCGCGAAATGAATTTGATCGTTTTCGAATAGGTTCTGATCCGAGGTTACCGTCAACATGACGTTGGCCTGCGAAAGCTTGGCGGCGGTCGTCAGATCGTTGGCCAGGTCGTTGAGTTTCTTGTCCGCGTCGGACGAATCGCGATAGGGTTTGAGGCCGAATCGCGGATAGGTCGTATTGACGTACTTGATCGCAAAACGGTAGTACTCACGAATCGTCGACAATCGCTGCGCGGACGTCGACGATTGAGAAATGATGCGATAGAACGGCACCATCAGCGTATCAACTGGTAAAACGAGCCGTCCCGTATTGACCTTCGTTTCGAGATCGCGTTGGCGCGCCTGAAGCTCGGAAATCTGTTGATTGATCGAGTTGAGCTTGAAGAACGCCGTCTTGACCTGCTCCGAAGCGAAAATCGCCACGAGCGTTACCACGAGTCCGATCACCATGCCGGTTGCAATGGCGACGATCGTCGACGTGTACCGCGGTCGAATCCCAAAGAGCGTGAGTCGCCGGCGCCCGACTTGATGACCGACGCGGTCGCCGACGTAAGCGACCGTTCCGGCAAGTGCCATAACGAACGCGACGTTGCCGATGCCGCGGATGATTTCGACGAAGTTCATACGAGCGCGGCGCGGCGCAATCGAATCAAGCCTATCGCCGTAAAGAGCAAGTTTGGAATCCATGCCCAAAGCCAGGCATACGGAAGAAATGCTTCACCGGCAAACGAGCAGATCGTCATTACGACGTAGTAGACGAACACGATCGCGAGCGAGAGCCCGAACCCCAAACTGGTGCTGCCGCTCGAGCGAATCGAGCGCAATCCGAACGGAATCGCGATGAGAATGAAGACGAAGCACGCGAACGGACGCGCCAGCTTTTCCTGGTACGTGGCAACGTATTTACGCAGTTCGGTCTCGGTCAGCTGTCCCGAACGCACGACATCAGCGATTTGCGTCCGGCTCATATTCTCGGGGTCATCGTTGCTCATGCGCTTCATGAGGTCCGTTGGCTTCTCGCCGATTTCGACCTCCTGTTGTGCGATTCGCGGCTCTGCAAGCGTCGTCCCATCTGGATTGAAGCGATACACGCTCGAGTTCTGCAGCGTCCACTTGTCGACTGTAAATTCGGCCCGGTCGGCGAAGACGACCTGGCGCGGATCGTTATGGTTGTCGTACTGAATCAGCGTGACATGCAGCAGCGCGCGCGAATGCGGCTCGTAGGCGGTAGCGATCGTGACCTGCCGGCCGCCGCCGGGAAGCGGCGCCGAAACCGTCAAGTCGCGATTGAAAGCGCTGATGTGATTGATAGCAACATTTTCGATCTCGGTGAGCTGATCGTTCGCATACGGCACCACGCTCTCTTGGAGGTAGAGCGTTACGAACGACATCAGCATGCCAACCGCGAGCAGCGGCGCGACGATTCGGCCAAAGGTAATTCCCGAGGCCTTCATCGCGGTGAGCTCGCTCTCACCCGAAAGACGTTGTACGGCGAGCAGCGTCCCAAGCAGCAGCGCCATCGGAATCACGAGTACCACATCCGACGGCAGGGACCAGAGAAAGACCGCTAACGCCGCCCAGAGGGGCGCGTGCTCGTTGCTGACGAGCTTGCCGATGTTGAGAATCTCGGTCGCCGCAAAGATCAGCATGAACGCCGAAAGCCCGAAGACGAACGGCCCGGCGAGCTCCGTCAACATGTACCGATCGAGAATCGTGAGTCTCATCGACTGAGGTTATCGACTCAGCTGGGGGACGAGTTGGGACTCGCAGGCACGGGCAGAACGAGGACCGTCTGCACGAGCGCCGGAGCCATGGATGGCGAGAGGCGCGAGGCAGCGAGTAGGAGCGCGAC
>Ga0070764_10001025_pt1 | contig 11921 bp, 10 predicted proteins | sample HubBroMetageWRM4_FD_67287 | JGI IMG/M metagenome (GOLD analysis project Ga0070764, IMG submission 67287) | Warmed soil microbial communities from the Hubbard Brook experimental Forest, New Hampshire - Hubbard Brook CCASE Soil Metagenome WRM 4 | ecosystem: Environmental > Terrestrial > Soil >... | reverse complement strand
GCGGTCAAGCTCAGCGTGGAGGGCCTTGAGCTTGTCCCTGACGTCCTGCTTGGTCCGGCCAGTGACCTTGCGCCGGGTCCGCTTGCCGTCCGGTCCGAAGCCGAGCGAGATCGCCCCGACGTACCGGTTCTTCGCCGCGTCGAAGTAGATCGCGTCCTCGCCGTGCCCGCGACGGCGCGTTGTGGTGTCCGTCATGGGATGGAGCGTAACTCTTTGGCTCCCCGTTTGGCTCCTTGCGATGGGAGCCGATCGCCTGAAACAGGCTGTGAACTGGTGGTCAGGGACAGGATCGAACTGTCGACCTTCCGCTTTTCAGGCGGACGCTCATACCGACTGAGCTACCTGACCAAGGGCAACGAGCCCAGCGACCCAACGCTGGGCATCTCCCGCGGTCCTGACGGGATTTGAACCCGCGACCTCCACCTTGACAGGGTGGCGAGCACTCCAAGCTGCTCTACAGGACCTCGTACCAACTACCGTAACCGACGCGTGCCCCCAACGGGATTCGAACCCGTGCCGCCGCCTTGAAAGGGCGGTGTCCTAGGCCGCTAGACGATGGGGGCGCCGACGGTCTTGACCGCCGTAACCGTATCAGTCCGCCGTCGGGGACTGCCCCAGCATAGGGGACAGACACCGCAACCGGCAAAGCGGAGCCGTCTGGGGCCGGTCGTCACTGGTCCGAGAGTCAGGCCGTCTCACTTGTCAAGATCACTTGGTTCGAACACTCTAAGTTATGAGACGATTACTTAAAGGAGTCGGAGCAGGCCTGGCAGCACAGCCTAACGATCGGAGGCGAACGACGATGTTCCCCTATGAAGTAGGTCATATGTGGGACGAGACCCGGGACTACGCCTGAGGGTGAACGACGGCGTGGCAACCGAGCTGCGGACCCAGCCTCGCCCGGCCGAGCCCGATCATGCCAGGGTCCGCACCGAACAGGCTCCAAGATCTCCGGCTAACCAGGGATCCCGTCCTGGCCGCCACCGGCGGCCAGCCGAGGAGAGGACCTCCTTCCGCGAGATCTTCGCCATCCGCGAGTTCCGCGCGCTGTGGCTCGCTCAGGTGCTCTCCTATGTCGGCGATCAGTTCGCCCAGGTGGCCATCGCCGTCCTGGTGTACCACCGGACGCACTCGCCGTTTCTCACCGCCCTGGCCTACGCGCTTACCTATCTGCCGCCGATCGCCGGCGGCCCGCTGCTGTCCGGGCTGGCCGACCTGTTCCCCCGCCGACGCGTCATGATCGTCTGCGACATGCTGCGGGTCGGCACCGTGGGGCTGATGGCGATACCGGGCATGCCGTTCGGGCCGCTGTGCGCGCTGCTGTTCTGCACCGTGCTTACCAGCGCGCCGTTCTCCTCGGCGCGCACCGCGCTGCTGCCTGACGTGCTGCCCGGCGACAAGTTCGTGCTCGGTTCCGCGATCGGCAGCATGACCTACCAGGCCACCCAGATCCTTGGCTTCGTAGCGGGCGCCGCGGTTGTCGCCATTCTCGACCCCTACCGGACCCTCGGCGTAGACGCCCTGACGTTCGGCGTCTCGGCACTGATCGTGGTAACCGGCGTACAGGTCCGGCCATCACCGCGGCGCGCGGGGGGCGCGCGGCCTTCGCTGTGGTCCGTGTCTGCCGACGGGATCAGGATCGTCTTCGGCTCCCCGGTGCTGCGGACCATGCTGCTGTTCGGATGGCTGGCCGGCTTCTACATCGTGCCCGAGGGCCTGGCCGTGCCGTACGCGCATTCCCTGCACGGCAGCACGCTGTCCGTCGGGATGCTCATGGCCGCCATGCCGCTAGGCATGGTGGTGGGCGCATTCCTGATCGGCAAGGTCTTCGCCCCATCGGCGCGGGTCAAGATGATGGGCTGGCTCGCCATAGCGTCCTGCGCCCCGATGGTGGGCAGCTTGTGGAAGCCGCCGCTGTGGGGCGTTCTGCTGTTGTGGGCGCTGGCGGGCGTCGGCGGCTCTTATCAGCTGGCCGCGGCGGCGACCTTCGTGCAGGCGTTGCGGCCCGCTACCAGGGCGCGCGCGTTCGGCCTCGCCCAGTCGGGCCTGTACGCGGTGCAGGGCCTCGGCATCCTGGCCGGCGGCGCGCTGGCGCAGGCGATCGGGGCCCCGTTCGCCGTTGGCCTGGCCGGCCTGGCCGGCGTGACCGCGGCCACCGTGCTCGCGATGAACTGGGCGTCTTTGCGAGCAGGACTGGCCCGCGTGCCGGGCGGCGGCGCCACGGTCGGGTCTACCCCGAAGTAGGCTCCGAGGCCCGCGTGGCTCGATCATGCCTATTCCAGGGGCGGGCTGACATCGGGAACGGTCAGGTTACCCTGATGAGCAGTAGGAAGAGAGGAGCGCCATGTCGACGCCCGCGCCGAGCACGGACCTGCTGCACATCGACGACCAGTTGACCGACGAGGAGCGTCTCATCAGGGACACCGTCCGCGCGTTTACCGCGGACAAGGTCCTGCCGCATGTGACCGACTGGTTCGAGGCAGGCACGCTGCCACGTGAGATCATGCCGGAACTCGGCAAGCTCGGCCTGCTCGGCATGCACCTGACCGGGTACGGCTGCGCCGGCGTCGGCGCTATCGCCTACGGCGTGGCGTGCCGCGAGCTCGAGGCGTGCGACTCCGGTCTGCGCAGCGCCGCGTCCGTCCAGGGCTCGCTGACGATGTACCCGATCTGGCGGTTCGGGTCCGAGGAGCAGAAGTCCGAATGGCTGCCCCGGATGGCGGCCGGGGAGGCGATCGGCTGCTTCGGGCTCACCGAGCCCGATCACGGCTCGGATCCCGCCGGCATGCTGACATTCGCCACGCAGGACGGATCTGACTGGGTGCTGTCGGGCACCAAGATGTGGATCACCAACGGCAGCGTCGCCGACATCGCCGTGGTGTGGGCCAACACCTCGGCCGGCATCCGCGGGTTCCTCGTGCCACGGGGAGTCCGCGGCCTCACCGCGCGCGACATCCACAAGAAGCTTTCGTTGCGCGCGTCCATCACGTCCGAACTGCACCTCGACGAGGTCCGGCTGCCCGCAGACGCCGTGCTGCCCGGCGTGACCGGCCTGAAGGGACCGCTGTCCTGCCTGACCGAGGCGCGCTTCGGCATCGCCTGGGGGGCCACCGGCGCGGCCCGGACCTGCCTGGAGAGCGCGCTCGACTACGCGCTGACCAGGGAGCAGTTCGGCAAGCCCATCGGGGCCTTCCAGCTGACCCAGGCCAAGCTCAGCTGGATGGCGGCGGACCTGTACCGCTCCCAGCTGCTCGCGCTGCACCTGGGCAGGCTGAAGGAGGCGGGTGAGCTCACGCCGGTGCAGGTCAGTGTGGGCAAAATGGCCTGTGTCAGGTCCGCGCTCGACATCGCCAGGCAGGCCAGGACGGTGCTCGGGGCCAGCGGTGTCACGCTGGAATACCCGCCGATCAGGCACGCGAGCAACCTCGAGGCCGTGCTGACCTACGAGGGCACCGAGGAGATCCACGCGCTGGCCATCGGCCATGCGCTCACAGGCATCTCGGCGTACCGCTAGCCGGTCACGGGCGATCGGGCCGGGAAGTCGGTACGCTTCCTGTCTAGGCGCGGTTCACCCGCGCCGTCGGGGCGTTAGCTCAATGGCAGAGCAGTGGGCTTTTAACCCATTGGTTCAGGGTTCGAGTCCCTGACGCCCTACCAGGAGGTCTTCATCCCTGAAGGAGCGGGTCGGTGTCCAGGGGGTTCCGGCCTGCAGTTTTGCGGCGCGGCGGCTTTTGCCGGGCATAGCGGCATGGCCTTATGGCTGGCTTTCCCTGATAGGTGCCGGGTTCGCACGAGCGGGCTGGCGAATCAGGGACCGGGCGGAGCCTGGCCGCGCAGCGGCGCCGCAGGCGTCCTTGACGCGCTGGCCGGCGAGCCGATGATGGCTGGCGCCGGGGAAAGGCCGCGGGCGTGTGTACGGGCTATGCGGTTATGGGCGCCCCATCGCCGGCTGTCCGGCTGGCAGGCCTGCTGGCTGCCTTCATCCCTTCGGGTGTGCCCCCGCCTGGCGGGTCGGGGGGCATGGGGCGGTTCGCGTCCAGGGGCGGGCGGGGCCAATCACATTTCCGTTCCCGCCGCCGCGCCGGCTGGTGCCGCCTGCGGCGGGGAACACAAGACTTCGCGGCCACGCGCCCGTCCGGGCCGGCAGCTCACGCTGTCTGGCTGGCGGCGTGGCGGATATGCCCGTCGCGCATGCCCTAGAACACCTGGGTCAGCATGATCCGCGCGGCGGCGGTCTTGGCAATGCCGCTCCTTCAGGGGTGAAGACGCCACCAGCCAAAACATGTTGCTCACTAGCCTTTTCGTGGACCGATGTCAGTGGGCCGGTACCGTTGTGTCATGGTCAGAGGACCGGCCGGGCACATAGAGCGACTCCCCAGCGGATCCTGGCGCGTGAAGGTCTACGCCAGGATCGACCGCTGACCGGCCGCGAGATCCGGCTGCGGAAGACATGCAAGACCGAGCCGGCGGCGCAGATCGAGCTCGGCGAACTGCTCGAGCAGGCCTCGGCGGGACAATAGCCCGAGACGAACGCCACCGTGGCCGAGTTCATGGACCGGTATACGGAGCTCGCCGACTGGGACCTGTCGACCCGGAAGGCGAAACGAGGTCTACATCCGGCGGGTGATTAAGGTCGCCCTGGGACACCTGCAGGTCCGCAAGATCCGAGGCCTCTGTTCGACCTGCTCTACGCGCAGCTGAAGCGGTGCGGGCGACCTCACGTGTACCGGCAAGCCGTTTACCGAACACCGGAAGGTGCCAGTTCTTGCTGTCCATCCGGTCAGCCGCCGTCCTTCTTGGCAACAGGTGCGGACACGATAGGAGACGCGATCCGCTCGGGCATGCTCGGGGCAGCCTGGCCCGCTTCCTCCTGCGATAGCGCATCGTCGCGGGCCGCCGCCCGCCGCGCCAACGCCCCCCACCTTGTCCGGGCCTTGCCGCGAGGGCCGGGCCTCCGGCCCGGCCCGGTATCCGCGCGGCGAACCTCCGTCACCACGCTATTGCCGTCCCGTAGAGAACGCACAAGATGTCTGTAGAGATTCCAGCTGAGCCGAAGCTAGTGGGAGAGGAGGACATTTGAGGAACTGCGAGATAACGCACTCCTATCACCGCGTTATAGCCATTCGCGCGAGCCCATTCTTTTAGCTCATCCGCCGCTTGATCCATTTTGGTCCAATGCGCAGACCTCGCCAGCTTCATTCGTTTTACTTCTCTATCTCCTCCGAGCGATCGAGGAAGAGTGTCTGCCGTTGTAATTGGAATATCGACCATCTGGATCTCCTTTCATTGTCTAGAGACAGAACCCACAGACGCAACACGGGCCAACAAGCATTCCGCGCCACGGGCCACCCAGGAAGCAAGATAGAAGGCCAACCACCTCCAGAGCCCGGCGACGTGCTACGTGACTCGTGCACCTGCGCGGCGCCGGTGCTCTGGAGTGATCCGTGCGATCAATTCGGCATCCATGCACATGCCCTATCACCGATCACAGACATACTGAGGCCCGCGATCCGGAAGATATTCGGAATGTGACTGACTAGAGAAGGCTGCTCCAGACCCATTGCGGCGTGCCACATTCGTGCCAGAACGATCGGTAAACCTCGGTCACTGGCCTCAACGATTCAGGGGTGGGGCGAGGTTAGTTACTGATCGTGTTGTGCCGGTTTTCGGCGGTCGTATCTGGCTTGGATGTTCCCGGTGGACGACGGTGTGCTCGGGCGGCACCGGCTCCGCCTGCGCCGGGGCGGCCTCCTTTCCTGGTCGCAGGGACGGGGTGGCTGGTCAGGCGGGTGCGGGCAGCGCGCACAGCCGGTACCAGCAGGTCAGGAATGCTTCCTTCCAGGGCCAGGTGCGGCTGATCTTCAGCACCTGGCGCGGGCGTGGCGGACCAGCCGGGCTGGGAGGCTCAGCAGCCGGTACCGCAGCGTGCCCGGCTCGGCGTCCTGAAGGTCCTCGCAGTCGTACAGACCGGGCAGGCGAATCCAGGCGGCCAGGTCGGCGTCCAGTACCCAGCCGCAGTTCACCACCCAGGTCTTGGACGGCAAATTACTCAGGCCCATCGATTCCGCGGCGCGGGCGCCGTCCTCGACGACCGCATGCTGGCGGTGCAGCACATCGATGAACTCGGCGTGGTGGCTGCCGCGCACGCCAGGTATCCCGCCGGCGGCCGGGGTCTTGGCGAAGATGATGGAGTACCGCCAGCCGGTGGCCCGCTCGAAGGCGGTCAGGTTCCTGGCCTGCCGCCGCGAGGGTTTCGTGCGGCGCACGATCCGCCGCAGCCCATCAGGCCATCTGGCGGCCCGGCTCATCAGGTGCGTGACCTCGGCGACGTGCCTGTCGTGCTGCACCAGCCCCTCCTGGTCCACCGCGGCCTGCCAGGCGCCAGAGGGCAGCAGCCCGATCGCCTGCTCATCGGACTGGGTGATGGCCCAGCCGGAGGTGAACAGGACGGTGCGGCACCGGGTGCACAGCGACAGCAGGTGATCGATGCGGTCGTGGCTGGCGCCGGCCCCGTCGGCGCGGACCAGCAGCCGCGCGCACCCGGGCCGGGATCTGCCGGAGCGCCGCGGTCAGCGCGACCAGGCGGCGCGTCCGTGCCCACGGCCACGGACGCGAACTTCGTCCCGATCTTCGTCAAGCCTTCCCAGGTGCTCGACCTGACGAACTGGAGGCTGAACCTGCCCACGAACGAGCAGCAGGTCAGCCAGCCCGCCCTGGCCGGATTCCACGACGACGCCTTCCAGGTGGTCGAGGCGGTCCAGTTCACGGCGAGCTGTGGCCAGGAACCCGTGCCAGGCTCGAAGTTCCCGCGGTCCGAGCTGCGCGAGATGAACCCAGACGGATCGAAGGCGGCCTGACCACGTCCGGCGTGCACCGGATGGACCTGACCCAGCGGATCACGCACCTGCCCGTAGTCGTGCCGAAACTGGTCTGCGGCCAGATCCACGGCGCCGCCGCCCCCGACTACCTGATCCTGGTGGCGCTCGACGGCCGACGGCTCTACGTCAAGTACAAAATTCTGTGGCCGGCGTCCTGGACCAGAACTACCAGCTCGGCACGTACTTCGACCTGGCCATTCAGGTCTAGGGAGGATACGCGGACGTCTTCTACAACGGGGCGCACCTAGTCCACCAGGCCATGGCGGAAGACCAGTGCTACTTCAAGGCCGGCTGCTACCTGCAGTCGAATACCATCCTGGGCGACCTGCCGACGGCATACGGGCAGGTGAAGATCACCGGCCCGGTCCTCTCGCACAGCTGACCGGCGCCAGGCGATCTTTATGCGCCCAGGGCAGCGTAGCGGCCGTGGCGGGCGTGCCGGTGCCGCCAACTGATCCGCCTCCCGCGGACGGCGACACCAACCGCAGGGCTCTCGCGGTCCTCGCCTACCTCAGGAGCGATCCGACACAGGCCGCTGGCCTGGTCGTTGCCGTCCTGGCCGAACCGGCGCGCCGTAGGATGTTCGCCATTGCGCGCCCGCGCAACCCAAACCGTCCAACTGTCCAAACGAACAGGGGAGATTCATGAAGGGGTTCAGGAATTTCGTCCTGCGGGGGAACGTGGTCGACCTGGCGGTGGCCGTTGTCATCGGCGTGGCCTTCGGCGCGGTGGTGACGGCGCTGGTCAAGGACCTCATCACGCCGCTGATCGCCGCCATAGGCGGCAAGCCGAACTTCGAGAACCTGGCCTTCACGGTTCACCGCAGCAAGTTCGCCTACGGTGACTTCATCAACGAGGTGCTGGCCTTCCTCATCCTCGCCGCGGTCATCTACTTCCTGGTCGTCCTGCCCGTCGGGAAGCTGCTCTCGATGACCCAGAAGAAGCAGGAAGCGACCGAACGCGACTGCCCGGAATGCCTCAGCTCGATTCCGCTGGCGGCCACCAGGTGCATGTACTGCACCGCCACAGTGCCGCCGGTCAGCGCGCCCCCCGCCGCGTAAGGACAGCGGCGGAAGATTACGGCCTGGGCTCGGAGCGGGGCCTGGCCACCCCGAGCCCAGACGGGCAAGGGCGAGAATACCTCTGCGCCCTGCCAAAGTCGATCATGCCGTTTGATTCTGTGGACACGCTAAGACGCAGCTGGGAAACCGCCCATCACCTGAAGATGGCCGAGCACCGGGCTGCGCCCGCGTGGCGGAAGAAAGCTACTTGGCCACGGGCGGCTGATCCGTGGCCGGCTGCCCGCCCTGCCATCCGGAGAGCTGCTCCGTCTTCTGGTCGGCACGCACGCCCTGAGACCATGTGGTCTGCTGGGCGAGCTCGCCCGGGGACCATCTGGGCAGCTCGGTGCCCATGTCCCGGACCTGGTCCTGTGACTGTGACTGTGACTGAAGGCCGGTGCCGACCGATACCGGCGGGCCGACCAGCGCCGCGGCCGGGTTTTCGCCGCTGCCTTCGGCCGGCGACCCGGGCAGCATGGCCTGCTGTCGTGGAAGCTGTAGCTGGGCGCCGTCCTCGCGATCGAGGAAATCCGCGAGATACTCCGCCTCGTCGGCGCCGACCCCGATCACGACCCGGGGCTCACCCCATGGCTCGGTGAGCGAGTAGCCGACGTAGCTGACGATTGGCTGTCCTGGCGCGGCCGCTAGCCCGTGCTGGGCGCGCCATTTCTCCCATGCCGATTCCAGACGCCGCGCGCCGCGTTCAGCACGCGCGACCAGCTCTGGATCACGCATCGTGTGATCCTTCCCCCCAAGAGTGGACCGGCCCCGGAAGCGCGCCTTCTAGGATGCGCCCGGCAGGCTGCTGCCTGCCGGAGGGCACCACGACGTGGCGCGCGGCCACCGGGGCCGACCCCCCATTCCATTGGACGAGTGCTGCCGTATCCACGGCCGGCTGCGCCGGACGGCGCCGCCCCGTGGACCGGCCGAAGGTCACTCGCTACGCTGCTGCGGAATACCTGCGAGCAGTGCACGAACCTCAGTCTCCCGGTAGCGCCGGTGCCCCCCCAGCGTGCGGATCGACGTCAGTTTCCCGGCTTTCGCCCACCGTGTGACAGTCTTGGGGTCGACGCGAAACATCGTGGCGACCTCCGCGGGCGTCAGCAGCGGCTCAGCCTCTGGTGTACGTGCGGACATATGTGTGGCCTCTCCTCCTGGACCTGTCCTGCGATCCTTTTCCTGTTACCTGCCTGGTGCTCCGGGCGGAGCCCGTCGGGGATGTCCTCTTATGGCCGACAGGGACCATATTGCCATCACCAGCCGTGACGCGTCGACCACCAGGCGCAAGTTTCTGTACCGGGATGCCCAGTTGCTCCGCCGAACACTGTCACTCACAGTGAGTCTAGCGATACTTATCGTCGCATCGGGCCATATTCGGAAAGACTGCCCGGGTCGTGTCGTCCTGGCGAGCCCCGCGTTCAATTGGCCAGCTCGAATGCGCCGAAAGCGTGCCACCGGCTGGACGCGCGCCGATACATCGCTACCGCCAGCCCCCATTCGCCGGTCGCGGCCCCGTCGATGGCGGCCCGGATCTCGGCGACGGACTCGTCGCGGCTGAGGGCCTCGTCGCTGAGCAGGTGCACGAGCCCGCCGTAGTCGAGCTCGACCAGCGAGCGAGGATGAAAATCCTCCAGCCACCGCCCGAGTTCGGCCACCTCGGTCTCGGCGCTGGGCGGCGGCCACGCGGCGTCGCCGCCGTCGGACGGGGCGCTGCGCAGGGCGGCCAGGCCGCGCGCCACCCGCCTGCGCGCCCGCGACAAGGGGGTCGTATAGACGAGCGCCCGCGTCGCGACGGACAGCCGCTGCCCGTCCGAACCGAGGGCCAGCCAGCGTTCGGCGGCCGCGAAGGGGACGAACCAGGCCAGCGGCACGGTCCAGCTGCTGCCCAGGATGTGCTGCCGAGCAGGCCGGTGTTCGGTCAACCGGGCCAGGGCGGCTATCGTCCGGTCCTCATCGCGCACCGGGGACGCGCCCGGCGGCGGTGCCGACCCGGCCCCGAGCATCTGGCCATAGGCCAGCAGGCAGCGCAGCCTGGTCTGCCACGGGCAAACGTAGGTCACGCCGTCGCCGCGGCGGATGTAGGCGTGCTCGCTCTCCTGCTCGGGCACCATCACCTGCGGTGCCGCGATGACCCGCCGCAATGCCTCGGCGTCTTCTGTCGCCAGGCAGTCGCGTCGCCGCGGCCGGGCCGGCGAGTCGGCGTAGGCCGCCCATCGGGAACCGGCCGGCTCACCGAACGCCGAGACCGGCTCGTAGACCCGAAGATACGCGGCGTAAGTTATCACTGTCGTATCGTGACATATCAAAGCGTCGCAACAACGGTACTGAAGGTAACAAGATCATCTCTGCTGCCAGTTACCTGCCGGTACAGCACGCATCGAACCGCCCGTGCCGAAGGCGGCCGCAGACCGCCGGGGACCGAGCCGGGACCGCCCGGGGACCGAGCCGAAGGGCGCCAAGACCAGCCGCGACCTCTCGGGACCGCCCGGGACCGCCGACCGGGCACCGGCGGCCGCGGAGGGCCTGGCGTGCTCGTTCGGGCATACGCTTGTCGTTATCCGGTTCAGAGAGGAACCGGGACGGGATGAGGAGAGTCGCTACCGTGACCAACGTGTTCGCGATGCCCCACCGGGAGGACGGCTCCGCGCGGGCGGAGCACGAACAGGTCGTCTTCTGCCAAGACGCCCGGACCGGGCTCAGGGCGATTATCGGCATCTATTCCACCGAGCTCGGACCCGCGCTCGGCGGAACCCGGTTCTACCCCTACGCCAGCGAGGAGGAGGCCCTCGCCGACGTGCTGCGGTTGTCAACGGCCATGGCCTACAAGAACGCGCTGGCGGGCCTTGATCTCGGCGGCGGCAAGGCGGTCATCATCGGTGACCCGGCCCGGATCAAGACAGAACCGCTGCTGCGCGCCTACGGCCGCTTCGTCGCCTCGCTCGGCGGCCGCTACATCACCGCGTGCGACGTGGGCACCCGCAGCGAGGACATGGACATCATCGCCAGGGAATGCCGCTACGTGACCGGCCGGACCACGGCCAACGGCGGCGCGGGAGACTCCTCGGTGCTGACCGCGCTCGGCGTCATGCACGGCATGCGCGCGGCGGCCGAGCACGCCTGGGGCAGCCCCAGCCTGAGCGGGCGGACCGTCGGCGTGGAGGGCGTGGGCAAGGTGGGCCACCGCCTTGTCGACCATCTCGTCGAGGCCGAAGCCGACGTGGTCCTCTGCGATGTCAGCGATGCCGCCATCGAGGCCGTCCGCGCCCGCCACCCGCAGGTCCGCGCCGTCGACGGCATCGAGGCGCTGATCGCGGAGAAGCTAGACGTGCTGGCTCCCTGCGCGCTCGGCGGCACGCTGACAGAGAACACCGTGCACGCGCTGACCGCGAGGATCGTCTGCGGCGCCGCCAACAACCAGCTGGCCCATCAGGGCATCGAGAAACTGCTCGCCGACCGCGGCATCCTCTATGCGCCCGACTACGTGGTCAACTCAGGCGGCGTCATCCAGGTGGCCGATGAGCTGGCAGGCTTCAGCTTCGAGCGGGCCCGCGCGGCCTGCGAGCAGATCTTCGTAACCACGGCGAGGGTGCTCGCGATCGCGGACTCCGACGGGGTGCCGCCATCGGTCGCCGCGGACCGCCTGGCCGAGCGTCGGATGTCCGATGTCGGCAGGTTGCGCGGAATCTGGCTGGGCACGATGGGATCAGCGTAGGCATCAGGGGCGCAAAGCGGGTACGGTTGTACCTGTACGGATGCTGGCGAACGCCGCGCTCCCCCGGTGCGGGGTGGTGGCGGCGTCTTATGACGCAAAAAAAGCCAGCGTGGCGGAGATCATGGGGCCTGACTGGCTCCGGACGTTCGAGGGGGTCGAGCCAATGGGGCGCGGCCGAGCCAAGGCCAAGCAGGTTAAGGTCGCCCGTCAGCTCAAGTACAAGAGCGACGACACGGACCTCGACCGGTTGCGTGCGGAGTTCGGCGTCGG
>Ga0070764_10001024_pt1 | contig 11928 bp, 8 predicted proteins | sample HubBroMetageWRM4_FD_67287 | JGI IMG/M metagenome (GOLD analysis project Ga0070764, IMG submission 67287) | Warmed soil microbial communities from the Hubbard Brook experimental Forest, New Hampshire - Hubbard Brook CCASE Soil Metagenome WRM 4 | ecosystem: Environmental > Terrestrial > Soil >... | reverse complement strand
TTGGTCTCGGCGAGGTCCTCGATGCGCGGGCAGACGTAAAAGGACTGCCCGCCGCGATAGCGCTCGCGCAGCAGCGCCTCGCGCACCACAATCGGATCGAACGGCACCACGAAAGTGCGCACCGCGAGGCGATCGACCGGCGGCGTCGCGATGATCGACATTTCGCGCACCCCCGACAGCGCCAATTGCAGGGTGCGCGGGATCGGCGTCGCGGTCAGCGTCAAGACGTGCACTTCGGCGCGCAACTGTTTGAGCTTCTCTTTGTGGGCGACGCCGAAATGCTGTTCCTCGTCGACCACAATCAGGCCGAGGTCCCGGAACTTCACGGTCTTGCCAAGCAGCGCGTGGGTGCCGACGACAATGTCGATTTGGCCCTCGGCAAGACCCTTTTTCGTGTCCGCCAGTTCTTTCGCCGAAACCAGCCGCGAGGCCTGGGCGATTTTCACCGGATAGCCGCGCAACCGCTCGGAGAAAGTTTTGAAATGCTGGCGCGCCAGCAGTGTGGTCGGGACCACGACCGCGACCTGCTTGCCGTTCATGGCGGTGGCAAAGGCGGCGCGCAACGCCACTTCGGTCTTGCCGAAACCGACATCGCCGCAGATCAGCCGGTCCATCGGCCGGCCGGAGGACAAATCCGCCATGACCGCGGAAATGGCGGCCTGCTGGTCGTCGGTTTCGTCGTAGGGAAAGCGTGCCGAAAATTCGTCATAGACGCCGGGTTCGAGCGACAGTTGCGGCGCGTCGTGCAAGAGCCGCGCGGCGGCGACTTTGATCAACTCGCCGGCGATCTCGCGGATGCGGTTTTTCATCCGCGACTTGCGCGCCTGCCAGGCGGTCGAGCCGAGCCGGTCAAGCTCGACGCCCGCGCCCTCCGAGCCGTAGCGCGAGAGGAGCTCGATATTCTCGACCGGCAGGAACAGCTTGTCGCCGCCGGCGTAATGGATTTCCAGGCAGTCGTGCGGCGCGCCCGCGGCCTCGATGGCGCGCAAGCCGACAAAGCGGCCGATGCCGTGATCGACGTGAACGACAACGTCGCCGGTGGAAAGGCTCGTGACTTCGGCAATGAAATTTTCCGCGCGCTTTCCCTGCTTGCGCGGCCGGATCAGGCGCTCGCCGAGAATGTCCTCTTCGGTGATCAGCGCGACGTCGGCGGTCTCGAAGCCGGACTCGATGCCAAGCACGGCGAGGCTTGTTTCGTGGCGCGGCCGCGCCAGCACCGCCGGCCACGACTCGACCATCGCGAGGTTGAGCAGCCGGTGTTCGGCGAGCACGTGCGACATGCGCTCGCGCGAGCCTTCGCTCCAGAGCGCGATGACCACGCGCTTGTGGGCGGCTTGCAGCGCCTCGGCGTGCGTTCGCACGGCATCGAAGACGTTGGCGTTCGGGTCGCTCCGTTCGGCGGCGAAATTGCGCCCGGCGCGGGCCGCGACGTCGATGGTGTCGGCGGCATCTTCCGGCGCGGCGAACGGCGACAGCCGCGCCAGCGGCACGCGCTCAAGCCGGGCGCGCCATTCGTCTTCGGCGAGATAAAGCCGGTCCGGCTGCAGCGGCTTATAAACCGCGCCGCTGGCGCCTTTCTCCGGATGGTCGAGGGCGTCCTTGCGGGCCTGAAAATAGTCGGCGATTTGGGTGAGCCGCTCGTGCGCGGCCTCCTCGGCAAGCGGTTCGAGCATGATCGGGGTCGCGGCTTCGCCGCCGAGATAATCGAACAGCGTCTCCATCTGCTCGTGAAACAGCGGCAGCCAATGCTCCATGCCCGCGGCGCGGCGGCCTTCGCTCACGGCTTCGTAGAGAATGTCGTCGGGCGACGCGGCGCCGAACGCCGCCACATAGCCGGTGCGAAAGCGCCGGATGGTGTCGCTGGTGAGCTGAAACTCGGCCATGGGCATGAGCTCGAGCGCGCGCAATTCCTCGGCGGTGCGCTGCGTTTCCGGATCGAAGCTGCGAATTGATTCGAGCGTGTCGCCGAAAAAGTCGAGCCGGACCGGCGCGTCGATCGCCGGCGCGAAAAGATCGATAATGCCGCCGCGCACGGCATAGTCGCCCGGCTCGCGCACGGTGCCGGCGCGATTAAAGCCGTTGAGCTCAAGCCATTGCGTGACGCTCGCCATGGACAACAGCTTGCCCGGCGCGGCGGAAAGCGCTTGCCGCGCCACCGCCTCACGCGGCGGCACTCGCTGCAGGATGGCGTTGACGGTGGTCAGGAGCACCGCCGGCTTGTCGCCTTGCTTGCGCCAGGCCAGGCGCGACAGCGCGCGCATCCTTTGCGCCACGACGCCAGCGTGCGGCGAGGCCCGGTCGTAGGGCAGGCAATCCCAGGCCGGAAATTCGAGCACTTCGATGTCGGGCGCGAAGAAGCCGAGCGCGCGCGACAGCATGGCCATGCGGCTGCCATCGCGGCAGATGACGGCGAGGCTTATCGCGGGCGCGGCGGATTGTGCGGCGACGGCGCGCGCCAAATCGCCGAGGACAAGACCCTCGGCGCCGTCGGCAATGCTGGAGAGAAGCAGCGGGCGCCCGGCGGAGAGGCGCTCGGCCGGCGAGCGTGCCGGCAGTTTTTTCGTTGGGCTCACCGCCCCTCCTCGACGCTTTCTTGGCCGGTCCGGGCGTGAAACGCTTTCAGTTGCGCCAGCACCGCGGTGTCGTATTCCGAAGGCGCGCTCGCGGTCCCGGTTACCCAAGCGTAGAGCTCGACATTGCCGGCCTCGATCAGATGCTCGAAATCGTCCAGGCCCCGCTCATCGAATTTATCGATATGAACATCGGCAAAGCGGCCGACGATCAAATCCATTTCGCGCACGCCGCGCCGCCAGGCGCGAAACAACAGCTTGCGCCGGCGCACGTCCAATCCTTCGCTCGACCGCTCGGTCATGGTGTTCCATTCACGGCGCGTGGTCCTTCCAGGATGATGCGCGCCAACGCCAAAAGCCCGGACGTGCCGGGCGTGGGTTATATAGAGGGCGATGCAGACGATGTCAGCGGTAGCTTGGACTGTTTCCCGGACGCGGTGCCGCGCGGTGCGATGCACCGCCGATCCGGGATCGTCCCACGCTCGGGGGTTTGCGAAGGTCCCGGGTCTGCAGCGCACTACTTTGTGCTGTGCCGCGCCCGGGAAATGCGAATAGTTTCATGCGCCCGATTGTCCTCAACCCGCTATTCGCCGCGCTGACGAGCCTTTCCGGCATCGGGCCCAAGCTCGAGAAGCTCTATGCCCGGCTGCTCGGGCGCGACGACGAAGCGGCGCGCGTCATCGATCTCCTGTTCCATCTGCCGAGCGGCTATGTCGACCGGCGCAACCGGCCGAAACTGTCCGAGGTCACGCCCGACACGGTGGTAACGGTCGAGGTCATGGTCGAGCGCCATCGCCCGCCCCCGCCCAACCGTCCACGCGCGCCCTACAACATCGATACCTGCGACCCGCACGACGACACCCACACGTTGACGCTGACCTATTTCAACGCCCGCAAAGATTATTTGCAGAAGCTCTTGCCGGAAGGCGAAACCCGTTACGTGTCGGGCACCACGAAGCTTTACGACGGGCATCTGCAAATGGTGCATCCCGACCGCGTCGTTGACGAGGAGGGTTTCGCCAAGCTGCCGCTGATCGATCCGGTCTATCCGCTGACCGAAGGCCTGCATCCCAACCAAGTGCACAAAGCGATCGAGATCGCGCTTGAACGCCTGCCGGATTTGACCGAATGGCAGGACGCCGCCTGGCTCAAGCGCAATGGCTTTCCGGGTTTTGCTGCGGCTTTGCGCAGCATCCATCGGCCGGCCGACGTTGCCGACCTCGATCCGGAAAGCTCCGCGTGGTCACGGCTTGCGTACGATGAGTTGCTCGCCGGCCAGCTCGCGCTCGCGCTATTGCGCGGGCGGATGCGAGCGCGGCCAGGCCGCGGCACCGCGGCGGAAGGCCTTTTGCGTGCGCGTATTATCAAGGCGCTGCCCTATTCGCTGACGCCGTCGCAGCAGCGCGCGGTCGCCGACATTATTGCGGATTTGGCGCAGCCGAACCGGATGCTGCGGCTCCTGCACGGTGATGTCGGGTCCGGCAAAACTGTCGTGGCGCTCCTTGCCGCCGCGACCGTCATCGAAGCCGGCCGGCAGGCGGCCTTGATGGCGCCGACGGAAATTTTGGCGCGGCAACACTTTGCCACCATCAAGCCGCTCGCCGACGCCGGCGGCATTCGCGTCGCCATTCTCACCGGCCGCGAACGCGGGCGCGAGCGCCCGGAAGTTCTCGCGGCGCTCGCCGCCGGCGAGATCGACCTTGTAGTCGGCACGCACGCGTTATTTCAGGACGACGTCGCTTTCCACGATCTCGCGCTCGCCATCGTCGACGAGCAACACCGCTTCGGCGTGCACCAGCGGCTCGCGCTCACCCGCAAAGGCGAGGCGGTCGATCTATTGGTGCTCACGGCGACGCCGATCCCGCGCACGCTGGTGCTGACCTATTTCGGCGACATGGACATTTCGGAACTGCGGGAAAAGCCGGCCGGTCGTCAAAAAATCGATACCCGCACCCTGCCGCTCGAGCGGCTTCCCGAAGTAATCGACGCGGTCAAGCGCGCGCTCGACGCCGGCCGGCGCATTTATTGGGTCTGCCCGCTGGTCGAGGAATCCGAGCTCGTCGATCTCGCCGCCGCCGAGGATCGGTATAAGGATTTGACGAAACGCTTTGGCGGCATTCTCGAACTCGTCCACGGCCGCATGCGCGGGCCGGAAAAGGACCGCGCCATGCGGCGCTTTGCCGATGGCGAAGCCCGCATCCTGGTGGCGACCACGGTGATCGAGGTCGGGGTGGACGTGCCCGAAGCAAGCGTCATGGTGATTGAGCATGCCGAACGGTTCGGACTTGCGCAGCTTCACCAACTGCGCGGCCGCATCGGTCGCGGCGCCGAAAGCTCCACCTGTCTTCTGCTCTACAAAGCCCCGCTCGGCGACGCCGCCAAGTCGCGGCTAGCCATTTTGCGCGAAACCGAGGACGGCTTTCGCATCGCCGAAGAGGATTTGCGCCTGCGCGGCGAAGGCGACCTCCTCGGCACCCGCCAGAGCGGCATGCCTGGCTTTCGCCTCGCCCGGCTCGAAATTCACGGCAAGCTCTTAAGCACGGCGCGCGAGGACGCAGCGCTCGCGCTCAACCGCGATCCAAATCTTAATTCGCCGCGCGGCTCAGCGCTTCGCCAGCTGCTTTATTTGTTCGGGCGCGACGAAGCGATCAAGCTTCTACGCGCCGGCTGACTTTGGTCGCCGGTGCTGCGTATGGACGACCAAACGGTAAAAATTAGACCGCCGGGCGCGGGCTAAGTCCGATGACGCCGAGCGGATCCGGGCCAAACCTGTTCGCGCCCGGTGTACCCCTGCCGCAAAACCAGACGATCAACACAATCGCGCCGATCAGCGGGATGAAGCCCAAAAGAAGCCACCAGCCGCTGCGGTCGAGATCATGCAGTCGCCGCACGCCCACTGCGATGCTTGGAAGCAATACCGCGAGCGAGAAGATTGGCTCGAATAGCGTGATGCCGAGCACGAGATCAATAATGCTCGTCACTATCGTCGCAATCAGCACGAACAGCACCCAGTACCAGTACTCAGACCTGATCGCTCGTCCCGCAAAGTTGACGTAGTTAGAAAATCCCGACGAAATCGCCTGCGTGAAGTTCATCTTGGCCCCCCAAGGTTGTTCACGGCGGCGATATTAGCCTATCCGGCCGCGAACCGGCAGCGAAAACGAGCAGTCCGCGAACTTAATCCACCGGGCTCGGCGCCACCTTGCGCGCCGCTTGCGCCGCCCGGGCGGTTTGCGCCAACGCCGCAAGCTTGTGCTGCGGGTCGGCGCCGGGCTGAATAATGCCTGCGGAAATGAGCAGGGTCATGGCCTGCTCTACGGTGATGTCGAGGTCGATCACCTCGTCGCGCCTTACATAGAAGAAGAAACCGGTCGTGGGATTGGGCGTGCAGGGCAGGAATGCGGAAACGTGTTCGCTCTGCGGCAACCGCGCGGCAATCTCGGCGCTCGGCGGCTGGGTGAGAAACACCACCGACCACATTCCGGGCGCCGGAAATTCCACAAGTCCGACATGGCGGAAGCTCGAGTCCGAACTCGAAAACAGAGTTTGAAAGATTTGCTTGATGGTGCGGTAGATCGGCCGCACCACCGGCATGTGCCCCAACAGATCGTCGCCGAGATTGACCAGCCGGTTGCCGACAAAATTGGCGGTGAGAAAGCCGAGCAGCGTCAGCACGACAAAGACGATAATCAGGCCGAATCCGGGAATGTTGACCGGCAAATACGTTTCGGGGCGGTAGCTCTGGGGAATGAGCGGCCGCACCAGATTGTCGACCCAGGTGACGAACCACCAGATCAGCCACGCCGTCACAGCAACGGGCCCGGCGACAACCAATCCGGTCAGGAAGTAATTGCGCAGACGGCCGGCAACGCCGGTCGTCGGCTTTGCCGTACCGACATTGGCCGCTACGCCAGTTCTGTCGATGTCGGTCATACGTTCATCTCGCGCAACGGCTGCGGCTGCCTCTTTACGGAAACGCAGCAATATCAAACGCCGCCCCGCCGCGCAGCGGCATGGTTCGCGGCGCGACCCCGCTCCTTACTCCACCGTCACTGACTTGGCGAGATTGCGCGGCTGATCGACGTCGGTGCCCAAAATCACTGCGGTGTGATAGGCAATGAGTTGCACCGGCACCGCATAGACCAGCGGACCGACGGTCGCCGGCATGGTCGGCAGCGTGAGCGTGACGGCGGATTGGCCGTCCGCCGCGGCGGCGCCTTCCGGATCGGTCACCAGGATCAAACGGCCGCCGCGGGCCGCTACTTCCTGCATGTTCGAAACCGTCTTGTCGAAAACGCGGTCGTGCGGGGCGATCACCACGACCGGCATGGTCTCGTCGATCAGCGCGATTGGGCCGTGCTTGAGTTCGCCGGCCGCGTAGCCCTCGGCGTGAATGTACGAGATTTCCTTTAGCTTCAGCGCGCCTTCAAGCGCGATTGGATAACTGGTGCCGCGTCCGAGATAGAGCACGTCGCGAGATTTTGCGAGGTCGCGGGCGAGTTGCTCGATCTGTGGCTCGAGGGCGAGCGCTTCGGTCAAATGCCGGGGAATTTCGATCAGAGCGCGTACCAGCCGCTTCTCGTCGTCTTCGCTGAGGACGCCGCGCGCGCGCCCGGCGGCGATGGCGAGGCACGCCAGCGCCGCGAGCTGGCAGGTGAAAGCCTTGGTCGAGGCGACGCCGATCTCCGGACCCGCGAGCGTCGGCATGACGATGTCGCTTTCGCGCGCAATGGTCGATGTCGGCACGTTGACGATGGAAAGGACGTGCTGCCCGCGTGCGCGGGCCTCGCGCAGCGAGGCGAGCGTGTCGGCGGTCTCGCCCGACTGCGAAACGAAAATCGCCAGCGCGCCCCGTTCAAGCGGTGCATCGCGATAGCGAAATTCTGAGGCGATATCGACATCGACCGGCAGCCGGGCAAATCGCTCGAACCAATATTTAGCGACCATGCCGGCATAGTATGCGGTGCCGCAGGCAGCGATGGATACGCGCGTGAGCGCGCGAAAATCGAACGGCAGCTCCATCGGCAGCTCGACGCGTTCGGCGACCATGTCGAGATAATGCGCCAAGGTGTGACCGACGACCTCGGGCTGCTCGTAGATTTCCTTGGCCATGAAATGGCGGTGGTTGCCTTTGTCGAGCAGAAGAACCGAAGCCTGCGACTTGAGCACTGGACGCTCGGCGAGTCTGCCGGCGGCATCGCGAACCTCGGCGCCGGCGCGGCTGACCACGACGCAATCGCCGTCTTCGAGATAGCTCACCATGTCGGTAAAAGGCGCGAGCGCGATGGCGTCCGAGCCGACGAACATCATTTTGTCGCCGAACCCGACGGCCAATGGCGAACCCTTGCGGGCGCCGATCAGCAAATTGTCCTCGCCGGCAAAGAGAAACGCGAGCGCAAACGCACCACGAAGTCGCGGCAGCGCCGCCATGACCGCTTGCAGCGGAGAAAGTCCGCGCTCGAGCTCTGCGCTGACCAGGTGGGCGACGACTTCGGTGTCGGTCTCGGTGGAGAACTTTACGCCTTTGCCCTCGAGCTCACGCCGCAACTCGGCGAAGTTCTCGATAATGCCGTTATGCACTACCGCAAGCCGATCGGTGGCGTGGGGGTGCGCATTGACTTCAGTTGGCCGGCCATGCGTGGCCCAGCGGGTGTGGCCGATGCCGATCGATCCGGCGAGCGGTTCGCGTGCGAGTTTCTGCTCGAGGTTCTTCAGCTTGCCTTGCGCACGCCGCCGCACCAGCGCGCCGTTCTCGAGCGTGGCGACGCCGGCGGAGTCATAACCGCGGTATTCGAGGCGCTTGAGCGCGTCGATCAGGAGCGGCGCTACCGGCTCGCCGCCGATTATCCCGATGATCCCGCACATTGGCGGAAAGCCTCCCACCGTGCCGGCTTAACGATGACCGCCGGCCATTAACCGTTAAGGTCGGATATTAAGCCGCACAAAATAAAAAAACGTTGCGCTCGGTAACAAACCGCCGGACGGCGAAAAACCGAGCAAAATCCGGCCTTTCAATCAGCCGAATGCTTGCGCTTTTTGCCGAGCGAGCGAAGTCCGCGCAATCGCGTCGCGCCTTCTTCCTTAATGACTTGACGCCCGCGCGCGAGTGCCAGCGCCCTCGGCGGAACATTTTTCGTGATCACCGAGCCGGATCCAATATAGGCGCCCTTGCCGATTTCCACCGGCGCGACCAGCGCTGAGTTGGAGCCGATGAAGGCCTCAGCGCCGATCACAGTGCGGTGTTTTTCGCCGCCGTCGTAATTGCAGGTGATAGTGCCAGCGCCGATATTGGCGCCGGCGCCGACAGTGGCATCGCCGATGTAGCTTAAATGATTGGCTTTGGCCCCAGCCTCGATGGCCGCCTCCTTGACCTCAACGAAATTGCCGACGCGCGCGCGCTCGCCGAGGCGGGTGCCTGGCCGAAGCCTCGCAAATGGTCCAACCGAAGCGCCTTTGCCCACCCGAGCGCCCGCAAGATGGGAAAACGAGCGGATAATGGCGCCGTCTTCCACAGTGACCATCTCGCCGAACACGACGTAAGGCTCGACGACGACGTCCTTTCCGAATTTGGTGTCCGCCGACAGAAACACCGTATCCGGCGCGACCAAAGTCACGCCGGCAGCGAGCGCCGCGGCGCGCAGCCGCTGTTGAGCAACGGCTTCGGCTTCGGCAAGCTGGTTCTTGGTATTGATGCCGCGCACTTCGTCCTCCTCGACTTCGATGGCGACCGCGCCGAGCTTCATGGCGCGCGCGATCTCGACCGCATCGGTCAGATAAAATTCGCTCTTGCGATTTTTGTTGCGAATCCGCCGAAGGATAGCCAGCGCATGTTTTCCGGCGAATGCCATGACGCCGGCATTGCAGAGACCGCTCGCGCGCTCCTTTTTGCTGGCATCGGCTTCTTCACGAATGGCAACAAGCTGTCCTTTCTCGATAATGAGCCTGCCGTAACCCGACGGATCCGCCGGCCGAAAGCCCGCAACCGCGACGACCGCGCCTCCGGCAACGGCCGCGCGCAATCGCTTCAGCGTCGCGGTGCATATGAACGGCGTGTCGGCGTACACGATCAGAATTTCATCGGCGCCGCGCGCGATGGCGGCCTTCGCGGCGAGCACCGCGTGTGCCGTGCCTTCTCGTGAACGCTGCTCGAAACACTCGGCGTTTGGCAGCACGCGCTTGGCTTCGGCCATCACCGCTTCGTGGTGCGGGCCGACGACAATTGCAGTTGCCGTCACTCGCGCCGCGGATACGGCGCCGAGCACATGAGCAAGCAGCGAGCGCCCGGCGACCGCGTGCAGTACTTTGGGCAGAGCCGAGCGCATGCGCGTGCCCTCCCCGGCTGCAAGCACGATGGCGAGGCAGGTTCGCGCTGCCATGAAACACCTCCGGCACACGTCATAGCCGAGCGCACCAATGATGACGAGCGCTCACGATCCAAAGCTGGGGCGGCGCCACTCGCTGACCTTTCATCCACCCCGCGATGAATGGAAAAATCGAGAATCTGCTATTTTCCGCCACTGATTCGCACCGGGAGATCACTTGGCGGCAGTGCGGACGATGGGCGACCATCGGCCACGTCATCGCCGCAGACATATCCGGCCATGTTGAAGCTTTGGCGAGAGGTATCGTGGATTTCCGCAGCGGCCGCGGCGCTGCTGATCGCGCTGTTTTCCAGCCAGAACGGTGCCACCGAGCAACGAGCACCGGTTGCCCCCCCGGTGACGGTCGTCGCCAAGACCGCGACTGCGCCGGCGCCGTATTCGGTCGAGTCGGACGCAACGCGCAGAGTCGCGGGCACGGTCCGCGAATTTACCGACGACCTGAGCCGGATCACCATCCGCCTTGCCGCCGTTGAGCACAGCATCGACGATTTGACCGCGACCGTCATGCAGCAAAATCAATCAAGCAAGGAGCTAACGGGTCAGACTTTGCCGGCATCGGCCAAGGACGATTCCGTCACGTCGACCGTCGCACCCGCTTCCGCATCAGGCGCAGCACCCTCAGAGACTCAACCGCCGCCGCCCGAAGCGCCGCCATCGGCAGCGGATGCACAAGCTGACAACGTCGAGTCGGCGTCCGCCTATGGGGCCGAAATCGGCACCGCCGTGTCCATGAAGATGCTGATCGCGCGTTGGTCGGAACTTCGTTCCGCTCACCCCGGGGCTTTCGAGAATTTAAAACCGGTGGCGACAGTAAAGGACAATCCCCGAACCAATCGCGTCGAGTTGCGGCTTGTGGTCGGTTCGGTCGCCAATCGCGGGGGCGCCGCAAAGCTATGCGCTTCGCTGGCGGCGGTCCGGATAGCTTGTCAGCCCGTTCCGCTCGACGGGCAGCAGGTTGCGCTTCAATAGGGGCTGGGGCGTTGGGTTACCTGCTGACATAAACGCTGCTTGCGGCTATGCATCGCGCGAAAGCCGCATAACTCATGATGCCGCGTCTATTGTTCTTGCCCTCCGCCCGCCAGGTGAACTGGCTGACCGCGATCGCGTTCCTTAGCGTCGGTGAAGCGCTTTATCTGCGCCATATGGCGCTGGAAAATTCCGTGACCTCGTTAGCGTGCCGGGCCGGCCTCGATACTTGGTTGTGCTCTTCCTTTCGCGTCGCAATCGTCTTTTACGAGCATCAGATATTTGGCGTTGTCGCTTTGGCCGCGGCACTCCTCAACCTCATTCGGCCAACGCTGGTTCTCGTGGCTGTAGCGCTTGCGGCGTCATCGTTCGGGCTCGTGCTGCACAATGCCGACATCTCGGCGCTGGCTGCAGCCGCGCTCATCCTGAGCCTGGCGCGTCCCGCCCCCGCGCAAGGCTGACGGCAAGAACCACTGCGCCTGCGCAAAACCAGGCCGCTTGCCAATTGGCGAAGCTCTCGTTGAACAGAATGTACACGGCACACAGCACCAGCAATGCGGCCGCGACGCTTTCGGCTACCGCACGCGATGGGCCGGACCGCGGCGCGCCGAACGACAGAGCGAGGTAAGGCACCGCAGCGGCGGTGAGCGGCGCAAATGGTATGTCGCGGTAGCGCGGATCGAAGACCAGGCCCAACGCGGCCTCGACGGCGACAGCCATTGTGAGCATCAAAGTGGCGCCGAGCGCCCAATCAAACCCGTCGCGAGGTGTTGTTCTGCTGCCAAGGAGATCAGCGAACGCAGGTGTCGGCCGCCCCGCCGCGCAACCGACGGCGCAAACAATCGGCGCGGCGGCCGCCGCGGCTGCAAATGCCAGCGAACGCAGCCAACTGCCGATGCTGAAGCTTTCGATGGCGACCGTCTCTAGGGTCCATCCAAAAGCGACGGCCGAAATGAACACCATGCCGGCGATCAGCGCCCATTGCTGGGCAGAGAGGCTTTTGCGAGCAG
>Ga0070764_10001020_pt1 | contig 11940 bp, 6 predicted proteins | sample HubBroMetageWRM4_FD_67287 | JGI IMG/M metagenome (GOLD analysis project Ga0070764, IMG submission 67287) | Warmed soil microbial communities from the Hubbard Brook experimental Forest, New Hampshire - Hubbard Brook CCASE Soil Metagenome WRM 4 | ecosystem: Environmental > Terrestrial > Soil >... | reverse complement strand
TAAGTTAGGCTTCAAATACGCCAGGCTGCCGCAGCCAGTTCGATTGGAATCGTCCATGGCGCCGGTGGTCATTTATCCTCGAGGGCTTTTGCCAGCCGAAACGTACGATGTGAGGGCTGATAAGTCCGCCCTGCATTTCCGCCGTATAGGTTCTGAACTGATGTCGGAAGGAATCAAGCTCAATAAAGTCGTGGCTGGGGATCTGATATTTCTGAACCTTGCCCATTATCCAGGATCCGGAACCGACAACGTTCTTCCGCAACCGCCATCTCATGTAATCAAGCAATTGGGAGCAAACCTGGGTGTCGAGGGCGTTGAACTGTCGTGGTCGCCCGGCAGCGATGACAATTGGATTTCCTACTATGAGGTCTTGAAGAACGGGAAACTCATTGGGCGAGTCGCAAAGGGGGTTTACTTCTTCGATCACTCCGATACTGCCCGCGACGACATCGACGCTAGATTTGAAATCCGCACAGTGGATGGAGATGGAAATCGCAGTCCGGCTGTAGCTGCGCAGAAGATGGGAAGCCAACTACGCGTATACGAGGCGCTCGGAGATTTCTCTCCGGCACAATCGGCCAAACAATGGATCTACGAAGAGAGATTGGGTGACGGCTCTTATCGCGACTTGACCTGGGACAATGGGGGTTACGAGGGACGCTGGACGGGCTCGGGTCTTGGTCGGATAGGACGCATCTGGATGGAACCGTCGGCCCAGTACGATTTATCGCGGACCTTCGTGGTTCCCACGGCTGGTTCGGTAAGCACTTCGGGAACAATCCGCAAAGATCCAAGCGCAGAAAATCAGATCTCTTGTTTCGTACAAATCCTGCTCAATTCCAAACAGGTTTGGCCAGCAGACGGGTGGGCGGAAGTTCGCCCCAGCTACGATATCCCAACTACTTACAACCTTAATGGTCTACATGTATCGCAAGGCGACAAGCTGCGATTCATTGTGAAGCACAATGGTCAAAATCGTGCTGATCCCATTGTATGGAATCCGTCAGTGGTCATTCAAGACTCTGACGGCAATTAAGCGACGAGCAGTATCATCGTGACTCTAACGAAACGATTCGAGGGCGGCGCTCAGCCTCTTCAGTCCACCACGCACGGTCTCGGTCGCTCCGCAAAATCCAATGCGAAGATGCTGGGCTGCTCGAAGAATTCGCCACGCACCACGCTCGTTTCGAACTCATCGCGAAGCAATTTGGCAAAAGTAGCTGCATCACCCGTTCTTAGTCTCGGGAACACAGTTGTACCGAACCGGCTAGGCTCACAATCAAGTTCCGAATGGTCGGCAAGGAACGCATTGACCAATGAACGATTCGTCTCCAGGAGCGAGCGGCGCGATTGCGAATGCGATCGAGGTTGTCGAGTGCAATCACCCCAAGTCGCGCTGCCGGATGCACCGGACTTCCATAAGTAAAATCGACAATCTGCCACATTCGTTGCACCAGATCCGGCTGCGCCAGTATCCATCCACAACGGATAACGCTCAGCCCGTATGCTTTCGTCAGACTGCCGGTAATGATGAAGTTCGGTCCAAGGTGAAATGCAGACTGCCATGGCTGGTCGAACAAGGTCTCGAGGTAGACCTCGTCCACCAATACACGCACGCCAACCTTGGCAGCTATTTCGCCCACTCCATGTAACGAGAGGCTACATTTGCCGACGAACCATTCATGTCTTCCTTTTCCTCATCCCTGTAGAGACCAGTTATATGTAGTCACCGATCACGTTGAACCTTACGGCTCCAGAACCAATATGCGGGTGTGCCTGCCAACAGAAAGCCAAATCCTATGAGGCTGTTCTGTGGATAGCGATAGATCGTATTACCCACCAACCACCAACATATCGCAGCGAAGACTGCCGTTGTGAGGGGATGGCCCGGCATGCGATAACCGGCACTCCTCAGTCAAGGCGCTTCAGGAGCAGGATGTCTGAGCCGTAATTGAGCTGGTCTGCAAATTCGCTATTCATCAGGCTGCTGTCGCCCTTGGCCAGCCATTCGTTGGGCAGGTGCTCGGAGATGCCATTGGTTAGTGCCTCTCCTGTAAGGATCCGGTCTCGGCCTGGACGATCATTAAGACTTGTAACGCGGTATTTGGCCTTACTGTCTAACCCTCGCAAGGCGATCGTTGTATCGGCGGATTCCGACTTGTCGCGGAAGATAAACACGACAGACTCCGTGGAATCATCCTTCACGTATTGAAGCGAACTCCAGCCTGCGGCCTGAGGCTTCAGATGGTAGACATCTTCAAAAAGAAGATGGCGGTATTCCTTGAAAAAGAGCAGATTCCGCTGGAAAGCCTCAATGTAACCAGCCGGGGCAGCGGAGAGAAACTGTGCCGACATGCCGTTGATATTACCGAACGAGATTCCATGGGTGAAATGTTTGCGCAGGTAGTAGTCGAGGGATGAAGCGCTGTACCAGCGAGCCGTTAAGCTGTCCCCTTTCGCGTCGCCGACCCCGGCAGCTGCAAGTGACCCCCAGACATTTGGGCTAACCATGGGGCCCGTGATGAACTCGTTCGTGTATCCGCCTGGCAGAAGGCCTTGAGGGCCCGGATTGACTCGTGCGTAAAGCAGAGACGGATCGCATTCGAATCCGGAGAGTTTTGGGAAGCGCTCCATGAGATACCGCATAATCTCCTGCCGTCCGCGATAGGCTGCATACGCCCCATCCGTTTTCCCATGGCCATGATCGGTGCGATTGCATTCGTAGCTCACGGTGGCAGAAGGGTCCCACTTAATCCAATCGAGATTATACTTCTCGATCAGGTCTGCTAACTGCTTCTTGATCCAGGTGACGACCTTGGGATTGCCGAGGCAGAGCTGTCTGGTTGGCGTAAGTGACGGGTGTTTTTCCCCCAGGGGCTTGCCATCGATTTCTGCAAGCCAATCCTTGGGAATCTGACCTGACTCCACTAGAGCCGCATCTACATTTCCCGGATCAACCCAAAGCCCAAACTTCATTCCGTGGGCGTGTACCTGATCGGAAAGATTTCTGAGCCCCTGCGGAAATTTCTCCTTGTTCTCGTTGTAATTGCCGAGTCCCTCGGTCCAATCATTCATTCCGGGAACGACCGATGCGCCTTCGTTCCAGGTGGCATCGTGGTAGAAGACGTCGAAGCCAACGCGCTGTGCCAAATCGAGTTCTCGAAGGAGGAGTACTTCACTATTTTTTTGCGTGAGCCATATGCAATAGGTCGCGAAAGGCGCATCTGGCAATGGTGTAAGAAAGATGTATTTCTTCAAGTAGCGAAAGGCTTCGTTTCCGACGACGTCGGTGTCCCCCTTGGCAAGCGCGAGAAAAGTGAGAGGTGTTTCAACCGACTCACCTGGCGCAAGCTCAAACTCAGGAGGAGGCGCGCCAGCTTTGTCTTTCAGAAGGACGGTTCCTGCGCGCACCATCATGCCACCACCGGAAGGTTGAGTCGTCGCCTTCCATCCGAGGACACCGAGGCCAGGCTCGCCCCCGATGAGAGCCGCCTCCCCGGATAGGCTATTTTCAAGAACCACCCAATCGCGAAATTCCCGGGCGCTCGACAGATTTCCGGCCGCCTGAAATCCAAAATGGCCCTGAACAGAGGAATAGGCTGTCAAGTCGGCCGGCGAATCTTTCAGAGTGAGCGACAACGGGTCGATGTGCGAATCGAGAAGAAGGGGCTTCTGGCCTTGGTTTTCAAGTTTCGCCTTCGTCTCAATGACAGCATTGGTTGGGTATAGCGTCAGCATCAGGGAGAAAATGCCGCCTGAGCCGGACTTAAATCGCAGCGTCAACTGCCGCCCGTCCTTCGGTGCGTCAGAAATGGCGTCATCCAGGAATTGATAGTCTTTGCTGGTTTTATCGGGGAACGACACGAGCCGCGAGCCTGAAACGGCCCACTCCTCACCGCCTTCCCGCCTCAACGACCGTAACTGTACAGTGCCCGATGATCGACCTATGTCTATATGGATATTTCCGTTGGTCGCCTTCCAGCCGGCAGAAGATTTTGTGATGGATACCTGTGCGCCGGAGAAATTGATTCCTAAAAGAAGGAAGACAATTTCAAGCCGCAAGGGCCTCTTGACTCGTATCTGCAAGATGTTGGTTAGCCTCGATATCACGAGGACAAGGATGCCATGACGTTGTATGAACATGCTGAAGGCCGACCTCAAAAGAAAAGACTACCCAAGCCTGTCTATGAGTGAGCCAGGCCCGGGTAGGGAGAGGGATCTTAAAACGTTAGCTGAGCTCCGATTTGCATGCGGCGTCTGAAGTCGACAATTCCTGTGATCTGTCCCGCCGTACTGGTATCGACTGCGGCGTTGGGATTTGTAAGGTTCTCATGGTTGAAGGCATTGAATGCATCCCACTTGAGGTCCAGATGAATTCCCTCGGTGACCTTGAAGCTCTTTTGCAAGGACAAATCCGCGGAGGAGAAGCGTGGTCCCAATACGATATTGCGGCCTGAGTCGCCATAGATGTACGGGGCAGGCACAGTAAAGACCGATGTATTGAACCACCGGGCTGCATTCCTATTGGGAACCGATGTGCTTCCAATACGGTTAGGTCTCAAACCAATAGTGGAGTTGAGTGAGGCGTTGTTAGCAAGTGTTGGCGTGAAGAAATTGCCTCCTTCGAAGTTGTAGATGCCGCTGAGTGTCCAGCCCCCGATAATGGCATTGACTGGGCGGCTCACGTCACCCGCAAGAGCCTTGCCCTGGCCGAAGGGAAGATTCCATACCGCTGCAGTTACCCAGGAAAATGGCCGTACCTGATCGCCGTTTCCATAGTTACTGGCAAAGTTAAATTGGTTTTGGGGACCGAATGTTCCTTCGTCCAGCGCTTTGGCCCAGGCGAAGTTGCTCAACAAGGTAACATCGGCGCCAAAGCGCTTTTGCACGGAGGCCTGCAACGAGTTGTAGTTGCTTCTGAGTTCTGGATAGCCGGCAAGCTGATTGCTTCGCTGGTTTTCACCAGTCGTCCATCCGAACGGACCGAAATAGGGGCGACGCGGATTGAAATCCCCCGGTCCGGGAATGGGCGCGTTCACGTCAACGTTGTCCCAGAGGTGACGGCCAATATTTCCAAGATAAGCGACAGTGAACGAAACGTCGTGTGGAAAGATCTGTTCCAAGGTCACATTCCATCCGTCATTGTAGCTATGCGGGTAGTCTCCCGTGCCTGGGAAGTATTGCGAAAATCCGTTCGGCAGGGGGATCATGCCATTCGCAGGAAAAGCAGGAAGAGATGCGGGCAGGCCCGGGCCCTGGTCCAGAGTGAAAGGTAGCGCTGCATAGGGGGTTGCTGGGCTAAACGACTGGCTTTGTTTAATCGGCCAGCAGCAACCTTGTGTGCCAAAACCAGCTCCATCAGGATTAATGAAGTAGCTGCGACCATATCCGCCGCGAAGCACAGTGCTTTGAAATAACCGATAGGAGGCGCCAACACGCGGCGAGAACTCTGTCTTGAGAGAGTTAACACCAGCATACTTACCCGCCAGGCCGGTCAATAGCACGTTACCGGTGTTCAAATCCAGGTTCCCAACACTCTCGCCATCGGGAGTGTAAATCGGAGTGACATAGTCCCACCGCAAGCCCACCATGATGTTGAACCTCGGCGTGACTTTCCAGGTATCTTCACCGAAAAAATTTAGACCCCACATCTTCTCCTGGGGCTGTACCAGTGTGATGTCCCTGCCGAAGCTGTCGCTAAGACCTAATAGAAAGCTTGCCATGCCCAGGCCGGAGTTTGCGGAGGCAGGGTTGCCGGTGAGGTTTTGTGAAAAGTCGAAAGAGCCACGACCGCTGACGTCCGTCCGGATCCCATAAAACTTCTTGTATTCCCCTCCGAATTTGAAGAGCTGACGACCCAGTGTTTTGGTCCAGGTGTCGTAAAACTCCAGGTTTGTTTCGGTTTCAAAAAATGGGAGTCCTATGTCACCCATGGTGAAGGCTCCTGTGGGGCCATCAACGGTAAGGGTCGGTAATCCGCTTGTATAAACCGTGCCAAGGTTGATGTTGGGAATTCCGGCTTTCGTCGCCGCGTCCTGACTCGCATCGAGCTGCAGTTCCGAAATTTTGATTCGAGAAAAGGCAAAACGAAAGTCCTGCTGCAGTGACGGAGAAAAGGTGTGCTGGAAGTTAACCATTGTGCTGTAATCGTCGTCGTTCGAATCTCCCGAGTTTGGGATGCCGCCCAGCGGAGGGCCGCCGCCGTCAGTCCCGAATACGTTCTGGGTCAGGAAGTGCGCGTGGAAGTAGCTGAATTTTCCAAAGACCACAGTCTTCTGAGTAACGAAATAATCTACACGCGCGTCGACCTGATTCTGATCGAATATCCCGGGGCGGGAGATCGTATAGTTGTTGTCGACCAGGTTCGGGTTCGTAGGTGAAGGCAGCAGCGCAAGGAGGTTTAGAGCAGCGGGGCTGATGCGATCTGCCGGAATGATGTTGTTTGGAAACTGCGTTCGTCCGGTTCCATCAGGATTGCCAGTAGCCGGGTCATAGATCGGATTGGTGGCCGCAACCGAACTGAAATCTCCGGTGCGAAATGGGGCGATCGGAGATGTGTAGAGACTGGAAGTTGAAAGATTGTTCCGCATTCCCTGGTAGTCGCTGAAGAAGAACAGCTTGTCCTTCAGGATTGGACCGCCGACACTACCGCCAAACTGGTTCCAGACGTTACCAGGCGCGCCATTTGGCTGGCTGAAGTGATCGGCGGCGAAGAACCCGGCCGTGCGGTAATACTCGAAGGCTGACCCATGAAATTTATTTGTGCCCGATTTGGTCGTGATCTGGAAGACTCCACCGCTCACGCTTCCGTACTCAGCGTCGTAGTTACTGGTTGTAATCTTTACTTCCTGAACCGAAGCATTCGTCGGTACAAGCAGGGTCAAACCTTGAATAGCCTCTGTGTTATTGACTCCATCCAGGATGTGGGCGTTGTTATTGGTCTGACCTCCGTTGATATTCACGTTGAAGTCTTCGCCGGCGTTTTCCGGATGAAGGTCAAGTTGGCCGGAGGCCATAGACACGCCGGGGGCCAACAGGCCAAATCGGGTAATGTTATTGCCGAAGGTGGGAAGATAAGCGATTTGCTTTGTGTCAATCGTCTCGCTCACATCAACGGAGTCCGTCTGAAGAAGAGGTGCCTGCCCGGTGACCGTCACGGTGGAGGTTGCCGCACCGATCGTCAGCTTAATGTCAAGGGGGACGACTGTCCCGGCCTCAACCCTGAGATCCTCTATGATGTATTTCTCGAAGCCGTCCTTCGTGACAGTGATCGAATACGTTCCTGGCAGGAGGCTGGGAAATCGATACAGGCCTACCGTGTTGGTGGTGGCTTGGTCGGTCACCTGAGTAGCGATGTTTGTTGCCGCGACTGATGCGTCCGTAAGCATAGCGCCGGAGGAGTCTTTCACAGTTCCCGCTATGGCACCGGTGACCTCTGTCTGCGCGTGCGACAAGCCCGCGCACATCAGCAGCAGCAAAAGCCCAATTATTGTCTGGAGATGATATATGGCAGCCTTCATTGTGGTCTCCTTTGAAATTTACCTTCTTCTCAACTGCCCATTACAGGGTGGATCCTGATTTGTGACTCTTCCGAATCTTAGAAGGCCGCATTAGAGAGAAGCGGGCCGAATACGGCCCTCTATCCCAACGCCGCAGGAGGTTAAATCACTCCTCAAGCGGGTGTCAACATAAAAATTGTCAACATTACTGTCAACACTAGCTGCACTCGTCCGGCTGAAAAGTGAGGTTTTGGGACGAACGTTGTCAACAATGTGACGAACTTTTGTGTACGCTTGTTCACGCCAAAGTAGCTGCGTTTCCATACTGAAGGGATGTCGATACGGTCACGGGGACGGCCTTCGGCAGCTTTCAGCGAGGCAATAGCATTAGCGGCTGCACCAGCATTCCGGTCATGCCTTTTTAAGAGCACTTGTGCCGATGAGTAACTGGTCAACGTGATTGCTGACGAAGTGTCGTCGAGCGCATCTGTTGGGTGACGAATAAAGACCGTTATCGCAGGTGTTCACGGGGCTCGAGTCAAACGGCCGTGTGCTAATCTAGCATGTCTATGGGATCTCCGAAGACGAGTACTGCTAAGAAAGAGCGAGAGCCCGCGGGTGAGAGGGTGGAAGCGCACCTGCGGAAAGCCATATATGCCGGTACCTTACGACCGCGGCAGCGCATCATTGAGGAGGATCTCGCCCGCGAATTGAAGGTGAGCCGGGGTCCTGTGCGCGAAGCCCTGCTGAGGCTGGAGCGTGACGGCCTGGTAGTGACTACATCGCGGCGTGGCACATTTATCCGCGACATTTCTCCGGCCGAGATTGGGGTCGTCTTTCGCATGCGGGCCAAACTCGAGGGTCTTTGTGCTCGCTACATGAGGGAAGACCCATCTTTTGATCCCTCTACCGTGCTTGAGCCTGTACTGAAGAGACTAAAAGCTGCCACGGACAAGAACAGTGAAGAGCGATTTTTTCACGCCGATATGGACCTTCATCGCACGATCTGGAAGGCATCCAACCAGCCGCTTCTCTACGGCACGTTGAATCAGGTAATGAATCCCTACATCTTTATGATTGCCCGCGCCTATTCATCTCAGGTGCCGATGGGCCGTCGTCTTGAACATCATGAGCGGTATGTGAAGATGCTGCTGAGGACCCCGATAGCGAAGATTGAGGAGGAGGTCGAGCGATATTTTTCCGAAGTGTACACACAAACGTTTGATCGGATCTTGCCGTTCCCTCCATTCGCTTTGCATGGCTGGTCCAGCAATTCCAAAGACGGCAGCGCCACCCGGCAATCACGGTTATCGAGAGGCGCAAGCTAAATAGAACCTTCAAGGGTGGAATCCCAATTCCTAAGTCCTCTTGACCAGTGTGGCCCCTCCGTCGATAAGAAGCGTTGAGCCCGTCATGTAGTCGGAGTCCTTGCTGCACAGGAACGCGAAGCCGTCGGCAACTGATTCTGCGGTTTGCATCTCGTTAAGTGGAATCGCTGCTGATACACGCTCGCGGAAGTCCGGTTGCGCATCGTGCAGTTTTTTGCTGAGACCGGCATATACGATACCCGGAGCCACAATGTTAACGCGTATACCCTGAGTAGCAAGCTCCTGGGCCATGACCATGGCCATCATTTTGACCGCAGATTTGCTGCAAATGTAAGAAGTACCGTTGGGGAACGGCATGTCTTGCACCCAGCTTCCGGTGAAGAGGACCTTGCCGCGGACTCCGTGAAGCGGCTCTTGAGAAACCATCAATCTCGCCGCCAATTGAGCAACATTGAATGCTCCGTAAAAGTTGACCTCCATCGTTGCTTTCAGGTTTGCAGGATTTACCTGAAGAAACGGCTCATTCGTGACCATGCCCGCGTTTGCGATTGCCACATCCAGACGACCATGGCTCTTCAGAGCCTCCGTCAAAGCCGACTGAACAGCATCGCGGTCGGTAACATCGCAGCGTAGATAACTCACTTTTGCGTTGTTGGCGAGATCGGCCGAAAGCAGGTCTTCCGGGCTTCGATCCAGAAGAATGACCCTGGCGCCATCCTCTATAAGTCGCCGCGCGACGGCCTGACCAATATCCCCGCATCCTCCGGAAATTGCTACAGTCGTTTGCGCTAATTTTGCTTGTTCAGTCACTTGAATCCTCGGATCGATTTTAGCGTGATGCTTGTGACCAGGCATTTAGACGGAGTACCGGCGAGCCTGGTCCGACTCTCTGTTCAACTTGGAGTCGATGCGTGCGTCAGCAGCTGCAATACGTCAGGAAATCTATATCCCGACCCTACAACTGTCAACAAGATAGTTGACATTAGGCTGGTATCCTGTGCTAGGATTTGCTTTCGCCGGAGCGGGTTCAGCTCTATTTGCATCGATATGAATTCAGATTCTTCTTCTTTTAAGGGGCAGACAGTTCTTGTGACTGGGGCAGCCCAGGGGCTAGGCAAGGCGACCTCCTTTGCCTTCGGGCGTCGCGGCGCCAGGGTGGCCATGGTGGATCTGAATGAGCTTTTGTTGAACGAGACCGTTGCAGAACTACGCAATCAGGGTGGCGTCGAATGCACAGGCATCGTAGCCAACATCGCAGAAGCCGGAGCGCCCCAGGCCATCGTAGAGAGCACGATGAAGCACTTTGGGAGCCTCAACGTTTTGGTCAACAATGCGGCAGTATCTTCAGTGGAGGCTCTGCTCGACGTCACTGAAAGCGAGTGGGACAAGGTGTTCGCAGTAAACGTGAAGGCGCTGTTTTTTCTCTTGCAGGCCGCAGCCCGCGTGATGAAGACAGCAGGCGGGGGGAGAATCATCAACGTGTCTTCGCCGGGAACACGAATGACACTGACGAACTACACCTCATACGCGACATCAAAGGCAGCTGTCGACTACATCACTCGTACAGCCGCAGCCAATCTTGGGCCGTATGGAATTACAGTGAATGCGATTGCACCAGGCAGAATGGATACTCCAATGCAGCGCATCACCGAGGAGTCGAATGCTGCTGCCATGGGAGTCGACTTAAAGAGCTACATTCAGTCTCGGACAGTCGATATTCCGATGCGGCGACGCACTGATCCTGAAGAAGTTGCTGAAGGAATCGTGTGGCTGGCGACGCAGGCGGCGTCGTATGTTACAGCAAATCGCCTGAATATCTCGGGTGGATTGGAAATTGATTGATGCCACCGCTACGAGGTGTCTGGTTGACGATACTCACGATCTGGAAATGACTGTCGTCTGCATCGGTACTTTCGATGGTAAGATGGGTGCCGCTTGAGAATAACTAAGGTTGAAACAATTCGCCACGGTCGGTTACCGAATCTTCTCTGGGTACAACTCTATTCGGAAAACGGGCTGGTCGGGTTAGGGGAAACCTTCTATCTGCCCGCCGCCGTCGAATCAGTAATCCATGATGTAATCGCAGCCTTTCTTCTCAACCGCGCAGACTGCTCTCCGGAGAGCATCTGGGACCAGGTCTTCAGCTACTGCAATTTTTTTGGTCACGCCGGAGCGGAGATGCGCGCTCTTTCCGCTGTTGATATCGCACTTTGGGACCTTCTGGGACAGAAGACCGGTGAGCCGATCTATCAACTGCTCGGTGGCAAACTGAGAGACACGATTCCCATCTACAACACCTGCGTCGATACAGAGATTTACCGGGACCAGGAAAATTTTATGGAGCGGCCAGGTGCTTTGGCCAAGGATTTAATTGCGCAGGGCATTAGGGCAATGAAGGTGTGGCCCTGGGACCGTTTCGCGCCGAAATTGGAGTCGACGGCACTAGCCGGACCGGCTGGATACTTATCCATGGGACCTTCCGGTTCGTTTCTATCGTTGAGGGACCTGGACGCCGGGCTTAGTGTCGTGAAAGAAATTCGAAACGCTGTCGGCAGAGATATAGAGATCTTGATAGAAGGCCACTCCCGCTGGGACCTGAATTGCGCCATCAAGATCGCCAGAGCTCTGGAACCGTATGACGTGCTGTGGATGGAAGACATGATGAAGCCGGAGAGCTCCGCCGATCTGTCCAGGCTGGCTGCCGAAACGCGTGTTCCGCACAGCGTCAGCGAGCGTCTCTTTACAAGATATGCTTACAGGCAAGTGCTTGAGGCCCGCGCTGCGCACATCATCATGCCGGATCTGGTCTGGACCGGAGGAATCACAGAAGGACACAAGATCGCTATTCTTGCTGACTCGTTCCATCTGCCGATCGCGCCTCACGATTGCACCGGACTCGTTACGATTTGCGCGAATCTGCATCTCTGTGCAGCAAGCCCCAACGCCATGATCTTAGAAACAGTACGCGGCTTCTACGAAGGCTGGTACAGATCGGTTTACACGGACAACGTTCGGATCGAGGAGGGAATGGCCACCGCTCCGGATGGTCCCGGCCTCGGCACACGGCTCAATCCTGCGTTCCTGGCGGAATCAGGTATCTCTACCCGAACCAG
>Ga0070764_10001016_pt1 | contig 11960 bp, 11 predicted proteins | sample HubBroMetageWRM4_FD_67287 | JGI IMG/M metagenome (GOLD analysis project Ga0070764, IMG submission 67287) | Warmed soil microbial communities from the Hubbard Brook experimental Forest, New Hampshire - Hubbard Brook CCASE Soil Metagenome WRM 4 | ecosystem: Environmental > Terrestrial > Soil >... | reverse complement strand
GTCAGCAGCGCCATTGCCGCATCGCCCAGTCCCCGCCGCGGGACCGCGATCGCGCGGCGGAACGCCTCGTTGTCCGCGGGGTTCGCGATGAGTTTGAGATAACTCATCACATCGCGAATCTCACGACGATCGTAGAATCGCGTCGCGCCCACCAGCCGGTACGGGAGCGCCTGTCGCCGGAGCGCTTCCTCGAACGCGCGGCTCTGGGCGTTGGTCCGGTACAGGATCGCGATGTCCCGCAGCGCCACATCGGCTTCGGCCCGCCGCCGGGCGACGATCTCCTCGACCACCCAGGCCGCCTCATCACGCTCGTCGAGGCAGCGCACGGCGACGGCCCGTTCGCCCATCTCCTTCGTCGAGCGGAGCGTCTTGCCCATCCGCTGGGTATTGGCCGAGATCACGGCGTTCGCCAGCTCGAGGATCCGCCCGGTGGATCGGTAGTTCTCCTCCAGGCGCACCACCGCCGCCTGCGGAAAGTCGCGCTCGAAATCCAGGATGTTTCGGATGTCCGCGCCACGCCACTGGTACACGACCTGGTCATCATCGCCGACGACGGTGACGTTCCCATGCGCGCCGAGCAGCTTGACGAACGCGTACTGGGCGCGATTGGTGTCCTGATACTCGTCCACGAGGATGTACCGGAAGCGCTCCTGGTACGATGTCCGGCGCGCCGCGTTCTCGTTGAGAAACTGCACGGGGAGCGTCAATAGCCCATCGAACGTCACCGCGTTGTGCGAGCGGAGGGCTCCTTCGAGGTCGGCGTAGACCAGCGCCGCGGCCCTGCTCAGCGGGTCCTGAGCCAGCCGCGTGTACTCGCTGGGCGGGACGAGGGCGTTCATTGCATCCGAGATCGCGTTGTGGATCGCCTTGGGCGTCCAGTCGCGGGACGTGATGCCCTTGGCCTCCATCACTCGCTTGACGAGGCCGAGCGTGTCGTCTTCGTCGTAAATCGTGAAATTGGAGGTTCGGCCCACGAGGCCGGCGTTGGCGCGCAGGAGCCGCGCGCCCGTCGAGTGGAAGGTGCCCATCCACATGCCAGCCGGGCGGGCACCCAGCAGCAGCTCCATCCGGTCCCGCATCTCGCCCGCGGCTTTGTTCGTAAACGTGACGGCGAGGATCTGGGCCGGGTCGATGCCGCGATCCTGGATCATCCGTACGATGCGGAGCGTCAGGACACGGGTCTTGCCTGAGCCTGCGCCGGCCAGGACGAGCAACGGGCCGTCGTCATGCTCCACCGCGGTGCGCTGAGCCGGATTGAGAGCCCCGAGGAGCGCGGACGCGCGAGTGGGCGCGACAGAAGCCTGCATCAAGGCAAGATAATGTCGAACGTCGCTCCGCGGTCCGCCGGCACGAGCACCAGCCGCCCGCCATGGTTGTCTTCGACGATACGGCGCGCGAGCGAGAGGCCGATGCCCCACCCTCGCGCCTTGGTGGAAAATCCCGGACGAAACACGTCCTTGCGCAATTCCCGCGCGACACCTGGACCGTCGTCAGCCACGCGGAGCCGCACGCCGCCCTCGGGCACCGGCTCCGCGGAGAGCCGCACGTGGCCGCCACGGCCGGCCAGCGCGTCGATCGCGTTCTTGGTCAGGGCCTCGACCGCCCACTCGAGCAGCACGGCATCGCCCTCCACCTGGAGGTCTCCGTCGGCGCGCTGCGTCGTGATCGTGACCGTATGAGCCAGCGACGGAACGCGGGCGCGGAAATAGGCGGCGACCCGCTCCATCAGTTCCCCCGCCTCCACGGGCTGCGCGCGCGATGGCCGTCCGATCCGCTCGAATCGATGGGCGACGCGGTCGAGGCGGTCCAAGTCGCTCTGCATGTGATCGAGGACGGTGGCCGCCGGGCCACCCGGCGCCCGCTCGCGCAGCAACTCCAGCCAGCCACTAAGGCTGGACAGCGGCGTCCCGAGCTGGTGTGCCGATTCACGGGCCATGCCGGCCCAGACTTTCTCGCGGTCGACGTGCGCGCGCGTCCGGAGCGTGAACACGCCGAACGCGATGAGGAAGGCGAGCAGAATGCCCTGGAGCACCGGGATCACCCGCAACCCCCGGACGAGCGGCGTGTTGCCGAAATGCACGATTCCGACCGCGGGCTCGATGACCGGCGGGTTCTGTGCGTCCAGCTCGCCGACGTAATCGCGCATCTGTGGGCTGTCGAGGCGCGCGGCGAACGGCAGGTTGGCGGTGTCGCGCGGTATACCGTGCGGATCCGTCACGATCACCGGCACGCCGATCTCGCGGATGTGCTGCGCCAGATCGAGAAGCGCCGCCGTGCTCGCCCCTTCCGACGGATCGCTGAGCGCGCGGAATACGCGGGCCGACATCAAGCCGGAGCGCGACGCCTCCCGGCGCAACTCCGCGATGACCCGCTGGGTGTAAATCGCGTACCAGCCCAGGAGGACCGTGAAGCCGACGACCAGCAGGATGGCCGGCGCGCGGCGTGGCATCGAATGCCCCGCTATCCGAGCCGGTCGGCGCCCATGGCCGGCCGCAAGGCGTCCGGCACGCGGACTCCACCACCCGATTCCTGATAGTGCTCGAGCAGTGCCGCGATCAATCGCGGAAACGCGATGCCCGATCCGTTCAGCGTATGCACGAACGCGGGCTTGCCGGTGCCGGGCGGGCGATACCGGATGTTCGCACGCCTGGCCTGGAAATCAGTGAACGTGCTGCAGGACGAGACTTCGAGCCAGCGCGCGACACCGGGTGCCCAGACTTCCAGGTCGTAGGTCTTCGCCGCCGAGAATCCCGTGTCCCCCGCGGCGAGCAGGACCACGCGGTACGGCAGGCCCAGACGCTGCAGGATCGCTTCCGCGTGCCCGGTGAGGAGCTCGAATTGCGCGGCCGAATCCTCGGGGGCGCAGTACCGGACCAACTCGACCTTGTCGAACTGATGGAGCCGCAGCAGCCCGCGCGTGTCCTTCCCGTGCGCACCCGCCTCGCGCCGGAAGCACGGCGAGTACGTCACGAACCCTCGCGGCAGCGCGCTCGCGTCCATGATCTCGTCACGATAGAGGTTCGTGACCGGCACCTCCGCGGTCGGCACCAGAAACAGATCGTCGCCCGCGATGCCGTACTGCTCATCTTCGAATTTCGGGAACTGTCCCGTCCCGGTCATCGATGCACGGTTGACCACGAACGGGATCCACACCTCTTCGTAGCCGTGGTCCCGCGTGTGCGTGTCGATCATGAGCGTCATCAGCGAGCGGACCAGCCGCGCACCGAGCCCGCGAAAGGCGACGAATCCCGAGCCCGCGACCTTGGCCCCTCGCGCAAGATCGAGGATGCCCAATCCGTCGGGGCCCGCGATATCCCAATGCGCGCGCAGTCCGTCCGCCACCCGTGGGGTCCCCCAGCTTCGGACCACGACGTTGGCGCTTTCTCCGCCGGCCGGCACGTCTGGCAGCGTGAGATTGGGGAACTCGAGCGCCAGCGCGTGAAACGCCGCCTCAGTGGCGCTCCGCTCTTCCTCGAGGCGGGCCAACTCCGCGCCCAGGACGCGTCCACGCTCGATCAGGCTGGTCGCGTCTAACTGCGCCTGCTTGTGCCGGCGCACTTCCTGCGTAACGGCGTTCGCCTCGGCGCGCTTTTCTTCAGACGCGTGAATGCACTGACGGCGCTGGCGTTCCAGCGCCTCGGCCCGATCGACGGTGGAAGCCATCGCGTCGAGCGTCCCGCGGCGGCGGAGTGCTTCGCGCAACTCGTCAGGCCGCTCTCGCAACAGACGCAGGTCGTGCATGGGCGATCGCCCCGGGCCGGCGCTTAAAAGGGAGGGATGCCGGGCTGGAAATCCCGAAAGCCGCAGTTCGGATCGACCGTCGCGCGGAAATGAATCGTGCGGTCCAGCGTGTTGACGCTGTCCACGACGAGCTTGCCGTACAGCGACGGATTCTGGTCGGCTTCGCAGGCGACGGGATTGGTCACGACATACAGCGCCTGGCCCGGCGCCAGCGCATACGAGGAGTCGAACACATAACCGGTCCGGAGTCCGTAGGTCGCGGAATCAAAGGGGATCGCGATGCGCTGCAGCCCGACGTGCCGCGTCGTGATGAATCCGTTCGAGATCAGGGCGACCGGGTAGATGACCGCGCGCCGAGTCGCCGAGTCGACATCGAACGCGATGTCGAACGACAGGTTGTCGTCGATCGTGACCATGCTCTGCGAGAACAAGTCAAACCCGGATGGCTCGGAAGCTGGCGTCCCGTTCATCGCGAACGCCACCAGCGTGTCGACGGCGACGTCGACAACGGGTGCCGGATTGTTGTAGCCGCAGGAGGCGGCAGCGGCCGCCACACACAACACAGCCACAAGGCCGGCGGCCCTGCGGCGCTGGCGGACGGAGTGGCCGGCGGTCGGCATCATCATGGGGGAGATGCGCGTACGTTACCCGCGTGCACAGCGCCGTGCAAGCTGTTCTCACGGCTTGACTTCGCTATCTGCGCGCCCTAGCTTCGCACCCACTTGCCCGGGAGTGCCATGCCCACCATCCGCGACCTCGTGGCAGCCATTCGCCAGCGCGACGGCGTTGATGCCGCCGTGATCCTCGGCCGCGATGGGCTGCTCATCGACAGCCAGACCGTTTCCAACCTTGCGCCCGAAGACGTGGCGGCGCATGTGCCGGCGATTATCAGCGCCGCTGACGAGTTCGGCGCCGCCGCCAACCGTGGTACGCTCACGACCGCGGTGCTGGAACACCCCCACGGTCTTGCCATCATCTCCGTCCTCTCCGATGACGCCGTCCTGCTCGTGCTCGTCCAGGCGACTGCCAATATCGGCCAGTTGCTATTCGAGTTGCGCCGCAATCGCGAGCACATCGCCTCGCTAGTGTAAACGGACGCGCGCGGCGCCGCGAAATGGAAGCGATCCACGCTCTGGTTGCGGACGACGAACCGCACATCGGGCGAATCATCAAGATGAAGCTGGAACAGGGCCCGTTCCGCGTCACGCTGGCCTACGATGGGCGTGAAGCACTGGAAGTGCTGCGCCGTGAACCTGACATCCAGCTCGTTCTGCTGGATTTGATGATGCCGCACCTGAGTGGACTGGACGTGCTGGCCGAGATCAGGGGCAACCCGCAGTGGATGGCGCTGCCGTGCATCATTCTCACCGCCGCTGGCCAGGAGCAGCAGCACCGGCTCGCGCTCCGCCTCGGCGCGACGGAGTTCATGACCAAGCCATTCAGTCCGAAGAAGCTCTACGCGCGAGCGGCGGAATTGGCCGGCATCCCGCACGACCCCGGGGGAATCGACGCCAGCTGACGTCACGACGCGATGGGCGGTGATCCTCGCCGGTGGCGTCGGTTCCCGCTTCTGGCCCGTCAGCACTCCGGAGCGTCCCAAGCAACTCCTGCCGCTCGCGGGAGAGCAGTCGCTCCTGCACGACACCCTGCGGCGTCTGCAGCCACTCGTGCCTGGCGAGCGCACGCTCGTGCTGACCAACGAGGCGCTCGTGCCCGCGATCGCTTCGGCGGTTGCGCCGTTCGGTGTTCCCAGCACCAATCTGCTCGCGGAACCGGTGCCGGCTGGGACCGCCGCCGCGCTGGCGTGGGCGGCCATCGAGATCGAGCGGCGGGCGGGCGGCAGCGCCGTGATGCTCTGTGTGCACGCCGACTGGGCGGTCGCGCAGGAGGACAAGTTCCGCGCGGCGCTGGCGCATGCCGCTGATGTCGCTCGCGAACACAGGAGCCTCGTCACCATCGGCATCGTCCCGACCCGGCCGGATCCTGGGTACGGGTATATCCACCGCGGGCGACCGGTCGCCCCGGATGTATTCGCCGCCGACCGCTTCGTCGAGAAACCGAATCGCGTCCGCGCCGCCGAGATGGTCTCCGAGGGGTGCCTCTGGAACTCCGGCATCTTCGTCTGGCAGGCCGGCGATTTCCTCGACGAGCTTCGGCGGCACACACCGGAAGTCGCGGCCGCGGTACAGGCGGCACGCGCCCACAAGACGGATGCGCGCGCCTTCTTCGCGTCCGTCCGTCCCGTGTCCATCGACGTCGGGCTGCTCGAGCGCAGCGCGCGCGTGCTCGTCATCCCCGGAGATTTCGGCTGGGACGATGTCGGGACCTGGGCCGCGCTGTCGCGCACCCGTGCACTCGATGCGGCTGGCAACGCGGTCTACGGACCGGTCTACGCGAAGGACGCCAATGGCAACGTGGTGCACGCCGAGGGCGGCGCCGTCGTCCTCTACGGCGTGTCGGACCTGGTGGTCGTTACGCGGGATGGGCTCACGGTCGTCACCACGATCGAACGATCGGCGGACCTCAAAAATCTCGTCGAGTCCCTGCCGGACTGGCTCGCCAGCCGGCCCGCGTAGCGCTGTAGCTCATTTTCGCCGACATGCCTCTCTACCTCTACGACGATGCGCGGGCCCGAAGCTTCGAGCCCTTCGCGCTGACGCGACCGGTCTCTGAGCTCTGTGCGGGCGCGCTGATCACGCGCCAGCGATGGGCGCTCCGGTGCGCCGAGCCGGTGGCGGGTGCCATCGTGGCCGAGCACCTCCGGGAATTCACGGAGTTCGAAGCACCGCCCGCGGCGACCGGTGTCATTCCCGCCGGGTCCATCGTCGCGAATGCGCGGTGCATCCCGGTGATCGGAGCGGCGGCCAGTCCGGAGGCACCGGGTGGCGACGTGTGGGTGTGCGACGGCCGGGTGGCTGCCGTGCGGCTTGCCGCCTCTCTGGATCCGGCCTCCTGCGCCGGCGGCCATACCACGCTCGAGACACTCGCGCCCAGCACCGCCGTGCGGACGGCGCTCGCCGGCCGGTGGATCGACGACATCTGGGGGTACATCCGCGATCTCGGCGCGCAGCTCACGGCGGACATCCCGGCGCTGGCGGCGCGGGCGAGCATCGGCCGCGACGGGCTGGGGTCGGCGACCGTCATTGGTCCGCGAGACCGGCTGTACATCGAGCGCGATGCCGTGGTCGAGCCCTATACGGTCTTTGACGTGACCGCCGGGCCAATCCTGGTGCGGCGCGGCGCGACCGTCCAGGCGTTCACCCGTGTCGTCGGGCCCTGTGCCATCGGCGAAGGCGCGGTGGTCGTCGGCGACCGGATCGCGGGGTCGTCGATCGGCGAACGGTCCAAAGTGCACGGTGAGCTCAGCACGTCCATCGTGATGGGCTGCAGCAACAAATCCCACGATGGCTTTGTCGGGCATTCGTACCTCGGCCGATGGGTGAACCTCGGCGCTGGCACGATCACCAGCAATCTGAAGAACACGTATGGTCCGGTGCAGCTCTGGACGCCGGACGGGATGCGGAACACCGGCCAGACGTTCCTGGGGTCATTCATCGGCGATTACGCCAGAACGGGCATCGGGACGCGCCTGACCACCGGCACGGTCATGGGCGCTGGAGCGAACGTCTTTCCGCCCGGATTCGCGCCGAAGGTCATTCCGCCATTCGCGTGGGGGGCCGGCGAGCCGTTCGAGACCTTCGCGCTGCCGAAGTTCCTCGAAGTGGCGGAGCGGCAGATGGCGCGGCGCGCGGTCACCCTGAGCGCGGCCGGACGCCAGTACCTCACCGCCGCGCACCAGCGGGCCGCTGCACGCACATAGCTCGATGCCAGTGTGGCGCACCGAGTCGTCCCCGAAGAAAACGAAGAAGCCGGCCCGCTGAATCGCGGACCGGCTTCTTCCCTGCAGGTGCGACGGACGGCTAGTACATGCCGCCCATGCCGCCACCCGGCGGGCCACCAGCCGGAGCGGCCTTGTCTTCCTTCTTCTCGACGATCAGCGCTTCGGTCGTCAGCAGCAACCCGGCGATCGACGCGGCATTCTGCAGCGCCGTGCGGGTCACCTTGGTCGGGTCGATGACACCAGCCTGTACGAGGTTCTCGTACGTGTCGGTCAACGCGTTGTAGCCGTACGCGCTGTCCTTCGAGGCCCGGACCTTCTCGATCACGATCGAACCTTCACCGCCGGCGTTCTGCACGATCATGCGGATCGGCTCCTCGATCGCGCGCCGGATAATGTCGACGCCGATCTGCTCCTCGGAATCGCCCGCCTTGTAGTTCTTGAGGGCGCCCTGGGCGCGCACGAATGCCACACCACCGCCGGGGACGATCCCTTCCTCGACTGCCGCGCGGGTTGCGTGCAACGCGTCCTCGACGCGCGCCTTCTTCTCCTTCATCTCGGACTCGGTCGCGGCACCGACATTGATCACTGCCACGCCGCCGGCGAGCTTCGCCAGCCGCTCCTGCAGCTTCTCCTTGTCGTAGTCGGACGTCGACTTCTCGACCGCGGAACGGATCTCCTTGATCCGGCCCTGAATCTTGTCCGACTCGCCTGCGCCATCGATGATCGTCGTGTTGTCCTTGTCGACCACGATCCGCTTCGCGCGGCCGAGATCGGTGACCACGGCATTCTCGAGCTTGAAGCCGACTTCCTCGGAGATCACCTGGCCGTTCGTCAGCACCGCGACGTCCGCCAGCATCGCCTTGCGGCGGTCGCCGAAGCCCGGGGCCTTGACCGCGCAAACGCGCAGCGTGCCACGGAGCTTGTTGACGACCAGCGTCGCCAGCGCCTCACCCTCGATGTCCTCGGCAATGATGAGCAGCGGCTTGCCAAGCTGCGCGACCTTCTCGAGAATCGGGAGGAGGTCCTTCATCGACGAGATCTTCTTGTCGTGGATCAGGATGTATCCGTCCTCGATGACGGCTTCCATCTTCTCCGGGTCCGTCACGAAGTACGGCGAGAGGTAGCCGCGGTCAAACTGCATGCCCTCGACCGTCTCCAGCGTCGTCTCGAGGCCACGCGCCTCTTCGACGGTGATCACGCCGTCCTTGCCGACCTTCTCCATCGCTTCCGCGATCAGGTTGCCGATCTCGGGGTCGTTGTTGGCCGAGATGCTGCCGACCTGCGCAATCTCCTTCTTCCCGGCGGTCGGGACGCTGATCTTCTTGAGCTCCTCGATCACGACGCCGACGGCCTTGTCGATGCCGCGCTTGAGCGCCATCGGGTTCACACCGGCGGTCACGTTCTTGAGCCCTTCACGGAAAATCGCCTGCGCCAGCACCGTCGCAGTCGTGGTGCCGTCACCCGCGAGATCCGACGTCTTGGTCGCGACTTCCTTCACCATCTGCGCGCCCATGTTCTCGAGCGGATCCGACAGCTCGATCTCCTTCGCGACCGTGACGCCGTCCTTGGTCACCGTCGGGGCGCCGAACTTCTTGTCGATGACGACGTTCCGTCCCTTGGGGCCGAGGGTCACCTTCACCGCCTCGGCGAGTTGGTCGATGCCGCGCTTGAGCGCCGCCCGAGCCTCTACGTTGAAATGCAGTTCCTTGCTAGCCATCGGTCAGTTACCTGGTTGTCATGGTGGTGAGATTACGAGAGCGAGACGGCACCGCCGGCCCGCGAGCGCGCGGAGCGAATCGCACTACGCTGATCGCGCTTATCCGATCACCGCGAGCACATCGGACTCGCGGAGAATGAGCACCTGGTCGCCATCAAGCGTCACTTCCGTGCCGCTGTATTTCCCGTACAGCACCTTGTCGCCGACTTTCACATCGGGCGGAATCCGCTTGCCATCCTCATACCGGCCGGGACCCACGGCGAGGATCTCACCTTGCTGCGGCTTCTCTTTCGCGGTGTCCGGGATGTACAACCCGCCGCGCATCTGCTCCGCCTCTTCCAACGGCTTGACGACAACTCGATCGGCCAGCGGGCTCACTTTTGCACCCGAGGCACTCTTGGTGGCCATAACGACGTCTCTCCGGCAGTAGGTCAGTGATCAGGGTCAAATTGCGTTGTTAGCACTCTCATCGTGTGAGTGCTAACCAGCCCTGAAGCTAGCCGTTAGCCAGAGGAGAAGCAACCCTGGCCGACCGGATGAGGTCGTAAGCCATTCGGAGCCCGTCGAGGGTCAAATGGGGGGCCACGACTTCGATCGTTTCGCAGAACGGACGGATCGTCTCTGCGAGGCCTCCAGTGGCCACGATGAGCGGCTGAACCGGCCGCGGCCACGCGCGGATGATCCGGCGGACAATGCCGTCCACCGCGTCCGCCGCCCCGAATACCACGCCGGCCCGGATGCACTCCTCGGTCCGTGTCCCGATCACCTTGGCCGGCGCACGGAGCTCCGTGGCCGGCAATTTCGAGGTCCGGCGGAAGAGCGTCTCGGCCGACGTCCGCACACCCGGCGCGATCACCCCACCAAGAAACACCCCATCGGCCGTGATGCAGTCGAACGTCGTCGCCGTTCCCAGATCCACGACGACCGTGTCACGCCCATACAGGCGGCTCGCCGCCAGGGTATTGATGATGCGGTCCGCGCCCACGGTGAGCGGCTCTTCGACCTCGAGGCGGATCGGCAATGGCGCGGCCGCGTCGACCACGACCGGGGGCTTCCCAAAGCACATCACGCACGCGTCGCTCAACGGACCGGTCACCGCCGGAACGACCGAGCCAAGGGCCGTCCCCTGCACCGCGGCCGGCGCGACGTCGCGCACCGCGAGGAGCTGGCGGATCATCAGCATCAACTCGTCGGGAGTCCGCTCCGCTACCGTCGTCAGCCGCCAGTGGGATTCGAGCGCGTCCGCGCCGTACAAGCCAACGGTCGTCTCGGTGTTCCCGACGTCGAATACCAGGATCATGGACCTTCCAGTTCGTCGGCCAGCACGAGAGAGCCGGACCGATAGCCACGGGCAACGCCCTGGTGGGAAATCATGATTTCACCGCTTGCGGCAATGCCTTCGACTCGCCCCACACCCGGCGCCGTGCATGCTCGGCCCCGCGCGATGTCGCGCTCCGCGAACTGGGCGACTTCCTGAGACGTCAGGACCCCACGCATCGTCGCGGCGGCGCGCAGCTCGGGGATGAGACGGCTCAACACGTCGAGGCGCCGAGTCCCGGGCCGAAGACTGGCTGCATCCGTATCCAGCGCCTCCGGCACGCGCACATTGATCCCGATGCCGATCGCGACCCACATCGGTGATCCATCCTGCCAGCGCGCCTCGATCAGCACCCCGGCCAACTTGCCACGCCCGAGATAGAGGTCGTTCGGCCATTTGAGTCCGATGACGCGGCCTGCGTCGCGATCGAGCACCCGTGCCGCGTGCAGCCCGATCCGCAGCGCCAGCACTTCGATCGCACGCGCGTCCTCCGGACGTTCGATCAGGGTGAGCCAGATCCCGGCGCCCGCCTGCGATTGCCACGCGCGGCCGCCTCGCCCCCGCCCTGCCGTCTGGTGATCCGCTAGTACGATCGTTCCCGCAGGCGCTCCATCGGCTGCCATCACGTGGGCGGCATCCATGGTCGATGGAAGACGCGCGTACACCGCCGCATCCGGGATGCCGAGGCGGCGGGCGATCTCCGTCGCGCTCGCGCCGTCGTAGAGCGAGTCTCCTCCGCCGGTGTTCGCCGGGGCCACTCCTGTTCGCGTGGATCCTGCGGCGGGCACCGGCGAGCGAAGGTCAGCCATGCGAGGCCCGATGGGCGACCACTGCCAGCACCGCGAGGCCGACCACCACGCGATAGATCGCGAACGCGCCGTAGCTGTGCGACTTCACGTAGCGGAGAACGATCGCGATGGCGGCCCATCCACTGATCGCCGCCGTCACCACGCCGATCACCAGCGGCAATGTGATGCCCTCACGGAGCACATGTGGCAGCTTGAGCAGCGCGGCGGCGGCGATGATCGGCATGCTCATGAGAAAGCTGAACACGGCCGCGCTCTCCCGGTTCAACCCCAGGGCGCGCCCCGCCGTGATGGTCGCGCCGGAGCGGGACACGCCGGGCACCAGCGCGAAGGCTTGCGCGACACCGATGGCGATGGCGTCCCGCCACGTCAGCGACCCGATCGTCCGTTTCGTCGGCGCCCATCGGTCGGCGGCCCACAGGATGATGCCCATGGCGATCAGCGCAGATGCGATCAGTGCCGGCGAGCGGAACGTCTCGTCGGCTTTGCGCTCGAGCGCGAGCCCGGCCAGTCCGCCCGGAATCGTGGCCACCACCA
>Ga0070764_10001012_pt1 | contig 11974 bp, 10 predicted proteins | sample HubBroMetageWRM4_FD_67287 | JGI IMG/M metagenome (GOLD analysis project Ga0070764, IMG submission 67287) | Warmed soil microbial communities from the Hubbard Brook experimental Forest, New Hampshire - Hubbard Brook CCASE Soil Metagenome WRM 4 | ecosystem: Environmental > Terrestrial > Soil >... | reverse complement strand
CCTTAGGGCAGCTCGACGCGGTTCACCACCGAATGCAGACCGAGGCGTCGCGACAGGGCGGCGACCTCGGCGCCGTTCTGTATTGCCCCCACGCCCCCGAGGAAGGGTGCGCCTGTCGTAAGCCGGCTCCTGGTTTGATTCAAGAGGCGCTGGCTCGCTCGGGATTTACGGCGGCCGAGAGCCTCGTTGTCGGTGATGACCGGCGCGACCTCGAAGCGGCGTCGCGGGCGGGCGTGCCAGCCGCACTCGTCCGTACCGGCAAGGGGCGCAAGACGGAAATGCTCCTGAATGGCGCGCCAGTGCCCACTTATGACGATCTGGCCCACGTTGCACGTGCAATCCTCGAGGCGCACGAGCACAGAGTAACCTAACTATGTCTATTTCCAACATTTTCGCGGAGCACGCCAAGGTCACGGCGCGTGCGGCGGAGGAATTGCCCGAGGTCCTGGAGCGTGTCGTCAAGGCAGTGGATGACTGCCTGAGTGGCGGACACAAGATCTTCGCCTGTGGCAACGGGGGCAGCGCCGCGGATGCGCAACATCTCGTGGCCGAGTTGATCGGCCGATTTCTTCATGAGCGGCGCGCCTTGCCGGCGATAGCGCTTACCGCCGACGCGGCGACCCTCACGGCCATCAGCAACGACTACGGCTACGAGCGGGTGTTTGCGCGTCAGCTCGAAGGCCTTGCGCAACGTGGCGACCTGTTGTTTGCTATCAGCACCAGCGGAAATTCGCCGAATGTCCTCGAGGCCGCTCGAACGGCGCTCGATCTCGGCTGCGTCGTCGTGGCAATGACCGGGGAGCGCGACAGCAGGCTTGCCGCGCAAGCCACCGCAGGTCTGCTCATTCGTGCTCCATCGACCGTCACGGCGCGTATCCAAGAAGTGCATTCTCTGTGCATTCACGCCATAGCGGACTCACTCGATGGGCTCCTGAAGCAGCGGACTTCCCCATGAGCGAGGAAGCTCGCCTCGCTGGGATCAACTCGCTCCTCACGGTGCTGGACAGCTATCGGGGGATGCACGTCTGGGTCGTCGGCGACCTGATGCTCGATGAATACGTCATGGGTGCCGTCGAGCGTATTTCCCCCGAGGCGCCCGTGCCTGTTGTACGGGTGCGCGATACGGAGCATCGCCTCGGGGGCGCCGCGAACGTCGCTCGCCAGGTGGCAACGCTGGGAGCGAAAGTCAGTCTTGCCGGTGTGATTGGCGAGGACGCCGCTGGCAGTGATTTCCTCCGCCTGTGTGAAGCCTCCAACATCGACACGCGCGCGGTCTTAAGGGTTCCGGAACGTCGCACTACGCGCAAGCTCAGGGTACTCGGGCACAGCCAGCAACTGTTACGCCTCGACTGGGAGGACATGCGACCCTGTGACACGCCAAGCAGCAGCGCTATGGTGGAAAAACTCGCCGCCGGTCCCCGGCCCGATGCCATCATCCTGAGCGATTATGCGAAAGGCGTACTCACCCCCGAAGCCATCGCCGCCGTAACGGCGCTTCGCGGCGCCGCGCCCGTTGTGGTGGATCCAAAACACAAGGATTTCACCCGCTATCGCGGCGCTACCACCATCACTCCAAACCTGCGCGAGTTAGAGGTGGCGGCCGGCCGAGCGCTCGACGCGGATGACACCGGGGCGATCGCGGCAGCGGCTCGCCCTCTGGCGCAGGCCGCGGGCCTGGAGGCGATGGTCGTTACCCTCGGCGACCGCGGAATGTTGGTAGTACCAGTGCAGGGAAAAGAGACCGCGGTGCCCGCAATCCAACAGGCGGTGTACGACGTTACCGGCGCCGGTGACACGGCGATATCGGTGCTGGCGCTCTCACTGGCAGCACGTGCTTCCCTCCTGGAGGCAGCGCAGTTAGCCAACGCCGCAGCGGGTGTGTCGGTGAGTCAGATCGGCGCGATCGCCGTGGATGCAGGCAGTATTCGGGACGCCCTCCACGCCCGACCGGATGGCAAAGTCCTGAAGCGCGAGGAGCTGGTGGCCCGCGCAGCGACTTGGCGCATGACGGGCCGGCGAATCGTGTTTACCAACGGCTGTTTCGACTTGCTGCACGCCGGACATCTTTCCTTGTTGAGCCAGGCCGCGAGCCTCGGGGACATTCTCGTACTGGCGATCAACAGTGACGCCTCAGTGCGTCGACTCAAGGGGCCGGAACGGCCGCTCGTCCCGCAGGAGGATCGCGCTGCAGTTCTCGCGGCGCTCGGCTTTGTCGATGCCGTGACGATCTTCGACGAGGACACTCCGCTCGAGGTGTTGCAGAGCGTCCGACCGCATGTGCTCGTCAAAGGGGGCGACTATCGGCTCGACCAGGTGGTTGGGCGGGAATTCATGGAGGCGACCGGAGGGCGGGTCGCACTCGTGCCGCTGACGCCGGAGAAGTCCACCACGGCGCTGGTGGAGCGCATTCGCTCCGGCGGCAAAGCCAGTTAGGGCACCGCCCGCCGACCTGCAGCGGGATAAACGTTTCGAGACGGGTTATCACTGCGCAAAAAGCGGAGGCTGCAACCAAACCACAATACCCGGTCGCTAGGATCAATGACCCCAGTCGTGGATCCGGAACCATGAAGCCGAGCCAAAATTCATCACGCCCATCGGGCCGGGTCTTCGTGAAAACGCCGCTGGACACCGCAATCGAGGTTGCCGCGACCCCCGCGGACGACTTCGCGTACTTCACTATCGACCAGGCTGACGACATTCGCCGCTACTACGCCGAGTACGGCTACGTAGTCATCCGCAATCTGATTCCCGCGGAGGTGTGTCGGATCGCGCGTCAGGAGTACGAACGCGAGGTAAAGCCATACAAGGGCTTCATCTACCGCCAGGCGACCGCGAATCCCGAGCGTCACGTCTACTGTGAGCACGGCTTCATGATGAACCCGATCCTGAATGTGCAAAGCATGGACCCGCGGCATTTTCCCGAATTTCGCCGCTTGGGGGTCGCCGTCATCACGCATGCCAACTTGCAACAGGCAGTGAGCGAACTGTTCGGCGAAGCCGGTAAGCTCGTGCAATCGATGTATTTCGAAGGCAACCCTGCCACCTGGCCACACCAGGACACCTACTATCTCGATGCCGAGCAGATCGGACGCATGACTGCCGCCTGGGTCAGCGTGGAGCAGATCGCGGCGGGGGCGGGCCGATTCTTCATCTATCCGAAGAGTCACCTGCTGGACCTCGAAAAGAACGGCGGCGATGTGGACATCGCCTTCAATCACGCGCGCTACAAGAAACGCGTCGTCGAGATCATTGACAGTAGCGGCCTCGAGTGCCGTGCGCCGGCGCTGGGAGAAGGCGACGTGCTGCTGTGGGCGGCGAAGACCATCCACGGCAGCCTGCAGACCACTCAGCCTGAAGCGTCCCGCAGCTCGTTCACCGCGCACTTCATACCGCGGTCATCACGTTTCCTGCAGTTGCAGTCGCGCATCAAGCCGCTCAATCTCGAGACCATCGGCGGCATCGACGTGCACAAGCCAAAGGACCTGGCGAACGTCCGCAATCGCGGGGTCCTATGGGTGGAAACTACGTTTCCGCAAACGTTTCAGAGCGTTAAGAAGGCCGCAGTTAAATGGCTGACGGGATGACGATCGTCGGGGCGCCCAGGCATGGCGGGTCGGGCGCGCGTTCATGGTCGACCGGACCGATCGGGCGTTAATATCCGGGAGCTCGTCTGTGGGCGGCGCGCACTCGCCTGGCGTAGCGCTTCGACGTCTGTGCGATTTGATCGCGCCAGTCGCGAAAAGCGAAGACGTAGTGTATCCACGACCGGTAGTACCGATAGCTCAGCAGTGGCGCAGCATGGGCGCCGAAGAGAGCTTTGTACTGGCTGTCGCCCCAAAGGAAGTGAAATACCGTGGCTCCTGAGGCAATACCGGTTTCAATCGACTTCAGCAGACACAGCAAACCGAGCCGCACATGATTGAATGCGGGATCGTGAGCGATCACCTGCAACGAGAGGCCGTTTCCGACTCTCGTGCACAGAGTACCGCCCAATATTTTGCCGTCCTTGTCCCGGGCCACGCAGGCGATGCCGTGGGAACGGCCGAGTGTCAGTAACGCCGCGGCGAACTTGGCATCGACTCCCGAGGTGCGCCCCTTCGATTCCATCCTGAGGTGGTTTAGTCCTACAAGACTGTTCACAGTCGCCTCGTCGATCACGTCCCGGGTCAATATCGCGAACTCGGCACCCGGATTTTCACGCTGAAATCGCTTGGCGCAGTAACGCAGATTCTTGCGCGTCTTCGGACCGAAATGACCCATGTACTGTTCGAACGAGGTGGGCAGGTCCAGTAGCAGGTTCTCCATTGCACACCAGGACCGGCGCGCAGTTCGGTATCGCAGGCGCGCCTCACCCTCGTACACGCCCTCGATAACGATACGACGCGCTGCCTGATGGGTCGCAAACAGCAGGCTTACGCAACGGTCCAGAATCGAATCGTTGAAGCCGAGCAGTCGATTCACGATGAAAAGAGAGGACCCTCGCTCGTGGTACGAAAGGATCCCCAGCACGCGGTCCGCTGAAGTGATGACGAGGTGCCTCAGAACCGTGGCGCTCTGGGGCTCGAATGCGCGGTAGACGGCCAAGCAGGAATAAGGGTTGTCCGCGGAGCGCTCCGCTGCGGCAAGCAGAGTTGCCGGAATTTCGGGTCCGTAGGCCTGGATTGAGAGACCTTCGGCAGCGGGGTCTTCTCGTGGGACGGATGCTCGGACAGCTCTCGGCACAATGACATCTGCCGAGACCTCAAAAGTGGGATTACTCACGTTTTTCTAGACCACGTCGCACAGACGTTGGAGTTTCTACGAGGCACACTAGCGTTACTGTGAGACAGTTTCTTGACAAGAACCGCAAGGAAATGCAAAGGGCCTGCGGCTACATGCCCCTGTAAAGAACGATGACTAAGCTCAGGCGTGTATATGCAGATCAAACGCCTGATCAAGCCACTCATTCCCCGCAGCGCCGTCAACTTCGTGCGCACGGCGACCGTTGCACGTCGTTTGGGCCTTTTGCTGCCATGGTTGCAGAGCTGGAAGGGTTCGGGCCGCAAGATCCGGTTCGGGACGGAGTACGGCGGGTGGACGATTCCGAATGATCGGCTGAAGTCCGGGTCGATTTGCTATTGCGTCGGTTGCGGCGAAGATATCTCCTTCGACCTCGAGCTGATTCGTAGATATTCCTGCGCGGTTTACGGATTCGATCCAACACCACGCTCGATCGAGTTCGTGCGCCATGCCACCGTGGACGTGCCGAATTATCGGTTCGCGGACGTCGGGGTGTGGGATCGCGACGGTACGGTCAGGTTCTTCGCACCGCGCGATAGCCAGCATGTATCGCACAGTATTACGAATCTTCAGAGTACGGATTCCTACATCGAGGTCCCAACCCGTCGGCTGCGGGACATTCTGCGCGATAACAATCACGCGCGCCTCGATCTACTGAAACTCGACATCGAAGGCGCGGAGAACACGGTTCTGCGCACCATCCTGGACGATCAGATTCCCATCGACATCCTGCTGGTCGAATTCGATGAGCTGGGCTTTCCCACGCCGGCCCGGCTCGCACAGATCAAGGAATCCATACGCGCGCTCTTTCAGCACGGCTACCAGTTGTTCAATATTGCCGGCTCCAACTTCACTTTCGTCTTTGCGGGCACGACAACCGATCGAGCCACCATGCGAGTCGTTCCTGCGGTGCTCGCACAGAAGTGAAACCCGCGCCGGACGAGGAGAAGATACTCGGCATCGAGCTGCTGCGTTTCGCCAGCGCGCTGGCTGTTCTCATCTTTCACTATCAGCACTTTGCGTTTGTAGGAACGAGTCTGCCGCCCGACTTCGACCGGGCGGCACAGCCGTTCTATGCGTGGCTGAGGCCGTTTTACACAGGCGGGTATTACGGCGTACAGGTGTTCTGGTGCATCAGCGGATTCATTTTTTACTGGAAGTACGCCGCGCGGATCGCCGAGCGAGGCATCGACGGTTACCGCTTTTTTGTACTGCGGTTTTCCCGGCTCTATCCGTTACATTTCGTGACCCTATTATTCATGGCCGGGATGCAGCTGCTCTACCACGCAAGGAACGGCAGCTCTTTCGTCTACCCTAATAACGACCTCTCGCATTTCGTGCTGCAACTGGCGCTGGCGAGCAACTGGGGGATGAAGGTCGGCGAGTCGTTCAATGGACCGATCTGGAGCATTTCCATCGAGGTGCTGGTCTACGCGGTGTTCTTCTGTTCGCTCCGCTACATTTCCCGCTCGCTCGTATTCATGGGCACGATCGCGCTCGCGGCGACACTCATACACGGGCTGGGAGTTTCGACCCATGCGCTATTCCCGTGCGTGGCATTTTTCTACCTTGGCTGCGTATCTGCATGGGTCTACGAGTGGCAACGACGGTCCAGACGTGCTGGTGTCATCGCAACTGCGGGCGCGTTAGCGTTGGTGGCCGTCGCACTCGCCTTTGGTCTGTACCTCCGCATGCCGCCTAAGTACGTCCTGGAGTTTCTGGCACCCGCTTCGATCTTTCTGTGTGTCGAGCACGTGCGGCCCTCGGACCGCATCGCCCATTGGCTGATACCCCTCGGCAACATGACATACTCGAGCTACTTGCTGCACGTGCCAGTACAGATTGTGATCGCTACAATCTGCAGCTACGCGGACTGGCGCTTGCCTTTCGAGCAGCCTGCGAGTTTTCTCGCCTTCATCGCGGTCACGCTGTTCCTGTCGTACTGGAGCTATCGGCTGTTCGAAATGCCGATGCAGACCCTGGTGCGCCGCCACCTGTTGCGAGCCCGGTTGCCCACGCTGTCGCATTCTGTGAGCACGACATAAGTAGGCACAGGGGCCACGAAGGTTACGAGGTCCACGAACCGACGGCCGGTAGCGCCATTTCACAGAACGCGACAAGTGTATTGTTAGCGTAACAAATCCGCTCCAGCATTGTCGGCAGTTGACGGCCAGCGCCGCCAACAGCAAGGAGGCTCAACAATGCAACGCCGTGATCTGTCCAGAATCCTGCTCGCTGCGACGACGACACCGCTGGTCGCTGTGCGAAGCGCCGCGGCACAAACAGGTAGCGCTTCCCTCTATCCACGAAGTGCGGCCGAAAGCTCCGCAGGCGTGGCGCCCACCAACTTCAATTACCCACCGGGCAACGTATTACGTTATGGCGCGGATCCCACGGGAACGGCGGACAGCACCGCTGCGATCCAGAGCGCGCTCACAGTCGCCCAGGCCGTTTACTTACCAGCCGGAAACTATGCGACCAGCGCCGCCCTCACTAACGGCAGCGCGGCGCGCCGCATTCACGGAGACGGACCGGCCGTTTCCATACTGCGCCCGGCCGGCGCGATCTGCGCTCTCATCAACACGGCGCCGCTGAGCTGTGTAGTGATGGACAACTTCGGGATACAAGGCGACAGCTCGACACTCGATGGCATCACGCAGGCGGCCAACACGACTGTGTTCGAAAGCCGCTTCGAAAATCTGGATATCTGGACCGGAGGCCGCGCTTTCTACCTGCCGAATGAGTTCGATACCGAGTTGGTTAACTGCCAGGGAAGCTCCTATGGCGCCAACGTGTTCGAGCTGGTCGGCGGCAATTCCACGGCCTTGCGCGGCTGCTACGCGCACCAGGTGCCGGCCGGGTGTTATGGCTATCGGATCTACGCCAGCGCTCACCTCGACTCTTGTACCGGAATCGATTCTCCGGCCGGGGGCGACTGGGGGCTGTTCGGCGCCTCGGTGTTGCGCGGCGATGCCGTGAATGCCAATTTCGCGGTCACTCTCACCAATTGCGACATCGAGGATTTCAACAACACGGGCATCAGGTTGCGCGGCACCGGCTTCGCGAAAATAACGGGCGGGGCGTTCGATGCGAAGGCGTCCGGGACCTATACGGCGGAGCTTTACGTCGAATACAGTAACGGACTGGTGATCGTCGAAAACACCGCGTTCTATCAGAAGGGGGCGACTCGCAGCAGCCTGGCGGCACTTTACGGCGAAAACGACTTCACGGTGATGATGGTTGGAAACTGCACGCCCGCGCAATACGATGTTGCGGGCGTGCTATATACCCTGCCCATCATGTCTACCTCGTATCCCGGCTACCTGACCCGGGCAATCAACATCAATTCGCTGGACGTCGCCCATCTGTTCAGCCGATATGCGGGGACCGAGGTGCTGTCCGACGGTGTCGCGACAGTGAGTTTCGCGGTTCCACAGCCCTACGCCGGTTATCTCGTGTTGGTCACCGGCTCGGCGTGCGAATCATACAGCGTCGCTGACAAGACTGTGTCGGGTTTTACCATCGCCAGCAACAACCCATCGAGCACCGCCTCGGTTGACTGGGTGCTACTGCGAACGGGGACCTGAGAAACCTATTTGATGAGGCGAACCACGATGTTCTCCGCCGGGAACAGCCGACTGAGAAAGGTTAGCTCGTAGTAACGCTGTATTTTTGTATGGGAATTGACGAGGGGGGCGACGAGCTTGTTCCAGATGAGCGGGCCGCCGAGAAAGGTGAGGCGCCGCTCATCGAGACGCGCGAACTGAAAATCGAAATAGTAGTCGCGGCCGAACTCGCCGCCCGCGGCGAAGAACTCGAATGTGCGGATGGAGAACTGTCGCTTGTGCGTCGGATCGATGAAGTTACCGGCGGACGTGAAATGCGGGACTTGTACATCGAGTGAGCCGCCGACTCGCAATACGCGATGCAACTCACGAAGCAACGGAATGTAGTCGAGGTGCTCCAGCACGTCCTTGGCGCAGATCTGCGTGAATTCGCTGTCGGCGAACGGAAGCGGGAGATGGCTCAAATCATGAACGACGTCTACGCCCGGCAGGCGCGCCTGATCGAGGTTGATCCATCCCGTACGAATGTCCGTCCCGCAGCCCAGATTCAACCGTCGTGGCGCGGCCGCACCAGCGCCGTCTGCGGCTAGCGGCCGCACACTCACGTTATCCAACGTAGATCCCCACTCTTTAGCGCATCATGTTGGCAAACCTGGGGATCGCGCGCGCCGGAACTTCCTCAGCGGGCGCCTCCACCGGGCTTGACTTGGCAGACAACATTTCCGGCATGCGCGCGAGAAGAATCGCGGCCAGGAAGAACTCCGCGCTACCGACCATATTACCCTCCTTGAGGGTAGTCATTAGCGTAAAGAGATAGTTCGCGCCCGCTACCGCCAACAGCCCGCGCAGTCGCGGATCATGCTTGGTCGCACGCAGGCCCTTGAGCAGCCCACTCAACGCCAGCCCGTTGATTCCGAGGTATATCGCCAGTCCCAGTACACCCTCTTCTCCGAGCGTCTCAATGGGCACGTCGTGCGGGTAGTACCCGACAACGTCCGGATCGAGCGCGGCCGAGTTGCCGAGTCCGACTAACATGGTGCCGGGCGATTCAGCCCAATGTGACAGCAGCGCTTGACACATTTTCCAGCGCTCCGAGGTTGCGCTCGCCGCATCCGACTGACTCCACCGGTCGTCGTCGTGCCTGATGTACTGCTGCGCGGCGTACTGGGCGGCGAAACCGACGACTGCCACCGCGATCAGGATGGGTATCAGGCCGCGCACCTGGCTGAGGTTGAAAGCCACCGGGAGCATCAGGACCAAGGTCCCCAGGGTCGCAATGAGCTGACCCCGTGAGCCGGTTTTTACGACCACGGCCAGTGCCGCGGCGACCAACACAAGGCGGAGAATCCAGCTCACGACGGGAAACCGGCGAGTACGCAGGAACATCGCTGCACCCGCCACCGCACCGCCAAGACTCGCGATCGCAAGCGGATTGGTCTCGTCCGTGCCGACGCCGCTGATGAGAACGCCACGATCGCCCCATTTCGCGAATAGAAGGAGGGCAAATACGAGTACACCGCCGAAGATCAGCAGCGCGAAATAGCCGCGATACAGGTCTTCGGAATCGTGAACGGCGAGCGGCGCTAGCAGAACCGCCGTGACGACATACGGAGCGCCCGCGCCCCACATGTCGAGGGCGAGATCGGGACGAGGCGTCCATAGGAGCGACAGGAGTGCGTAGAGATACAACGCAATGACGGCGGCGGTACTGCCGCGCACGTTGCACAGCACACATTTTCCCCGCATGGCCCGAACCACGAGCGCGATCAGCACGATCACGCCGATCGCGAAATTCGTAAATGTTCCATGTGCCGCCAACCACGCGCTGCTCGTCTGTCCCCACTGCTTCAGGCCATAAATGCAAAGAATGGCGGCTATCGAAACCGGCGGGCGCCATAGCGCGGCCAGCAGGAACCCGGCGAGCAGGGCGCCGTAGAGCGCGAGTTGTGCGGTCGAATTCAAGGCTGGCTGAGGTCCAGTCGAATACTTCGGGGCGCGTCAGTGACGCGTGCCTAACAAGGCAGAAAAGCATATCGCCCCGAACGAGTTTAGTCCGTCAGCACTACACATTTGTGAAATTCATGAATTTCGGAGGTGGTTGCGAGTCAATCGCGCTGGCGCGCGGGAAGCGACGCGGACTGTAATATGCCATGGGTATCTTCCAGTGTTCGTATGCGTGTAAACCCTTCATTGCTCACAACACTATGCGAATAGGATTTCTGCTACCGACGAGCTTCGCGGTCGGTTCACGCGGCAGCGGCATAGTCGAGCAGGCCCGTCGCCAGGCGGAAGCGCTCGAGAGCTTGGGACACACGGTGGTGCGCCTGAATCCGTGGGAGTGGCAGGACGAGCGCCAGCTCGACGTGCTGCACTTCTATCTCGGAGGCCCCAGCATGGCGGGTGTGGTCGAGCACCGGGACCCGCGCAAACCGGGCGTGTTGGTGTTTGCGCCGATCATCGACTCGAACCAGTCTTTCGTGGCCTACCGGAGCGCGGCCGCGCTCGGTGCTCTATCGACCCGCTTCTCCACAGTCCCCGGAATTCTACGCCGGCAAGCACTGGGGAGCCATGTTGTGGTTTGCCGGTCGAGCCACGAGGTACAGCGCGTTTCGCGTGGGTTGGGGATCCCGTTCGATAAGATTGCGGTCGTATTGAACGGCTGCCCACCGAGTGCCCAAGCCTCCGCCGCCACGGACGACATCCGCAACAGGTTGCAGCTTCCGGATGAATTCGTACTGCACATCAGCGCGTTCACCCAAGAGCGCAAGAACGTCTTGAAGCTCATCGAAGCCACACAGCGATTGGGGTATCCGCTGGTCATCGCCGGCACGGCGAAGCCGGGTGACATCATGACGGAGATCGAGCGGCACGCGCGGGGAAATGAGCGGCTGCGCATCCTGGGATTCATCGACGAGCCCACCAAGGCTGCCTTGTACTCACTTTGCCGCGTATTCTGTCTGCCGAGCATTCACGAGGGCACCGGATTGGCGGCATTGGAAGCCGGCGCGGCCGGAGCCAATGTAGTGATCACTCGTAACGGCGGCACTCGCGACTACTTCCTCGACCACGCCGAATATGTCGATCCCCGGAGCGTGCAAAACATCCACGACGGTATCGCGAGAGCGTGGCACAAGCCCCGCGGCGACGGGCTTCGGGAGCACATCGCGCGCCGACTGAGCTGGTTGGAATCCGGAAAGTCCCTCGAGCAGGTCTACTTGAGTCATCTCGAACAAAAGTCCCGCCGCACGGCCGGGGGGTTGGCACCCGCCGATGGAACCGAGGCGGAGCAGCGCGCCCGATTCGTGTGAAAGGCCGGGAGTTGGATTCCTAAGTGTCGAGCGTCGCAAGACTGAGCGGACTCACGGCCAAGGCCTTGTCCGGCGCGAGTTGGATGCTCGCGAGCACGACTCTGAGCCGCGCTATCGCCGTGCTGGGCCAGGTCGGCATCGGCTGGCTTCTCAAGCCCGCCGACTTCGGTGTCTGGGCGTTGGCACTTTCCATGTCAACGGCCGTGATGGCGCTACGTAACGGCGGCACGACCCAGATTCTCGTGCAACAAGGCCCGGAGTTCTCCTCCGAGGCACGATTTTTCCTGCGCTATTCCCTGCTCTTCAATGGTGTCGCGGCCG
>Ga0070764_10001011_pt1 | contig 11980 bp, 11 predicted proteins | sample HubBroMetageWRM4_FD_67287 | JGI IMG/M metagenome (GOLD analysis project Ga0070764, IMG submission 67287) | Warmed soil microbial communities from the Hubbard Brook experimental Forest, New Hampshire - Hubbard Brook CCASE Soil Metagenome WRM 4 | ecosystem: Environmental > Terrestrial > Soil >... | reverse complement strand
ATGGATGCAGAGGTGTTTTTTATCTCGGCAATAAGATTCTCCTGGGTACAGCTGGAAGCGCCTAGATGGTACTGCCCCGGAGCGGTTCCCCAAAATACAATAAATCTGGTACCGGCTACGCTCGGTCAGGGGCTGCGCGTGAATGATTCCTATGGGTTGCCATAGCATTTTGAGCGCCACATCGTGAGGGATTGGCGCGGGATTTCGTTGCCCGCAAATTCGGCTTGCGGATGGCAGAACTCTCCGTCAACCAAACGCCGAATCCCTGTTACCGCTTTTACATGTGAGCTTTGTGCCTTCCCCTTTGGAGGCCATCGTTCGCACTTGCATCAGCCGCATGAGGCCAAAAACATAGGCCGCACTTCAATGCTTCGCCGATCAACCCTTCGTGCGGCGATCAAAACCGAGGTCCTCGCGAAAAACAGGCGGGACAAGCGTTATTCCCATCGGCGCCGTCTCAACAGGGTTGCAGAGCAGCAAACCCTCAGCGTGCTGTCAAAACAGGCGGGGGCAATCGGGAAAGTTCGCAGCTTCGATGGCCTGTGCGCTTTGGTCGATTCCGTCCTCGAACCGAGCACGCGATTCGGCGAGCTTCACGCCTCGAAAGCTTGCGTGCGCCTCGGCGCAAAGTTGAATCTCATCCCGAGCGCGGTCTAGCTGGAGCCAAAGGGAACTAGCACGGCGCCTCGGGATCGGCCAGAGACACATCTCCGGCATCGAGTCGGGAAAGATCGTGCCCCGCTTCGATACGCTTCTCGAACTGGTGCGCACGCTGAATTACGACTTCATGATGGTTCCCCGCTCCTTGGTGCCGGTCGTCCAGGCGCTCGTGCGCGACCACCGTAAAGATCAACCGGGGGAAGGCGAAGAACGCTCCCTCTATGCCCCCGACGGCGGCGACGAGAGGACGCAGGAGCCGCGCGATGAAGTCTGATCCGAAAAAGCTCAACGCGCTTTCCGTACGCCTGTACGGAAAGCACATCGGCGTTATCACCCGCCTGGCAGGCGACCGCCAGCTTTTCGCGTTCGAGCAAGATTATGTCGACGATGAGAAGCGCCCGGCGTTAAGCCTCTCTTTCAAGGGCAGCACCGGCGGGCTCGTAACACAAACGCGCCCCACGGAGCGGCGTGTACCGCCGTTCTTCTCGAACCTACTTCCCGAAGGCCATTTGCGCGAGTATCTCGCCGAGCGTGCGGACGTGAATTCCGAGCGAGAATTCTTTCTCCTCGCCGTGCTCGGCGCCGATCTTCCCGGCGCGCTTGTTGTTGCGCCGCTGGAACGTGACGAGCAGCAGCAGGATGCTCATCATCATGATGACGAGCAGCGCGAGGACGATCACCGCCATCGGGGCGAAGGGCCCTTGCGTTTTTCTCTCGCCGGCGTGCAGCTGAAATTCTCCGCAGTCATGGAGACCTCGGGCGGCCTGACCGTTCCCGTGGACGGCACGGGCGGATCGTGGATCGTCAAGCTGCCTTCCGCCCGATACAAGGCGGTTCCCGAGAATGAGTTCGCCATGCTGGAATTGGCCCGGCGTGTCGGGATCTCCGTCCCTGAAAACAAGCTCGTTGCCATCGCAAGCATCAACGGCCTGCCCGCACAGGCACACCGGGCGGAAGGCAACGCGCTTGCCGTGAAGCGGTTCGACCGCCTGCCCAGCGGAGAGCCCATTCATATGGAGGACTTCGCGCAAGTCTTCGGGGTGTTCCCGAACGACAAGTACAAACAGCGCAGCTATGCGAATATCGCCGCCGTCTTGTGGGCGGAAAGCGGTGAAGAATCCACTTGGGGATTTGTCCGCAGGCTTGTGTTCTCCGTGATGATCGGCAACGCCGACATGCATCTCAAGAACTGGTCGCTGATCTACCCGGACCGGCGCACGCCTGTGCTCTCGCCCGGCTACGACTTTGTCGCGACGCTGCCGTATCTTCGCGACGACAAGCTGGGCTTGAGCTTCGGCGACAGCAAAAGCCTTTCCGAAATCTCCCCCGACCAGATGCGCCGCTTCGCCGACGCGGCGAGAATCCCAACGAGCCCGCTTTGGCAGATCGCCGCCGAAACGGCGGAACGTACCGTCGCCGAATGGAAGACCCTGGAACAAAAGGATCTGCTCCCGAAGGACATGAGCGCGTCCATCGAAAAGCACATTCACGCGGTCGCTGCCACAGTGACCGGCAATGCCGGGGCTTAGTCCGGGCATGATCCAGCACATGAACGACGCCATCGACTTCGGTGCGTAGGCCGATATCTTCAAGTCCTGGCGTGGACCGCTGACCGATCCGCCGCCCTAGGCGCAAACGTCAACCTGCGACTTTGGGAACGGTCCTACCGGTTGGGGCGAAGCTGCGAACGGCAGGCTGGCTAAGTCCCGGCCGAGAAAAACCCGCGGATGCTCGCGCTTTGCAATATGTGTCCCTCGCGTCCAGCTTCGATCAACGTGTGGAACAGGATCTCGCCGTCGGGAGGGAAATCGGCCGATCCCTTTGGCAAAGTCAGTTCCAGGTCGAGTGCATACACGGTAAGAACATACTCATGCGTCGCGGGAGTCAAATTCGTTGGCGGACACGGACCGTCATATTGCTCGCCCAGCCCGAAGTCATTGTCCACTTGTTGGCCGAACGGGCTCCCTGCCATGCCGGAGGTGCCCTGCGGCAGTCCTCTCGCCTCCGGAGAAATGTTGTACATTCCCCAGTGCGTGAAACCGGCAGTGCGGTCGAACAGGACTACCACAAAACTGCGCGTACCGCGCCTGGGGCGCGTCCACGACATCTGCGGCGATTCGTCTCCGCCAATCCCTCCATTGTTGTTGATGTCGGGAGCGCAACCACTTTCGTTGAGAGCCATGCTCACTGGCAGCGTTCCACCATCTTTAAACGTGGCGCTGGTCAGCACGAACGGTTCCTCGTTCTCGTTCTGAATCGGTTGATTTTCTTGCCCGCCCAGCTGCAACGGAACTGTCAATGTACCAAGCAATGCAATCGCGATGAACTGCGTAAGTGCTTTTGATTTCATATTTTTCTCCCTCAATGCCTGACGCGATGACCGACCGTGTTTCACCCACCTGCCGCGCGTCGAATCTCATGAGGCGCGGTACAAATGTCCGAACTTACCGCAACGGGCTGCTTCTCTCACCCTACTGAGGGCGCAAGCCGACCGAAGCACGGGCCGGGCGGATACGCCACCACGTTAATCTGCAGTGTCTGCCCGCGCGTGATTCCAATCACTGCAAAGTTCGTGGCGCGGATCGTTGCCGGGTTCCCCGTCTGCCCCAGCGCCGACGCTGGAAATACGGCCCCGACGACGCAAAGAAAAACCACGCTCATCCACATTTGCTTTAGCATCCTGCCTCCCCTCTCGGGTTTGAATATAGAAATCCGCGAGCTGCCGCGAGGCATGCTCATGGCGGGAGAGGCTGCGGATTCAAACGGCTTCCCCCAAACGTGCTCAAGGTCTTGGTAGCGCTCAGCTTTTTTCCTTTCTTCAGTCGCATATTTCCTGCCTTTTGTTTTGCTTTCATTTGCACGCTCCCTTCCAAGGAATCTGTGGCGGTCCTGCGCTTCTTCACCAAGTTCTCGTTTTTCGCCGCACGGAAATCGAGCAGCACGCGAAGCTAAGCGCTCGAGAGTGGAAATGGCAATGACAGGACGTGTCAGATTCTTCTTAGAATCGTGTTAGAGCCTATGCCATTGAATCCTGGCCTTTTAGTTCGGGCTGGGTCATACAGAGCTTTTCGCAGCGAAGTTATTGGCGCGATGGTACAATCCGCGCACGCAGGGCCTGCTGGAGTATTCATGACGTCTTCGGCTCCTACCCCTTCCGTGATTTGTTTCGGCGCCTTCGAACTGGACGCCGCAAACGGCGAGCTGCGAAAAGCCGGTGTGTCCCTGAAGATTCATCCCCAGCCCTTCCGAGTACTCATGCTTCTTGCCGAGCGGCCTGGACAAATCGTCACCCGGAACGAAATCCAGCATTGCCTCTGGAGTGACAGCACGTTCGTGGATTACGAGCGGGGCATCAATTTTTGCGTCAATCAGATACGTGGGGCGCTCGGAGACGATGCCGACACCCCTCGGTACATCGAAACGCTGCCGCGCCGGGGCTATCGCTTTATCGCCTCGGTGTCGCTTGGCTCTGTCAGGCGCCCCATTCTAGTTCCCCATGTTCAGGAGCAAGGCGACTTGCCGCACCTCGCCGCTGGAAATGGCAAAGAACTAGCTGCCGTCGACGGTGAGAAAGCCTCGTTACCGAAAAAGTCCAACTCGCTGCGGCCGCGCGTGTTGCTGGGAACGGCGTTCGCAATTTTTGTCCTCGCCCTCGGCTCGAGTTGGCGCTGGTTCAGACATCACGACAGCATTCCCAGCGCGACGCTCAGCGAGAGGCAGCTAACTCGCAATCCTCCTGAAAACCGCAACCTGGGCGGTGCGATTTCGCCCGACGGCAAGCATCTTGCGTTTCTAGATGTGAGGGGTCTTCATTTGCTCGCGATCGATAGCGGCGAACTCCATGACATTGCGCTCCCGGCAGAAATCGTCAGTAAACTCTGGGCCCTGCAGTGGTTCGCAGACGGTGAGAACCTGCTTCTCAGGACTGGAACGGAGGCGGAAGGCAACGTGCTGTGGCTGGCCTCGGTTTTTGGCGGCAATCCGCGCAAGCTGCGGGCGCATGCGTGGCCGGCCGCGACCGCTCCCGAAAGTTCATCGCTCGCTTTTATCAGCGGCCAACACAATGAACTCTGGGTGATGGATTCGAGCGGAGACAATCTGAAGAAAGTTCTGACGAGCAATGGCCAGCTAGGCAACGTGGCATGGTCCCCCACGGGCCGGCGGCTGGCTTTCATAAGAAATTTAAACTCCAACGAAAATCAAACCATGCGCAGCATCGAGACAGTCTCCCTGGACGGCGGACCTTCCAGTGTCGTCTTCACCGACGTCCACCTCGGCCGCGAAGTCTTGTACTGGATGCGCGACGGGCGGCTGATATTTTCGCGAGATGAGCCGCGTCAGATCGAAGCGGCGAATCTCTGGCAGATCGCGGCTGATCCAAACACCGGATATCCTGCGGGCGAGCCTGTGAAACTTACGAATTGGTACGGGATCCAGCCCTTAGATGTGTCCGTCAGCAAGGATGGCAAGCGTCTGGTTGTCGACAAGTTTCAGAATCGGAACGATGTGTATATAGGCGACCTCAATGACACAGGCACTCGCCTGGACTCTCCCAGGCGGTTGACCTTCAGCGAAAGCCGCGACGTTCCCAGCACGTGGACTCGCGACGGTAAGGCTGTCCTGTTTTCTTCGAACCGAACCGGAAGAAGTCAGATATTTACCCAACAGCTCGGAAAGGACGGGCCCGAGCCGCTTGTTCCCGCCTCAGATGAACAGACGGGTGCGCAGCCGACCCCCGACGGCCGCTGGATCCTCTATTACTCAACTCAGTACGCTGAGAACGACTCGCTGGCGGGGACGCGGTTGATGCGATTGGCCACCTCCGGAGCCGTGTCCGAGCAGGTTCTGCGCGCGCAGGGTCCGCCCGGGTTGGCCACATTTATTTTTGATTGTCCCAGGCAACCTTCCGGTTCCTGCGTCATCAGCCGTTTCGATCAAGGCCGCCTGGTCTTTTACGCATTGGATCCCATTCAAGGCCAGGGCCGGGAAGTCGCCAGAACCAAGTTTGAGCAAACGAATGTCGAAAACTGGTCCATCTCACCAGCCGGGTCGCGTATCGCCGTCGTGAATGTGAATCCGCAAGGAAAGCAGATCTCCATTCTGGAGTTAGGCGATGGCGCCCAACGCGGGCCTGGCGAACGCGAGATCCCGCTGCCTGCAGAGTGGCGTGTTTTTTCCTTCGGCTGGGCAAGACAAGGCAATGGATTTTTTGCGACGGTGGCGGCGCCCGACTATCAAATCGTCCGAATTGGCCTCGATGGGAAAACCAGCGTGCTTCTGGATCGCGCAAGGGATGCATGGCTAGGCGACGTCGCCGCATCGGCGGACGGGCTCCATCTCGCTTTTAACCAGCAAACTTTCGAGGCAAATGTGTGGCTGCTGGAGAAATTCTAAAGGCGCGGGAACCGCCCAAGCATTCGGGCGGGAGCGGTTTCGCCCCGAATGCATTGTCGAATCGATCGACTGGACGGCGCTGCACCGACCCGCTGAACTGGCATGATTTGTGAGCAGTTGTGAACTTGAGCCCCTCGAAATCCGGCAGCTTCGAACCCTTGACAGTTAGAACACACTGCTAGGAAGTGTCCTATAACGGGCAGACGAGAATATCCTAACGCCCCAAGCTTTCGAAGCGACCCCTCCCGTCATTCTGACGCGTGATTGTTCGTCCCAGCGCGCTGGGAATTCGATTCGCCAGACCATGGCTGACGCCTGCCAGCTGGATCCAAGACAGAGCGTCGCCTGACACGCTCGGACGGTGGCAAGTGGAATTTGCATGAGTCCACTGTGCGCCTGGTGAGCGCACGTGCTTAACACAACATTGTCCGCCAGAGTGCGGTTCAAGGCGCCGGAAGCATCGGGTCGAGCCGGGACCGAAGGATGAAACGATGCCCGCGAGAAGAAAGGCACTGCGAAGGACCAACATAGAGTTGGCGATAATTATGGTTCTGTGCGTCGCTAGTTGGCTCTTGTCGCGGCACTTTAACACCATCGAATGGCTGTATCGGTTTACCCAGCGATACGCGTGGTTTGACGACGTGTTGGTGGTTAACTTTGTGCTCGCTGTTTCTCTCGCCGTTTTTTCCGCTCGCCGCTGGCATGAACTGGGCGTGGAAATCACCAAAGGAATGAGGCTTCAAGAACAATTACTCCACAATGCTTACCATGACTTGCTTACGCAGTTGCCCAACCGCAGATTCTTTATGGATCGCCTGACGCAATGCGTCAAACGGGCAAAGCGCCATCAGGACTACGAGTTCGCCGTCGTGTTTATGGACGTGGACCAATTTAAGATTGTAAATGACAGCCTCGGGCACTCTGCGGGCGATCAGCTGATTCGTCAAATCTCGGAGAGGCTCACCGATTCGATCCGTCAAAAGGACCCTCGTCTGCACACCGACAACGTATCTGGATCATTCCGAGAGGCTGGCGACGACTTCGTGGCACGGTATGGCGGCGACGAATTCGCAGTTGTGCTCGACGACATCCTTGACGCCAGCGACGCCATACGCGTCGCGGAACGAATCCAGCAAAACCTGGTGACTGCGTTCTTGGTTAGCGGACGGCAGTTGCAGATTACCGTCAGCATCGGCATCGCGGTGAGCGTTGGTGGGTATAGTGCGGCGGAAGACGTTTTGCGGGATGCTGACACGGCGATGCACCGAGCCAAAGCCCTAGGTAAGTCGCAATACTTATTGTGTGATCCGATGATGCACGCCGCTGCGGTAAATCGCTTAAAGCTAGAGGATGACCTGCGGCAGGCCGTTAAGCGAGGCGAACTGCTGGTTTATTACCAACCGATTGTGTCTATGCACGACGCTCGCCTAAGCGGCTTCGAAGCGCTCGTCCGCTGGCAGCGACCTGATTTTGGACTGGTTGGGCCAGGGGAGTTCATTTCCGTTGCCGAGGAAACTGGCTTGATTGTGGCGATAGGATCGTGGGTGCTCCGCGAGGCCTGTAGCCAAATGTCCGCCTGGCACGTACAGTTTCCATCGGAACCGGCCCTTACCATCGCGGTGAATTTCTCGGGGAAACAGTTCATTCAACCCGATTTGGTCGAACAAGTGGTTCGCACATTGCGCGAAACCCGTCTGGACCCAAGGAGCTTGGGAGTTGAATTCACCGAGAGTGTGGCCATGCAAGATGTGGCGCGCACGGCTCTGGTTTTGAAGGAACTGAAAGCGCTCGGCGTCTACACGAGCGTGGATGATTTTGGCACGGGTTACTCATCGTTGAGCCATCTGCGGCGTTTGCCGCTCGATATCTTGAAACTCGATCGCTCTTTCGTGTCAGAAATGCTGAACGGTAATGAAAGCGGCGAGATTGTTCATACGATCATCAGTCTCGCGCACATCCTAGGCATGGCCGTGGTAGCGGAGGGCGTCGAAACGATCGAGCAAGCGAATCACCTTCGAGAGCTTGGCTGCAAGTACGCTCAGGGATATTTCTATTCAAAGCCGATGAATCAAGCTCGCGCGGAAGCTCTCCTGAAATCGGGTGTCCGCGAACTCAACCTGTCGGGAGTTGGCAGCCCACTCCATTAGCGGGGTTTGCGCTGAGATCGTATCGGTTCGGGCAGCCAGATATTTCAGCCGCGCGGCCGAGTCGCGCGAGCGCTATTTTGCCTGCATGGCCTTGATGTAGTTTGTCAGGTTTACCATGCCGATTCTGACCAGCTCAGAATCCGTTCCGGCGATCGCAGCAAACAGTGGTCCCCATATCGGCAACTCCGTAGCGCATGCGCTGGTTTCCTGACAACGCTTCGCAGCACTTCCCGGACATACTCGCCAGAGAATTTCCCATCGCAAGATTATTTCGAGAATAATCGCTTGCGCAGCGCCTGTAAAATGTCTTGTATCGACTGTTTACTGGCGTGTTCGACCATCGAGGAATTCGCGTCGTTTGGTGGTGGGGAGTCGGATGCGCCATGGCGACCGGAAATCCCCGCGATTCGAATACGAAAAAAGATGGGAACAAGCGGCCGTTCAGTGCCGTGGAGGATCGTCTTCGCGTATCCTGGCTGCCACCAGTTTGCTTTTTGTTGAAGCAACAGATATGCCCGTTCGCGTTCTGCTTTCCATTCCGGCGTGTCCGGCAACTCCTCATAACGGCCAGTAATAATAATGCTGACCCACTCCTCGGCGGTCGCTATCCGATCCGTCTCGACGCAGACGAGCGGATTGGCGCGCATCCACTCAATTTTCTGCCCGACGGTTGCGAAGCTGTAGAGGTAATTATCAGCGTAAGCGAAATAAAACGGCACAACATAAGGTTGCGAGCCGTTGGCGCATCCCAGTCTGCCAAGGTGCATATGGGCTAGTACGTTGAGGCTGTCCTCTTTCGCCAGTTCTTGGATTAACACCGCGACCCTCCCAACGATTGCGCCTAACCGGGAAAATACTTCAGTTGCGAGTGTCGGCAGACGACGCACCGGCAAAGACAACAGACGCCAAATACACTAAGACTCCCAAGCCGATCAAAGAAGCGGCTACGAAGGCGAACAGAACGAACGATAACGGATGAAACCACAGCAGACTCACGATCTCCAGTGCCAAACCTACGATAACGAAAGCACTGGAAACCTGGAGAAGCCGCCAGACCGCTTTTTGACTTAGTTTCATTGGACAGGCTTCCAGAACTTCTCATGGCTCTGATCTGCAATCTCGTGCGCTGTATCGTGGCACCCGCTGCTTAAACACGACAACTGATTTGACTTCAGCGAATCGATTAGGGCCGCGTGCACAGGGTTCTCCTGGAAGCTGCGAGCCCCCAAATGGCAGTGCAGGCATTGCGCGTTCTTGAATCCGCCCGGTATGCGGATCGCCGCCGGATCAGGAGGCGTACTCACGTATTGCATGTAAATGCGCTTTAGCCCTTGCATTTTGTCGTTCAGCGGTCCGTAGAGGGTGTAGTCCGCATGGCAGGAATGGCAGGCCATCTCTGCCGGCACCCGGTGATTCTGAAAGTGTTGCGCGGGAATAGAATTGGGGTCATCCACATAGAGGCTCTGTCCGTAGGGAATCATGACGTGACAGGAAACGCAGAATCGAGTCTGTTCGGAGCGTTGCACATGCGTGTTCATACCGCCGACCAGACACAGAGCCGGAAGCACACACAGGCCAACGAACGCCACCATCTTCCAGCCTGTCGCAGCCGTCAAAGCAGGCCGAATCAGAAAAACAGAGGCCAGCGCGATGCTAAGCGCAATCTGACAAATGAGAATCGCAATCAACGGACCTCCCTCTGCTTTCTCCGAGAACACCAGTCGCAGTTATTTCCATCCCAGAACGGCTGGGCTACTTCTTGGCCAGTCCTCGGATATAGGCAACCAGTCCCTTGATCTGGTCGTCCGTCAGCTTGCCTTTGTACGCCGGCATCTTGTTCTTGCCATTGCTCACAATCTCCGTGAGCTGGGCGTCCGATTGGCTCTGCACGTAGGACGAACCAAGGTCGCGCAGCTTTAGAGCCTTGCCGGTGGCTGTAGTACCGCTTCCATCCGCGCCATGGCACATCGCGCATTTCGCCTTGAAATCGCCTGCGCCGTCAGCCCGCAGCGAGCCCCCGAAGACGAACATGATCGCAAGCGCCAACACCGTCTGCTTACCGAGTCGATCCACTAGAAAGCTCATTTTGCACTTCCTCCTTTTGACGAACGCAACCTAATGTTGTTCCGCTCACCACAGCCTAAAACGAATAACGCAGTGAGAAGGTGGCATTGTTACCGTTAAAGTCCTGTGACTGAATCGGCGCGAGTCCGAACGGACTGGTGTTTCCCGTTTGGTTGAATCCGTAATAATTCCAGGACGTGATGTAGCTGAATCCACGATAGACCTCGATCGTCAGCGTTGCGTAAGGTCTTTGATAGTTGAAATCAAGCGTGCCGGACGGCATGAGTGGATTTAAAAAAATCGTATTTCCTCGCACGAAGCTGGCACCGTAACCGACTGCGGCCGTTACCCGCTTCCTTGGCTTCCACATGAGGGCGGCGTGCGCGAAATAATCGCTGCTGGCATAGGTGGAAAGCGCGCCGAGCGGCGAAGGCGAGCCAGCGATCGGGCACGCCGTACCCGTCGGGAGCTCCGGCACGCCGGGAGGGAACGTGGAAACGGGCAGAGTGGCCGGCGGTGGCGCCGGGTTCGCCGAGGAAGTGGAATAGGCGAAACAGATGAGCGCCTGTGTATACACGTTCCAGTAATTGAAGCCGAAATCCACGGCCAGACGCTCATTCGGCATCAACATCGCGGAGAAGCTGTAAGAGCGGTCGTGCTCCACGTTGTTCACGGTGGTGACGTTGTCGCGGTTATTATGAATCTCGACAGCGCCCGCCAGATTCGCCCACGGCCGCGGCTTGTAATTCACCTGGATCTTATAAGACTGCACTTGCCGAGGATCGATTCGCGTGAACGATTGGTCGTTGTAGCCAAATTCAAAATCGCCGGTGATGCGCAGGGCGTCGATGGGACGCGCCACGATTCCCAGAAGCAAGGCATTCTCGTTAATTGTCGTGATGGTGCGAGAGGTATCGTTGCCCGCCTCCGCAAGGGGATTCGCGGGTGAACCTTCTACAATCGCACCGGCCATTGCACCGGCAGTGAGCAGCGTGCAATTGGCGGGCAGCGCGCCACCGACCAAGGCACAATCACCGCGCGCGGCGAGATAAAAATTCGCCGCCGTCCCGGTGGTTCCCCCGGGAAAGTAGAACTGCCCGGTATCGAAGGCGGCAGCCATACTGGAGATCGTTCGGTTCGTGTAGAGATAACCGATGCTGGCGCTGTATCGCCTGCTGAAATCGTATTGCGCCTCGAGGGTGTTCGACTTCATGTTCTGTCCCAAAAATTGCGTGTTGATCTGGTTGATCACGTCCGCGGCAGAGCTGGCGCTGTGTTGCGGACAATTTGCCTGATTGTAGGGAGGGCCAGGACAGTTCGTTGCATTGAACATCGCAGGCGAAAGCAGCAAGCCGACCACGCCGGGCGCCGGTGAAGGAGTTCCAAAAACGTTGCTTTCGGCCGCATCCCACATGCCCGGTATACGCCAGTTGTCGTATTGGAAAGAATCTAGGATCCGCAACTTGTCATTGATGGAATACGCGCCGGACCAATTCGCGTTCACCGAAACACGCGTGGTTCTTATTGGCCCTCCTGCCGTGCTGCCACGCTGCGCTGTTCGCGCGGTCCAGTCGTTGACGATCTCGGATAGGTCCGAGAAGTGGTAGTCACTGGTGCTGTAACCTACCGAGCCCGACGTTTCAAAGTTCTTGAAGTAGTTGGATTGGAAACGGAATCGTTCCGTCGGCATGAAGTTCCGCGGATCGCCAGCCTGG
>Ga0070764_10001010_pt1 | contig 11984 bp, 9 predicted proteins | sample HubBroMetageWRM4_FD_67287 | JGI IMG/M metagenome (GOLD analysis project Ga0070764, IMG submission 67287) | Warmed soil microbial communities from the Hubbard Brook experimental Forest, New Hampshire - Hubbard Brook CCASE Soil Metagenome WRM 4 | ecosystem: Environmental > Terrestrial > Soil >... | reverse complement strand
CAAGTCCATCGACAGGTTCGACCTCAGCCGTGGCGTCGAGTTCTCGACATATGCGACGCCGACCATTGTCGGAGAGATAAAGCGGCATTTCCGCGACAAGGGGTGGGCTGTCCGGGTCCCGCGGCGGCTGCAGGAACTCAAGCTGGCGCTGACCAAGGCCATCAGCGATCTCGCCCAGCGGCTCGGCCGGGCGCCCACCGTGGCCGAGCTCGCGGCTCACCTGCAGATGAGCGAGGAAGAGGTGCTCGAGGGCCTGGAGTCCGCCAACGCGTACTCCACGGTCTCGCTCGACGCGCCGGACTCGGGTGACGAGGACGCCCCGGCAGTGGCTGAATCGCTGGGAATGCTCGACGAGGCCCTGGAGGGTGTGGAGTACCGGGAGTCGCTCAAGCCGCTGCTCGAGCGCCTGCCGCCGCGGGAGAAGCGGATCCTGATGCTGCGCTTCTTCGGCAACATGACCCAGTCGCAGATCGCCACCGAGCTCGGCATTTCACAGATGCACGTGTCCCGGCTGCTCGCCAGGACGCTCACGCAGCTCCGCGAAGGGCTCACCACGGACGAGTAGCCCGGGTTTACCCCTGCCCGCGCGCCGGCGGTTCCGGTGGCCGGCTGGCCAGGGCACGAAAGCTCTGCGGGATGAAGAGCATGACCAACCCGGCGACGCCCAGCAGCATGCCTGGCACGCCCCAGGCATACCGGTGCGCCTGCAGCAGGTAGACGCTTATGAAGCCGCAGAACAGCTGCGTGAGCACGGCCGGGGTGCGGCTCCACGCCTTGACCCGGATGAGCCCGAGCGCGACATACCCGAGCGCGATCGCGGCCGCCAGCCCGATCACCGTCAGCGCAATGCCGCTGTTGACGTGATAGGACTGGCCGCGGGCCGCGTCGACCCCGGCCAGCACCGAGGCAAGGAGCACTCCGACCGCCTCGACGGCCTGTATCACGGCTGCCCAGGTCAGCGTGCTCGGGCGCTGCGCAACCTCCGGCTCCCGGGCCTCGCTAACCTGAGCGCGTGCGCGCGCTTTTGATCGTGAACCCACACGCCACCTCCACGACCCGGCTCCGGCGGGATGTTATCGTCCGGGCGCTTTCGTCTGCCGTGGAACTCGAGGTCGTGGAGACACGGTACCGGGGTCACGCGACCAGCCTCGCCGCTGCCGCCCGCGACGACGGCTTCGGGCTCGTGCTCACGCTGGGCGGCGACGGCACGGTCAACGAGGCGGTCAACGGGATCCTCGGCCCGGCGGCCACGCCCGATGGCGCTGCCCCTGCTGGTCATCGGGATGCCGACGCGCCGTCCTCCGACGCGGCCAGCATTCCCGCACTGGCCGCACTGCCCGCAGGCAACGCCAACGTGTTCACCCGCAACGTAGGCCTGTCCCCCGATCCCGTAGACGCGGCCGGGCAGATTATCCAGGCAATCGCAGCGGGGCGTTACCGCACGATCGGCCTTGGCCTGGCCGGTGACCGGTACTTCACCTTCAACGCGGGCCTGGGCATAGACGCGGAGGTGGTGCGGGCTGTGGACGGCCACCGGGCCCGGGGCCGGACAGCCACACCCGCCCTCTATGTCCGGATGATCCTGCGGCAGTACTACCGGGTGACCGATAGGCGTCACCCCGCGCTCATGCTGGAACGTGACGGGCACCCGCCGGTCGGCCCGCTCTTCCTCGGCATCGTGTCCAACACGGCGCCCTGGACGTATCTGGGGAGCAGGCCGGTGTACGCCAGCCCACAGGCGGCCTTCGACTCCGGCCTCGACGTGTTCGCGCTGCGCAGCCTGCGCACGATAAGCACGGTTCGCACCATCTATCAGATGCTGTCCCCGGCCCGGCCGCCGCACGGCCGGAGCGTCCTGACCCTGCACGATCAAGCCGAGCTGACGCTGAGATCGAGCCGGCCTCTCGCATTCCAGGTCGACGGCGAGTACATGGGTGAACACGAATGCGTCAAGTTCCGGTCGGTCCCGGATGCCTTGCGGGTCATTGCGTAAGGCTCGGTTCTGGCATCGCCGCGCCGTTTCGCCGGGCGATAGCGCGGCATCCCGGCGCCGTTTCCGGCCCGTCGCCAAAATAACCTTCCGCGCTGCGTGAGCGCCTGCTTGCAGGCCGTATGGGGCCGCAGCTAGCATCGCCCGGGTGAACAGCGTTCGACGTGCTAAGGGCCTGCTGGGAGGCCACATGAAGAGCGCCAGACACCCCATGCCCACAATGTGACTCATCTGACACTGAAATCCGTCCGAACCTTTGCCAAAGCCTCTTGCGGTTCATCGTGGACCTTGAGAGGGTTATATCGCTCCTAGCGAGCGGCGCACCAGCCATGCGCCGTGCTGGGCGGGGTTATGAACCGTTATGACCCACGGCCCTCGCCCGGGAGCCAATCGAAGGCAGCAGCCTCTGATTACGACTCTCAGGTTCGGGAACTTATAGGTCCTGACATACGGCATAGCTCGTGAAAACCTTCACAAGCAAGACTGAGGATAGCGGAGCCCCTGGCCAAGGCTCCGGCCTCATAAAGGAGTGGACCTCATGGACTGGCGTCACCACGCCGCCTGCCGTGACGAAGATCCGGAGCTGTTCTTCCCGATCGGAAACACGGGTCCCGCGCTGCTACAGATCGACGACGCCAAACAAGTCTGCCAGCGTTGCGCCGTGATGGAGCCATGTCTGCAGTGGGCACTCGAGAGCGGCCAGGACTCTGGCGTCTGGGGCGGGCTGAGCGAGGACGAGCGGCGCGCGCTCAAGCGCAGGTCCGCCCGGATCAGGGCGAGGGCGCACGCCTGACGGCTGGCCGGCTCAGCGCCGGTCAGGAGGGCTGCGGCCCATCGGGGGACCCACCCGCAGGCAACTGCACCGGAACTTCGACTAGGACCCTGGTCCCGCCGTCGGCCTGCGGCGCGATCTCGAGCCGCCCGCCGAGTTCCGCGACCACGAGCGTACGCACAATCTGCAAGCCAAGGCTGGCAGTCGAGTCAAGATCGAAATCCTCGGGCAGCCCCACGCCGTTATCGGCGACCGTGACCGTGAGCTGCCCGTTGAGGCGCTCCGCCGTGACGTCCAGGCTTCCTCCCAGGGCCGCACCCGTCGGCCGGGTGAGGCCATGCTGCAGCGCGTTCTGCAGCAACTCAGTAAGGACGAGAGCCAGCGGGGTCGCGACGGAGGCCGGCAGCAGCCCAAATTTGCCGGAAAGGCCGGGCTTGACCCTGGCCTCGGGCGCGGAGACCTCCGCGGCCATCATCGCCACCCGGCTGGCGACGTCATCGAAGTCGACGACCTCGTCCGGGGCGTGCGAGAGGGTCTCGTGGACGATGGCGATCGAGCCCACCCTGCGCACCGCTTCCTCGAGGGCCGTCCGCGCCTCCGCTGCCTTGAGCCTGCGCGCCTGCAGCCGCAGCAGCGCGGCCACGGTCTGCAGGTTGTTCTTGACCCGGTGATGGATCTCCCTGATCGTGGCGTCCTTGGTGATCAGTTCCCGTTCCCGGTGGCGCAGCTCGGTCACGTCCCTGAGCAGGATCAGCGCGCCGGATCGCGCGCCGCCAACCACGAGCGGGATCGCACGCAGCTGAACGACCGAGCCGTTGCCCTCCACCTCGGTCTCCATGTGCGCCCGGCCGCTCGCGGTCAGCATCAGCGAGTCGTCGCGCGGCCCGCCGGTCGCGGACAGCCGCGCGGTCAGCGGGCCGAGCTCGGCCCCGACGAGGTCCGCCGTCAGCCCGAGCCTGCGATAGGCCGACAGCCCGTTCGGGCTTGCGTACGTCACCCGCCCCGACCGGCCGAGCCGGAGCAGCCCGTCCCCGACCCGGGGCGACCTGACCAGGGTCGGCTGCTCGCCCGGGCGGGGGAAAATGCCGGCCGCCACCATCTGGGCCATGTCGTCGGCTGCCCTCAGGTAGGCGAGATCCATCCGGCTGGGCGTTCGCGCGGCCGACAGGTTCGTGGACCGCTCGATCACCGCGATGACCCGGTCCTTGCGGATGACCGGGATTGTCTCGTGGCGGACCGGAACCCCGGTCGTCCACTCCGGGTCCCCTTCCCGGCAGATCCGCCGTTCCTGCATGGCCACGTCGAGGAACGGCCGCGCGCCGGCCGGCCGCACGGCGCCGACCATGTCGTCGGGAATCGCCGTGGGCGCCGTCACCGGGCGGATCTGGGCGAGTGCGACCCAGCCGGAGCCGTCATGCAGCTGCGCCCACAGCACCAGGTCGGCGAAGGACAGGTCGGCCAGCAGCTGCCAATCGGACAGCAGCATGTGCAGCCAGTCGACGTCGGCCTCGGCGAGCCCGGCCTGGCGCAGCGCAAGGTCGGTCAGGGTCGGCATGCCGTCATCATCGCATCCGTGGCGGCCTGGCCCGTCCCCTGAGCCAGCGGGCGTGGTCCGTTCGCGGCCGGTGCCCCGTTTTGGCACTGTTGGAGATGCCTCGATACCTGCTGGTAACGTCGCGTCCGTGACTGAAGGTGAAGAGGAGTGAAGAGGGCAGGGGAGGTGGGTGGGGGGCGGGTACCCCACGGCGGTGCGCACGCGGTAGCCGCCGCCCGGCGGCACGGCGTCGAGACGATGTTCACGCTGTCCGGGGGGCACGTCTTCCCGCTTTACGACGGGGCGGTCACGGCGGACCCGCCGATGCGGATCGTGGACGTCAGGCACGAGCAGACCGCGGTGTTCGCCGCCGAGGCCACCGCCCGGCTCTCGCTGACCCCGGGCCTGGCAGTGCTCACGGCCGGCCCCGGGGTGACCAACGGGATAAGCGCGATCACCACGGCCCACTTCAACGGCTCACCGCTGGTGGTGATCGCAGGCCGTGCCCCGGACTACCGCTGGGGCTCGGGCAGCCTGCAGGAAATTGATCATCCCCTGCTGCTCCAGGCGATCACCAAGCGCGCCTGGACCGAACATGAGACGGCACGGATCGGGCCTGCCGCCGACGAGGCATTCCGGATCGCCACGGCCCGGCACCGCGGCCCGGTCTTCCTCGACGCCAGCCTGGAGGCGCTCTTCGGCACCGCACCCGCAGAGCCCGGCCGGGCTGCGGGCGCGGACGCCGCCGATCCGCCGGACCAGCCCGACCCGGCCGCGATCGACCGGATCGCCGGCCTGCTCGCCGACGCAACCCGGCCGGTGCTGGTGCTGGGCTCGGACGTGTGGCTGGACGGCGCGCACGAGGCAGCGCGCACCGCTGCCGAGGAACTGCGGCTGCCCGTGATCGCGAACGGGCAGGGCCGCGGCATCCTTCCCGCCGGGCACGAACTGCTCGTCTCACGGGCCAGGTCGACAGCGCTCGGCGAGGCGGACCTGGTCATCGTGGCCGGAACCCCGCTCGACTTCCGGCTCAGCTACGGCGAGTACGGCGGCAAGAACGGGACGCCCCCCGCTCAGGTCGTGCACGTCGCCGACGCACCATCGCAGCTCGCGCGGCATCGCGAGCTGGCCGCGTCCGCCGCGGGCAGCCTGGCCGCGTTCTTCACCCAGCTCGCCGCGATGGCCGCCGGCCGGGGCCCGGACCGCGCAGCGTGGCCCTGGGAAACCGGAGGTGACGCTGGCTGGCTGCCCCGGCTCCAGGCCGCCAGCAGGCAGGCCACGGCCGCGGACGCCCCGCTGCTGGCCAGTGACGCGGAGCCGATTCACCCGATGCGTATCTACGGCGAGCTGGCCCGGATCCTCGACGATGACGCGGTGGTGATCGGGGACGGCGGTGACTTCGTCTCCTACGCGGGCAAGTACGTCGAGCCCCGGCGGCCGGGCGGCTGGCTGGATCCCGGGCCGTACGGGTGCCTGGGCACCGGCCTCGGGTACGCGATCGCGGCCCGGATCGCCCGCCCCTCGGCGCAGGTCGTGCTGCTGCTCGGCGACGGTGCGGCCGGGTTCTCGCTGATGGACGCGGACACCCTGGTCAGGCATGGGCTTCCGGTGGTCATGATCTGCGGCAACAACGGGATCTGGGGCCTGGAAAAGCACCCCATGCAGGCGCTGTACGGCTATGACGTCGCCGCCGACCTGCAGCCGCAGTGCCGCTACGACCAGGTGGTCGCCGCGCTTGGCGGGGCCGGGGAGCTGGTCACCAGGCCCGCGGACATCGGCCCGGCGCTGCGCAGGGCGTTCGACTCCGGCGTCCCCTACCTGGTCAACATCGCCACGGACCCAAAAAACGTCTACCCGCGATCCACCACAGGCGTCTAACCGCCCGCCCGGGCCTCGTGCGCACGGCCGCGGTCAGCCCAGACCGATACTCGGTTTCGGACGGCTACCGCCATTCTCAGGTCCCGTCCGGATCACCGCTGCCTGCTCATATCACGGGCTCGGTAATCACAAAACGGGCTAAATATGGACACCAAATGACTGAAACCCGTGAGAAGCCATCTCATCGGGGGGATGGTCGCGGGGCGTGAAAATCGGGGGCGGTGCGGGCGGGGTGGGGCTGGGCCGCTGCCGCGCGGGGCCGGGTTTGGCGGGAGTGGTGCCCGTGGGGGTTGCGGGGCGGGAGGATGCAGCGGGCTGCCCGTGACGCCGTGCCACTGTGGGATGTGAGCCCGCTGAGAAGCCTGGCGCCGGGGCCTTGACCTGAGGGTCGCTTCTTGTTGCCTCGAGCACGACGGTCAGTATTCCGGCTGTTGCCCTGACCGGGGCCCCCGGGCAGCCCGCTGGGTTAACCCATCGGCACGAGCATAGGAGGCCGCGGTGCGCAAGCCGCAGGTTATCGAGGATGAGGAACACGAGCGGGTTTTCCAGACGGTGGCCGCGGTGGATGTGGCCAAGAAGGATGGCATGGTGTGCTTGCGCGGGCCGCACGCCTCACGTCCGGGCGGGCGGCAGTCCACCGTGTGGACGGTGTCGGCCACGATGAACGACGTGGCCGAGCTGGGTGACCAGCTTGCGGAGGCGGGCGTGCAAAAGGTGACGCTGGAATCGACCTCCGATTACTGGCGGATCTGGTTTTACGTGCTGGAGGCCGCCGGGCTGGATGTGCAGCTGGTGTCGGCCAGCCAGGTCAAGCAGCTGTCCGGGCGGCCCAAGACCGACCTGTTAACCGAACTATGGGAAAGGCTGTGGCTGGTCAGCGGACAGGTCGTGAGCCGGGTGGCTACGTTGCCTGATCATGATCATGGACGGGGAAGTGCCGCGGGATCTGTCGCGGCTGGTGGTGCCGCTGCTTGGGTCGCTTGAGGCGACCGGGGATCTGTTCGAGCCGTTCCGGCTGGTTGATGCCGGTGGTGGGGTGGTCGTCGCGGCGGCGGAGTTCTTCCGTGAGCTGGCTGCGTGCGGGCGCCCGGCGGCGACGCACCGGTCGTATGGGATGGACCTGTTGCGCTGGTGGCGGTTTCTGTGGGCGACGGGGGTCGGCTGGGATCAGGCGACCAGTGTGGAGGCCAGGGACTTCTGCTGCTGGATCGGGGTGTCTGATAAGCCGGCCCGGCCGCACTGGCGGTATCCCGGCGGAGCTCCCGGAAGCGCTGCGGTGGCGCCGGGGACGCCGAATCCGGTGACTGGCAAGCGGTCGCCGGGCCGGGGTTATGCGACGGCGACGGTGGTGCATTGCGAGAGTGTGCTGCGCGGCTTTTACGGGTTCCATCTGGAGGCTGGCTCCGGGCCGATGGTCAATCCGTTCCCGCTGGCCCGGAGCCGGCGGGCGAACGCGCACCATAACCCGATGCGGCCCTTCGCTGGCGAGCGTGCCGGGCGGTACCGGCCGAAGGCTCCGCGGCGGGTGCCGCGGCAGATCCCGGATGTGAGGTTCGGCGAGTTGTTCGCGTTGCTGGGTTCGCACCGGGACCGGGCGCTGGTGGCGTTCTGGGTGTCGACCGGGGCGCGAGCTTCGGAGCTGCTGGGCGCGACGGCCGCCGACGCCGATCCGGGGCAGCAGCTGATCACGGTGATCCGCAAGGGGACACGGCAGTTGCAGCAGCTGCCTGCATCCCCGGATGCGTTCGTGTGGCTGCGGTTGTATCAGGCTCAGATGCGCGGACTGATCCCTGCTGGGCGGGATCAGCCGCTGTGGTGGACGCTGCGGCGGCCGTTCCGTGCGCTGACTTATGACGCGGCCCGTCTGATGTTCACCCGGGCCAGCGCCGCGATGGGCGCGAACTGGTCGCTGCATGACCTGCGTCATTCGGCGGCCTACCGGATGGCTAGTGACCCGGCTATGCCGCTGGCCGACGTGCAGTGGGTCATGGGCCACGCTCACCTGTCCACGACACAGCGGTACCTGAACCCGCTGCCCGGCGACGTCATCGAGGCGGTGCTGGCGTTCCACGCGCGGCAGGGCCACCGCGGTGCCACGGGACTGGCGCCGGAGTACCGGGCCGAGAGCTTGCAGGTCCTGTTCGGCAAGGACGCGCTGTGACTGCGGCGCACCCTCTTCCGGCGGGCTGTGTGGTGCCTGTCCTGGGCAGGGCTGGCGTCCCGCTGCCGGCCGGGGGCACCGGCGCGGAGCTGCTGACCCAGTTCCCGCCGCGGCCTGCCATCTTGTCGTGGCCGGCGACCCTGGCCGGGCGGCAGCAGGTGCTGGCCCGGCTGCTGGCGCCGCCGTTCGCGCTGGCTAACCCGGCCAGTCAGCAAGGCCGGCGGCTTGGCCTTGTCGCGGTGGTGAACTGGCTGGAAGCCCAGCCCGCAGGCAGCTGGCAGGCCCGGTGGCTGGCCAGCGAAGCCGAGAACTGCGGCGACTGGCGGGAACTGATCTCGGCCGGGAAGGAGGGCCGCGCAAGGACGCCGGCCGGACCGTCAAGGCCCGTGCCTCATGCCGGTGCCGGGCTGCTGGTACTGATCGGCGCCGACGTGATCCGGCCGGGTATCGGCTGGCTGCTGAGGTGCCCGTCCGCGCCACGCAACCTGGCCGCCGAGATGGCCCGCATCCGCGACCCGAAGGCATTCGCCGAGCTGGCCGCGTTGTGCCAGTCGGGATCGGCAGGATCGTATGGCCAGCTGGCCGCGCTCAGCAAGATCGCAGTCATCATCGCGGCCAAGGGCGGCATGGTCGCCGGCATCACCGTCGGCGACTGCGTGCAACTGCTGGAGATCGCCGCCGGGACGCGCACCGGGACAGACCAGCATGCCAGCAGCCCGTTCTTCTATCAGCTGCTGCGCGCACGGGGCACGTTCGGCCCCGACGCGCCGGCGGCGATGCGGGTGTTCTCCAGCCGCGGCCAGCCGACGTGCGAGCAGCTGATAGACCGTTACCGCATTGCCAGCGGGCCGGTCCGTGACGTGCTCGTGGACTACCTGCGCGAGCGCCAGCTGTCGGCGGACTTCTCCTCGCTGCAGAATCTGGCCTACTTGCTCGGCAAGCTGTTCTGGGCCGATCTGGAAGCCCATCATCGCGGCATCGACTCGCTGAAGCTCTCCCGCGACGTCGCCGCAGCCTGGAAGCAGCGCGTGATGAGCAGAGCCAAGACCGCAGCCGCCGATGACCGGGGCGTCCCGGCCGTGACCGCCCGGCTGAACGGACGCAGCGTGCTGACCGCGGTCAGGGCCTTCTACCTCGACATCGCCGAATGGGCTGACGATGACCCGGCCCGCTGGGGACCGCATGCCGTGCGCTGCCCGGTCAGCGCCAGCGACGCCTCCCACAAGAAGGACCGGTCCCAGCGCAAGTCCCGGATGGACCAGCGGACCCGCGAACGGCTGCCGGTCCTGCCCGCCCTCACCGCCTGGGCCGACGACCAGCGCACCGCCGCTGCCCTGCGGCTGCAGGCCGCCGCCGGCACCGCCGCGGGCGCGCGGTTCTCCGCCGGCGGGCAGACGCTGCTCCGCCCGGTGATGAAGACCGAGACGACCGGCCGGATCTGGGCTGAGGACCCGGCCACCGGCAAGCGCCGGGACCTGACCTTCGAAGAACACCGAGGGTTTTGGTGCTGGGCAATGGTGGAGGTACTGCGCCACACCGGCATCCGGATCGAGGAACTGACCGAACTGTCCCACCACAGCCTCATCCAGTACCGGCTGCCCGGCACTGGCGAGCTGATCCCCCTGCTGCAGATCACGCCATCCAAGACCGATGCCGAACGTCTTCTGGTCATCAGCCCGGAACTCGCCGACGTTCTGTCAGCGATCATGCGCCGGATCCGCCGGGCCGGGCCGGACGTGCCGCTGGTCGTTGCCTACGACAAGAACGAGCGCGTCTACAACCCGCCGATGCCGCTGCTGTTCCAGCACCGCCGCCTGCTCGAGGACCGGCCCGTCTCCGAGACCGCACTGCGCGGCTACCTCGACCACGCGCTCGCCTCGATCGGAGTCAAAGACGCAGGCGGCCGGCCACTGCGCTACACCTTCCACGACTTCAGAAGGCTCTTCATCACCGACGCGATCATGCACGGGATGCCGCCGCACATCGCCCAGCTCGTCGCCGGGCACCGCGACATCAACACCACAATGGGCTACAAGGCCGTCTATCCCGAGGAGGTCATCAGCGGCCACCGCGCATTCATCGCCCGCCGCCGGTCCCTGCGCCCATCACAGGAATACCGCGTGCCGACCGACGAGGAATGGGCCGAGTTCACCGGCCACTTCGAACGCCGCCGGGTCGCTCTTGGAGACTGCGGCCGCTCCTACGACACCCCCTGCATCCACGAGCACGCATGCCTGCGCTGCCCGCTGCTGCGCCCCGACCCCGCCCAGCGTTCCCGCCTGGCCCAGATCTGCGGCAACCTCGCCGACCGCATCGCCGAAGCCGAGAAAGCCCGGTGGCTCGGCGAGGCCGAGGGCCTGAAAATCAGCCTCGCCAGCGCCAGGAGCAAGCTCGCCCAGATGGACCAGATCACCGCTCGCCGCAGCACCACCGTCAACCTCGGCATCCCAGCCTTCGCCGACGCCGCCGGCCGCACAGTCACCACCCCGGCAAGCCTCCGGCCGGCCCGCCACATTCCATGATCATTTCTAAGTTCGGAGAAGACAAGCTGGATGCGATGTGGCTGGCGCGGCTGACCGAGAAGGGGCTGCTGCGGCCCAGCTTCGTGCCGCCGGCCCAGATCCGGGTGCTGCGCCAGTACACCCGGGCCCGCACGCACCTGACCCAGGACCGGACCCGGTGCTGGCAGCGGCTGGAGAAGCTGCTGGAGGACGCCCTGGTCAAGGTATCGTCGGTGGCGTCCAAGCTGACCACGGTCTCGGCGCAGGACATGATCTATGCGCTGATCGGCGGGGAACGCGACCCGCAGGCCCTGGCCGCGCTGGCCCGGGGCCGGATGAAAGCCAAGCACGACGCCCTGGTGGCGGCGCTGGATGGGATGTTCGCCAGCCACCACGGCGAGATCGCCCAGATGCTGCTGAGCCAGATCGGCTTCCTGGACGCCCAGATCGCCCGGGCCACGATGCTGATCGGCGAGCAGCTCGACTCGATCCCGGCTGCCTGGGGCATCGGCCCGGACGGGGACACCGGCCCGGATGCAGCCACCGGGCCAGGAGCCGGCGAGGACGCGGTCGTGCTGCCCGTGGTGGCGCGGCTCGATGCGATCCCCGGCGTCAGCGCCGAGCTCGCCGCCGCGATCATCGCCGAGACCGGGCTGGACATGTCCCGGTTCCCCACCGCCGGCCACCTGGTGTCCTGGGCCGGGCTGTGCCCCCGCGCCATCCAGTCCGGCCCGCGCACCCGCCACGGCAAAGGCCAGGGCAACACCTACCTGCGCGGCTACCTCGGCCAGGCCGCCATCGGCGCGTCCGGGACCGCCACCTTCCTGGGCGAACGCTACGCCCGCATCGCCCGCCGCCGCGGCAAAGCCAAAGCCCAGGTCGCCATCGCCCGCTCCATCCTGGTCATCATCTGGCACCTGCTCGCCGACCCCGCCGCCCGATATACCGACCTCGGCCCCGGCCACTACGACACCAGGATCAACAAAAACCGGGCCGCCCGAAATCACATCCGCCAGCTCGAAGCCCTCGGCTACACCGTCACCTGCACCCAAGCCGCCTGAGCAGCACCCCACCCCACCGGCGAGCCCAGAGCCGGCTCCGCCGGCGCTGCCGCGCGCCCCGCTGAGGTGGTCTATTTTCCGGTCAGT
>Ga0070764_10001008_pt1 | contig 12008 bp, 11 predicted proteins | sample HubBroMetageWRM4_FD_67287 | JGI IMG/M metagenome (GOLD analysis project Ga0070764, IMG submission 67287) | Warmed soil microbial communities from the Hubbard Brook experimental Forest, New Hampshire - Hubbard Brook CCASE Soil Metagenome WRM 4 | ecosystem: Environmental > Terrestrial > Soil >... | reverse complement strand
GCGCCGCCTTGCCCCGGCCGGCACGCTCGTCCGGCGTCAGGTGGCCAAGGCCTGACTCCAGCTGGTAGCGGCGCACAACCCGGGGGCGTGCTTCGGTCGCGGTCGTGCTCATGATCGATCCTTTCCAGCCTGGCGGGCCACAGGCCGTCACGAGCACGGGCCAGTGTCCGCCCGCCGCGGCACGCTCTCACCGGCGCAATGATCGACCGGGCACCAGGAACCATGCCCCGCCGGGCGGCTGACGGCCTCACCCTGGCGGGGTGAACCGGCCAGCCTCCATGTCCTCAGCGGGCGAGGGGCGTCCCGGCCGCGCCGGCCTCGTCCCTCGGGCCAGCCACCAGGATGTCGAGGCTCAGCGCCAGGATCCAGGCCGGGAACAGGAGCTCTACCCAGGCGGTGAGACCGACCCCGACCAGGAGCACCAGCGCGGTCGCCAGCCCGGCGGCGCTGAGCCATCCGGAGACGATCCTGGTCCGGCGGGCGATGGTCACGGTGGTCAGCGTGAATACTGCTGCCATCCGCATCGCGTAAACGTTCAGCAGAAGTGACGTCACGTTCCGGTCAAGCGCGAGCGTGCTCGCGCCCGGATGGCCCGCCTGCCGGGAGCTGGCCGCTGCGATGAGCCCTCCCGCGATCGCCGCGGCCACGAAGAGCATTGCGACGAACAGCAGGCCGCTGCCAAGGAAGACAGTCCCGAAAAACCGATCCTCATTCGAGCCGATCCTGTCCCTGACGACCCCGACGAACCACAGGAATGCGATGCCGGCAAAGGGCACCAGGCCGAGGGCGACTTCCACTGCCGTCCGCCGCCCCGAGGCGGCCAGCCACGCGCCGGGGCTGCCAGCATCGGCCGGGGTTGAGACTCGAAGGAGCACCAGCGCCGCGATCAGCAGCACGGAAAACACTATCCCGGCGACAGCGGCCGCTCGCGGCGTCTTCAGCGGGCTCGCTGCCTGCAGCCGATCAAGCGGCGCCGGCCCCTGCGTCATGAACTCTCCCTCGGCGTGGCAACCGGAGCCGGGCTCGGGGTGGCGGCCGGAGCCGGGCTCGGGGTGAGCCTGGCCGAGACCACGTACGCCACCGCGACCGCGACTATGGCCAGCGGCATTACCTGCAGTCCGTCCGACGACAGGAGCAGGGTGGCCAGCAACACCGACGTCAGCGGCAGCCTGAGCATCACCACGGTCATCGCCCCGATGCCCATGGCGACGCCGTCGACGAGCGGCAGGCCGGGCAGATGCGACAGCAGCGCGCCGCCCACGCCGCCGATGAACATGGCCGGGAAGGTAGGACCGCCTCGGAAGCCGCTGAGTGAAGCGCCGTAGGCGAGCCCCTTGCACGCGATGAGCAGTAGCAGGGCCCCGACGGTGTAGCGGGCGCTGGAGGTGATGAAGGGGCCGAGCGCGGACTGGCCAGAGAACAGCACCTCGGCGGAGCCCTTGCCGGTGCCTGCTGCGAACGCGATGGCGAGTCCGGCCACGGCCAGACCTAGCACCGGCGTGGCCAGCAGCATGCGCCGCTCGACGTGGGGCCGCAGGAACAGCCCGAGCCATCGGATTGCGGCGCCGAGCGGCGCCGCCGCCACCCCGATCACCAGCGCCCAGCCGAACTCGGCCGCAGTGGGCGACCCGACGCGGGGCAGGTGCGGAATCGCGAGGGAGAAGGTGCCGAGCCCGGTCCAGGCGTCCAGGCCGATGAATACGAGCGAGCCGATGCCGGCCGCGAGCAGGCCGGGCACGAGCACCAGCTCCAGCATGGCTCCGCCCAGTCCCGACGCCTCCATCAGCAGGAACGCCCCGAGCAGCGGGGAGCCGAGCAGCGTGCTGATGGCGGCGAAGCTGCCCGCCGCGGCCACCACCGTGCTGGTGCGCGGCGGGGCATCCCGCTTGACGAGCCGGACCGCGAGGACGCCGAGGCCGCCGCCGAGGGCGATCATGGGCGCCTCGGGTCCGAGCACCACGCCGAGGCTCAGGGTCGCAAGCGCCGCCAGGACCACGCCGGGAAGCTCGATCGGCGCCGGCGGGCCTTCCCCCACCTTGAATCCGTCGGCTGGTGAGTGCCCGCCCTGGCCGGGCAGGTACCTGATCGTGAGCGCGACCAGCAGGCCGGCCAGCACCAGCGGCGGGATTGGCCACCACAGCGGTTCGCCATGAAAGCCAAGGGTCCTGGGAAGGTCGGTGAAAATCCAGCCCTGCAGCTTGCTGACCAGCGCGAGGAAGAAGTAGGCGGCCGCGGAGACGGGAACGCCGATGATCGCGGCAAGCACCAGCAGCGCCACGTAACTCCGGGATCGCAGTAGCGCGAGCGCATCGGCCGGCGTGGTCATGAGTGGCTGGCCCAGAGCCGGGCCAGGCGGGCCGGGCGGAGCGCACTCGGGATCGCGTTCACAAGCCTCCTGCCCGGTATGCGCTGCCTGGCGGCAGACAGCACGTGCTCCGCGACTGAGCCGCCACCCATGATCATGGCTTCGGCGGTTGCGGATAACTCACCCGAGCGGGGTGATTTCCGCGCGGGTCAGCCCGCCGGCGTCGCCAGGCTCGGCCGAGCGGCTATACCGGGTCGTTCCGGACGGCAGGCGGCCAGCTACCGTGGGCAGGAGCGAAACGACAGGGCCGAGCGAGTCGGCGTACTGCAGGGATGGCGCTATGAGCGGGCGGGGCGGGGACTATGCAGAGGTCGGCTCTGCTGCTGAGCTGCGCGCGCTGCTGGGGGAGCCCGGCCAGCGGGCGGCGACGAAGGACCGGGCCCGGCTGCACGAGAAGGACCGGGAGTGGCTCGCTGCCTCGCCGTTCTGCGTGCTGGCGACCTCGGCGGCGGACGGGACCTGCGACGCATCGCCCAAGGGCGACCCGGCCGGCCGCCTGATCCACGTCCTGGACGACGCGACGATCGCGGTACCCGAGCGGCCAGGCAACCGGCGTGCCGACGGCTACCTGAATGTGCTGAGCAACCCGCACGTCGGGATCATCTCCCTGATCCCCGGCCGGAACGAGACGCTGCGCATCAACGGGCGGGCGCGGCTGCTGGCGGACGCGCCGTTCTTCGACGAGCTGGCCGTCCGCGGGACCAGGCCGATCCTGGCCCTGCTGGTCGAGATCGAGCAGATCTTCTTTCACTGCCCTAAGTCGTTCATGCGGTCCAGCCTGTGGCAGCCGGAAACCTGGCGGCCCGACGTGCTCCCGACGCACGCGGCCCTGGTCAAGGCGGTCCAGGACACCCCCGAGACCCTGCCGGAGCTCGAGGAGTACTACGCCCCGGAGAACTACGCCGCCCGCCTGTACTGATCGCGGCCGCGTGCCCCGGCCGGGCGGTCGCGATGAGCAGAGCCGGGCGGGCGCGATGAGCAGAGCCGGGCGGGCGCGATGAGCAGAGCCGGGCGGACCTACAGTGGGGTTCATGCTGACCCGAGGGCTTGGATCTACTGGCGTGCAGGTAACCCCGCTGTGCCTGGGCGCGATGATGTTCGGCGCGTGGGGCAATCCTGATCACGACGAGTCGGTGCGGATCATCCACCGGGCGCTGGACGCGGGGATCAACTTCGTCGACACCGCCGACGTCTACGGTGCGGGCGAGTCGGAGCAGATCGTGGGCAAGGCCCTGGCCGGCGGCCGGCGGGATAACGTCGTGCTCGCGACCAAGGCACACGGCCCGATGGGCCGGGACGCCAACGAGCGCGGCAACTCCCGGCGCTGGCTGATCCGCGAATGCGAGAACAGCCTGCGCCGGCTGGGTACCGATTACATCGACCTGTACCAGATTCACCGGCCGGATCCGGCCACCGATATAGACGAGACCCTGTCCGCGCTCACCGACCTGATCCGGGCCGGCAAGATCTGTTATGCGGGCAGCTCCACGTTCCCCGCCGCGCAGATCGTCGAGGCGCAGTGGGCGGCGCAGCGGCGCGGCCGGGAACGCTTCGTCTGCGAGCAGCCGCCCTACTCGATTCTCGTGCGCGGCATCGAGGCGGACGTCCTGCCGACCTGCCAGGCCTACGGGATGGGAGCCATCGTATGGGGCCCGCTCGCCAGCGGCTGGCTGTCTGGCAGCTACCGCAAGGACGCCGAGCCGCCGGTCAGCCGCCGGGCCCAGCGCCTGCCGCACCGCTTCGACCTCAGCCTGCCGGGCAACCAGCTGAAGCTCGAGGCCGCGGACAAGCTGGCGGACCTGGCGGCCGAGGCGGGCATCTCGCTGATCCACCTGGCGCTCGCATTCGTCATCCAGCACCCTGGCGTCACGTCAGCCATCATCGGGCCGCGGACGATGGAGCATCTGGAGAGCCACCTCGGGGCCGCGGAGGTGAGGCTCACGCCCGAGCTGCTGGACCGGATCGACGCGATCGTCGCGCCAGGCACGAACCTGAATCCGGCCGACCGGGGCTACGAGCCGCCTGCGCTGGCCGAGGCCGGCCTGAGGCGCCGAGGGCCGGGCGGCCACGTCTAGCCGGACGGTAATGCGCCGGTAATGTGAGTAATAAGATACTTTTCTCGGCTCCCGGATTGCACCGTGACCTGCCATTCGCGCGCCCGGTAGCGGCTAGCCTGTGGGGAGCCGATGGCTAGCTCTCGCCGCGGCGGCGTAACCCATGGTGGCCCGGCAGCGGATGCCCGGGCACCGAGTAACGCGAATGGACACGCAGTCACGTGGGAGGTGGACAGGTGGGCCTGACCAGCCCTGGCCTGCCATACCTGCTCGCCCTGCTCGCCTTCGTGGTCCTGCTGGTGATCGTCTTGTGCTGGCCGTGGCTGGCCCGGCTCGCTCCGCTGCAAGTCGGCCTGCGGATCGTGAGCCTGTGCGTACTGCAGGCGCTGATCCTCGGACTGATCTTCGTGGTGGTCAATCGCTCGGGCGAGTTCTACTCGTCCTGGTCCGACTTGCTGGGCACCGACGATGGCGGCCACGCCAGCGTGGTGGCAGCCAGTCATCTTCCCGAGGCGACCAGGCACCAGCTGACCGTGACCGGGTCCGCGACCGTGCGGCTGCCCTTCGGCCACCAGGGCGGCGTCCTTGAGGGCATCCGGATCAGTGGCCAGCTCTCCGGGATCGTCGCCACCGGGCATGTCTACCTGCCCGCGGCCTACCTGGCCCGCGGCCCGCACAAGGACTATCCGGTTCTGACCGTGATCTCCGACGCTGCCGCCGGCGGCGGCTCCCCGTACTCGGCTGACCGGGTGGCGCAGACCGCCGCGACCGAGATCGCGGCGAACCGGATGGGCCCGCTGATCATCGTCATGCTGCCGGCCACGGTGAACCGGGTCGACCAGGCGTGCCTCAACCTGCCCCCAACGCTGCCCGCGCACCAGGTGGGCAGCCCGTCCGTGCAGGCCGAGACCTTCTTCGCCCAGGACCTGCCGGGCGCCGTCGAGGCGGCGTTCCGTGCCGCCAGCCAGGCCAGCCACTGGGGGCTGCTTGGCGACCAGACCGGCGGCTACTGCGCGCTGCAGCTCGCCATGGACAACTCCGGCGTCTTCTCGGCCGCGGTGGCACCTCGCGGCGCCTACACCCGGCCGCCGGGCCTGGCCGCCAGCCGCATCAAAGGTCCGTTCGCGCTGCAGGACGACCTGATCTGGCAGCTCACCAACCTGCCGCTGCAGCCAGTGTCCGTGCTCTTCGCCGGACCGGGATCCGCGACCGGAGCCGGGCTCGCGGAGCCGTTCATCCAGCTTGCCCAGCGGCCGATGCGGGTGTCCACCGCGCAGCTGGCCGCGGGCAGCTGGCCGCTGGCCCGCGTCCTGGACTGGCTGGCGATCGCCCTGGGCTCGCCGCCGGCCAGCGGCCATGGGCAGGGAACACGGTGAGGCGGGTGCACAGATGGGACTGACCAGCGGCTCTTTCGGCACCCTGATGTTCATCCTGGCGGCCGCGGGGATAGCGCTCGTGGTCGTGTTCTGGCCGCTGGCGGCCCGGCAGCGGCCGCTGGCCATGCTGGCCAGGGTCGGCATGGTCGGCCTGAGCCAGTTGCTGGTGATCACCGCGTTCCTGGTGTACCTCAACAGCTACTTCGGGTTCTACGCGTCCTGGTCGCAGCTACTCGGCAGTGGCACGACGCCGATCGTCAAGGTGGCCAGGGCGACCGGCCAGGACGAGTCGCTGCTGGCCATCACCGGGGCCGAGGCTGCGCCGGTGCCGGGCGTGCCCGTGCCGAAGACCACCACGCACATTCCGGTCGCGGAGGGCAAAGGCAGCACGGACCTGATCGGCCGCGGTACCACTCAGGCCGCGCTTGAGCAGACCGGGGAACTGCTCGAGGTCAACATCAACGGCCAGCACTCGGGCATCGCCGTGGTCAATGACTTCGTGTACCTGCCGCCCCAGTACTTTCAGCCGGCCTACGCGAGCTCCAGATTCCCCGTGCTGCTGGCGCTGTCGGGGTATCCGGGCTCGTCCTGGAGCATCGTCTCGCGCCTGAAGCTGCCCGCGGAGCAGGAGGCCCTGGTGCGGGCGGGCAAGGTCAGGCCGGCGGTCATCGTGATGATGAACGCGTCCGTCGCGATGCCGCGCGATACCGAGTGCACGAACATCCCCGGCGGCCCGCAGGTGGAGACGTTCTTCAGCGAGGACGTTCCCGCGGCGATCGAGCGCTCGTTCCGGGTGCAGAGCGGGCCGGGTGGATGGGCTGCCCTTGGCTACTCCACCGGCGGATTCTGCGCGGTCAAGATGGCCATGCTGAACCCGGGGCAGTTTCCGCTGGCCGTCTCGCTGGCGGGCTACTACCAGGCACTGCAGGACCACACCACCGGCGACCTCTACGGCAACGACAAGGGCTACCAGGACGAGAACAGCCCTGACTGGCGGCTGCAGCACCTGCCCGCCCCGCCGGTCTCGGTCCTGGTGGCCTCGAGCAAGCTCGGCGAGCGCACCTACGGCGGCACCCTGCATTTCGTCACGCTGGTCAGGCCGCCGATGCAGGTGTACACCCTGTACCTGCCGCAGGGCGGTCACAACTTCGGTACCTGGGGCCGCGAGCTGCCGCAGTCGCTGATCTGGCTGAGCATGCGGCTGACCCCGGCCGTGCCGGCTGGCGGGAAGGCATCCGCGGGCGGCCCGAGCGCGACCAGGACCTGACGGAGGCCGAGCGTCCCGGCCCGGCTAGGCCGCCGGCCCGAGTTCCCGCAGGATCTCCATCGCCCGCCCGGCCGCAGCGGCCGGGTCACCGGCGGGATTGCCGATCTGCGGATCCCAGTTCAGGTCGTAGAAGACCTCGGTGACGCCCTGCTCGCCGAGCCAGGCCGTGTCCGCGCGGATCTGCTCGAAGCTGCCGGACAGCCGCAGCCGCTCGCCATCCGGCCCGGTTGCCGGCTCGCCGGGCCTGACGACGCCCCGGCAGACGACTCGCAGCGCGGCCGGATCCCGGCCTGCGGCCTGCGCCGAGTCCTTCACGACCGAGATCAGCTCGCTGATGCGGCCCAGGTCAGTGCGGCTGGAGGTCACCCAGCCGTCGGCGATCCGGCCGATCCGCTCGAGCGCGGGCCTGGCCATGCCGCCGAGCAGCACCGGCGGGCCGCCCGGCTGCACCGGCCTGGGGTCCTGACGGCCGGCCGGCACCTGATAGAACTCGCCGCTGAACGCGCTGACCTCGTCCGACCACAGGGTCCGCAGTACCTGCACGTACTCGGCGGCGCGGGCGCCGCGGCGGGCCATGTCCGCGCCGGTCAGGCTGAACTCCTCGGGCATCCAGCCGATGCCAAGGCCCAGCTCGTGCCGCCCGGCGGACAGCACATCCAGCGACGCGGCCTGCTTGGCCAGGTAGCCGGGGGAGACGAACGGCAAGTTGATGACGGCCACGCCGAGCCGGATGGTGCTGGTGACGGCCGCGGCGTAGGCCAGGGCGGCCATCGGGTCAAGCACGCTGCGGTAGACCGGCTCGATGCTGGACCCTTCGGGGATCAGCAGCCGCTGGAACGACCACAGCGTCCGGTACCCGGCATCCTCGGCGGCCCGTGCGAACGAGCTGAGAAGTGCGGGGGTTGCCCAGGCGCCTGACACGGGCGCGCCGAATCCGATGTCCACCATGCCACCCTAATCGCATCGGCGGCGGCAACCGGGCGACCGCTAGGCTGGACTCGCCCGTTCCCCCGCTGAAATCCGGAGTCCTCCATGGAGTCGTCGAATCCGCGCGCCTGGATCGAAACGCTGCGCAGGTCGCATGACCGGCTGGCCAGCGTGGCTGAGCCGCTGGTGGCAGAGCGCCTGACCGAGCAGTCCTACTGCACGGACTGGTCGGTCGCGCAGGTGTTCTCGCATCTCGGCAGTGGCGCGGAGATCGGCCTGATGATGCTGCCGGGGGCGCTGGGCGAGGCCGAGCCGGTGGGCAGCGACGCGTTCGGCCCGGTCTGGGACACCTGGAACGCCAAGAGCCCGCGCGACCAGGCGGCCGATGCGCTGGTCATCGACGAGCGGCAGATCGCGACGCTGGAAGGGCTGACCGACGATCAGCTTGACCAGATGAAGATGGAGTTCTTCGGCATGCAGCTCGATGCGGTCGGAATCATCCGGCTCCGGCTGGGCGAGCACGCCCTGCACACCTGGGACCTGGCGGTGCAGGATGACCAGGGCGCGACTGTGTCGGCGGACGCGGCCGAGCTGCTGGTCGACAACGTGCCGCAGTTCCTCGCGCCCAGGCTGGGCAGGCCGCTCGCTGAGCCGTTCGCGGTGCGGATCACGACCACCGGGCCGGACCGCGACTACCTGCTGACCTCCGGCGAGTCGGTGGGCATGACTGACTGGCCGGCCGATGGCAGTGCCGGCGACGTGCCGCAGGTGCGGCTGGCGGCCGAGGCACTGCTCCGGCTGGCCTACGGGCGGCTCGATCCTGACCACACCCCGCCGTCGGTCTCGGCCGACCCGGCCGTGCTGGACAAGCTCCGGACGATCTTCCCCGGCTTCTGACGAGGTTCAGGCCGGCCGCTAGCGCCCCGGGGCTAGCGCCGGAGCGCTCCGAGCGCCAGGGCGGCCGCGTCCCGCGCGCAGCCCCACGACAGCGACACGCCCGCGCCGCCATGGCCGTAGTTGTGCACCACTACGGTTCCGTCCGCGGCCTGCTCGGCTTCGAGCCTGACCTGCGGCCGGAACGGGCGCAGCCCGACCCGGTGCCCGATCACGGCCGCGTCGCCAAGGGCCGGCTCCACGACCGCGCAGGCCGCGACGATCTGGCGGGCGATGTCCGGGTCCGGCTCCCGGCTCCAGTCGCCCTCCTGCTCGGTCCCGCCCAGCACGATGCGCTCGCCATGAGGGAAGAAATAGGCGAGCTCCCAGGCCGCGGCGCCGACGCCGACGAAGAACTCGGTCAGGCCGGGATTCCTGGCGACCACCACCTGGCCGCGGACCGGGGCGACCGCCGGATCGGGTACCAGGTGGTGCGCTCCTGAGCCCGTGCAGTTCACCACGACCTGGCTGCCATGCGCCTGCGCGGCGGCAGTCGCCGCGGCCAGGGCCGGATAGGACACCGGCGTGATCGGCTCGCCGCCGGCGCGCAGGTAACGGCCGTGCAGGTACTCCAGGTAGTCCGGCATCGAGACTAGCGGAGCGGTGCACCGCCAGGCGGCGCGGTAGCCGTCCGGCACCTGGCCGGGCTCGCAGGCGATCAGGTCCGACGCCGTGGCGGCGAACTCCGGTACCGGCTCGGCGTCGGGTTCCGCTGCGGTCGCGGTGAGCCCGGCCGCGACGTGGACGAACGGGAAGCCGGTCAGCTCGTGCAGCGTGCCGAGCGTCTCGTCGGCCCAGCGCGCGACCCGATCATCGGAGCCGACCAGGTGCGGGCCCCATACCGCTCCCGCCGCGACCGAGGTGGTGCGCACCGGCAGCTCGGCGGCGTGAACGGCCACCGCCGCGCCCGCCTCGGCCAGGCAGATCGCGGTCGTCAGCCCGATCACGCCGGCGCCGATGACTAGTACGTCCGGATTGCGCTGCTGCACGGCACTGACATTAGCGCAGGCGGCGGAAGGTTAGACGTCGAAGATATAGTGAGCGCATGCGACCCATTCCGGCCCCGATCGGCCTGCAGCTCACCCAGGCGTCGCGCGCTGTGGGCCGGGCGTTCGACGACGTGCTCGCTGCGGCGGGCGGCTCACTGCCGGTCTGGCTGGTCCTGCTGTGCCTGAAAACGCAGAGCCTGGCGAGCCAGCGTGAGCTCGCCGGGGCGATGGGCATCCGCGAGGCGACTCTCACCCATCATCTGACCGGGATGGAGTCCGCGGGCCTGATCTCGCGCCGCCGCTCGGATGCTAACCGCCGGATCCAGATTGTCGAGCTGACGCCGGCCGGGGACCAGATGTTCGGCCGGCTGCGCGATATCGCCATGGCATTCGACCGGCAGCTGCGGCGCGGTATCCCCGCTGCCGAGATCACCGCGCTTGAGGACGTGCTCGGCCGGCTGGCCGCGAACGCGGGGACACCGCGCGCTGGCGCTCCGCCATGGACAGCGCTCGCCGATACGGTGACAGGATGACCGTCGTCACCGATCTGGAGCTGGCCGATGTCGACCTCAACGGCGCCGAGCTGGCGGGCGACAACTATCACCTCCGGCTCGCCCAGGTCGTGAGTCAGGGCGAGCACAAGTGGCTGGCCCGGTCGCCGCTCGCTTACCTGATCCTGGATCGCGAGTCGGGCGAGTTCTTCCTGCGGTCGCGCGACACCGCGTTCCCTGGACGGCAGATCGCCGAGCTATTCGGCATCAACGCCGGACGGCTGCGCGAGCAGATCGATGCGAACATCCTCAACCAGCAGGGCGAGCAGCACCGCAGGCTGCGCGCTCTCGTCGGCCCGGCCTTCACGCCGCGCGCTGCCGATCGCTGGCGGCCCGCGATGCGTGCCTTCCTCGGTCAGCTCTGGGCGGAGGCAGCAGCCGCAGGCAGCTGCGAGTTCGTCGCGGCAATCGCCAAGCCGTACCCGTCCCTGACCATCGCGACCGTGCTCGGCGCGCCGCTGGCCGATGCGCCCGCACTGCACGACTGGTCGAGCCTGGTGCAGCGCCAGTTCGACATCCGCGCGCTGGACAGCCAGGTGCCCGAGATCGAGCGCGCGGTCGCCGAGGTATACGCCTACGTCGAGGACCTGCTGTCCAGCCGCCGGTTGCAGCCTGGCGACGACCTGCTCACGACGCTGCTCGCCGCGGCGGACGCGGGGGACCGGCTGACCCACGCCGAGTGCGTCAACCTGGTCCTGAATGTCATCGCCGGCGGCATTGACACGACTCAGGCTCAGCTGTCCCACGCGATGCGGATGTTCGCGGCCCATCCCGGCCAGTGGGAGATGCTGCGCCAGCGGCCCGAGCTAGTCGATCGCGCGGTCGAGGAGGTCCTGCGCTTCGAGCCGATCACGCCGTTCACGGCCAGGATCTGCCTGCGGCCGGTCGAGCACCGCGACGTCCTGTTCCCGGCCGGCACCATCGTCGCGGTGTGCGCTGAGCGGGCCAACCGGGAGCAGGACGGCGAGGACTTCGACATCATGGCCGGGCGCGACGAGCGGCTGCTGACCTTCGGCGCAGGCCCGCATTTCTGCCTCGGGGCGAATCTGGCCAGGGCCGAGCTGCAGGAAGCGCTGGCGTTTCTGGCGCCGCGGATGGCGGGCCTGACCGCCGGCGGCCCGGCCGTACTCGGCGGAGTCGAGGGCATTTACGGGATCGAGTCGCTGCCACTGCGCTGGTCATGACGCGGTGAGTCCGGCTTCCTCGGCGGCCAGCTGACCGGCCAGCTCGCGCACGGCCTGCATCGCGCTGTGATGCAGGCTGCCGCCGAAACTGATCCTGGCTATCCCGGCCGCGGCCAGCTCGGCGAGCGTGGGGCCGCCGGGGTAGCGCATGGCGTTCACCGGTCCGGCGATCTCCGCGACCAGGCGCCGCAGGCTTTCTGGCGGCGCGATGATCGGGTAGACGCAGTCCGCTCCGGCGGCCAGGTACGCGCGGGCACGCCGGATGGCTTCGGCGATCGCCTCCTCCTCCGCCGCCGCCCCCGCAGCCCGCGGCCGGATGAAGACGTCGATCCGCGCGTTGATGACGAGGCCGGGCCCGGCCG
>Ga0070764_10001006_pt1 | contig 12015 bp, 7 predicted proteins | sample HubBroMetageWRM4_FD_67287 | JGI IMG/M metagenome (GOLD analysis project Ga0070764, IMG submission 67287) | Warmed soil microbial communities from the Hubbard Brook experimental Forest, New Hampshire - Hubbard Brook CCASE Soil Metagenome WRM 4 | ecosystem: Environmental > Terrestrial > Soil >... | reverse complement strand
CTTTCAAGCGCGGCACGGCGTTGTCGAGCGGCGCGAAGTCCAGGTAAGGTACCTTCGGCTCACGCGCCGGAGGTAACACGGCCCGGGTTGGATCGCTCGCGAGAGTGAACACATTCTGGTCGAGCAACGTGTCCAACTCCTCGTTGCTCTTGCGCTTACCCTCGGTGAGCTTGTGCAGCTCCTCGACATAGGTCGCGATCGTGTCGGCGAACCCGGTGAACTGCAATGGCAACACGGCGGCGTCGGCGACTCGTAGCACGACGTGCCCCACGGTCTGCGCCTCGGCGACTCCGTAAGCGAACTGCGGATCACCGAAGCGAACATAGTGCTCGAACGTGTCGTAGTTCGAATGATAGACGCCACCCTGGTCACTCTCGCCGCCGTATTCGATGCTGAGTGAGGCGATACCGAGGTGCTGCATGAATGGCGTGAAGTCGGACCCCGAGCCGAGCGCCTCGATGGGAAGGTCGGCGCCGGAGGCGGCGATGCGCGCATCGTGCTTCGCCTCATCCGTTGCACCTTTCTCGAAACCCTCGACCAGAGTCCGCGCCCGCAACCGTGCTACTACGCTGACGCCGGTTTCCGGGTCTTTCACCGAAGCGCCGGCGTCGTTCAGGAGCCGTTGCAAAGTATGACTGCCGCCGGCACCGAGGAAGCCGCGTGAGTTGGTATCGGAATTCAGATACAGCACGGCCTTGTGTTGCAACTCATCGGCGTGCGTTTCCGCCCACTCGGTCGAGCCCAGGAGACCCGGCTCCTCGCCATCCCAGCTCGCGTAGACGAGCGTGCGCTTCGGCTTCCAACCGCTCTGCAACAGCGCGCCGATCGCCTTCGCCTCGGCCAGCATCGCGACATGCCCCGACAAGGGATCCCATGCACCAAACACCCAACCATCGCGGTGATTGCCGCGCACGATCCACTCGTTCGGGCTCTCGGCGCCGGGGATCTTGGCGATTACGTCGTACAGCGTCTTCATGCCCCAGTCGGAGCTGATAGCGAGATGCACCTTCGCAGGGCCCGGACCGAAGTGATACGTAATAGGCAACGCGCCACGCCAGCTCGGCGGGACCACGGGGCCGTCCAGCGCGGCCAGCAGTGGCTGCGCGTCCCCATAGGAGATCGGCAATACCGGGATCTTCAGAATGGTCTTGGCCTGGTCGATCTTCAACCGCTTGGCATTTTTCGTGGCACCCACACCCGGTGTCAGGGGATCACCGGCATAGAGCGTCATGTCTTGTACCGAGCCCCGCTGCAGGCCTTCGGCGGGCCGAAAGCCGCCCTTCGGATAGACATCCCCGGGCCCATAACCATCATCCTTCGGATCCGAATAGATGATGCACCCGAGAGCACCGTGCTCCTGCGCAAGCTTGGGCTTCAAACCGCGCCAGCCGCCGCCGTAGCGGGTAATGACAATCTTGCCTTTGACGTCGATGCCACGACGCGCCAGGTCCTTGTAGTCATCCGGCATGCCCTGGTTCACGTAGACGAGATCCCCGGTGACGTCGCCATCGCCACCGTAGATGTTGTAAGCCGGCAAGCCGTCCGTCCGCGACGAGCTCTCATCGCCCGCAATCGGCGGCTCTTTCAGGCTGGCGACAAACTTCGTGGGTCCGACCAGCTCCAGCGTGTGCTGTTTCAGCGTGGGATACAGAACCTCGAACGTCTCGATCTGGGCATCCCAGCCCCATTGCTTGAACAGGTCGCGGACCGCTTCGGCGTTCGCCTTGTCGTGCGGCGAACCGACATTGTTCGGCTCAGATGACAATGTTTTTAACCAACCGCGCATCTCGCCCGCGTTGATGTCCGCGTCGAAGCGCTGCTCGAGCCCCTGCTCAGTGGCGGCCTCGTCGGCGGTAAACCCAAACATCACCGACGCGCCCGGGGTCGCGGACGGCGCGGCCGCCGCGGCCAGCACGCTGAGCAATGTAGAGGCGACGAGTACCCGCGACCGTCCAATCCGGTAGTCCATGAGAGACCTAAGCCTTTCGCGAAGCGCATTCGCAATGGAAGGTGCCGATTCGGCACACCGCGGATGTTAAACGGCGCGGTTACCCAGTTTCCACAAATAGAACAGCGGCACGCCGGCGAGGGTGATCAGCAGCGTGACCCCGGTGTTCCAGGGATCTGTCCACAGGGCGTTTACGACCATGCCGAGCGATGCGGCCAGGAACAGCAGGGGCACCGTGGGGTAACCCCAGACTCGATAAGGTCGCGGCAGGTCGGGCCGCTTGCGCCTCAGGACAAACACCCCGGCCACGGACAACGCATAAAAAGGCCAGATGCCGAGTACGAACTTGTCGGCGAGCTGCGCGAAGTCGTTGATGAGGACGTACAGCACGCCGAGCCCCACAGCCAGCCAGATCGCCACGGACGGACTTTGGAAGCGGGGCGAGACCCGCGCGACGCTACGGAAAAACAGGCCGCGCTCGGCCATCGCGAAGAAGATACGCGGCCCGGTCATCATGGTGCCGTTCAGGCCACTGAAGGTCGAAAGGAGCACCACCGCCGCAATAACGGCAGCGCCAGCCCCACCGAAGAACGGGATGTGCTCCGCAGCCGTCGTAGCAATCAGGTGGGATCCGGCCATCTCCTGCGGTGTGAGGATGTACATGAAGCCAAGGTTCACGACGAGGTAGACCAGCATGACGCAGGCCGTGCCCAGAATGAGGGCCAGGGGCAAAGTGCGCTGCGGATTCTTCACCTCACCCCCGATGAAAGACAGATCCGCCCAGCCGTCGTAAGTCCACATGACAGAGATGAGTGCCGTGGCTAGCAGTGAAGGGTGCACTCCGCCACTCCAGGCAGGAGTGAAGTGGGACGCGCCCCCGCGAGTCACGGTGAAGGCGAGCACACCTAACCCCATCACCGCCGCGTATTTCGCGATCGTCGCGACACTCATGACGGCGGCCGCGCGGCGTACCCCGAGATAGTTCATCGCGCCGATGATGACTATCACAGCAGCGGCAACGTAACGCACCTGCATAGGCGTCAGCGGTATGAAGTACCCAAGGTATTCCGCGAAGATCGTCGAGATGGCGCCTAGCGAGGCCGCACGGATGACCGCGAGCTCCGTCCAGCCGAACAGGAACGCCGGCAACGGTCCGAAACTCTCCAGCAGCCATGTAAAGATTCCACCGGAGCGAGGCAATGCGCCCGCGAGCTCGGCGACGGTCAACGCGCCGAACAGCGCGATCACGCCGCCCAACACCCAACACAGGATCATGGGGCCCGGCGTCTGTAATTGCGCCGCGACCGTGGCGGGTACGCGAAAGATGCCGCTGCCGATGGTGATGCCGACGAGTACGGCTATGCCGTCCACCAACCCCACCGTGCGCGGCATGCGCTCGCCCCACGGATCGGCGCTCGCGACGGCGCCAGGCTCAGGCATCTGCGACCGCCGCCGCGGCCACGTCCGGCTCGTCGGGGGCTGACTCCGTCCTCACACAGTTACGGCCGCCGCGCTTGGCTGAATATAACGCGGCATCGGCACGCTGAAGCATGGTGCTGGGCGTATCCCTGCCAGGCACGGCAGCCGCCACACCGATACTGCACGTGATGTGGCGCCGCTCGCCAAACCAACGTGAGGTGTCGATGGCCTCGATTTTTTCGCAAAAGCTCTGCGCCACGGCGCGCGCGGCGGCAAGTCCGGTCGCGGGCAACACGATCAGAAACTCCTCGCCACCCAAGCGTCCGAAGAACGCAGGCTCACTGACAGCCGAGCGCACGGTGGCGGCAACCACCTTCAATACTTCGTCGCCGGTGGAGTGCCCGAGCTGATCGTTGATGGCCTTGAAGTAGTCGATATCGACGATCAGGATGCAGCACGACTCGACACTGTCCCGTCGCAACAGCGGGTCCAGGCGAACCAACACGGCACGGCGATTCGGCACGCCGGTGAGCTCGTCCGTCATCGCCAGGAGGTGCATCCGCAGGGTACTGCGATGTTGGAACACCGCCAGTAATGTCAACAGCAGCACGAGGGAGATGGTCAAAATGATGACCGTGGCCTGCAGACGCCGCACGCTGCGCGCCTGGGCCAGGGCCTTCTCGTTGGCCTCGTTCTGCTTCTTGAGGGCCGCATTTTCCTTGTCCTGGGTCGCCGTGTCGAACTCAACTTTCAACGTGGCGAAACCCTGGTCGAGCTGGTTCTTCAAGAGCTTGTCGGAAACGGTCTTCGCGTCGACCTGCCGCGCGTAGGCATCCCGCCAGTTACCCGTCTCCGCATAGACCGCGGAGAGCTCGGAGTACACCAGGGTGAGCTCGTACAGCGCGTCGGCCTGGCGGAAATCGACGAGAGCGCTCTCGAGCGCCGCCGTGCTCTCGGGCAGGCGCTGCAGTTTGTGAAGGGAGATGCCACGGGCGAGCTGGATCTGCGCCCGCAGCCGGGCATCCGGCACTTGTTTCTGCAGGACTTCCGCGCTGTCGAGCGTGTCGAGCGCGCCTTTAGGGTCGCCGAGCGCGTTAGAGATCGCCGCGAGCCCGCGCATGGCGTACGCCTCGCCACGCAGGTAGTTGATCCTGCGGCTGATCTCGAGCGCCTCCGCGAAAGCCGCCCGGGCGGCATCCCAGTCGTGGAGATTTTCGTTGGCCCGCCCGAGATTATGTAGCGTGACTACCTGCTCCCGCTGCAGGCCGGCCTCCCTTTGAGCCGCCAGCGCGCGCGTATAGATGTGGCGCGCCTGTACATAATCACCCATGCGGTTGTAGAGCGTGGCGATGCTGTTGAGCGTCGTCAGGGCATGCATCGGCTTCTTGAGCTTCTCGAACAGCGAGTCGGCCCGCCGCAGCTCGATGAGGCCGGTCGCATAGTCACCCATGACTCCCAACAGGTAGCCACGCGAGAACAGGCTCTGGGCCAGCATCTCATCGTCGTGCTCGCCGGTCGCGACCGAGACGGCCTCGGTGTACTGGGCCATCGCTTTCGCGTTGTCACCCGAATTTTCCAGGCTCTCGCCTTCGCAGTCGAGAATCCCGGCGCGCAGGCCCTGGCGCTTCGCCTGCGGCAGCCGGGCGGTCGCCTCCGCGATTTCCCGCTGGGCCGCCGCTGTATCGCGCTCGGACTGGTAGTCGCACAGGAGCAGGCGGGCGCGGATCTCGAGATCCGGATTCGGGCTCTTTTTCAGCAGTTCCAGCGCCTGGTCGGCCTCGCGCTTGCTCGCGTCCGGGTCCGTCCGCATAGCGAGCGTGCTCTGCTCGATGAGCGCTTCGATGGGGTCTACGGTCGTGGTGGCCGTGGCCACCGTGGGCTCGGGATCATCCGCGCGCACTGGGGTGGGCGAGACACACAGTATCCCAAGTAACACCACCGCTACCGATAGGCGGGCAATCATGCCGCCATTATCCAGCAAGCCACTCGGACCGGAAGTGCTAAATGCGACCAAAGGCCGAATTTGCGGACCAGGTGGCCTTACGGCCCCTCCATCCGCGCGGCGACCAGTTCGATCCAATGCCGCACGGGTAGCGCCGTACCCCCTCGGATGTGGGTGTGACAGCCGATGTTGGCAGTAGCGATGTAGGCCGGCTGCCCGTACTCCAACGCGGCCACCTTGGCGGTCAGCAGCCGCGCGGACAACTCCGGCTGCAGGATCGAATACGTCCCCGCGGAACCACAACACAGGTGGCTGTCAGGGACATGAGTAAGGGTAAACCCCGCCTCCCCCAGCAGCGACTCCACCGGACCGCGCACCTTCAATGCGTGCTGCAAAGTACAGGGTGACTGGAAGGCGACCTTGGGCCCGAGCTTCGCGCTCGCACCCGATCGGCGCAACACTTCCTCGAGCACCTGTTTCTCAGCAAGGACAACTTCACTGATGTCCCTGGCCAGCTCGCTGACCCGCGCGGCCCGCGCGGCGTAAACCGGGTCTTCCCGCAGCAGGTGCCCGTAGTCAGTCAGCATCGCCGTGCAGGCGCTCGCTGTCATAACGATGCCCTCCGCACCGGACTCGATATGCGGCCAGAGCGCATCGATGTTGACTTTCAACTGTTGCAACGTCTCAGCGTGCGCGGACAGGTGATGCGTCACAGCGCCACAACATCCCGCCGCGGTGACCCGCACCGCAGAGATTCCGAGGTGATCCAACACACGTGCTGCCGCGATGTTGACTCCGGGCGCCAGGGTCGGCTGCACGCAGCCCTCGAGCATGAGTACCTTGCGGGCATGGCGCACTTGTGGCCATTGCAACGGCTCCGCGCGGGTCTTCTCGGGAAGCTTCGCGCGGAGCTCACGTGGCAGGATGCCGCGCACGACACGCGCGAGCCCCAGCAACACGGCGAACCGTCGACGGTGAGGCAACACCTTACGGAGAACGTAGCGTTTAAGGGCCAACAGCAGCGGTCGCTCGACCCGCTCTTCGGTCATCGCGCGCCCAATATCCAGCAGCCTTCCGTACTGCACCCCCGAAGGACAGGTGGTCTCGCACGAGCGGCAGGTGAGACAGCGATCGAGGTGCAGTTGCGTATCGGCGGTGACCGGCGCGCCCTCGAGCATCTGCTTCATCAGGTAGATACGCCCCCGCGGACTATCGAGCTCGTCTCCGAGAAGCTGGTAGGTGGGACAGGTGGCGAGGCAGAACCCACAATGCACGCACGAGCGCAGGATGGAGTCCGCTTCGCGCCCTTGCGATGTGTCCTTCAGGCTTGCGGCGAGGGTGGTCTGCATGACCTCCCATTCTAGCCGGCCTGAGACCCTGTCTGGCCAATGCTCGCCTACTGCGGCCGCCCCAGCTCGGCATCTTTCTGTGATCCTTTCCCTTACATAGACCCCCGCTATGCGCGGGAAACGATCACAGAAAGCTGCTCGATCTGGGTCGCCCTCGCTACGGCGATCATTAGCCAGGCAGGGTCTTCAGCGACAGCACCTCGGCCGCGCGCTCCAGATGCAGTAAGACCCGTTTGAGCTCCTCGACCGCCGTCGGATCGAATTGCTGCAGGAGTCGTGCTTCGTACTCGAGTGCGACCGGCGAAATCTCGCCGTAAAGGCGCTCTCCGGCCTTGGAAAGCGCGAGGTGATGCGAGCGGCCGTCGGCGTCGTGCGGGGCTCGTTGCACGAGCCTGCGCTTCACCAGGCCCTGGGTGGCACGACTGACGGTCACTTTGTCCATGACGGTCCGACTGCCTATGGCCTGTTGTGTGAGGGGTCCGTCTTCCGCCAGCACGGCGATGAGTCTCCACTGCGGAATGGTGAGTCCGAAGCGATCCTCGTAAGCGCGGGCGATGAGGCGTGAGACGGCGTTAGAGGCGACCGAGAGCCGATACGGCAAGTATCCATCGAGCCTCAGGGCGGAAGTCACGCATTCCGATCCGCTGTCAAAACCCCGCGGCGGATCTGGTCGAGCTCCAGCGACTCGAACAGCGCCTTGAAGTTGCCTTCGCCGAAGCCCTCATTGCCCTTGCGCTGAATGATCTCGAAGAAGATCGGACCAATGGCGTTTTCGGTGAAGATCTGCAACAACAGTCCCTGGCCCTCGGTGGGCGCCCCGTCGACGAGAATCCTGCTCTTGCGCAGACGCTCCACACTCTCGCCGTGGCCCGGAATCCGCGCATCGATACCGTCGAAATAGGCATCCACGGTGTCCTGGAAACGCATACCGCGCTCGCGCATGCGTTGTACCGTGCCGTAGATGTCGCCGGTGCCGAGAGCGAGGTGTTGGATACCCTCGCCGCGGTACGTGTGCAGAAATTCCTCGATCTGCGACTTGTCGTCCTGGCTCTCGTTCAACGGAATGCGGATTTTCCCGCACGGACTGGTCATCGCCTTGGAGAACAAACCCGTCACCTTGCCCTCGATATCGAAGTAACGGATCTGGCGGAAGTTGAATACCCGCTCATAGAAATCCGCCCAGGTGCTCATGTTGCCGCGGGCAACGTTGTGGGTGAGATGATCCAGGTAGGTGAGGCCGACACTGTTGGCCTCCATCAGCGCTTCCGCACCCTCGATGGGCACGAAGTCGATTTCATAGATCTCGCGCGCGCCGTAGCGATCGACCAGGTACAGGTAAGAGCCGCCGATCCCCTCGATGGCCGGGATATTCAGCTCCATCGGTCCGACGGGTCCTTTCACTTCTTTAGCGCCCCGCTCGAGTGCGAGCTTCAACGCCTTACCCGCGTCCCGCACTCGGAACGCCATCGCGTTCGCCGATGGGCCATGGGCTTCGCGGAACTGCGCGGCAGGTCCCTGCGGCTCCATGTTCAGAATGAAGTTGATGTCTCCCTGCCGATAGCGCACGACGTTCTTCGACCGGTGCTTCGCTACCGCGGTGAAGCCCATAGCCGTGAACTGGCGTGCAATAGCCTGCGGATCCGGGCCCGTGAATTCCACGAACTCGAAGCCATCGGTGCCCAGGGGGTTGTCCAGCAGATCACGACTCATCGCACGACTCCTCGAGCGCGGCAATGCGCGCAAGGAGCCATGGTAGACCCTCCGGGCATATAGTTTCAAATGAAACTATATAGCTATCTCGGAGGGGCCTATCCCGGCGGGGCTCATCCGGCCGGTGCGACTCTCATTTGGGATGTCCCAGCGCCCAGACGTACGCCGCCACCGCGGAGACCTGCTCGGGCGAGAGCTGCGCGCCACCCATCGGGGGCATGGGGCTGCGATAGTTCTTCGGAGTCGGGACACCGCTGGTGATGGTCTTCTGGATCCCGGCGAGGCTGCCGTCGCTCCACGTCCACTTGCCCGCCGTGAGATTCGGTCCGAGCGGACTGCCTTTGCCATCCGAGCCATGACAACCGGTGCACGGAGCGCCACCGACCTGGCCCGCGAAGACCTGCTGGCCGAGCGCCACGGCCTGCAAGCTCGAACCCGGGGGCACGGGGAGCGCCGCCACATCACCCGCATCCTTGTGCAATCCTTCCGGAGGTAGCGGATTCGCCGCCGCGGGGGTGCCGACCGGGGGCGATGTTGGAGCCACCGTTTTGAGTTTCGCGTCCGGATCGCCGCCGACGTAAGTAATACGCCAGACGCGGCCCCTCTGGTCATCAGTCACATACAACGCGCCGTCCGGACCCACTGCCAGACCCGAAGGCCGGTGCACGGCCTTGCCCGGCTCCTTGCTCGGGCCAGCGAAGCCGTCGGCAAACACTACAAACTTGCCGGAGGCTTTGCCGTTGGCGAGCGGCTGGAATACCAGGTTGTAGCCACCCTGCGGGAACGGCGCACGATTCCACGAGCCGTGGAACGCGATGAAGGCCCCGCCCTGGTAGGCCTTGGGAAACTGACTGCCCGAGTAGACGACCACGTCGTTAGGGGCCCAGTGAGCCGGGAACGCCGCGACCGGCGCCAGTTTGTCAGCACACTCGCCGACCGTCTTGCCCCCATCGCCGCCATATTCGGGAGCGAGCACGAGCTTGTTCTGGATCCCGTCGAAGTAACATTCGGGCCAGCCGTAGTCGCCGCCCTTCACCACCTTCAGAAGCTCTTCGGCCGGCAGCTCCGCGCCCTGCTCCGGCTTATAAAAGCGCGACCAGTTGTCGCCGAGCTGGTCGCGCCCGTGTTGGGTCGCATACAACGTCCCGGACGGATCGAGGGTGATCCCGTCGGCGTTGCGAATACCCGTGGCGTAGCGCTGCGCGGCCGAAAACACCTGGTCGGTCTTGTTAGCGTCGTAGAGCCAGATGCCGCCACGGGTCTCGAGCTCCGTGCAGGGCTTGTCGCCCGGCGTGTTCGCCGTGCGGTTCTCTTTCTGGCAGGAGTTGGTCGCGCTGGCGACGTCCACATACATCGATCCCTGCGGGTCGATGGCAAAAGGATGCATGGGATGGTCGCCCGTGAGCGGCATGCCCGAAACGATCACGGCCGGCTTGCCTGTCGGGACAATCGATCCTTCCGTCATGGCATACCGCAGGATCCGGTCGTTCATCTCCGCATAGAGCGAGCCCTTGTAAAGACCGATGCCGGTGCCCCCGGCACTCCCGGTCGCCACCGTGTCGCCGAAGCGCTTGTTGACATCGGCGTGGCCGCTGCCGGTCGTATCCTGCAGGGCGACGAGGAAACCGCCATCGTGCGGCTTGTCATTGCCGTAGTAACGACCGCTCCAGGTGTTGACATACACCACGCCGTTCGGTGCCACGACCAGGTGGCGGGCGTGCCCGATCTTGTCGGCAAACACCGTGGCGCAGAACCCGGGCGGTAACTTCAGGCCCCCTTTCCCAGCCGGGCATTTTCCGGCCGCGGCGGCAGCGGGCTTCGCGTCCTGCGCGAACGACGGCAATGCCGCCACGAGAGTGCCGCCGGCGAGCAGCAGCGACAGCCAGGTCACACTCGCGCGCTGCGAGGAGCGCGCAAGCCTTGCAATGGGGACGCAGTCGCGTGGGTTCATGAGCCTTCTTATTCCTGGGGTTCCGGGGCGCCCGATATTACGAGAGCTTTGTGACGGCTTCCACAAAACAACGGCGCAAAGCGGACCGCTGAATTTACACCACGCGTTTTTTCTGCAAGATAATTCGCCCCTGCTATGTTTCACCCGACGACATGACGACCCTTTCATGAAATACCGACTCAAGGTGCTCGGCTGGCATGTCCTTGCCAGTACCTGTCTGCTGGCCCTGATCGTAGGAACCCTGTATCTCGGGTGGTATCGCTGGCCGGGCTGGTATCTGGCCGACATGCTGTCAGTGCTGCCGATCACTGTCGCTGTGGACGTAGCGATCGGCCCGTTATTGACTTTCGTCATCGCGAGTCCGACCAAACCGCTCCGTACCCTCTCGCGCGACATCGCCGTCATCGCGCTCGTCCAGTTGGTGGCGCTCGGATACGGCTCCACAACATTGTGGCGCGGGCGGCCTCTTTATTACGCCTATGCCGCTTATCAGATCACCGTGGTACAGGCGACGCAGCTACATCCTGAGGACATCGCGCTCGGTCAACAGCACAATCCGTCCCTGGCACCGCACTGGTACAGCACCCCACGCTGGGTATACGCGCCCTTGCCGGACGATGCGCAGGCGAGCGCAGCGATCGTAAAGTCGGTGATCAGCGGCGGCGGCGATGTAACCGACATGCCTCGCTACTACCAGCCCTGGCAGAACGGCCTGCCCGAACTGCGCAAGCAACTGCGGAAGATCGACACCTGGCAGTTCTTCTCCAAAAAGGACAAGACGGTGCTCAAGCAACGCCTGGTGGCACTGGGACTCCCGGCGGATGCGCCGGTCACGATGCCCTTCACCGGACACGGGGCGCCGTTGCTGGCGGTGTTTGATTTGCAGACGTTGAAGATTAAGGCGTTGCTGTCGACGAAGCCGTAGTGGCGCGTTCCGCAAGCGGTCGCAGCGTCTATCGCGGTCGAGCGCACCACTGATTCCAATGACTTACGACGGTCCGGCGCGTAGCGCGGCCTCGAGGATGGACTTCGTCCACTCCGGCGCGCGTTGCGGCTATGCAGCCTTATCCGATGCTAAAGTACAATGGACCCCCTCCCCTTGGTTCACCTAATAGTTGGACGGGTGCTGAGGAGCTAACTGATGGCGCTGCTCGAAAAGCTAGGTATCGATCTCCCAATCATTCAGGCGCCGATGGCGGGCGTGTCTACGGCGGCGATGGCTGCGGCTGTGTCGAATGCGGGTGCGCTGGGATCGATTGGTGTTGGCGCGACTGATGCGCAGGGGGCGCGCCGCATGATTGCGGCGTTCCGCGAGCGGTCCCAGCGATCTCTCAATGTGAATTTGTTTTGCCATCGGCCGGCACATGCGGACTCCGCCGTGGAGGCGGCATGGCTCGAGACCCTCCGTCCGCACTTCGAGCGGTTTGGCGCCAAGCCTCCCTTGGGGCTGAAGGAGATCTACCGGAGTTTCGTGGCGGACGACGCGATGTTAGCCATGCTGCTGGAGGAGAAACCTCGGGTGGTCAGCTTTCATTTCGGGTTGCCTTCGGCCGATCGGATTCGTGCGCTACTCGATGCAGGCATTACGCTCATCGCGTCTGCGACGAGCGCCGCAGAGGGCCGTGCGATTGCGAATGCAGGGGTGCACGCAGTTGTAGCGCAGGGTTATGAGGCTGGAGGCCATCGCGGGGTGTTC
>Ga0070764_10001005_pt1 | contig 12018 bp, 11 predicted proteins | sample HubBroMetageWRM4_FD_67287 | JGI IMG/M metagenome (GOLD analysis project Ga0070764, IMG submission 67287) | Warmed soil microbial communities from the Hubbard Brook experimental Forest, New Hampshire - Hubbard Brook CCASE Soil Metagenome WRM 4 | ecosystem: Environmental > Terrestrial > Soil >... | reverse complement strand
GCGGGCGTAAACAACGGCTGCGCGAGCTGCTCCGCCTGCCGCAGGCCCGACGGCAACGCGATCCCACAGACCTTACCGCTCGCCTGGTAGTCCTTCCAACCCGAGCCGATGATATAGCCGCGTACCACTGCCTCGATCGGCAACGCCTTCAGTCGCCGCACGATACCGGCCCGCCCCTCCAGATCCGCTAGCTCCGACGGGTCCTTGATGACACTGTCGAGCGAGCGTGTGGTGAGGTGATTCGGCACGATGTGCCGCGTGCGCCCAAACCAGAAATTTGAGATCTGGTGCAGGACCCGCCCCTTGTTTGGGATGGGATCCGGCAGCACTACATCGAAGGCGGACAGCCGATCGGTGGTCACGATAAGCATCGCGTCCGCGTCCACGGCGTAGATGTCCCGTACCTTGCCCTCGTGGATTTTTTCGAGTCCAGTCAAGGCAGTACGGAAGACGGTAGGGGGCTGCATGGGGTGCGTCATTTTGGTGCAAAGCGGGCGGTGTCCCCGCGCTTGGTACTATAGCGAATGGTGATCTGGCGGTAATGGCGCAATGGCGATGAAATGGACGGGCAAGGTCGTCGGCGGCATCCTGGGCGCATTGACGCTCGGCCCTATAGGGGTGGCCGTCGGCGTCGTGCTCGGACACCAGTTCGATGAGTACAGCGGTGGTGGCAGCCCCGAGGCGGATCCGCGGCTGAACTCGAGCGACAACCTCGCCGAGATCGGCGAGCGCTTTTTCCGCGCCACCTTCCGGATCATGGGCTACCTCGCCAAGGCTGACGGCCGGATATCGGAGCGCGAGATCGCTGCGGCCCGTGGCGTCATGTCTGATCTGCGCCTGAACTCTCAACAGGTCCAGTCCGCCATCGATTACTTCACCGTCGGCAAACAAGGAAACTTCGATCCTGCCACCGAGCTCGGTGGGTTACGCCACGCCTGCCAGGGACGCCCTGAGCTCTTGCGTGTGTTCCTCGAGATCCAGGTGCGCGCCGCTCTCGCTGGCAACAACATGGAAGGCCCGGTGCGCGATCTGTTGACGCGCGTGGCGGGACGACTCGGCGTCGCGCCGCTGGAGCTGGCGCAAATCGAAACAGTGCTCCGCATCCGCACCGGGAGCTTTCACCAGAGCCGCGGCCCTGGGGCGGGCAATGGCTCGAACGGCCACGCTCGCATGAACGGCGGCCCTGAGCAACTCGACCAGGCCTACAAGGTCCTGGAGACCACGCCCGGCGCGAGCAAGGCCGAGATCGTCAAAGCCTACCGCCGCCAGTTGAGCCGCCACCACCCTGACAAGCTCAAAGCCAACGGCCTGCCCGAGTCTATGATCGAGCACGCCAAACAGCGCACCCAACTCATCATCGAAGCCTACGAGCTCATCTGCGAGCGGCGGGGGTTGTAGCGGCCGCGGGCCCCTCCGCACAGGCTCGCTACGCGACGCGCCGACTCGCGCGCGCTCGCAGTTACGTCTCAACAGTCCGCGCCGCCCATTCCTCGATCACAGCCTGCACCGCTTTAACGCCATCCGTCAGAGCCGCCGGCCCCGGCTGCAAAATGAGCGGCGACTTGATCTCCCTCACGAACCCGTCACGCACGGCCGGCACCGCCGACCAACCCGGCCGCGCCGCCACCTCGTCGGGTTGAAACTTCTTCCCACACCACGAGCCCAGAATAATGTCCGGCGCCCGACGCACGACTTCCAACGGGTCCGCGATGATCCGATTCTTGCCCAACGACTGCGCCGCAAGCTCCGGGAAGCAGTCTTCGCCACCTGCCAGCTCTACGAGCTCCGACACCCAACGGATGCCAGAGATCTGCGGCTCATCCCACTCCTCGAAATACACCCTCGGCCTCCGCGCCAGCGCCACCGCGCGCTCGCGCACCTGCGCCAACCCGGCGGTGAGTTGCCGGACGAGCTCGTGTGTCTTCGCCTCACAACCGATCATCCCACCCAACGTACGGATCATTCGCAGGATCTCTTCGATGCTACGGTGATTGAACACGTGGACTTCGATACCCGTGCGCACCAGCTGGGCGGCGATGTCAGCCTGCAGGTCCGAGAAGCCGAGCACGAGGTCGGGCTCCAGTGCCACGATCCGGTCGATCTTCGCGCTGGTGAAGGCCGACACGCGGGGCTTTTCCTTGCGGGCACGCGCCGGGCGCACGGTAAAGCCGGAAATCCCAACGATGCGCCAGTCCTCTCCCAGGAGGTACAAGGTCTCGGTGGTTTCCTCGGTAAGACAGACGATCCGCTGCGGAAATCCGGACGGTATAGTCATCATGCTACTCTGCGCCCATGTTGGCGCGTATCTGGGCGTTCCTCGACTGGTGCTTCTTCGGGCCGGCCTCGACCCGGCGGACTGCTTTCGCGCTCGTTCTACGCATCCTTCGTTACCCCTATGCGGTGATTCGCGACCTCACGCGCGGCGATATCAACCTGCGCGCGATGGGGCTCGTCTACATGTCGCTGCTCTCGATCATCCCCCTGGTCGCCTTCGCGTTCGTCATTCTAAAAATCTTCGGCGCGCGCCATGACCTCGAGCCGATTGTGTACGAGTTCTTCCGTCCCATGGGAGAGCCCATCGCCGACCAGCTCGCGAAGCGGGTGGTGGAGTTCGCGCATCGCGTCAGCACCAGCGTCGCCGGCTTCGTAGGCCTCGCGCTGCTGGGTTATACCTTGTTCGGTACGATCAAAAAGGTCGAGGACAGCTTCAACTTCGTATGGCACGTCGCTCACCCGCGTGGCCTGGCACGTCGTGTCGCCGAGTATCTCATTCTACTGATCGTGGGGCCGCTACTGGTCGTGGGCTTCATCGGCCTTTCACACGCCGCGCTCGAGACCACCGCGGTTCAGGAGGTGGCCCGGTCACGGATGCTGCGTCATGCCGCGATCGCGCTCTCCCCGTATCTCATGGTCACGGTGTTCTTTACGGGAATGTACATGCTCATTCCCAACACGCGCGTGCATTGGCGCCCGGCGCTTATCGGCGCTGCGGTTGCGGGTGTGCTGTGGGCCGCGGTTGGCAAGACGTTCACGGCGTTTGTGGTGTATTCCACGCGAATGCAACTCGTCTACGCCGGCTTCGCATTCGTCGTAGCGGCGCTGCTGTGGACTTACTTCGGGTGGCTGATTCTGCTCGCTGGGGCGCAGTTATCTTTCTACATCCAGAACCCGACCTACCTGCGGCTGGGACTGCGGGAGCTGCGGCTTTCGAGCGTCGAGACCGAGCAGCTCGCGTTGCGCCTCATGTACTTCGTCGCGCGGGCGCAGATCGACAAGAAGAGTCGTTGGAAGGTGAGCCAGTTGGCCAACGAGCTCGGCCTTCCCGGCATCGCCATGGCGCGACTGGTCGTGACCTTCGAGGAAGCCGGATTACTCACCGTGACAGACGACGATGAGTTAGTTCCCGGGCGCGATATCGAAAAAATCACGGCTTGCGAGATCATCGATGTCGCACGCAACCAGCGTAGCGGTCACGTCATCCCGCGAGAAATCACGATCCCGTCGGTCGATCACCTGATAGAGGCGATCGAAGAGGCGCGCCGCGACCGCTGTGGCGAGCTGACCCTGCTGGAACTGGCGAAAGAAGGCCCGCGCGCGCTGCTGGCGGAGGAGGAGGAAGCGCCGCCGCCGCTCACACTGGCGGCGCGACGCGACTAACGTCAATCGCCTGCGATCGTCATCTCGCCGATGAGGATCGACCCCGTTCGTACCGTGCCCCGCACATCGACATCACTCCCCACGGCAACGATGTCGAGAAACATTTGCTTCAGATTTCCAGCGATGGTGATCTCGTGCACGGGATGCGTGATGACGCCGTTCTCGACCCAGAAGCCGCTCGCACCACGCGAGTAGTCTCCCGTCACACCGTTAACACCCTGCCCCATCAACTCGGTCACCAGCAGGCCTGTATGCAGGCGTGTCAGGAAGCTCTGCGCGTCGAGCGCCTTCCCCGGCGTCGCCACGATGAGGTTGTGAACGCCTCCCGCGTTGCCGGTGCTCTTGAGTCCGAGACGCCGCGCTGAATAACTGCCCAGCACATAACCGTCGAGGACGCCGTCGCGGATGAGATCGCGATCCTTCGTTGCCGCGCCCTCGTCGTCGAAGGGATTGCTGGCAAGACCCTTGGGGATGTGGGGCCGTTCCTGGATCTGCAAGAAGCTCGGAAATACCTGCGTTCCAGCGGCATCGAGCAGAAAAGAAGCCTTCCGATACTGCGCGGCGCCGCGAATCGCCCCGGCGAAATGTTTGACCAGGCCACGAGCCATATCAGGCGTAAAAGCAATCGGCGCCTTGCGCGTGGAAAGCTTGCGCGAACCGAGTCGGGCGACTGCTCGCTGTCCCGCGATCCGGCCGATGGCGTCCGGCGATTCGAGGTCGGCAGCGTCACGAGCCGTGGTGTACCAATAGTCCCGCTGCATCTCATCGCCCTGCTGCGCGATGAGCGAGCAACTGACGGAATGACTCGTACTCGAAACGCCGGCGAGGAAGCCGAGGGAGTTGCCGTAGACACCGCTATGGCGTTGGCTGTTGAGCGAGCCCCCTTCCGAGTTCGTGATGCGCGGGTCAACTTCCAGTCCGGCCGCCTCACAGCGGCGCGCCATCTCGATAGCCTGCTCCGGAGTCACGTCCCACGGATGATCGAGGTCGAGGTCAGGGATGTCGCGAGCGAGAGCCTCCGGATCGATGAGTCCCGCGTAGGGATCCTCGGCCGTATAGCGCGCTATGGCGCAGGCCTTCTCCACCGTCAGCCGCACAGCGTCCCGACTCAGGTCCGCCGTGCTCGCAGTGCCCTTACGCTTCCCGAAGTACACCGTGACCCCAAGGCCCCGATCACGCTGGTATTCGATCGTGTCGACCTCACCCAGGCGCACCGTCACGCCGAGCCCTTTGCTCACGTTGGCGTCGGCTTCGCATTCCGAAGCGCCCTGTCGCTTGGCTTCTTCCAGCACGAAGCTGACCACGTCCTGTAATTGCGGTATTCCCTTGAGGTCGGCCGGTTGCTGCATTACATCCGCTTGGGTTGCGTAGGAGTAGGGCAGAATTGTACCAGTCGCGACCTGCGCTCTAAGACTTTCCCGGAAAACTCACCAGTGACCTCTGACCCGCCCAAAAAACCCTCCCGCGATGATGAATTCGACGGGCCGAGCAAAAGCTCACGCAAGCGCGCCGCGCATGCCGCCCAGGATCTCGGCGCAGAGCTGATAAGCATGCGCGACAGCGACCTCGACGGTCTGAATCTCCCGGAGATCCTGGTCGACGCAGTGCGCGAAGCTCGCCGCATTACCAGCCGCGGCGGCCTCGCGCGGCAAAGGCAGTACATCGGCAAGCTCATGCGGGATGTCGACCCGGAGCCCATTCGCGCCTATCTCGCCTCGCTGAACACGATTTCCGCCCGCGACGCCGAGCGCTTCAAGCGCGTCGAAGGCTGGCGGGAGCGTTTGATCGTCGAGGGCGCACCCGCCTTGGAGGAGCTCGAGCGCTGGCGACCGGGGCTCGACCGGGATGAGTGGGCTCGCCGGGTCAGCGCAGCCCGGGAAGAACGCGCTCGCACGGCGGCGACGGGAGTGGCGGGCCGCGAGCTTTTTCGAGCACTGCGTACGCTGATGGATCAGGAAGAGTGAGGACGCAAGTCCCGTCCCGGCGCGCAACGTTGTGTAATTAGCTACACTAGCTCGATGAAACCGCTCGTCGGCATCATCATGGGTTCCTCGTCCGACTGGGAGACGATGCAGTCTGCCGCCGAGATGTTGGACAAGCTCGCCATCCCGCACGAAGTGCGGGTCGTGTCCGCTCATCGCACACCTGACCTGCTGTTCGAATATGCCTCGACGGCGCGCTCGCGCGGCCTCGAAGTCATCATCGCTGGCGCCGGTGGAGCGGCACATCTGCCGGGCATGGCCGCTGCAAAAACCAGCCTGCCGGTCCTGGGTGTGCCGGTGCAGTCGAAAGCGCTGAACGGCCTCGATTCATTGCTCTCCATCGTGCAGATGCCCGCCGGAATTCCCGTGGCGACCTTCGCCATCGGCGCCTCGGGCGCGGCGAATGCAGCCCTGTGCGCCGCGGCGATCCTGGGCAACAAGCACCCTGCCATTGCGACGGCGCTCGATGCTTTCCGCGAGCACCAGACCGCCAGCGTCCTCAGCAAGCCTGATCCGCGCACACCGTCCCACATATGACCGTAGGCATCCTGGGCGCCGGCCAGTTGGGCCGCATGCTCGCATTGGCGGGCTATCCTCTGGGTCTGGACTTCCTGTTCCTCGACCCTGCGAAAGACGCTCCCGCTGCTCGGGTCGCGCCGGTTTTGCAAGGCTCATTCACCGACCGCAAGCTGCTGGGCCAACTTGCCCGCAGCTCCGAAGTCGCGACCATCGACTGGGAGAACGTTTCCGTGGAGGCGTTGCGCGCCCTCGCAGGAGCCGGCGCGCGGGTCGCCCCTCCCATTCCTGCCGTTGCAACAGCACAAGATCGCGTTAGTGAAAAGCGCCTGTTTGAGCGACTGGACATTCCAACGACACGTTGGCGAGCAGTCAGCACCCGGGCGCAACTCGAGCGCGCCTTACGCGAAGTCGGCCTGCCGGGTGTCATAAAAACACGACGGCTCGGTTATGACGGCAAGGGCCAGGCGGTCGTCAAAACACGGGAAGACGCCGAGCGCGCCTGGGCCGAGATGGGCGCGGTAGGGCTCCTCTACGAGGAATGGATACCGTTCGACTGCGAGGTTTCCATTATTGGCGCCCGCAATCGGCGTGGGGAAATCGCTGTCTACCCCCTGAACGGTAACGTGCATGCTGGCGGAATCCTGCGTCTGACACGCGCGCCCTATGGGCCGCCGCGCTGGCATCGGTTGGCAGCCCGATACCTGGAAAGTGTGCTGACGCACTTTCACTACACCGGCATCCTGACCATCGAGTTCTTTGTCCGCAACGGGCGACTCGTTGCCAACGAAATGGCCCCCCGCGTGCACAACTCGGGGCATTGGACCATCGAAGGCGCTGTTACCAGCCAGTTCGAGAACCACCTGCGGGCCATCCTGAACCTGCCGCTGGGATCGACACGCCCCACCGGCTACAGCGCTATGCTCAACCTCATCGGCACTATGCCGCCCCGGGCCACCCTCCTGGGCTGGGAGGGAGTGAGACTGCACGAATATGACAAAGAGCCGCGCCCGGGCCGAAAAATAGGGCACTGCACGGTCGTCGAGCCCACCCGCGCGCGGCGCGACCGCCGGGCACGGCAATTGCTTTCGGAGTTGGCCCCGGGGATACGCATCCCTTAAGATCAGGCTCGAATCAGGCTCGGCGCTCGAGTCAAAAACCACGGCTCCCGCTCACAAACTGATGTACCTCGAACCTTTCAAACTCAAAGAACTGCCGTTTCGACTGAGCCCGGACCCGCAGTTCCTGTACCTGTCGAAACAGCACGCCCGCGCCAAGGCGTACATGGAATCGACCATCTGGTTCACGGACGGCTTCGTCGTGATCACCGGTGAGATCGGCGCTGGCAAGACCACCCTGATCGAATCCTTCCTCAAGGAAGTTCAGACAGACGTCGTCGTCGCGCAGATCAACCAGACACAGGTCTCGGCGATCGACTTCCTCCAGGCCGTGCTGGTGCAGTTCGGCTTCTCGCCCTTCAAAATGAAGAAGGCCGAGCTGATCGCCACCATCAACAACTTTCTCATCGAGCAATACGCCGCGGGCCGCAAGGTGCTGCTCATCGTGGACGAGGCACAGAATCTCTCCATGCGCGTGCTCGAGGAGATCCGGCTCCTCTCCGGCGTCGAAACGACCAAGGAGAAGGTGCTGCGGATCATTCTCGCGGGCCAGCCGGAACTGAACGAGAAACTCGATGCGCCGGAGCTCACGCAGCTCACCCAACGCATCCGCCTGCGCTTTCACCTGAGCACCCTGACACAGCCGGAGATGCGCGCCTACATCCAACACCGGCTCGAAGTCGCCGGTGGCGGCGATCGCCAGATTTTCGCCGAGGACACCTTCGCCGACCTGTTCCGCTATACCGGTGGCGTGCCGCGACTGGTCAACACCCTGTGTGACACGAGCATGATGGCGGCCTACACGGCCAGTCGCGACATCGTCACCTTGGAGGACGTGAAGGAAGCGGTCGAGGAATTACAGTGGGTGGAATACGCGGCCCGGCCGCACCACAATTTTGAGGTATTGCCGGAATTTTCGCCGCAGCGGGCCGCGCAAGCCGAGGCTGCGCAGCCGGTTCTCGGCCGCATGTTGGTTGCGACCGATGGGCGCACCGTGCAGGAGATTTCGCTCCAGGTCGGCAGGGTCATCGTTGGCCGCACACCTGACAACGACTTGCAGGTCGACAGCCGCTTCGTGAGCCGCCACCACTGTCAGATCGTCACGACAGCCAACTCGTGTGTCATCGAAGACCTGAACAGCACGAACGGCATCTACGTGAAATCCAAGCGAGTGCGCCGCCACTACCTGAACGATGGTGACGTGGTGGTCTTGGGCAAACACGAGCTCATCTACGTCGATGAGCGCCTGGCGAAAACACGCAGCACACTGACCGAAACCGTGCCGGGACTGCATGCTTTGCAGGCCGGGCACGTGATCGAAGGCGTGGAGACCGAAGGAATGATCAGAAGCGGCGTGGAACCGCTGGCGAAGTAGAGCCTAGCGCGCCTAACAAGAAGGCCCCTTCCGGGGGACGCCGCAAGTACATCCACGTAGTCTCTGGCGCAATTCCCTACTGCGCAAGCCCCCGGAAGGGGCCTTTTTGCTAGACACTCTAGGCGTCTGTTTTTTCTTTGTCGTCCTGTGACGCGACATTCAGCGCGTCAGGATCCGCGTACTGCGAGCGCAGCTCGCGATAGTCGCGTCGTCGCAGAAGAATCACCACTCCCCCGAGCACTGCGGCAAGTCCTGCGAAGCCTACGATGACACTCAAAATGCCCGAGGGCAGGAAGTAGCTCCCAACAGATGCTGCGACGCCACATGCCAAATACAGCCAAGGCAGGCTTTCGTAGACGGGGCGAGAGAGACGCTTGGGGGCGGGCTCCATGGGGCCCATCCTACGCGCTCGCGGGAACGAGCGGAACCTTTAGCCGCACGGGCTGCGGCGCACGCGCCTGAGGGCGGGCCGCGCCCGCGGAAACTTCCGCGGGCGCGGCCTACCGGCTCGAATCAAATCAACGCTTACCCAACAACTTCTCGACAAAGCGATCGAACATCGACGGCTTCATGGCCTCGACGCCGAAATCGGCTTTCGACTTGCCCCCGCGTTTGACTTCGGTGAGCAGATCCTGGGGCAGGTTGAGTTTTGGCAACTCGGTCGTAACGGCGCTATCGACGATCATCGTGCTGTCCTTCCTCGAAGTGGGCAAACCATTGGCAGCAAAGTACGGGCCCACGACTTCGGGTGGCGTGCAGGAATTCACAGCTTCGCCACGGCGGCGCTTCGCGTCGCTGATCTCAGACACAGTGCTCTCTCGCGATTTGAATTATGTCCGCGGTTCGACCCCACGAGCTGCCGCGAGTTCGGACAAAAAAGGCGGAAATCGACAGCGCGCGTCAGTTGCACCATCCGGGAGCGCGTGTGACGTTTTCGATGCAACGGTTCGACCCAAGGGCTGCGCGTCCTTGCGCACGTTGTGAGCGTTCCTGCTCAACCCTTGGCGCACATCATGAAGACATCGCACTGCTCAATACGAGCCTCCATTCGCGCTCTCTTCGTTCAGAAATGCAAAAGCAATTCTTTTTGCCAGCGCCTTTGTGCAGAAATAGCGGTTAGGAGCCTAGCCTGTGCCGCCCACCGTCAAGCCTTCGATTTTCAACGTGGGCTGACCAACGCCAACAGGAACACTCTGGCCTTCCTTCCCACACGTGCCCACGCCATCGTCGAGCCGAAGGTCGTTCCCGACCATGGCGACTCGTGTTAGGACGTCGGGACCGTTGCCGATGAGAGTCGCGCCCTTGAGCGGCGCGCCCAGCTTGCCGTCCTGGATCGCATAAGCCTCGCTCGCCGAGAACACGAACTTCCCCGAGGTGATGTCGACCTGGCCGCCGCCGAAATTCACGGCATAGATGCCGCTCTTCACCGAGCGGATGATGTCCTGGGGATCGTGCGGGCCGGGCCGCATGTAGGTATTCGTCATCCGCGGCAGCGTCATGTGAGCGAATGACTCGCGCCGGCCGTTGCCGGTCGCCGCTACGCCCATGAGCCCCGAGTTGAGCCGGTCTTGCATGTAGCCTCGCAGGATGCCGTTCTCGATCAACATCGTGCACTGGGTCGGCGTGCCTTCGTCATCGATGTTGAGAGAGCCGCGCCGCTGCGAGAGGGTGCCGTCGTCGACAACCGTGCATTCAGGAGCCGCTACCCGCTCACCGATACGGTTAGCGAACGCCGACGTGCCCTTGCGGTTGAAGTCGCCCTCGAGGCCGTGACCGATGGCCTCATGGAGCAGAATGCCCGGCCAGCCCGGTCCCAACACCACCGTCATCGGCCCCGCGGGCGCGGGCACCGCCTCGAGATTCACGAGACCCTGCCGAACGGCCTCGCGCGCGAGCTCCAGCGGCTTATCGCCTGCGACGAGATCCGCGAGTGAGTAACGTCCACCCATTCCGGCATAGCCCTGCTCGCGGCGACCGTTTTGCTCGACGAGCACGGAAACATTGAAGCGTACGAGCGGCCGCACATCCGCGGCGAGCTGGCCTTCGCTAGTGGCGATCAATACGACGTCGTGTACGGCGGTAACGCTCGCAGTGACGTGAACGACGCGCGGGTCGATGCGACGCGCCTCGCGGTCGACACGCTCGAGCCAAGCGACCTTATCCTCGGTCGATAATGCGGCGTTAGGATCCGCCGGCAAATAGAGCTGATGCCCTGCCTGCGGACTCCACGCTTTCACCCGCCGCTCGCCTCCTTGGACGGCGATCGCGCGCGCCGCGCGTGAAGCCTCCTCGAGCGCCGGCAACACGATCTCATCGGAGTAGGCGAATCCGGTCTTCTCACCGGCCAACGCACGCACGCCAACGCCCTGCTCGATGCTGGCGCTGCCGTCTTTGACAATACCGTCTTCGAGTGACCAGGACTCCTGGTGCGCCAGCTGGAAATAAAGATCCGCGTAATCGACGGAATGCGTCATGACCTCGCCGAACACCTGGTCGAGGCGCCCATCGTCCAGGCCGCTCGGGCGCAGGATCAGGTCACGGGCAATCTTCAAAGGATCGGCGGAGGCGGCCAGCGCCTGCGGCTGTAATTCTTTCATCAGTGACTCTTGCTCAGGAGTGGGTTGCCGCGAAAACGCGGTGTTGAAGTGCCGGGAAGTTGCGGCGAACTTCCGCTTGGGCATCAAGGTCGACAGCGGCGACCACGCTGCCGCGACCTCGTGGCAGCCGCTGCAAAACGCGGCCCCAGGGATCGACGATCATGCTGTCGCCGTAAGTTTCGCGTCCGCTGGGATGAAACCCCGATTGGGCGGGCGCGATCACATAGCAAAGGTTCTCAATAGCGCGCGCGCGGAGCAAAGGCTCCCAATGCGCCCGCCCCGTCGGACTGGTGAACGCTGACGGGATTAGCAAAATCTGCGCTCCCGAAGCGCTCAGTGAGCGATACAGCTCCGGGAAGCGGATGTCGTAGCACACTGACAGGCCGAGCTTCCCGGCAGGCGTGTCTACCACCACGGCGCCCGAACCGGGCGCGACGTGCGTGGACTCTCGATAGCGGCCGGTGCCTCCGGACTCGACGCCGGCGCCACTCGGGATATCCACATCGAAAAGATGAATCTTGTCATAGCGGCCGGTGCGCTCCCCCTCGGGTCCGTAGACGAGGGAAGCAGCCGCGACGCGACCATCCGCGCCCGCGCGCAGGGGCACGGTGCCCCCTATGATCGTCATACGCAGCCGTAGAGCCGTGCTCGCCAGAAAGTCCTGTATCGGACCACGGCCATCGCTCTCCGCCACACCACGCTTATCCGCGTCATGCAGGCCCATGAAGGCGAAGTTCTCCGGCAGAACCGCCAGGCCGGCCCCTAGAGCGGCG